>Ga0268257_1002123_pt1 | contig 14991 bp, 13 predicted proteins | sample AgamicAtPrz_FD_200249 | JGI IMG/M metagenome (GOLD analysis project Ga0268257, IMG submission 200249) | Agave microbial communities from Guanajuato, Mexico - At.P.rz (v2) (version 3) | ecosystem: Host-associated > Plants > Phyllosphere > Phylloplane/Leaf | place: Guanajuato, Mexico | collected...
CCACAGGGATCGCGTCATCTTTTGGGATTTGAGTAAGCATTTGCTTCCTCGCGCCATGTTTTGGAGTTTGAGCAAGGCAATGGCTTTCACGGGGGCGCGGCACTTTTTTGAGTTTTTGCTGGGCGGTTGCTTTCACAGGGCGCGCGCAGGGTTTGAGCGCTGTGCTTGCGGCCTTTGGATGATTCGGCCTTGGCGGCAAGGGCATGCCGAGTGGGGCGGGTTCGGAGATATGAATAGTCGGGCTGACGTGCGAGTTAGAGATGCCGTGCAGCCCGGTTCGCGCTCGTCTCAGAGCGGCGGCGCTACATAGACAACCCGGTCACGCCCGTTCTGTTTGGCGGTATAGAGCCCCTTGTCGGCGCGTTCCAGTGCGTCATCCAGCATTTCACCTTTGGCGAACAGGGTGCACCCTATGCTCAAGGTTACGTTCAACTGACCACAGGGCAACTGCATCGGGCTGGCACCCACCTGTTCGCGAATCCGCTCAGCAATCCGTGTCAGTTCTTCGCTGTCTTTAACATGCAAAACAGCGACAAACTCCTCACCCCCATGGCGCACCAGCAGGTCGTCGGGGCGCAGTGCTGCGCGCAGGCGACGGGCGGATTCGCAAAGCACCTTGTCACCGCCGCCATGGCCGTACTTGTCGTTGATGGATTTGAAGTGATCCAGGTCGGCATACACCGCACCCAGCTGCAGGCCGTTCACCTCGGCCAATCGCCGTTCATGCGCTTCAAACGCCGACAACGCGCCGCGGTTCCACAGTTGCGTCAAAGGGTCGAGCAGGGCTTTGCGCTGCTCGCGATCCATTTCAAGCCGCAAGTCGCGGTTCACCTGCGCCAGGGTGCGCAGTTGCAGGTATCCCTCGGCGAGCGTGGCCAGGTCCCTGAAGTTCGCTTGCTGAGCCTCGCTGAGCACGCGCGGGCGCGGGTCGAACATGCACAGCGTACCGATGGCTTTGCCGTTGCCTGCGCGCAAGGGGTGGCCGGCGTAAAAGCGGATGAAGGGCGGGTTAAGCACCAGCGGGTTATCGACGAATCGCCCGTCGCACTTGGCGTCGGGCACCATCAGGGTACCGTCGCCGAGAATGGCGTAGCCGCAGAAGGAAACACTGCGCGTCGTTTCGCTTGCCTCCAGCCCTATGCGGGCCTTGAACCACTGTCGGTCCTGGTCGATCAGGCTGATAAGCACGGTATCCACGTGGGCCAGGTCCTGGGTCAGCCGCACCAGGGTATCGAGGTAATGCTCGGCTGGCGTGTCGACCAGGTTCATGTCATCGAGCGTGCGCTGGCGCAGCGCTTCGTCAGCGGGTAAGGGGCAAGCTGGCATCGTTGGTCCTCTGTTCCTTGGTTGGCGGCTTCTGCACCTGGCGGGGGCACGTTCGCTGTGTCGTCGAAACAAGCACAGCATAGGATATGGCGTGGTACACGGTCGGCCGGTCATTTCTTGCCAAGAGTGTGATTTCTTTCGCTCGATCTTCGTCAAGAATGCTACCCCTTAGCCGTCGTCTGGGGACTGATACAGGGCCTTCCATGCAAACGCTGTTGAACGAGATTCTCGAAGAAGTACGTCCCTTGATCGGCAAGGGCAAAGTGGCTGACTACATTCCTGCGCTGGCCGATGTGCCGGCGAACCAGCTGGGCATCGCGGTCTATGGCAACGATGGCAGCTATTACTGCGCAGGCGATGCCCTGGTGCCGTTCTCGGTGCAGAGTATTTCCAAGGTGTTCAGCCTGGTGCAGGCAATCGGCCATTCGGGGGAAGCCATTTGGGAGCGGCTTGGCCATGAGCCTTCCGGCCAACCGTTCAACTCGCTGGTGCAGCTGGAGTTCGAGCGTGGGCGGCCGCGTAATCCGTTTATCAATGCGGGTGCGTTGGTGATTTGCGATATCAACCAGTCGCGCTTTGCTGCCCCCACGTTGTCGATGCGCGATTTCGTGCGGCGGCTTTCGGGCAACCCCCACATCGCGATCGATGCCCGTGTTGCGGATTCGGAGTATCAATTCCGCGCGCGTAACGCGGCCATGGCTTACCTGATGCAGTCGTTCGGCAACTTCCATAACGAGGTGGAGACGGTGCTGCGTAGCTATTTCAGCTACTGCGCGCTGCAAATGAACTGCCTGGACCTGGCTCGGGCGTTCTGTTTCCTGGCCAATGATGGGTTCTGCAAGCACAGCGGTGAGCAGATTCTGACCCGGCGGCAGACACAGCAGGTGAACTCGATCATGGCCACCAGTGGGCTGTATGACGAGGCAGGGAACTTCGCCTATCGGGTGGGGTTGCCGGGCAAGAGTGGTGTAGGGGGCGGGATTGTGGCCATCGTGCCGGGGCAGTTCACCGTGTGCGTGTGGTCACCGGAGTTGAATGCGGCGGGTAACTCGCTGGCGGGGATGGCGGCGCTTGAGTTGCTGAGTTCGCGGATTGGGTGGTCGGTGTTCTGATCGACGGTCCCGGTGGCTGAGGTAGGCCCGGTCGATACCTCAGCTTGTCGGGTCCTGCCCCAGTACCTTGGCCAGGGCAACCCGGGCATCTTCCAGCTGCACCAGTGAAGCATGCCGCGCGCCCAGTGCGTCGCCGTTCTGGATGGCGGTCAGAATCGCCTTGTGCCGGGGCAGGGCGAGTTCGTCAAAATTCGCCCGCTGATTGGAATAGCGCACCGACTCGCGCAGCGCCATCGACAACATGTTGCACAGGTAGGCCAGCAGGTCGTTGTGGGTGGCGTCGGCGATGCGGGCGTGGAAGTCCAGGTCCGGTTGCAGGCGTTCTTCATGGTTGCGTGCGGCTTCCATGCGCTGGTAGGCCTCGGCGATCGAATCGACATCCTCGGCGCTGGCGTTGGTGGCGGCCAGCGCGGCGGCAGCGGGCTCGATGACCCAGCGTACGCTGCTCAGCATGTTGAAGAATTCCTGTTGTGGCGTGGCCTGCATCAGCCAGTGCAGCACGTCCGGGTCGAGCATGTGCCAGTCATGGCGGGGCCGGACCAGGGTGCCTACCCGCGGGCGGGCCTCGATCAAGCCCTTGGCGGTAAGGGCGCGCATCGCCTCGCGGAACACCGGCCGGCTGATCGCGTAGGCTTCGCACAGGCTGGCCTCGGAAGGCAGCTTCTGCCCGGGTGCAAGTTGGCCGGATACGATCTGGACGCCAAGGTCCTGGACCAGGGTGGCGTGCATGCTCTTGCGCGTGGTGGGCTGGCGGTAGTTCATGTGGGGCGGGGCGGATCCTTCTGGCGGGGGCAGCATCATAGCATTAGCGCGTCAACGCGGTGCATGGCACCGGCTGCGCCGGTGTTCGCGGCTGAAGCCGCTCCCACAGGTATTGCGCTGCTCTGCGGGTCGGCGCTGTACCTGTGGGAGCGGGCGTGCCCGCGAAGCAGGCGACGTGGTGTATGGCACCGGCTGGGCCGGTGTTCGCGGCCGCGGCCGCTCCCACAGGTGTAGTGCCAACGCGAAGCCAGCGCAGTACCTGTGGGAGCGGGCATGCCCGCGAAGCAGGCGGCGCGGTGGATGGCACCGGCTTTGCCGGTGTTCGCGGGCACCTGATGCCAGTCAGTTAAGCAATTTGGGGCTGCTTTGCAGCCCATCGCCGGCAAGCCGGGCTCCCACAGGTACGGCGCAGGCCTCAAGATTTCCGCGGTACCTGTGGGAGCGGGCATGCCCGCGAAGCAGGCGACGCGATGGATGGCACCGGCTTTGCCGGTGTTCGCGGGCATGCCCTGATGCCAGTCAGTCAAGCGATTTGGGGCCGCTTTGCGGCCCATCGCTGGCAAGCCAGGCGCCCACAGGTGCGGCGCAGGCCTCGAGGCTTTCGCGGTCCCTGTGGGAGCCCGGCTTGCCGGCGATGGGCTGCACAGCAGCCCCAATGACATCAGGCCTCAGTGCGAGTGCTTGGGCACCGCCGCGCCGCGGCAACCGACCAGGAAGTCAAAGTCGCAACCTTCATCGGCCTGCATCACATGGTCCAGGTACAGCCTGGCGTAACCACCGCTGATCAACTGCGGCGGGGCTTGCAGGTCAGCCAGGCGGCCGGCCAGTTCCTGGTCGGAAATGTCCAGGTGCAGGCGGCCTTCCTTGCAATCCAGTTCGATCCAGTCACCCTCGCGCACGGCAGCCAATGGCCCGCCTGCGGCCGCTTCCGGCGCCACATGCAGCACCACGGTACCGTAGGCGGTGCCGCTCATGCGGGCATCGGAAATGCGCACCATGTCGGTCACCCCTTGGGCCAGCAGCTTGGCCGGCAGGCCCATGTTGCCGACCTCGGCCATGCCCGGGTAGCCCTTGGGGCCGCAGTGCTTCATCACCAGCACGGAACTCGCGTCCACATCCAGTTCGGGGTCGTTGATGCGTGCCTTGTAGTCGTCGAAGTTCTCGAACACCACGGCGCGGCCACGATGCTGCATCAGCGCCGGGGTGGCGGCCGAGGGCTTGAGCACCGCACCCTTGGGCGCCAGGTTGCCGCGCAGAATGCAGATGCCGCCATCGGCCACCAGCGGCTTGTCGATCGGGCGGATCACCTCTTCGTTATACAGCGGTGCGGCCTGGCAGTTGTCCCACAGGCTTTTGCCATTGGCGGTCAGCGCAGCGGGGTTCGGCAGCAGGCCATGTTCGCCCAGGCGGCGGATGACCGCAGGCAGGCCGCCGGCATAGTAGAACTCTTCCATCAGGAAGCGGCCCGAGGGCTGCAGGTCGACCAGGGTCGGCGTGCCGCGGCCGATGCGGGTCCAGTCTTCCAGCTGCAGGTCTACGCCGATACGCCCGGCGATGGCTTTCAGGTGAATCACCGCGTTGGTCGAGCCACCAATGGCGGCGTTGACGCGGATGGCGTTCTCGAAGGCTTCGCGGGTGAGGATTTTCGACAGGCGCAGGTCTTCGCGCACCATGTCGACAATGCGCATGCCCGACAGGTGGGCCAGCACGTAACGGCGTGCATCCACCGCCGGGATGGCAGCGTTGTGCGGCAGCGAGGTGCCCAACGCTTCGGCCATGCAGGCCATGGTCGAGGCGGTGCCCATGGTGTTGCAGGTACCCGCCGAGCGCGACATGCCGGCCTCGGCCGAGAGGAACTCGTTGAGGTCGATCTGGCCGGCCTTGTAGGCCTCGTGCATCTGCCAGACGATGGTGCCGGCGCCAATGTCCTTGCCTTTGTGCTTGCCGTTGAGCATCGGGCCACCGGTAACCACGATCGCCGGCACGTCACAGCTCGCCGCACCCATCAGCAGCGCTGGGGTGGTTTTGTCACAGCCGGTCAGCAGCACCACGGCGTCCACAGGGTTGCCACGGATCGCTTCCTCCACATCCATGCTCGCCAGGTTGCGGGTGAGCATGGCGGTGGGGCGCAGGTTGGACTCGCCGCTGGAGAACACCGGGAACTCCACCGGGAAGCCGCCAGCCTCCAGCACGCCCTTTTTGACGTGTTCGGCAATCTTGCGGAAGTGCGCGTTGCACGGGGTCAGCTCCGACCAGGTGTTGCAGATGCCGATGATCGGCTTGCCCTGGAATTCATGGTCCGGGATGCCTTGGTTCTTCATCCAGCTGCGGTACATGAAACCGTTCTTGTCAGCGGTTCCGAACCATTGGGCGGAGCGCAGTGGGCGTTTGTTATCAGACATGGGAACACCTAATTAGTATTACTATTTGTCGTTGTGCGGTCGACTGTACTGATAAAAATGGTCTCTGTGAAGACTTGTTGGCGCAATTAGTAATACTATAAGATCATTCTCCCAGGTCAGAGGTCTGCCAAAAAGTCCCCGGCCAGGTGCTGTACCCATTACAAGAACAATTGGAGACATCGCCATGATTCAGGAGCAGCGGCTCGTCCGCCTGATCACACTGAAACTCATCCCTTTTCTGGTACTGCTTTACCTGGTGGCCTATGTCGACCGTTCCGCGGTGGGCTTCGCCAAGCTGCACATGGGCGCCGACATCGGCCTGGGTGACGCGGCCTATGGCCTGGGTGCCGGGCTCTTCTTCATTGGTTACTTCCTGTTCGAGGTGCCGAGCAACCTTTTGCTCGACCGCTTCGGCGCGCGCCGCTGGTTCGCCCGCATCCTGGTTACCTGGGGCGCGATCACCATCGGCATGGCCTTCGTCAGCGGGCCCAACGGTTTCTACGTGATGCGCTTTTTGCTGGGGGCGGCCGAAGCGGGCTTCTTCCCGGGCGTGCTGTACTACATCACCCAGTGGTACCCGGTGCGCCATCGCGGCAAGATCCTCGGCTTCTTCATCCTTTCCCAGCCGTTGGCCATGCTGATTACCGGGCCGCTTGCCGGCGCGCTGCTTGGGCTTGATGGCAGCTACGGCCTGCATGGCTGGCAATGGCTGTTCATCTGCATCGGTACGCCGGCGGTGCTGCTGGCCTGGCCGACCCTGCGCCTGCTGCCAGACAGCCCGGCCAAGGTGCGCTGGCTCAGCGACGAGCAACGCAGCTGGCTGCAGGAACAACTGGCCAACGACCTGCGCGAGTTTGGCCAGACTCGCCATGGCAACCCCCTGCATGCGTTGAAGGACGGGCGGGTGCTGCTGCTGGCGCTGTTCTATTTGCCGGTGACGCTGAGCATCTATGGCCTGGGCCTGTGGTTGCCGACGCTGATCCACCAGTTTGGCGGCAGTGACCTAGTGACTGGTTTCGTTTCGGCCGTGCCTTACCTGTTCGGCATCATCGGCCTGCTGATCGTGCCGCGCAGTTCCGACCGACTTAACGACCGCTACGGCCACCTTGGCCTGTTGTACGCCCTGGGTGCGATCGGCCTGTTCCTCAGTGCCTGGCTGAGCGTGCCCGGCCTGCAACTGGCGGCGCTGTGCCTGGTGGCGTTTGCGCTGTTCTCCTGCACGGCCATTTTCTGGACCTTGCCGGGCCGGTTCTTCTCCGGTGCCAGCGCCGCTGCGGGCATCGCGCTGATCAACTCCATCGGCAACCTGGGCGGCTATCTCGGCCCGTTCGGCATCGGCGCGCTCAAGGAGCACACCGGGCAGCTGTCGTCGGGCCTGTATTTCCTGGCGGCGGTGATGCTGTTCGGGTTGCTGCTCACCGGTGTGGTCTACAACCGCCTCGAGCGCCGTCAGCGCCTGGCTTCTACGCGGGTAGCCCCGGCCTCCCGCTAATTTTCGCAACCGAAAAGCGAGCACAAGCATGCGATTGATTCAATTCGAAACCGCCACCGGCGAGCGCCGGGTGGGCGTGGTGGAAGGCGAGTACGCCCTGGAAGTACGTGGCGCCGGCAGCACCCGCGAGCTGGCCCTGCGAGCCATTGCCGCCGGCCGTGACCTGGCCAGCGAAGTAAAGGCTGCCGGCCTGGGCGAGCGTCACGACTACCTGGCCCTGCTGGCCGAAGGCCGCGTATTGCCACCGCTGGACCATCCGGACCCGGCGCATTGCCTGGTCACCGGCACCGGGCTGACCCATCTGGGCAGTGCCGCCACCCGCGACAAGATGCACCAGCAGCAGGCCGAAGGCGCCGTGACCGACAGCATGCGCATGTTCCAGTGGGGGCTCGATGGCGGTCGGCCGCCGGCAGGCGAGGAGGGCGCGCAGCCGGAGTGGTTCTACAAGGGCGACGGTGGCATCGTCGTGCGCCCAGGCGCCGACCTGCCGCTGCCGGCATTCGCCGAAGATGCCGGCGAGGAGCCGGAGCTGGTCGGGCTGTACCTGATCGGTGCCGACGGCACGCCGTATCGCCTCGGTTACGCGCTGGGCAACGAGTTTTCCGACCATGTCATGGAGCGGCGCAACTACCTGTACCTGGCCCATTCCAAGCTGCGCGCCTGCAGCTTCGGCCCAGAGCTGCGCCTGGGTGCGCTGCCGGCCCACCTGGAAGGCACCAGCCGCATCCTGCGCGACGGCCAGGAGCTGTGGCGCAAGCCGTTCCTGTCGGGCGAGCAGAACATGTGCCACAGCTTCGAGAACCTCGAGTTCCACCACTTCAAGTACACCCAGTTCCTGCGCCCCGGTGATATCCACGTGCATTACTTCGGTACCGCCACGCTGTCATTCGCCGACGGCATCCAGGCGCGCCCGGGCGATACCTTCGAGGTCAGCCTCGATGCCTTTGGCCAGCCGCTACGCAACGGCATTGCAGCAGCACCCGCGCAGGTACGCCCCGGGGTGGTGAAAAGCCTTTGAGCGCGCTGCCAGCCGGTTGATGGATCGGGGCCGCTTTGCGGCCCTTCGCGGGCTCGCCCGCTCCCACAGGTACAGCGCAGCCTCCGGAACTGCGCGGCCCCTGTGGGAGCAACTGTCTTGTGTTGCCTGTCAGGGCCCTATCGCCGGCAAGCCAGCTCCCACAGGGATAGCGCGTGACTTGAGGTCGACGCGGTCGAGGTGGGAGCTGGCTTGCCTGCGATGGGCTGCGCAGCAGCCCCCTTTCCGCTAACTGCCTGACACGAGCATCTGAACCTTCCTTCTCATTTACAGGAGCCAACCATGACCGGAAGCAACTTCATTGGCGGCCAGCGCAGCGCCGCCGGCAGCGTGCGCCTGCACAGCCTCGATGCGCGTACCGGCGAAGCCTTGCCGCTGGCCTTTGCGCAGGCCACGCCTGAAGAAGTGGACGCCGCCGCGCAAGCAGCCGAAGCGGCCTTTGCCGAATACAACGCCATGGCACCCCAGCGCCGTGCGCAGTTCCTCGATGCCATTGCCGATCAGCTGGATGCGCTGGGCGACACCTTCATCGCCACCGTGTGCCGCGAAACCGCGCTGCCGGCCGGGCGCATCCAGGGCGAACGGGCGCGTACCAGTAATCAGATGCGCCTGTTCGCCACAGTGCTGCGCCGCGGCGACTTCCTCGGCGCGCGTATCGACCGTGCCCAGCCACAGCGCCAGCCGCAGCCACGCCCCGACCTGCGCCAGTACCGCACCGGTGTCGGCCCGGTAGCCGTGTTCGGCGCCAGCAATTTCCCGCTGGCCTTCTCTACCGCCGGCGGTGACACCGCCGCAGCGCTAGCCGCTGGCTGCCCGGTGGTGGTCAAGGCGCACAGCGGCCACATGGCTACGGCCGAGCAGGTGGCCGAGGCGATCGAGCGCGCAGTGGTCGCCACCGGCATGCCCGCCGGCGTGTTCAACATGATCTACGGCGCCGGCGTCGGTGAAGCGCTGGTCCGCCACCCGGCGATCCAGGCCGTGGGCTTTACCGGCTCGCTCAAAGGCGGCCGAGCCCTGTGCGAGTTGGCTGCGGCGCGCCCGCAGCCGATTCCGGTGTTCGCCGAAATGAGCAGCATCAACCCGGTGCTGGTCTTGCCAGCGGCCTTGCAGGCCAGGGGCGAGCAGGTGGCCAGGGAACTGGCCGGTTCGGTGGTGCTGGGCTGCGGGCAGTTCTGCACCAACCCCGGGCTGGTACTGGGCATCGCTGGCGAAGCGTTCAGCACCTTCCTCACGGCGCTTGGCGCGCAACTGGCCGACCAGCCCGGGCAGACCATGCTCAATGCCGGCACCTTGCGCAGCTATACCCAGGGCGTGCAACGCCTGCACCAGCACCCGGGCGTGCGCCATCTGGCGGGCGCCGACCAGGCTGGCGACCAGGCGCAGGCGCAGCTGTTCCAGGCGGATGTAAGCCTGCTGCTTGACGGTGATGCGTTGCTTCAGGAGGAGGTGTTCGGGCCGGCCACGGTGGCCGTGGCGGTGGCCGACGAAGCCGAACTGCGCCGCGCGCTGCAAGCCTTGCACGGGCAGCTGACGGCAACGCTGATTGCCGAGCCACAAGACCTGCAGCGCTTCGCCGCGCTGGTGCCGCTGCTGCAGCGCAAGGCCGGGCGCCTGCTGGTCAATGGTTACCCGACCGGTGTCGAAGTGTGCGATGCCATGGTGCACGGCGGGCCATACCCGGCCACGTCCGATGCCCGTGGGACCTCGGTCGGCACTTTGGCCATCGACCGCTTCCTGCGGCCGGTGTGCTACCAGGACTACCCGGATGCGCTGCTGCCCGACGCCCTGAAAAACGCCAACCCGCTGGGCCTGCAACGCCTGGTCGACGGCCAGCACAGCCGCGAGGCGCTGGCCTGACGCCAAGGGCTTCGGCGTGGTACCGCTGCACCCCGCCCGGGCAGGCCCGGGCGGGTTGTCAGATATGCGGCCAGAGCGCCAGCAGCAGTCCACCAGCGATAAGCAGGGCGCCACTATAGCGGCGCCAGGCCGCGCCCAACCGCAACACTTTCTCCGCCAGAACCAGCATCGCCAGCGCGGCCATGCCCCACAGGCTCATGGCGCCAACCACCAGCAGCACCAGCATCAGCGCCCAGCAGCAACCGATGCAGTACAGGCCATGCTGCAACCCCAGCCTCCAGGCGCCGCCAAGGCCCGGGCGCACATGGTGCTGAAGAAAGAACAGCGGGCTCTGGCAATGCTCCAGGCAAGCGGCCTTGCCCTGGCTCATCTGGTAGCCACCGGCCAGCAGAAGCAGTAGCGCACCCATGAGCGGTGGCAGGCGCAGGGTCATGGGGTCGAGCCAGCCAAGCCATTCGCCAAGGGCCTGCAGCAGGGTCATCAGCAGGGCGAAGCCACACCAGAGCAGCGCATAGGTCGCGCAGAACAGCAGCAGCTTGGATGGGCCGGCGCTGTCGCGCAGCAGGCAGCGTCGGTAAAGCAGGAACACCGGCAGGGCGGCCGGCAGCATCATCGCTTGCATCATCGCCAACCACATCAGCAGGGTCAGCGCGCCCTGGCGCGACCACCAGGCGGTGGGTGGCATCTGCATCTCGCCCATCGCCGCCATGGTCGTTGCCTGCTCGACGTGCCACCACCAACCCAGCGCGCTAATCATCAGCACCAGCGCGCCGGTCAGCAGCGCGCCCGGGGCTGGCCAGCGACTAGCCGCGGATGATGCCATTTGGCCCCATATCCAGGTCGTAGAGCATGGCGTTGCGCCCGGCATAGTCCAGCTTCACCGCCCCGGAGCAGTTGAAGGTGGCGCTGGCGCAGTCCGTCTCGCCGAACTCGAAGCCCTCTGGCAGCACCAGCCTGGCCCGGTGCACCGATCCGTCCACGGGGTTGCGGATCGGCTCGGCCCGGCCATCCAGCACCCCGGGCACGTGGATGCTGGCGGTCAGTGCGGCGCGGTCGGTGTGCACCTCAACCGGCACGAACTGCGGTGCGTGCATGGTCTGCACCGTGCTGGCGAAAATGGCGAAGAAGGCCGTGGGTTCCTGCTCCTGGCCGCTGAGAATGGTCAGCAATGCCTGGCGCTGGGCATCACTGGCGCGTTCATCGATAAAGGCCTGGCATTGCCCACCGCCCTCGTGGATGGGCCCAGGCCAGGCGAAGGTGCAGGCCACATTCAAGCCGGCCAGCGACACCTCGTCGAAATACCCCTCCTCGATGTGATAGCCCACTGCCGCTTCGCAAGTGCCATGGGTGGGCAAGGCATTGAACTGGCAGGGGCAGCCATAATCGCAGTTGCAAAGGTCGACCCCTGCGCCGCGCAATCGCCAATCGACATAGGCCATGATCCTGTCCTCGCAAACAAGTGCCGCTTTTTAGTTTAGTTCCGGATCATGCCGCCATATTTAGATAGATTCGGCATCTGACACGGGCCGTATAAAACCGCTGCGTCAAAGCATCGGCCTTCTCAGTCAGATGGGGCAGTGCGGGATTCACGGTCAATGTCCTCCGGCCAATGAACCTTTGGTGCCAGGCAATGCATGTGGCTCAGGCCATCGTCATCGTTCCAGTCACGAGGTGGGTGCACGAACTCCGGCAGGGCTTCGGGGCCTTGCTGCATGAACAGCCGGGCGATAGCCCAGTAGGCTTCGCCTTGGTAGAGGTTGTGGGTGAAGAACACGCGGTCGATGACTTCGTTGGTTTCCGGGTTGCGTATCGACAGCATGACGTTCTCGATCAGGCCGCCGTGGCCGGGGGCGTAGACTCGGTAGACTTCGGCGGTCACGTCGTCCCAGTTGTAGGCGACCGGTTTGACGCCCCAGCGTTTGCGGCTGAAGATGAAGATGCGGTCATATCGAAATTCATAAATATATATTTTTTGGCGAAGTCGATTGAAACGAATAGGCTCGTCTCTAGGGGCAATCAGATCAAGCTTGATGTAAGGAATTAAGGCCCACAGTATTGCTGAGACGGTAATTACCAATGATAGATTCATCAGCCAGTCGTGCCGCCAGTCGTCGTATAATAAATCCCAGTACAAGTAAAGCGTCATTCCAAAAAGAAAAAGCAGACCCGCAACACCGATTAGGAATATAGCTCCTCGAAGGATGGTGCTGCTCCGTGGCAACTCGAGATAAACATCATCGAAATAGTTGGGCGACGGTTTGGCACTCGCCCACACTTTCCGCCACTTCGGCACTTCATCCACCTTGGGAAGGTCATGGCTCCAGCCTAAAGCACGCTCCCACAGAACTTTACCATCACGCTTCACTCGTTAATCTCCCTGACATAAATCTCAATGTACACACTTGGCATATAGGCAAAGCGTGTAGCAGCTTGCCGTAGGGCTTGGCTGTGCAGATGCCTTGCGGGAACAGTGAGGCTGCCGCAGCCTATACTTTCTAGGCCCGGGGGCATCGGCGTTCTCATTCACATGGGGCAGTACGGGATTCGCGGTCAATATCCTCCGGCCAATGGACCTTGGGTGCCAGGCAATGCATATGGCTCAGGCCATCGTCATCGTTCCAGTCACGGGGTGGGTGTACGAACTTCGGCAGGGCTTCGGGGCCTTGCTGCATGAACAGCCGGGCGATAGCCCAGTAGGCTTCGCCGTGGTAGAGGTTGTGGGTGAAGAACACACGGTCGATGACTTCGTTGGTTTCCTGGTTGCGGATCGACAGCATGACGTTCTCGATCAGGCCACCGTGGCCGGGGGCGTAGACTCGGTAGACTTCGGCGGTTACGTCGTCCCAGTTGTAGGCGACAGGTTTGACGCCCCAGTGTTTGCGGCTGAACAGGTAGATGTAGTGGAATCTGAACTGGTAGAGATAAATCTTGCGCCGCAGGCGATTGAAGCGAATGGGTTCGTCCCGTGGGAGCAACAGGTCCATTTTTACATATGTCGCAGTAGCCCACATGCCAATCAAAATCGCTAACGATGCGAGGATGGCAGTGCCCCAATTATTCGGCCAGTAGATACCAAAAAAACTCCAGTGCATGTAGATTAATGCACCCACAGAAAAAACCAAGATTGGTCCCCCTATCAGCACTGTGACACCACGCAAACTGACAGTGGATCGAGGGAGTTCCAGGTACACCGAATCACAAAAATTTGGCGAGGGGTCTATAGCCTCAAAACTTAATCGCGGGACTGCATCCGAGTTGACGTCCGGCAGATCGTGACTCCAGTACAAAGCCCGCTCGCAAATAACTCTGGACTTGGCTTTCATTCGTTAGTTTCCCTAATCCTAATTTCGATATGCATCTGGTAGTCGTCTATCTGGCTAACACCTAACAGCAGTTTCGCGGCTTCGCCGGTGTTCGCGGGCGTGGCCGCTCCCACAAGTACTGCAGCTACGGCGAAGGCTGTGGTGTCCCGTGGGGGCGGTTTGACCGCAAACAATCCAACGCATTGTCTGGTTTGCAGCCGGGGTGCTTGCCGAGCCTTCAACATCTCGCGCTAGCGGTTTAGAAAACTTCCCGCTGTAGGTGCACTGCGAGACTCAACGTCGATCTTCGCTGGCCATCGGACCTTGGGGGCGAGGTATTGCATCGGGTTCAGACCATTGCCAACCTTCTGACTCTGCAAAGGGCGTATAGAGTCAGGAAGAGCGTCATAGCCACTTTGCATGTACAAACGTGCCAGTGCCCAATACTGCTTGCCTTGCTCTATGTCATCACACAGGAACAGGCGGTCGATGACTTCCTCGGCGCCTGTTTTACGAACTGATATCATTACATTTTCAATGAGGCCGCCGTAGCCCATTGGGGCGTATACCTTGTAGACCTCGACAGTTAGGTCGGCCCAGTCATAGGCCACGGGTTTCACCCCCCAACCCTTGCTGCCGAAGGGGTATAGGCGATCAAACCTGTACTCGTAAAAATAGACTTTTTGACGTGCTCTATTGAAGCGTATGGGTTCATCTCGAGGAAGTCGTAGGTCCATACGAAAGAGTGGAAGTAAGGCCCAGGTTGAAAGAGTTACAATCATGATGCCTATGGTCGTAATTTCAATTCCCGATTGCCAGTCGTCAAGGAGAGAAGTGATGATGTCTGGCACGATAAACACCATGGTGTAAGTTAAAATAATCAAGCCTCCGAAAAAAGATATCCCCCGCACGCTGATCGACGACCGTGGAAACTCGATAAATATACGTCCAGCCCGATTGATCTTTAAATTAGATGCCAAACACGCCTCGCGCTGCGCGGGTGCAACATCATGCGGAGGAAAATCATACTTCCAGCCCACCTCTTGGGTAGGTAGCATCTTTCTCTTTCCTTTCATGCATTCAGTTCCGTGGAAACAGTGATGGGTAGGACGATGGCGGCCTGGCTGATGATTGCAAGCAGAGCGGGGAACAACCTGCCGTAGGGCCTGACTGGGCAGTGGCCATGCGGGAAGAGTGAGGCTGCCGCAACCCAGGGCAGCCTATGCCTTCTAGGCTTGGGGTTCAGCGGCCCTCTCACTCAGGTGGGGCAGTACGAGACTCACGGTCAATGTCCTCCGGCCAATCAACCTTCGGCGCCAGGCAATGCATGTGGCTCAGGCCATCGTCATCGTTCCAGTCACGGGGTGGGTGTACGAACTTCGGCAGGGCTTCGGGGCCTTGCTGCATGAACAGCCGGGCGATAGCCCAGTAGGCTTCGCCGTGGTAGAGGTCGTGGGTGAATAACACGCGGTCGATGACTTCGTCGGTGTTCGGGTTGCGAACCGACAGCATGACGCTTTCGATCAGCCCACCGTAGCCGGGGGCGTAGACTCGGTAGACTTCGGCGGTTACGTGGTCCCAATTGTAGGCGACAGGTTTGACGCCCCAGTGTTTGCGGCTGAACAGGAAGAGGTAGTTGCATCTGAATTGATAAACATAGATCTTTCGACGCAAGCGATTAAAACGTATTGGTTCGTCTCGT
>Ga0268257_1002131_pt1 | contig 14953 bp, 16 predicted proteins | sample AgamicAtPrz_FD_200249 | JGI IMG/M metagenome (GOLD analysis project Ga0268257, IMG submission 200249) | Agave microbial communities from Guanajuato, Mexico - At.P.rz (v2) (version 3) | ecosystem: Host-associated > Plants > Phyllosphere > Phylloplane/Leaf | place: Guanajuato, Mexico | collected...
GTGTGTTTCTGATCGGTTTTGGCCTCAAGCTGGCCGCCAACTAAAAGAGAAGTTCAATGGCCAAAATTTTCTGCGTTGCCAATCAAAAGGGTGGAGTGGGCAAGACCACGACCACGGTCAATCTTGCAGCCGGTCTGGCCAAGGTCGGCCAGCGTGTGTTGCTGATCGACCTGGACCCGCAGGGCAATGCCACCATGGGCTCCGGCGTGGACAAGCGCGCGCTGGAGTTGACGGTCTACGATGTGCTGCTGGAAAACGCCAGCGTCAAGGAAGTGGCTCAGAAGTCCGAGCAGGTCGGCTATGACGTGCTGGGCGCCAACCGCGAGCTGTCGGGTGCCGAGATCGAGCTGGTCTCGCTGGAGCGCCGCAACGAGCGCCTCAAGACCGCTCTGCAGGCCGTGGCCGCCGACTACGACTTCGTGCTGATCGACTGCCCGCCTTCGCTGTCCATGCTGACCCTGAACGGTCTGTGCTCGGCGCATGGCGTGATCGTGCCCATGCAGTGTGAATACTTTGCACTGGAAGGCCTGACCGATCTGGTCAATACCATCAAGCAGGTGCATGCCAATATGAATCCCGACTTGCAGATCATCGGTCTGCTGCGCGTGATGTTCGATCCGCGCACTACGCTGCAGCAGCAGGTCAGCGACCAGCTCAAGGAGCATTTCGGCGACAAGGTGTTCGATACCGTGATTCCGCGCAATGTGCGCCTGGCCGAAGCCCCCAGCTACGGCCTGCCCGGCGTGGTGTTCGATGCCTCGGCCAAGGGCAGCAAGGCCTTTGTCGAGTTCGCCGAAGAGATGGTGCGCCGCATCAAGAAAATGTGAGTGTTTCACGTGAAACAGCTCCCAGTCTCCCATCCAGCCATCGCCAACCGTCATGACCTCTGAAGCACTGAACCCGCAGCATGTCTGGCTGCTGCCCGGCTGGCAGAACTCCGATCCCGGCCACTGGCAGAGTCTGTGGCAGGACCGGTATGGCTACCAGCGGCTGGAGCAGCACAGCTGGCAGCATCCGCTGCGCGGCGACTGGAGCATTCGCCTGCAGGAAACCGTGCTCGACGCTCCGGCTCCCGTCACCTTGGTGGCGCACAGCCTGGGCTGCGTGCTGGTGTCCTGGTGGGCGGCACATTCTCAGGTTGCCAGGAGCAAGGTGCGTGGTGCGTTGCTGGTGGCACCCGGCGACACCGAGCAGGAGAGTCTGCGCGGCGTCCTGCCGGGCTGGTCGCCCGTGCTGCTGCAAAAGCTGCCCTTCCCGTCGATACTGGTGGGCAGCGAGAACGACCCCAATTGCTCTGTAGCGCGCGCGCAGGCCATGGCACAGGGCTGGGGCAGCCGCTTCGTGAATGCGGGCGCCGCAGGCCATATCAACACGGCCAGCGGACTGGGACTGTGGGAAGCCGGGCATGAGCTGCTGCTCTCCCTTTAAAGAAAGAATTCAGCAATGGTGACTAAGAAACCCAAGGGCCTGGGACGAGGTCTGGAAGCCCTGCTGGGCCCCAAGGTCAGTGAAGCAGAGCAGGCCGCTGCGAGCGGGCAGCAGGCCAATCTGCCGAGCAGCCTGGCGCTCAATGTGATGGTGGCCGGCCAGTACCAGCCGCGCACCCGCATGGACGAAGGTGCCTTGTATGAGCTGGCCGAGAGCATCAAGGCCCAGGGCATCATGCAGCCGATTCTGGTGCGCCAGCTCTCCAGGGGCGACAACGCCGGCAAGTACGAAATCATTGCCGGCGAGCGGCGCTTCCGTGCCGCGCATATCGCGGGTCTGTCCGAGGTACCGGTGCTGGTGCGCGAAGTGCCCGACGAGGCCGCTGCGGCCATGGCGCTGATCGAGAACATTCAGCGCGAAGACCTGAACCCGCTCGAAGAGGCGCAGGGGCTGGCCCGCCTGGTCAAGGAGTTCGGCCTGACCCACGAGCAGACCGCGCAGGCCGTGGGCCGCTCGCGCAGCGCCGCCACCAATCTGCTGCGTCTGCTGAATCTGGCCGAGCCCGTGCAGACCATGCTGATGGCCGGCGATATCGACATGGGCCATGCACGAGCACTGCTGACGCTGGACCGAGCCACCCAGATCACGGCAGGCAACCAGATCGCGGCCAAGAAGATGTCGGTGCGCGAGGCCGAGTCGCTGGTCAAGAAGATCGGTGCCGAGTTCAATCTGACGCGCCAGAAGGCCAAGAAGGATGGCAAGTCGCGCGACGTGAAACGCATCGAGGAAGAGCTGTCTGACCTGCTCACCGCCGATGTCGAGGTGCGCATCAAGAAGACCGTGCGTCGCCACGGCAAGCAGCAGGAAATGGGCGAGATCGCCATCCAGTTCGGCTCGCTGGAGGAGCTCAACGGCATCATCGAAAAGCTGCGTGGCGAAGTCTGAGTGCCTTACCACGCCAAGGCTGATTCTGCGGCAATGGACGCCGCAGGATCTGCCGGAGTTTGCCGCGCTCAATGCGGACACGCAAGTCATGCGCTACTTCCCCAACGTGCTGGACAGACAGGCCAGCGATGCCCTGGCCGCCAAGGCCGAGGCTCTGATTGCCGAGCGTGGCTGGGGATTCTGGGTTGCGCAAGATAGAGCCACCGGGCACTTGGCAGGAATGATTGGCTTGCACACTCCCGCAGCAGAGCTACCGTTTTCACCCTGCGTGGAAGTGGGCTGGCGGCTGGCCCGGCCATACTGGGGCAAAGGTCTGGCGACAGAGGGCGCAAGAGCCGCGCTGGATTTTGCGTGGAATGAGCTGCAGCTGGATGAAGTTGTGGCGTTCACGGCGGTGCCGAACAAACCCTCACAGGCCGTAATGCAGCGCCTGGGAATGCAGCCCGATGCGCAGACATTCATGCACCCTGATCTGCCATCCGGCCACGCGCTTGCTGAGCACTGTCTCTACCGTATTCGCCGCAGCTGATGCTGCAAAAAGGGCATCCATCTGGATGCCCTTTTTTGATTCCGGAGCGGTGTTCTAACTGCGGTAGCCGGGGTCGATTCTGTCGAGCTTGCGCAGCAGGGCGGGCCAGGCAAACTGGCCGCCCATGCCGCCGGTCTGTACCTTCATGGCATGGGCGATGCCTTGCAGAATCTGCGGATCGACCTCGGTGAGTTCGGCGCCGCCGGACTGGGCAGAGATCTGGATCTGGCAGGCGGACTCGAAGACGTACATGGACAGAAAGGCGTCGGCAATCGTGGGGCCGCAGGTCAGCAGACCGTGGTTGCGCAGCATGAGGAAGTTGGCCTCGCCCATGTCGGCCAGCAGGCGCGGCTTCTCGTCCTCGCGAAAGGCCACGCCTTCGTAGACGTGATAGGCCAGGGACCCCAGTACAAACGTGCTTTGCTGGCTGATGGGCAGCAGACCTTGCTTCTGGGCCGCCACGGCCACGCCGGCACGCGTGTGGGTATGGATCACGCATTGCGCATCGGCGCGAGCCTCGTGCACGGCGCTGTGGATGACGAAGCCGGCCGGGTTCACGGGGAAGGGGGAGTCCATGAGCTTGTTGCAGCCCAGGTCCACCTTGATCAGCGAGGATGCCGTGATCTCGTCAAACATCAGCCCGTAGGGGTTGATGAGAAAGTGATGTCCGGGGCCCGGCAGCCGTGCGCTGATGTGGGTGAAGACCAGATCGCTCCAGCCGTACAGCGCCACCAGCCGGTAGCAGGCGGCCAGATCCACGCGCAGCTGCCACTCTTCGGGGCTGACCAGATGCTGCACGCTGGGGATGTTCAAGGGCTCTTGGCTCACGGGCGACTCTCCTTCATCGTTGATGAGATGAATGTAGAGACTCGCGCGGCAGCGGTCTGTTGGCTAGGCGACAGAAGCCTGGAAATACGGATTACGCCAATTCAGATCAGGCAGGGTGTGCTCTCGATGGAAATGACGGCTGTGTCTTCCTGTTCGCGTAAGTAGCTGGAAATAAAAAAGGAGCTTGCAGCGCAAGCTCCTTTTGATTTTCAGATCTCTTCTGTACGAAAACTGAAGCAGATCAAGCGAAAGCAGCTATCAAAACCGCTTACTTGATCTGGCCGCGCGACAGGTCCTGGATCATGCGGGCGGCTAGATACAGGCGCGGTGCGATGGTGTTGATCTGCACGTATTCGGCATCGTTGGAATGCGCGCCATAGCCCGACAGGCCGAAGCCCTCGATCACGCCGCCCTTGGCCTTGAGGGCCGCGAAAGCCGCATCCGTGCCGCCACCCGTGGCCTTGTCCATGACCTTCATGGGCAGCTTCAGTTCCTGCTCATAAATGCCCTGGGCATGGGCGGCCAGTTTGCGTGCCGTGGCATTGGCCTCCAGCGGTGGGCGGCGCACTTCGAATTTCAGCTCCACCTTGCTGGCGGGGAGCAGCTTGTTGCCGATCTTGTCCTGCATGGCTTTTTCCAGCGCCGTGAAGTCGGCCACGCGCAGTGCGCGGGCATCGGCCTGGGCCGTGGCTTCGGCGGGAACCACATTGCGGTTGGTGCCGGCCTTGGACACCGTCCAGTTGAGTTTGAGGCCGTCCTGGGGCTGGGACAGATCCTTCATCTGCAGCAGCTGGTGCGACATCTCGTACAGCGCATTCACGCCGTCCTCGGGCTTGGCGCCCGCATGCGATGCCTTGCCCGTGACCTTGAGGTAGGCGGCGCCGATGCCGCTGGTGGCCAGGCGCAGGCTGCCGTCGGTGCCGCCGCCTTCAAAGCTGAACACGGCGTCCTGCTCGGCCCCCAGGCGGGTGATGGTGCTGCGTGCTCCGGGCGAGCTGATTTCCTCGTCGCCGTTGATCAGCACCGTGAGCGTACCGTAGTCCTCGATGCCCAGCTTCTTGAGCAGGGGCACGATATGCATGATCAGGGCCACGCCCTGCTTGTCGTCGGCAATGCCCAGGCCATAGGCCTTGTCGCCGTCGATGCGAAAGGGCTGGTCCTTGATCATGCCGGGCAGATAGACGGTGTCCATATGCGCAATCAGCATGATGCGGCTGCTGCCCTTGCCCTTAAATTCGGCATGCACCATGGGGCCGACTTTCTCGGGCGTGTCATCGAGGCGGTAGATGTCGCTGGGCTCGATCACCTCGACCTTGCCGCCCTGCGCGCGCAGCTTGCCCGCGATGTACTCGGCGATCTTCTTCACGCCCGCCACATCCTTGCTGCCGGACTCGATGTGCACCAGATCGCGCAGCGTATCCAGATAGGGCTGCTGCTCCTTTTTCGCATGCTCCAGCCATTCGGCCTGAGGGGCAGCCTGGGCAGAGCCGAAGGCCAGCACCAGGGCGAGGGGCAGGGCGCGCAGCAAAGGGGCAGAGGGCGTGTTCCAACGCATAGAAATTCTCCTTGGGGGGCAGGCCGCTCCCGGATAGGGCCGCGGCAGGAAAGCGGCGTGATGCACCGCTGAGGGAATTCAGCTTAGCAGCCGTGTTTGCGGCCTCCGGGCTGCCGGCCTAGGGATAAATACCAGGGTAACTTGATCTCTCGCGCCGACAAAAAAGCCCTGCAGCTTGCGCGGGCAGGGCTTGGTGGGTTGCGCCGTTTGCTCAGGCCGCCGCCAGATGGGATTTGGTCTTCTTGCTCACACCGTCGCCGACGATGACGGCCGAGACCACAGACAGTACAAGCGCAATCGCCGAGCCATAGAACACTGCGTTGGTCATCTGGTGGTCCAGCATGTAGCCGAAGACCGGCGCCGCCAGGCAAAAGCCCAGATCCAGGCCCGAATACACCGTGCCGTAGACGCGGCCCGTGGCACCGGGGGGCGCTGCGCGCTTGATCAGCATGTCGCGCGAGGGGCCGGCCAGGCCCGTGCCCAGACCGGCGACTGAGGCCACGACCACCGCCACCATGCCGGGCAGCCAGCCCGTTCCGACGACAAACAGCAACAGGCCCGAGCCCAGCATGCAGATGGAGATCACCTTTTCCAGCCGCTGCACGCGGCCGACCAGAAAGCCGCCCACTACCATGCCGGCAGCGCCGCACAGCATATAGCCGGTGACGATCAGCGCCGTCACGGAAAGCGGCAGGCCGTACATGGATTGCAGGGCCGGGCTGGCAAAGCTCTGGATGGCACTGAGTGCGCAGGTGCTCCAGAAAAAGAAGGAAAAGCACAGCCACACCGATGGCAGCTTCATGAAGGCCATGGGGTGTTCCTGAGGTGCGGCAATGGCTCCGGCGGCCGGCTTGGCGGCAGCTCCGGCGGATTCGGCGCGATCATCGAGCGCGTCGCGGTTGAAGACCATGATGGCCAGCACCACGGCTGCGCAGAGGGCTCCGCCCAGGCAGGCCAGGCGCCAGGAGCCCGTGGCCGTGGTGATGCCCGCCATGAACAGCGGCGCCAGCGCCCAGCCTAGGTTGCCGGACAGGCCATGTACCGAGAATGCATGGCCTATGCGCTGCTGCGACACGCGCTTGTTGAGGATGGTGAAGTCCACGGGGTGGAAGGGCGCATTGCCCAGGCCCGCAAAAAAGGAGGCTGCCAGCAGCATGCTGTAGCCTTGGGCCGTGCTGGCAATCAGGCCTGCCACCACAAAGCTGCCGAGGGCGGCAAACAGAATCGGGCGTGCGCCAAAGCGGTCCACCGCAAAGCCGGCCAGTGCCTGGCCGGTGCCGGAAACAATGAAGAACAGCGAGACCATGACGCTGAGCTCGGCATAGCTGTAGCCGAAGTCCTTGATCAGCCAGGGAAACAACGGCGGCAGCAGCAGATGGAAGAAATGCGACGAGCCATGGGCCAGACCGATGAGGCTGATGGTGCGCGCGTCACTGCGCAGTGTCTCTGGCGCCTGGTTTTGAGGTGTTGTGGAGGCAGGGCGGTTCATATGTCGCATCTTAGGCAGACTGCTCGCGTCTTGTATGCGATAGTCTGCCAATTGCTATCGCAAGCCAGCCAAACCATCATGTCCAGCCTCCACGACCCCGAGCCCCTGCGCGCAGGCAAGGCCAGCGCCTATGTGGAGACGCTGACACCCCATCTCTACATACCCACGGCACAGCGTCCGGTGCGTGCCAAATGCCGCTGGCTGGAGGCCGACACCCAGGTCAAGCCGCACCGTCATCCCTGGGGGCAGCTGGCCATCTCCACCACGGGCACCATACGCCTGACGGTAGCGCAGGGCACCTATATCGTGCCGCCCTCGCGCGTGCTGTGGGTGCCGCCGGGCATGGAGCATGCCGTGACCATGGTGGAAAGCGCCGATCTGCGCACCTTGTACTTCTTTCAGACCCAGGGGCGTTGCGGCCCCGATGTGGCCCCCGGCGAAGAGGCGGCCTGGCGCCAGTGCCGGGTGCTCAATGCCTCGGATCTGCTGCGCGCCGTGGTGCGCGAGCTGCCCACGCTGCCCGATGACAGCCAGCAGCTGTGCGAGCAGGACAGGGCACGCGAGCACCATCTGAGCCAGCTGCTGCTCGACGAGCTGCGCCGTGCCAGTGCCGTGCAGCTGGGCGTGAACCTGCCCCAGGACAAGCGCTTGCGCCAGCTCTGCGAGGCCGTGCTGGCCGATCCCACGCGCAACGAGACGCTGGAGGGCTGGGCGCGCGATACCGGGGCTAGTCCGCGCACCGTGGCGCGACTGTTTCGCCAGCAGCTGGAATGCAGTTTTACCCAGTGGCGCCAGCAGGTGGTGCTGGCCCATGCCGTCAGCCTGGCAGCGCGCAACTGGCCGATTCAGCGCATTGCGGCCGAGCTGGACTACAGTCCCAGCGCCTTCAGCGCCATGGTGCGCCGCACGGTGGGTATGCCTCCGGCACAATTTTTCGGCATGCATGCGCAAAATGTATAGCTGCTAGCGCTTTGTGTAAAAGGGTTTGAGGCTGTTTTTGTTATTTTGAGGGGCGGAGCCTCAAACAATATTTGCAGCGGCATGGAATGAAAGCTGCAAACCTGCGCTCATTAGCACCATGATCTTCTCCGCCGAGTCGCGCTACAACCAGTGGGTGCGCGAGCACTACCGCTTTTTGCTGCGCAGCGCCTGGGCGCTGACGGGCTCTCGCGCCATGGCCGAGGATGTGGTGCAGGATTGCTTCACCAGCGCCTGGCGCTTTCGCCACCAGCTGCGCGATCAGAGCATGGCCAGGGCCTGGCTGTTCCAGATCATGCGCCGCCATGCCTTCAGGCACTTCGATCCTGTGCAATCGCAGACCGAGTCTCTGGATGAAGCCTGCGAGCAAGGCGTGAATCATCACGATGCACTCGATGCGCAACTGGACGTGGTCAAGGCGCTGAGCCGCATTGCCCCCATCCATCGTGAAGTGCTGGTGCTTTACTACTTTGACGACATGCCCACGGCCCAGATGGCCGAGGCGCTGGATATTGCACCAGGCACCGTGCTCTCTCGCCTGGCGCGGGCACGTGAAGCGCTCAAGACGGCACTGCAGGAGCCGGCGCGCCATCCCGCCGGTGCCGCCACTGAATCTTCTGCAGCTGCCAGCGTGATACCGCTGAGAAAGCGCGCACCATGAAACACCAAGACCGCCCCGAAGACACCGATTTCGACCTGCGTGCCCGTGCCGAGCTGGCGCTGGCTTTCGAGCCCGGCGAGCCGCCGGCCCATTTGCTGCGCCACACGCCATGGCATGCCCGTCGTGGCCTGCAGGTGCTGTGTGCCGCAGTGATCGTCGGCAGCGTCGCTGCGGGCAGCGTGCTGAGCCTGCGCCCGCCGCAGATGGTGCGCTCGGCCATCGAGCATGAGTATTACGAGCGCACGCTGCGTGGTCAGTTCATCCCGGAGGCCGAGATTGCCAGGCATATGGACTGGCCTGTCGACCAGAAGCTGCCTGGTTATACCCAGCTCATGCGGCCCTGCGACATCGACGGCAGTCGCGCCTATCACCTGACCACTTTCTTTGAAAAAGGCGGCATCGTTACCGTGCTGGCCTTCGAGCAGCCCCAGCGGATGGCCGACGGCCAGGGCTGGTGGGCCAACAGCTACTGGAAGGTGGTGCGTTCGAGAGAAGGCCGCCCGCTGGTGCTGATCGCACAGAAGAAACAGGCTCTGGCCGTGGCATCGCGCGCTCTGGGTGCCCCTGAGAAAGTCGATGGCTGAACCGGATTTTTCGCTCTGATCATTCACTAAAATTACCGAGGAGACCCCATGCAACAACCCACCTCTCTGCCACGTCGCCGCCTGCTCGCCGGTAGCGCCAGCGCGCTGGCTGCAGCCGGTCTGGCAAGCTTCCAGAGCCAGGCCATGGCACAGGCTGCTGCACCCGCAGCCAAGCCTCTACCCGGCTATGCCGGCTTCAAGAATGCCGATGCCGTGATCGTGCACAGCTCCACCACCATCGAGACCAAGCGCAGCGCGTTTGGCTCCAGCGTGGTCACGCCCACCAACCAGCTCTATGTGCGCAACAACCTGCCCACGCCTTCCGAGTCCATCGTGGCCGATCGCGATGCATGGGCGGTGCAGATTGATGGCGTGAAGAAGCCCGCCAAGCTGACCGTTGGCGAGCTCAAGAAGCTGGGCCTGGAAACTGTGACCATGGTGCTGCAATGCTCGGGCAATGGCCGCGCCTTCTTCCCCACCAAGCCCAGCGGCACGCAATGGACCGTAGGCGCTGCAGGCTGCGTGGTCTGGAGCGGCGTGCCAGTGCGCGAGGTGGTCAAGGCCCTGGGCGGCGTGGCCGACGGCATGGTCTACATGACGGGAACGGGCGGAGAGGTGCTGCCCGCAGGCCTCGATCCCAAGAGCGTGCTGGTGGAGCGTTCCGTGCCTCTGTCGGCCATGGAGGACGCGCTGCTGGCCTGGGAGATGAACGGCGAGCCCGTGCCTCTGGCCCATGGCGGCCCGCTGCGTCTGATCGTGCCCGGCTACACCGGCGTGAACAACATCAAGTACATCAAGCAGCTGGCCTTTACCGTCAAGGAAAGCGAAGCGCACATCATGTCCCACGGCTACCGCATCTCGCCCCCCGGCAGCAAGGGCGACCCCAGCCAGCCTTCGGTGCAGGAAATGAGCGTCAAGTCCTGGATCAACAGCCCCATCCCCGAAGACGGCAACCAGGCCTCTGGCCTGGTGCAGATTCAGGGCGTGGCCTTCGGCGGCATGAACGCCGTCAAGGGGGTGGAAGTCTCCATCGACGGCGGCAACACCTGGAAGCAGGCTCGCCTGATTGGCCCCGATATGGGCAAGTATGCCTGGCGCCAGTTCGTGCTGCAGGCACAGCTGCCCAAGGGTACCTACACCCTGGCCAGCCGCGCTACCGACGTCAAGGGCAATGTGCAGCCTGAAACGCGTGGTGAAAACCAGAGCGGCTACAACAACACCAGCTGGGCCGACCACGCCGTGACTGTCACCGTGGCCTGAGTGTCGCAATCACTGCCCATGCCCTGTGCCGGAAGAAGGGAAGCAGGGCATGGGATCCAACCCCGATGCATCGCATTTCTCCAAGAACAATGATGAAGACAAACCACACCCTCGCCGCCCTGCTCTTGACCGCCCTTGCTGGCACTGCAGCCCATGCCGATCAGGCTGCCCAGATGGCGCGCGGCAAAGAGCTGTTCACCACTGCTGCAGTCCCTGCCTGCGCGGTGTGCCATACCCTCAAGGACGCCGGTGCGGAAGGTGCCATAGGCCCGGTGCTGGACGAGTTGCAGCCCGATGCGGCCCGCGTGGCGCGTGCTCTGAAGGACGGCATCGGCTCCATGCCCTCCTTCAAGGCCACAATGAGCGAAGCCGATATCGCTGCCGTTGCTCTCTACGTGAGCAAGGCCAGCGGCGGAGCCAAATAAAGCGTCTCAGCTGCGTTCTGCGCCATCCAGCGGAATGGCGTAGATCCATACCTTGTGGCGGCTATTGCCTTGCAGGCATGCCGTCGCTTCCACGCCGGGCAGCTGGAAATCCAGGCTCACCAGCCAACTGCCGGGCTGCATCTCGGTGGCAGCCTTGACAGCGGCGCGGCCCATGCTTTCGGGCCGCTGGAACAGATAGACCAACTGATAGCCGCTCCAGTCGGCCAGCCAGATATCGCCACGCCGCACGCGTGCCCAGGGGCAGCGCAGGGCGCTGGCAATCGCCAGTGGCCAGCTCCATTCCAGACCATTGAGGCGGGCCTGCGGCAGCGCGCTGCGCAGCGCGCGCAAGCCATCGCCCATGCCGCAGCCGGCGTCCAGCACCAGCGCCTGCACCGGCAATTGCACGACCTCTGCCAGCCCTTTGAGTGCATTTAACGGCGTTGGAAAGACCGGGGCATCACGCCATGCATTGAGCGGGTAGATCAGCAGCAGCAAGGCCAGAGGCAGCAGCCAGCCCCAGGCGGGCAACTGGCTGGCGCTGAGCACCAGAAACGACAGCGGAAACCCGGCCGCAATGATGAGCCTGCGCCACCAGTTGGGTCCGCAGAGACTGGCTGCCGTGCTGAAGCTGCCGGCGACCAGCAGGGCCAGCCACCAGGGCAGCAGGCGCGCCAGACCCGCAAAAATCACCCAGGCCAGCAGCCAGACGAGCAGTGCAGGCAGAGGCCAGGTCGAGGCAAGCCATTTTTTTGTCATGAGTTTTGAAATGTATCCGTCATACACAGGCTCCACGACACCGAAGTGCAGGCAAGGCCTTGTCGGGATTTTGCATTTTGTGCGGGATACCCCTCTTTGGTGGGGTATGCGAGTTGTCAACTCGTCGTAAAAATTACCGATTTTTGCTTATGTATACTTTTCGGCTTTCAGCGGCCGAGAATTCAGAGGAGACATCCATGCGCCTGCTCGCCCCCACCTTTTCATTGGTGGCTCTTGCATTGACAGCATGCGCGGTACAGACACCGCAGGAGCAGTTGGCACCTGCTTCGCCCACCGTGCGCCTGTGCGAAGGCAATAACTGTTCCGAGCTGCCGCGCAATGTCGCGACTTTCCGTGGCGAGCCCGTCAATCCCGAGGCGGAGCGCCGCCTGGCGGCACTGGTGCAAAAAGCCGAGGCCGATCCTCGCGCAGCCTATGACCTGGGACTGCGCTATCTGCGCGGCGATGGCGTGGAGCGCAACAGCTATCAGGCCATCGAATGGATGCGCAAGGCCGGCGATGCCGGTAACGGTCAGGCCCAGTTTGCATTGGGCCGTCTGTATCTGCTGGGCTTTGAAGAAATGGGCCCGGACCCCGCCGAAGCCGAGGCCTGGCTGTCGCGTGCTGCCGCCAAGGGCTTCAAGGAAGCCAAGCGCCTGCTGCCCCAGGCGCAGGCCGCCAAACAGAATGCTCATGCACGCTATCAGGCCATCGAGGACGAGCGCAAGTCCTGGAATGGCTGGTATGTGGGCGCGCCCTACTACATGGTGTGGGGTTCGTCGGGTTGGTATTACCGCTGAGGCGCTGTGAGCGCTGCAGCATTTTCTATTTTTTTGAAAGCATCACTATGTCCAAGAAGACAACGCTGCGTCTGGCAGCTATCGCATCGGCCCTGGCACTGGGCGGTTGCGTGACCCCCGGCGGCGGCACCATTTCCACGGGTACGGCTCCCACGGCTGCCACTGGCGCAGCGGGCGGCGCAACCAGCGTGAATGCGAACTCTACGCTCGAGCGTTGCGATGCTCCTCTGGGTACGCTGGCCGTGGACGACGGTCGCGGCAAGGAGTGGTATGCGAGCTTTGGCGCCGCCACCAAGATCACGACCATCGAGCCTCTGATCCGTCTGGCTGTGCAGCAGTCCAACTGCTTTGTGATCACCTCCATCGGCAACAACCGCACCGAAAGCAAGATGTCGGCGATCACCGACAAGCAGCGCAACTCCGGTGAATTCCGCGCCGGCTCCAAGCAGCAAAAGGGCCAGCGCGTGGCAGCCGATTACTACATGGAGCCTTCCATCATCATCGACAACGATGCAACCGGTCAGCTGGCAGCGGGCGTGGGCGGTCTGTTCGGCAATGTGGGTACGCTGATCGGCGGTGCCATGCAGAGCAAGGCTTCGGTGGTGACGCTGAGCATGTTCGACATCCGTTCTGGCGTGCAGATCTCCATCTCCGAAGGCAACTCCACAGCCACCAACTTCGGCGCAGCCATGGGCGCGTTCGGCGGTGGCGTGGGTGGTGGTCTGGGCGGCTTCTCGCGCTCACCCGAAGGCAAGGCCACAGTGGCCGCCTTCATGGATGCCTACAACAACATGGTGATCTCGCTGCGCAACTACAAGGCGCAGGAAGTCAAGGGCGGCCTGGGTCGCGGCGGTCAGCTCAAGGTCGGCAAGTAAAGCGCCGATCCGAGAACAGAAAAGGGCCTGCAACTGCAGGCCCTTTTTCATGGTTTGCGCGTCTTCAGCAAGCGCGAGCGAGGCTCACTGCAGCTGAAAGATCTTGCCTGGGTTCAGGATGTTCTTGGGGTCCAGAGCCTGCTTGATGGCACGCATCATCTGCACGGCACCAACGCCAGCCTCCTCCAGCAAAAAGCCCTGCTTGTGGATGCCGATGCCGTGCTCGCCCGTGCAGGTACCGCCCAGCGCAATCGCGCGAGCCACCAGCGTGTGGTTGAGTTGCTCGGCCTGCTGGCGCTGGGCGTCGTTGTCGGGATCGATCAGATAGCCGAAGTGGAAGTTGCCATCGCCCACGTGGCCGACCAGGAAGTAGGGGATGCCGCTGGCATCGGCTTCGGTCACGCACTCCAGCAGCGCATCGGCCAGGCGGCTGATGGGAACGCAGGCATCGGTGGTGATGCAGCGGCATCCGGGCACGCTGGAAACGGCTGCGAAATAGGCGTTGTGGCGCGCGGTGAACAGACGCGTACGGTCTTCGGGGCGTTCGGCCCATTCAAAGGCATTGCCGCCGAATTCATGGGCAATGTCCTGGACCATCTCGGCCTGCTCCTTCACGCCGGTGGGGGAGCCGTGGAACTCCATCAGCAGCATGGGCTCTTCACGCAGGGACAGCTTGCTGTAGGCATTGACCATGCGCACGGAGTTCACATCGACCAGTTCCACGCGGGCGATGGGAATGCCCATCTGGATGGTCTGGATCACCGTGTGCACGGCGTTCTCGATGCTGGAGAAAGAGCAGATGGCTGCGCTCACCGCTTCGGGCAGCGGGTAGATGCGCAGCGTGATCTCGGTGAAGATGCCCAGCGTGCCTTCGCTGCCCACCAGCAGGCGGGTCAGGTCGTAGCCGGCGGCGCTCTTCTTGGCGCGGTTGCCTGTGCGCACCACTTCGCCGCTGGCCGTCACTACCTCCAGGGCCAGCACGTTCTCGCGCATGGTGCCGTAGCGCACGGCATTGGTGCCGCTGGCGCGGGTCGAGGTCATGCCGCCGATCGAAGCGTCGGCACCGGGGTCGATGGGAAAGAAGAAGCCGGTGTCCTTGATGGCCTCGTTCAACGCCTTGCGCGTGATGCCGGGTTGCACGGTGATGGTCAGGTCTTCGGTGTTGACCGAGAGCACGCGACTCATGCGGCTGACGTCGATGGTGATGCCGCCTTGCACGGCCAGAAGATGACCTTCCAGCGACGATCCGGCGCCATAGGCAATCACGGGCACGCCGTACTGGTCGCAGAGCCTGACGGCATCCTGCACGTCCTGGGTGGATTCGGCAAACACCACGGCTGCCGGAGGGGGCGCGGAAATCGCGCCTTCGTCGCGGCCATGCTGCTCGCGCACGGCCAAGGCCGTGGAGCACTGGCCGCCGAAACGTGTTTGCAGGGCCTGCAGAAATTCTTCGGGGATGGGGCGCTGCACGAAATCGGGCTGCAGCGAGGTATGGGCAACAGGTGCGTTCATCGGGGTCTCCAGAGGAGAAAAAGAATACCACCTGGCCCGGTCCGGGCGTGTACGTATTGGGTACTAGGCCATGCCGCTCAAGGTCGCAATCGCTACGCATGGCGCATGCCCATTGGAGCTGGCAGAGATCGCGGTTTCGTCGTGGCGCAACTGTCTGGCGCGGGCACATAGATAAGTTCCGCCCTAGCTAATGAGAAATCAGTGTTTAGGGTTTGTGCCGGGTGTGCCTATATTGGCAAGCCTCATGGCGTGCGCTGCAGAGCTCGCTTCAAACCAAAAGCAGTTCGGAGGGCGGAGCTATGCGCGATACGGGTCGCAGATCATT
>Ga0268257_1002133_pt1 | contig 14949 bp, 9 predicted proteins | sample AgamicAtPrz_FD_200249 | JGI IMG/M metagenome (GOLD analysis project Ga0268257, IMG submission 200249) | Agave microbial communities from Guanajuato, Mexico - At.P.rz (v2) (version 3) | ecosystem: Host-associated > Plants > Phyllosphere > Phylloplane/Leaf | place: Guanajuato, Mexico | collected...
AGATCTGGTCGTGGAATTCCCACGCTACACCATCAACCACGCACGCGAGCATTAATATGGGACTGAAGTGGACAGACAGCCGTGAAATCGGCGAAGCGCTCTACGACGCGAACCCGGATCTCGATCCGAAGACCGTACGATTCACCGATATGCATCAGTGGATCTGCGATCTGGAAGATTTCGACGACGATCCAAACGCATCCAATGAAAAAATTCTGGAGGCGATTCTGTTAGTCTGGTTAGATGAAGCAGAATAAATAACAAAACGGGCTGCCTTCAGGCGGCCCGTTTGCTAGTTGCTAATAAGGAAAAATAAAATGACCGAAGCGATGAAGATTACGCTCTCTACGCAGCCCGCCGACGCGCGCTGGGGCGAGAAAGCCAGTTACAGCATCAACAACGACGGTATTACCCTGCACCTGACGGGCAACGATGATTTGGGCCTGATCCAGCGCGCCGCGCGTAAAATTGACGGTCTGGGCATCAAGCATGTCTCGCTGGAAGGCGAAGGCTGGGACACCGACCGCAGCTGGGCGTTCTGGGCGGGTTACAAAGGGCCGAAAGGCACCCGCAAAATTGAGTGGGCGAACCTCGACGAAGCCGGTCAGAAAGAGCTGGAAAGCCGCCTGCAAATCATCGACTGGGTACGCGACACCATTAACGCTCCGGCGGAAGAGTTAGGCCCTGAGCAGCTGGCGCAGCGCGCCGTTGACCTGCTATGCGGCGTGGCGGGCGACAAGATGTCCTACCGCATCACCAAGGGTGAAGACCTGCGCGAGCAGAATTACATGGGTATCCACACCGTGGGCCGTGGTTCTGAGCGTCCACCGGTGCTGCTGGCGCTGGACTACAACCCAACCGGCGATAAAGACGCCCCTGTCTTTGCCTGCCTGGTAGGTAAAGGTATCACCTTCGACACCGGCGGCTACAGCCTGAAGCAGAGCGCGTTCATGGACTCCATGAAGTCCGACATGGGCGGCGCGGCCACCATCACCGGTGCGCTGGCGTTTGCCATCACCCGCGGTCTGAAAAAGCGCGTGAAGCTGTACCTGTGCTGCGCGGACAACATGGTCAGCGGTAACGCCTTCAAGCTGGGCGACATCATTCGCTACCGTAACGGCAAAAACGTTGAGGTGATGAACACTGACGCCGAAGGCCGTCTGGTGCTGGCCGATGGCCTGATCGACGCGTCTGCCCAGAAGCCTGAGCTGATCATCGACATGGCGACTCTGACCGGTGCGGCGAAAACCGCGCTGGGTAACGACTACCACGCGCTGTTCAGCTTTGACGACAAGCTGGCCGCACGCCTGCTGGCCAGCGCTGCGGCGGAAAACGAACCGTTCTGGCGTCTGCCGCTGGCCGAGTTCCACCGTAGCCAGCTGCCGTCCAACTTTGCCGAACTGAACAATACCGCCAGCGCGGCGTACCCGGCGGGTGCAAGCACCGCAGCAGGCTTCCTGTCTCACTTTGTTGAGAACTACCATGAAGGCTGGCTGCACATTGACTGCTCCGCAACGTACCGCAAAGCGGCGGTTGAGCAGTGGTCCGCGGGCGCGACCGGTCTGGGCGTGCGTACCGTAGCGAACCTGCTGACGGCTGAGTAATCTTTTTAGCCGGGTGGCGCTACGCTTACGCGCGCCTTCGGAGTCATCATATTGCCCGGCGGCGCTGCGCTTGCACGGACCTACGGTTTTGTAGGCCGGGTAAGCGAAGCGCCACCCGGCGTTTTTTGAAGTAGCCAAACTATGTCAGATACCAAAAACGAATTAGAGACTCTGCTGGAACAGGCGGCGACCGAGCCCGCCCACCGTCCGGCATTTTTCCGCACGCTGCTGGAGTCCACCGTCTGGGTACCAGGTACCGCCGCGGAAGGTGAGCAGGTCGTGGAAGACAGCGCGCTGGATCTGCTGCACTGGGAGAAAGACGACGGCACGTCGGTGATCCCGTTCTTCACCTCGCTGGAAGCGCTGCAGGAAGCGGTTGAAGACGAACAGGCGTTCGTGGTGATGCCGGTGCGTACCCTGTTTGAAATGACGCTCGGCCAGACGCTGTTCCTCAACGCCAAGTTGCCGACCGGGAAAGAGTTTACGCCGCGTGAAATCAGCCACCTGATTGGCGAAGAGGGCAACCCGCTCAGCACGCAGGAAGTGCTGGAAGGGGGCGAAACGCTGCTGCTGTCTGAAGTGGCCGAGCCGCCCACGCAGATGATTGATTCTCTGACGACGTTGTTCAAAACGCTCAAGCCCGTCAGGCGCGCGTTTCTCTGCTCCATCAAAGAGCGCGCGGACGAAAAGCCGGTGCTGTTGATCGGTATTGAAGCCGATGGCGATTTCGACGAGATCGTTCAGGCGGCGGGCAGCGTGGCGACCGACACGCTACCGGGCGATGAACCAATTGATATCTGTCAGGTGAAAAACGGTGAGAAGGGCATCAGCCACTTTATTACCGAGCACATCACGCCGTTCTATGAGCGTCGCTGGGGCGGGTTCCTGCGCGATCTCAAAACCAACCGCATCATCTGATTTCTGCGGGGTGAATGTCACCCCGTTGCTTCCAGCAGCAGTAAATCCATCAGCAGCACCAGATTCGACTCAAACGACGTCACCCCTGCGGCTTCGGCGGCGTAGTGCACCGCTTCGTCATAGAGCGCAAAGTGAACGTCGGCCATCTCCGCCAGCGTGTTGGCCGAGGCGCGGGTAAACGCGACGATGGTCATGCCGACGTTTTTGGCTATCCGCGCTTTATCCAGCACCTGCTCCGTTTCGCCGCTGCGCGAGACGGCAATAAACACCTGATAGCGGGCGGCATTGCTGAGAAAAATGTTCCGGCTGTCGCCCGGTCCGGAGATAAACGCCGTTTTGCCCAGCACCTGCAGCTTCTTGGTCAGGTACTCCGCAAACAGATAAGAGAACCCGGCTCCGTAGAGAAAGAAACTCTCTTTCTGGCGCAGCAGGTTAGCAAACTGCTGGCGTTTGTCCTGGGTGACCCACTGAAAGGTGTGCTGATAGTTGGCGATAAACTGATTAAACAGCGCCGGGAGCTCAGGGGGCGATTGCCCCTGAACGGCAATGTGCGGCGTGTCGGTGAGCAACTGCTTGCAGTGCCAGATAAACTCGCTAAAGCCGCTGAACCCCAGCTTCTGGCACAGCCGCATAATGGTGGCGGTAGAAACGAATGTCGCCTGTGCCAGCTCGCGAACCGTAATATTGCCCACCAGCAGCGGATGCTCCGTGAGGTGGGCGAGGACGCGATACTCCGCGCGGGTCAATGACGCTCCGCGCGTTAACAGCGTGGCCAGGCGGTTATCCATTATTTCGCGGGTTCGACAGGCAGATCGTCTCGCGCACCCCATTCGCTCCAGGCGCCGTCGTAGAGCGTGACGTCGCTTACGCCGAGCGTGGCGAGCGCCAGAATGACCACGCAGGCCGTTACGCCGGAACCGCAGCTGGCAATCACTGGACGATGTAAATCAACCCCTGCCCGGTCAAAAATGGCGCGCAGTTCGTCGGTAGTTTTCAGCTCGCCCTCAAATACCAGATCGCCCCACGGCACGTTCAGCGCGCCCGGAATATGTCCGCGCTTCAGCCCCGGACGCGGTTCATCCGCTTCGGCCTTGAAGCGAGGAGCAGGGCGGGCATCGACGATTTGCGCCGTTTTTTCATGGCTCACGACCAGCACGTCGGTCAGGCGTTTTACCACGTGGGTGTCAAAGGTCGCGTCGAATTCACCTTCCGGCAGCGTGACGTCACCCTGCTGAAGCGGCAGCTCGTCGCGCTTCCAGCCCGCCAGCCCGCCGGCAAGAATCGAGACTTTTTCCACGCCGAAGTTTTTCAGCATCCACCACGCGCGCGGCGCGGAGAAGAGGTTACCTTCATCATAGACAACGAGGTGTTTGTCTTTGCTGATGCCCAGCTCGCGCATCGCCACGGAAAACGCTTCCGGGCGCGGCAGCATGTGCGGCAGGGGAGAGGTGTGATCGGAGAGGGCTTCAATATCAAAAAATACCGCACCCGGCAGATGCCCGGCACGGTATTCACCGGGCACGTCACGATGCTCTTGTCCCGGAGGGGCCATACGCGCGTCGATAATCTGAACTTCCGGATCGTCGCCGTGCTCAATCAGCCAGTCGGCAGCGACAAAATATGAGGTGGACATGGTTTGCCTCCATTCTTTTCCGTAAAAAAGGATTGTCGGTGTTTTTTCTGACACCGACAAGCAAACCACGTTCAACTCGCGAGCAAGCCCCTATTTTTTCACCGGTTCACCGTCCTGCCAGGCTTTTTGCAGCGCTGGCCAGTAGTCGCGGTTGGCCTCAATCATCTCATCCAGAATGGCTTTTGCATGTTCCATGGTCGGCACGGTGCGGTTGAGGGTAAACGCCTGCAAGGCTTTCTCATAGCTGCCTTCGATAGTCGCCTCCACCAGCAGCTGTTCAGATGCGAGCTGCTGTTGCAAAAGCGTCTGATGGAACAGCGGCACCTGACCAATACGGATCGGTTCTGGGCCCTCGGAGGTGATATAAGCGGGAACTTCCACCACCGCATCGTACGGTAGGTTGGTAATCGCCCCGCGGTTTTCCACCATCACCAGATGGCGGCTTCGCAGGTTAAAGGCCAGCGAGCAGGCCACATCGACGATAAACTCGCCGTGGACGCCCACGTGGAAGGCATCCGGTAAAATTCCGGTGCGTTGATATTCTTCGGCGGCGGCGAACAGCTTTTTCTCGCGCCCGTCCATCACTTCATTCGCGCGGGTATAGTCCGGGTTCTGGTGCGCCACAATCTGGTTCGGCATCAGGTAATACTGCAGATACGGGTTCGGCAGATACTCGGGGAAATTGTCCATGATCGGCTTGATGTTGCGCCAGGTTTTCACCCAGGAGGGGTCAGAATGCTGCGGATCGGTTTTAGCCGCATCTTCCGTCAGCAGGCCAAACTTAGCGATATGCTTACGCAGCGCCGGGAGCTTGTCTTCGCCGTCCACCAGCACGCGGGTAAACCAGCCGAAGTGGTTCAGGCCGAAGTAGTCCACTTCCAGCTTGCGGCGATCGACACCCAGAATCGCCCCCATATTGCGCATGGCGGCCACCGGCATATCGCAGATGTTCAGCACCCGCGCATTTGGCCGCAGACGGCGCACGCCCTCCGCGACGATCGCCGCCGGGTTGGAGTAGTTCACGATCCAGGCTTTTTCATGCGCGTAGCGATCCACCAGATCGATAAGCTCCACCATCGGTAGGATCGTGCGCAGTCCGTACGCCAGGCCACCGGGTCCGCACGTTTCCTGACCCACCACGCCGTGACGCAGCGGGATCTTCTCATCCTGCTCGCGCATCTTATACTGACCGACGCGCATCTGGGCAAAGACGAAATGGGCGCCGCTGAAGGCCACTTCCGGGTCGCTGGTGACGGTAAATTTGATATGCTGACTGTGGTCGCGAATGACCTTCTCGACGACCGGCGCAATGGTGTTCTGACGCGCCTCGTCGATATCGTACAGGCGAATTTCGGCCAGCGGGAAATCCTGCAGGCGCACCATCAGGCTTTTCACAATGCCCGGCGTGTAGGTGCTGCCGCCGCCGGCAATCGACAGAATGAATGGGGGTGTAAACATCTTTAGCTCCTTTCAGAGAAACGTCTCAACGGCTTCTCGCATTTTTTTGACATGCAGCCCGTAGACCACCTGAACGTTGTTACCTTGTTTGATAATCCCTTTCGCGCCGGTCGCCTTCAGACGCGGCTCGTCGATAATGGCGACGTCCTTTACCGTGACGCGTAAGCGGGTGTAGCAGTTGTCCACCACTTCAATATTTTCCCGGCCGCCCAGCCCCACCACGATGGACTCGCCCAGACCGTCGTTATTGCCCTTCGCCTGGTACTCCTGCTTGCTGTAGAGGCGCGTCTCCTGGTCCTCATCTTCACGACCCGGCGTTTTCATGTTGAAGCGCAGGATCAGAAAGCGGAACACCACGAAGTAGAGAGCGAACATGATCAGTCCGACCAGGATGTACATCGGCCAGTTGGACTTGGCCGTGCCGAGCGGCAGGTTGTAGAGGATGAAGTCGATAATCCCGTTGGCGCCGATGGCGTGAACGCCCAGCAGGGAGAACAGCATCATGCCGATGCCGGTCAGCACCGCATGCACCACGAACAGCAGCGGGGCGACGAACAGGAAGGAGAATTCAATCGGCTCGGTGACGCCGACCAGCAGCGAGGTCAGCGCCGCCGGGATCAGAATCGCTTTCGCCGCCGCTTTACGCTCTGGCCTGGCGGTCATATACATCGCCAGCGCCGCGGCGGGCAGGCCAAACATCTTGCTGATGCCGCGGGCGTCCCACACCACGGTGCTGCTGAGCTGCTTCACGTCCGGGCAGGCCATCTCAGCGAAGTAGATATTGCGCGCGCCCTGATACACCGTGCCGCAGACCTCCTGCGTGCCCCCGAGTTCGGTATAGAGGAACGGGGTATAGACCAGATGGTGCAGGCCAGTGGGGACCAGAATGCGTTCCAGGAAGCCGTAGATGGCCACGCCAAACGGTCCGGAGCCTTTGATGGCCAGCGCCAGGGCGCTAATGCCGTGCTGGGCAAACGGCCACAGTTCGCTCATCACCACGCCGAGCACCATGGAGACCGGAAGCATTACAATGGCGACAAAACAGTGGCCGGAGTAAATCGCCATCGCACCGTTAAACTGTACGCCGGAATATTTATTGTACAGGTATCCCGACAGCGCCCCGGTCAGGATCCCGGCGAAAACGCCCATCTCCAGCACCTGGACGCCCAGCACCATGGTCTGCCCGGCCGCCTTCATTTCGGCTGCAGGCGCCAGCGCGCCCTGCAGCTGCAGCGTGACGTTCATGGCGTTGATGAATACGACAAAGGTGACCAGCCCAATCAGCGCGGCATAGCCTTTATCGCGCGTCGCCAGACCAATCGGAATACCAACGGCAAACACCAGCGCCAGGTTCACCAGCACCGACACGGCCGATTTCGCGATAAGCTGACCAAGATGCTGAATCAGCGGATGGCCAAGAAAGGGCAGGTATTCAGCGAGATTACCGTTACCCAGCACGTTACCAAAGGCGATAAACAGACCGACGATCGGTAAGATAAGCACCGGTCCGTACAATGATTTTCCGAAATTTTGTAGGGCATTCACGGCTCGTTTCATGGCTTTCTCTCTTATTGAACCGCGCACTCGGGGTGCGTCATGGTTATAAAACTAGCAGCCTTCAGGGACGCTTATCCAGCTATCCTCTTGTTTTAAAAACAAATGACGTGAAAGGTAACATGTGACGTTTGGGGCTGTGATCGCGGTTCCATCACGGCGTAGCGGCGTGTTGCCATTCTGCGAGGCGCTTTCCAGATTCTAAAATTGGACTTTTTGAATTAATGAAACTTGCGGATAATACTTATCCGGACGACGACCAACAGGCCCCCTCAGGGCCAGGGACAAAGGATGAAACCGTTTCGCTTAGCCGCGCTCTCCCTTGCGCTGCTTACCACGTTTACGCTTGTCGGCTGTGATAACAGCGACGATAAATCTCAGGCTGCGGCTCCCGCGGCATCCACCGCATCCACACCGAAAGCCGCGGAAAAGCCAAATGCTGAAACGCTGGCTAAGCTCGCCGCCCAGAGTCAGGGAAAAGCGCTGACCCTGCTGGATGCCTCTGAAGTTCAGCTCGACGGTGCCGCCACGCTGGTGCTGACATTCTCGGTTCCGCTGAATCCCGATCAGGATTTCGCGAAAACCGTGCATGTCGTGGACAAAAAAAGCGGCAAAGTTGACGGGGCGTGGGAACTTGCGCCTAACCTGAAAGAGCTTCGCCTGCGCCATCTGGAGCCCAACCGCAACCTGGTCGTCACCGTTGAACGGGGCCTGCAGGCGCTGAACAAGGCGACGTTCGGCATTGATTATGAGAAAGCCCTGACCACCCGGGACGTTGAACCCACCGTTGGTTTTGCCAGCCGCGGCTCGCTGCTGCCGGGTAAGGTGGTGGAAGGGTTGCCGGTAATGGCGCTCAACGTCAACAATGTTGACGTCAACTTCTACCGCGTGAAGCCGGAATCGTTGGCTTCCCTTGTCAGCCAGTGGGAATACCGTAACTCGCTGACCAACTGGGAATCCGACAACCTGCTGAAGATGGCGGAGCTGGTTTACACCGGTCGATTCGATCTTAATCCGGCGCGCAACACGCGCGAAAAATTACTGTTGCCCCTGAAGGATATTAAACCGCTCCAGCAGTCTGGCGTTTATATCGCGGTCATGAACCAGGCCGGGCACTACAACTACAGCAACGCCGCGACGCTCTTTACCTTAAGCGATATTGGCCTGTCCGCTCACCGTTATCATAATCGCCTGGACATCTTCACCCAGAGTCTGGAGAACGGTGCGGCGCAGTCTGGCGTCACCGTCACCCTGTTGAACGATAAAGGGCAGACGCTTGCCGAAGCGAAAAGCGACGGTGATGGCCACGCAAAGCTTGAGACCGACAAAGAGGCCGCGCTGATCCTGGCCAGTAAAGACGGCCAGACCACGCTGCTTGACCTCAAGCTTCCGGCTCTTGATCTGGCGGAGTTTGATATCGCAGGGAGTCCGGGCTACAGCAAGCAGTTCTTTATGTTTGGCCCACGCGATCTCTACCGCCCGGGCGAAACGGTGATCCTCAACGGCCTGCTGCGCGACAGTGACGGTAAGCCACTTCCCGATCAGCCCGTGAAGCTCGACGTGCTGCGACCGGATGGACAGGTCGCGCGTACGATCGTCGTCAAGCCGGAGAACGGACTCTATCGCTTCAACTATCCGCTGGACAGCGGGGCGCAGACCGGCATGTGGCATATCCGCGCCAACACGGGCGATAACCTGCAGCGTCTGTGGGACTTCCACGTTGAAGACTTCATGCCAGAGCGTATGGCGCTCAACCTGAGCGGACAAAAAACGCCGGTTTCACCGCAGGATAACGTCGACTTTAACGTGGTCGGCTATTACCTGTATGGCGCTCCGGCCAACGGTAACTCTCTGCAGGGCCAGCTCTTCCTGCGTCCGCTGCGTGACGCGGTGGCCGCGCTGCCGGGCTTCCAGTTTGGTGATATCGCCGAAGAGAACCTGAGCCGCAGCCTGGATGAAGTGCAGCTTACGCTGGACGAGCAGGGACGTGGGCAGGTTTCTACCGAAAGCCAGTGGAAAGAGGTGCACTCTCCGCTGCAGCTGATTCTGCAGGCCAGCCTGCTGGAGTCGGGCGGTCGTCCGGTGACGCGTCGTGCTGAGCAGGCGATCTGGCCGGCGGCTGAGCTGCCGGGTATTCGCCCTCAGTTCGCCAGTAAAGCCGTTTACGACTACCGCACCGATACGACCGTCAACCAACCGATTGTTGATGAGAACGGCAACGCCAGCTTCGACATCGTGTATGCCGATGCCAGCGGCGCGAAAAAGGCCGTTTCCGGGTTACAGGTTCGTCTGATTCGCGAGCGTCGGGACTACTTCTGGAACTGGTCTGAGAGCGAAGGCTGGCAGTCTCAGTTCGATCAGAAAGATCTGGTCGAAGGTGAGCAGGAGCTGACGCTTAAGGCCGATGAAACGGGTAAAGTCACCTTCCCGGTGGAATGGGGCTCTTATCGTCTGGAGGTGAAAGCGCCTGATGAGATGGTCAGCAGCGTGCGCTTCTGGGCGGGGTACAGCTGGCAGGATAACAGCGACGGCACCGGCGCTGCACGCCCTGACCGCGTGACCTTGAAACTGGATAAGCCAGCCTATCAGCCAGGCGACACCATCAACCTGCACATTGCCGCGCCAGCCGCAGGCAAGGGCTATGCGATGATCGAGTCCAGCGAAGGGCCGCTGTGGTGGAAAGAGATCGACGTACCGGCAAACGGACTGGATCTCGCTATCCCGGTCGACAAGGCCTGGAAGCGTCACGACCTCTACCTGAGTACGCTGGTGGTACGTCCCGGAGATAAATCCAAATCCGCCACGCCGAAACGCGCGGTCGGCCTGCTGCATCTGCCGATGGGTGACGAAAATCGCCGCCTGAATATTGCGCTCGATAACCCGCAGAAAATGCGTCCAAACCAGACGCTCTCGGTGAAGGTGAAAGCCAGCGTGAAAGAGGGGGCCGTGCCGCAGAAGGTGAACGTCCTGGTATCGGCGGTGGACAGCGGCGTGCTGAATATTACCGATTACGTCACGCCGGATCCGTGGCAGGCTTTCTTTGGTCAGAAGCGTTACGGCGCGGATATCTACGATATATACGGCCAGGTCATTGAAGGGCAGGGCCGTCTGGCCGCGCTGCGCTTTGGTGGCGATGGGGATGAACTGAAGCGCGGCGGCAAACCGCCGGTGAACCACGTCACCATCATTGCCCAGCAGGCACAGCCGGTTACGCTGGATGCCAACGGGGAAGGCACAATTACATTGCCAGTTGGAGACTTCAACGGTGAGCTGCGTCTGATGGCGCAGGCCTGGACGGAAGAGGATTTCGGCAGCAGCGAAAGCAAGATTATCGTGGCCGCGCCGGTCATTACCGAGCTGAATACCCCGCGCTTCCTGGCAAGCGGAGATACCTCGCGGCTGACGCTGGATATCACTAACCTGACCGACCAGCCGCAAACGCTGAATATCGCCCTGAACGCGACAGGCAAACTGGCGCTGGAAGGCGCGCAGCCTCAGCCGGTTCAGCTGCCACCGGGGGCGCGCAGCACGCTGTTTATTCCGGTACGCGCGCTGGACGGTTATGGTGACGGTGAAGTGACCGCGCAGGTGACCGGCCTGCAGCTTCCAGGCGAGACCTTCGCCCCGCAGCAGAAGAGCTGGAAAATCGGCGTGCGTCCGGCGTTCCCGGCGCAGACGGTCAATACCGGTGCCATGCTGAACCCTGGCGAATCGTGGACCGCACCGGCGCAGCACAGCAACGGTTTCTCTCCTGCCACCCTGCAGGGGCAACTGCTGCTGAGCGGCAAACCACCGCTCAACCTGGCGCGCTATATTCGCGAACTGCAGGCCTATCCGTATGGCTGTCTGGAGCAGACCACCAGCGGTCTGTTCCCGTCGCTCTACACCAACGCGGCGCAGCTAACGGCGCTTGGCATCAAAGGTGATACGGACGATAAACGCCGTGCCGCCATTGATATCGGTATTTCCCGTCTGCTGCAGATGCAGCGTGAAGACGGCGGGTTCGCGCTGTGGGATAAAAACGGTCCGGAAGAGTACTGGCTGACGGCCTACGTGACCGACTTCCTGGTCCGTGCGGGCGAGCAGGGCTACAGCGTGCCCGCCGATGCGGTGAATAATGCCAATAGCCGGTTGCTGCGCTACCTGCAGGACCCGGGCATGATGTCTATTCGCTACAGCGACGATACGCAGGCCAGCAAGTTCGCCGTGCAGGCCTATGCCGCGCTGGTGCTGGCACGTCAGCAAAAAGCGCCGCTGGGCGCGCTGCGTGAAATCTGGGATCGTCACGCTCAGGCGGCGTCCGGCCTGCCGCTGATGCAGCTGGGCATGGCGCTCAAGCTGATGGGCGATGCCCCGCGCAGCCAGCAGGCGCTGGATCTGGCGCTCAAAACGCCGCGCAACGACAGCAAAACCTGGATGGCCGATTACGGCAGCCAGCTTCGCGATAACGCGCTGATGCTCTCCCTGCTGGAGGAGTACAAACTTCTGCCGGATGCGCAAAATACGCTGCTGAATGCCCTGTCTGAGCAGGCCTTCAGCCAGCGCTGGTTGTCCACTCAGGAGAGCAATGCGCTGTTCCTGGCCGGTCGTTCGCTGCAAACTCTGTCCGGTGCATGGCAGGCGAAAACCTCCCTGTCAGATTCCGCATCAGGTGGCGATAAAGCGCAGGTACAAAACGTGAGCGGCGATCAGCTTGTCGCGCTGCAGGTGACCAATACCGGTACTTCACCGCTGTGGGTCCGCCTTGATAGCACCGGTTATCCTGACTATGCTCCTCAGCCGAGCTCGAACGTGCTGCAGGTTGAACGCCATATTCTGGCTACGGACGGCAGCACGAAATCGCTCTCTTCGCTGAAGAGCGGCGAGCTGGTGCTGGTATGGCTGGAAGTCAAAGCCAGCCAGAACGTGCCGGACGCGCTGGTGGTGGATCTCCTCCCTGCGGGTCTGGAGCTGGAAAACCAGAACCTGGCAAGCAGCAGCGCCAGCCTGCAGGACAGCGGTAGCGAAGTGCAGAACCTGCTCAGCCAGATGCAGCAGGCGGACATTCAGCATATGGAATTCCGCGACGACCGCTTTGTGGCGGCCGTGCCAGTAAATGAAGGTCAGCCGGTTACGCTGGTTTATCTGGCGCGCGCCGTGACGCCGGGAACCTACCAGGTGCCGGTTCCGATGGTCGAGTCTATGTATGTGCCGCAGTGGCGGGCAACGGGTGCGGCCAGTGGCCCGCTGATTGTTGTTCCGTAATATGCGAATGGCACGTTTGACACGCTCCCGCTGGCTGTGGCTGGCGGGAGCGCTTCTCGTTTTATGGGGGCTGATTGTCGCCGCCGACCGCCTGTGGCCGTTGCCGCTGAAAGAGGTTAACCCTGCCCGGGTGGTGGTGGATGAGAAGGGCACGCCGCTCTGGCGTTTTGCCGATAGCGACGGGATCTGGCGCTATCCGGTTACGATCGAAGAGGTCTCTCCCCGTTATCTTGAGGCGCTGATCCAGTACGAAGATCGCTGGTTCTGGGATCATCCCGGCGTAAACCCGCTTTCTGTCCTGCGTGCCGCCTGGCAGGATCTCAGTTCCGGGAAAGTCATCTCTGGCGGAAGCACGCTCACCATGCAGGTCGCGCGACTGCTGGACCCGCATCCGCGCACCTTTGGCGGTAAAATTCGCCAGCTCTGGCGTGCCATGCAGCTGGAGTGGCATCTTTCCAAACGCGAAATCCTCACGCTCTATCTCAATCGCGCCCCATTTGGCGGTACGCTGCAGGGCGTGGGTGCGGCAAGCTGGACGTATCTCGGCAAGCCGCCGTCGCAGCTCAGCTATTCCGACGCGGCGCTGCTGGCGGTGCTGCCGCAGGCACCGAGTCGTTTACGCCCGGATCGCTGGCCTGAACGGGCCGAAGCGGCGCGCAATAAAGTGCTCGACCGCATGGCGACGCAGGGCGTCTGGTCCGCAAAGCAGGTCAAAGAGTCCCGTGAAGAATCAGTATGGCTGGCGCCCCGGCAGATGCCGCAGCTGGCGCCGCTCTTTGCACGCATGATGCTCGGCAAAAGTCGCGACACGAAAATTGTCACCACGCTGGATGCCGGACTGCAGCGGCAGCTGGAAGAGCTGGCGATGAACTGGAAATCCCGCCTGCCGGCACGCAGCTCGCTGGCGATGATCGTGGTCGATCATACCGATATGAAAGTGCGCGGCTGGGTGGGATCGGTGGATATCAACGATGACACGCGTTTTAGCCATGTGGATATGGTCAATGCGATCCGATCGCCGGGATCGGTGTTAAAACCCTTTATCTACGGCATGGCGCTGGATGATGGCCTGATCCATCCCGCCTCGCTGCTTCAGGACGTTCCCAGAAAAACCGGTGATTATCGGCCCGGGAATTTTGACAGCGGGTTTCATGGACCGGTCAGCATGAGTGAAGCGCTGGTACGCTCCCTCAACCTGCCTGCCGTTCAGGTGCTGGAAGCCTACGGACCAAAACGATTTGCCGGGATGCTGAGCAACGCAGGCCTGCCGCTGATCCTGCCTGCGGGGGCGCAGCCGAATCTGTCTCTGATCCTCGGTGGGGCAGGCGCGCGGCTGGCAGATATTGCTGCGGCCTACAGTGCTTTTGCCCGACACGGTAAGGCGGGAAGGCTGCGCCTGCAGCCGGGCGATCCGCTGACTGAACGTCCGCTGTTATCACCGGGCTCGGCGTGGATTATTCGCCGTATTCTGGCCAATGAAGCGCAGCCGCTGCCGGATAATGCGCTACCCCAGGTTGCGCCGCTGGCGTGGAAAACCGGTACCAGTTACGGCTACCGTGATGCCTGGGCCATCGGTCTGAATGCCCGTTATGTGATAGGCATCTGGACCGGACGACCGGACGGCACGCCCGTGGCGGGACAGTTTGGGTTTGCCAGCGCGGTTCCGCTGTTAAACCAGGTCAATAACCTGCTTCAGTCGCGCTCAACGGTAGACGAAGCCCGCCTGCCGCGCGATCCGCGTCCGGCAAGCGTCGGGCGGGGCGTGATCTGCTGGCCGGGCGGCCAGTCGCTACCGGAAGGCAGTGAAAACTGTCGACGTCGCCTGTCGACCTGGCTGCTGGAAGGCAGTGAACCGCCCACGCTGCTCCTGCCCGAACAGGAGGGCATACGCGGGATCCGTTTCCCGGTCTGGCTGGATAAAACCGGCAAACGCGTGGCCGCAGATTGCCCGGATGCTACTGAAAAAGTCCTGGATGTCTGGCCGCTGCCGCTGGAGCCGTGGCTGCCTGCAACCGAGCGTCGTGCGGTACGGATTCCGCCTTCATCAACAACCTGTCCTCCACTCTCGCAGGACGCACCTGCACCACTCATTCTGACCGGCGTGCGTGAAGGGGCCGTTATTAAACGTCTGCCGGGGGAATCCCGCGTTTCGCTGCCGCTTCAGGCGACCGGCAATAGCGGTGAGCGCTGGTGGTTTTTGAACGGTGAACCGCTGAATGTGAAAGGAAGCGTTTACACATTACAGCTTGATAAGTCGGGCGATTATCAGTTACTCGTTATGGATGAGACCGGGCAGGTCGCGACGGTGAATTTTACGCTTCAGTGATCTGAAAACAGCTTTCTGATGTGAGCTGTTGCTAAAACTCGTCTTATTTTAAAAAAATGTTACCTGAATCCATAGGCAATGGCGCCATTGCTCATTATAATCCGCGCCACACCATACTCAGGTATGCAAAACAACAGAACATTGACAGAGGTTATCATGGCTATTGAACGTACTTTTTCCATCATCAAACCAAACGCGGTGGCAAAAAACGT
>Ga0268257_1002136_pt1 | contig 14937 bp, 15 predicted proteins | sample AgamicAtPrz_FD_200249 | JGI IMG/M metagenome (GOLD analysis project Ga0268257, IMG submission 200249) | Agave microbial communities from Guanajuato, Mexico - At.P.rz (v2) (version 3) | ecosystem: Host-associated > Plants > Phyllosphere > Phylloplane/Leaf | place: Guanajuato, Mexico | collected...
AGCAATCCTTGAAGATAAACTGATCCGGATCGTAAGTGGATTGTTCCGGACCGTATTTTTCCTTCCAGTTGTCATATCAATGACGGTTATCGCTTTACTGTTTACGTTTGTTTATAATCCGGATATTGGAATCTTAAATGGGCTATTAAATATGTTAGGTCTTGAAAATTTAACAAGAGCTTGGCTGGGAGAATCTGAAACGGCGATTTTCGCTGTGATCGCTGTGTCTCAATGGCAAAGTATTGGTTACATTATGATGTTATTTATTGTTGCCATCCAAAATATCCCTCAAGAATTGTATGAGGCCGCTGATATTGATGGAGCTGGTAAAATCAGAAAATTCTTTTCAATTACTGTTCCTCAAGTAAAAGAGATGTTCTTTGTTACTACATTAATTACGTTAACTGGTGCTTTCACGGTGTTTAATGAGCCATATATTTTGACAGGCGGCGGACCTGGTAATTCAAGTGAAGTTTTAGGAACATTACTCTATCATTCCGCTTTCGGTAAAGACCAAATGGGTTATGCATCGGCTGTGGCTACCGTGATTTTGATTATTACCTTAATTGTATCTTTGGTTCAGTTGAAAGTATTCAAAACAGGAAAGGATGTTTAGAGTGGAGACAAGCAAAGTAATGGACTACCATCATTCGATTCCAATTACATCTAAATATAGGAAGCAAAAGAATGTTGTTAAAGGACTGCCAATCTTTACAATCCTGATTCTTTATTTTGTAGTTATAGCTTATCCACTTTTTTGGATGGTAATTAACTCATTTAAATCAACTTCAGAGATCTTCTCCAGCAGTTGGGCACTACCTAAGGAATGGATGTTTTCTAATTATACAGAGGCATGGAACACAGGGATATCTGGCTATTTCGTTAATAGTTTAATTGTTACAGCTACTACCTGCTTTCTAACAGTATTAATTAGTGCACTTGGTGCTTATAGTTTATCGAGGTTTGAATTTAAAGGGAAGAATATCCTGTTAGTGTTCTGTATGGGCGGAATGATGCTCTCCCCGCAAGTAAGTTTAGTACCTCTATACAAACTCATTCAATTATTAGGAATTCATGATACGTATTTTGCGATGATCTTTCCCTATGTAGCCTATCGCATTCCAATTACGATCCTTTTGATCCGTGCTGCTTTTCTTGAGGTACCTAAAGAGCTGGAAGAATCCGCCTTTTTGGATGGCTGTAATACATGGTCCATTTTTACAAAAATCTTTGTGCCGTTAAATAAACCGATTCTACTTACTGCGGTTGTACTAACTGCTTATTACACATGGAACGAGTTTATGTTCGCATTAATCTTTGTGGATTCTGATGCGCTGAAAACCATTCCTGCAGGATTGATGCAATTCCGAGATGCGCTTCAAACCAATTGGGGAGTTTTGATGGCAGGCTTAATGATCTCTGCTTTGCCAATTATTCTCCTATTTATGTTTATGCAAAAATATTTTATTCGTGGCTTATCATCAGGTAGTGTGAAAGGATAAATAAGGAGGAGTGGAATTTTATGAGAATTATTGGAATAGGGGATAGTGTTGTTGATATTTACCAGGATCGAAACGAAATGTTTCCAGGTGGAAATGCTTTAAATGTTGCCGTTTTATCCAAACAAAGTGGAGCGGAGGCAGCTGCTTTTATTGGAATTGTTGGAACGGATGTGGAAGGCGACCATATCTTAGATTCCTTGAGAAAGAACTTAATAGAAACTAGTCAAGTGAGGAGAGCGGTTGGTGAAAGTGGGAAGGCCTATGTTGACCTAAATGTGGATGGAGACCGAATCTTTGTCAAATCCAATAAAGGTGGTGTACAAGCTAAACTCAAGCTGAATTTAGCGGCGGATGACTATGAATATATTAAATCGTTTGATTTAGTACATACAAGTATATATAGTCATTTAGATGAAGAATTGCCTCTTCTTAAACAGTATTTACCTATTTCTTATGATTTCTCTAACCATTTTACAAATGAATTATTAGAAAAGGTTTGCCCGCATATCCAATTTGCATTTATTTCAGGAAGTGATTTTACAGAAGTTGAACTTGAAGAGTTATTTGTTAAAATACATGGACTTGGAACCCCGTTTATCATTATTACTAGAGGTTCAAAAGGTGTAGTTATGTCCCATAATAATAAACGTTACCAACAGGGGATTGAAGAAGCTAATGTCATTGACACTTTAGGGGCAGGGGACTCGTTCATCGCTGGGTTTTTAACTAATTACTTTAATGGGGTGTCCATTGAAGGATCCTTAAAGACAGCTGCACATATTGCTGCTAGAACATGTGAAGTAAATGGAGCATTTGGCCATGGAAAACAGTTAACTTTTTAGGCTGAAAAAGGAATGCTTGGGCTTTGATTATAGCCCAAGCATTCCTTTTATTTTTAATGATAAGAAAGTATAAGTTTTTGAACTTAGATTACTGTCTAGCGCAAGCGGCCCTAGCGGCTAGTGTCCTTCGCTCTCCGCCCTACGATAAGTCAACATCGAATCACCTCCGGCTCTTCGTGTTGTCTAGCTACAGCGCCTAGGGGCTCGGGGTCATAAGCCAATCCGTCAAGAAGGTTAAAGAGCAACCTTCTCGCCGGCTCGTCTTATGCCTGTCACCCCTGGGCAAGGCGCTTCCGCTTTTCTTATTAGGTAGTGATTGTGAGTGCAATCATTTTTGTAGGAGTCTTGAAATTTGAAATATGAATCGGGGCTCCTTTTTCATCGAAAATGGTTTTATCAATATTGAATAATGTTTCCCCGATTTCACAATCCAAATATTCTGCCTCCAATACAGAAGCTGGTATGACCGTAATAATTTTTTTGCTGGAACCAGATTTTATATTGATATGGTAAATACTTTTCAACACTTCATAGGTGGATTCATGTTCGGTGAAGTGTGTCATTAAGTTGGGAAAGCGTTCTAACGAATAATGAGCTATATCAAGTACAAATGGCTGTTGATCAATCGACATGATTCTGACCAACTTTAAAACAGGTGAATCTATGCCAATTTGCAGTGCTTCGGCAATTTCCGAAGTTGCTTTCATCTCTTCACAAGCAAGAATTCGCTTGGATGGATTTTTTCCAATTTGCTTACTGAAATCTGTAAATCCATCAATAGAAACCAATTCCCGTGTGATTTTGGTTCTTGTTACAAAAGTTCCCTTGCCTTGCTTTCGCTCTAAAAAACCTTCATCAGCTAAATCTTGAATCGCTCTTCTTACGGTAATTCGGCTGACACCATATAAATCACATAATTCGGATTCATTAGGCAGTCGATCCCCAGCTTTATATTCCCCTTGTTCAATGGCTTCCTTCAAAATTTGTTTTAACTGGTCATATAAAGGTGTTGAACTAGAGTTGTTTAATTTCATTTGTTAAAATTCCTTTCAGGACAATAAGTCATTATATAATATTGTATAATGAATAAACATTTAGTGTATAGTGGGTAATTGCAACATTTATCCAATTAATAATATTATGGATATACTGCTTTATCGCCAAGAGATTTGACACAGTTAACTTTGATTAAACGATTATTTTCATTTAAACTAAGTAACAAATGTAGAAGTGTGTGTGGTGGAATAAATGGGAAATCAGGTAGAACAAACATATGAAATTATGGAGGTCTGTTTACTGGCGGGGAAAATCATGCTCCAAAGCGGGGCCGAGACTTATCGTGTCGAGGATACAATGATGAGAATGGCGGCTGCCTTTGGTATTGAACATACGCATAGTTATGTAACCCCAACGGGAATCATTTTTTCAGCAGAGGGGTCAGAACCGACGAAGACCAAGCTGATTCGAATCTCAGAGCGGTCAACAGACTTGAAAAAAGTTTCCATGGTAAATAGCATATCAAGAAGAATTAGCAGTGGTGAAATAAATTTGAAAGAAGCTTGGGAGCATTTAAAGGAAGTTGATTCTCTCAATGTAACCTTTCCATTTATGATCCAAGTGGCTGCCGCCTCATTAGCAAGCGGTTGTTTTATGATCATGTTTGAAGGCGGGTGGAATGATTTTATTCCGTCGATGATTTCAGGAGGAATAGGTTACCTAAGTTTCGTCTATTTTCATCGATTTGTCCCGATCAAGTTCTTCTCGGAGTTTTTAGCATCGTTTGTGATTGGCTTACTTTCTTTTTTGTTTGTCCAACTGGGAGTTGGTCAACAATTAGATAAAATCATCATTGGCTCTGTGATGTCATTAGTTCCAGGTCTACTAGTTACCAATGCCATTCGAGACTTAATGGCGGGTCATCTAGTTTCGGGATTATCTAAAGGTGCTGAGGCATTTCTGACCGCGTTTGCGATTGGAGCAGGGATTGCAGTCGTATTATCTTTTTTGTGAAGTGAGGTGGATTTACCATGGCTGTTCTTGCACAAGCAATTACCAGTTTTATTGCAACAAGCGCCTTTGGGATTCTTTTTAATGCTCCGAAGGAATCACTAATCAAGTGCGGGCTGATTGGAATGGGTGGTTGGTTAATTTATTTCCTCATGGAAGACTACACGGATAACGCCATTTTAGCAACATTGGCCGCGACTATTTTTATAGCCGTACTCAGTCAGGAGCTAGCAAAGTTCTATAAAACACCAGTGATCATTTTTAGTGTAGCAGGAATTATTCCGCTCGTACCAGGTGGTCTGGCCTATGATGCGATGCGAAATTTTGTGGAGAACGATTATTATTCAGCAATTACTTTGGCTGCAAAAGTTTTCATGCTGGCGGGTTCAATTGCCTTCGGACTAGTTTTCTCTGAGGTAATTAATCAAATAACGAAAAAATTTAGACAATATAAGATGAAGGCCTAATAAAATTCCCTTTTAGTAAAACACTAAAGGGGAGTTTAAGTTAAGATTAAATTAAGATTCAATTGCTATCATAAATTGTAAAATATTTTCCTTTCTTGCTTCGAACTATTTTAGTAGGTAATATAGTAGTATATTACTAGAATCTCCAGCAAAGACTAATACAAGGAATGGTACATTCATTTATGAAAAAAATATTAACTGCTATGATCGTTGTTTTTATAATAGTTATCAGTGGTATAACGATTTTTAAGGTAAAGTTTGACCGTCCAGCAACAGCACTAGTTACTGAGGCCGCATCATTAAAAACACGGACACTAGCACTCTTTGCGAAAGAAGCTCCAAAAGTGCCTGATAGTATCAAACTAGATGTGCCGTTAATCAATCAAATGGACCCACCAAAACTCTATAATGGCTGTGAAATCACCAGCCTGGCGATGATTCTTAACTATCACGGAATTGAAGTGACCAAAAATGAGTTAGCTAACAAAGTGAAAACTGTCCCATTAACGTATAGTAACGGGAAAAAGGGAAATCCTAATGCAGGGTTTGTCGGCGATATGGCGAATGGTCCAGGACTAGGGGTTTATAATGGTCCCGTATTTGAACTCGCGCAAAAATACGTCGGTGATCGGGCAGTTAATTTAACTAATCATTCATTTGATGAAGTTTTAGAAGAAGTAGGTCAAGGATTACCAGTCTGGATTATCACAACATCAAGCTTCGCGCCTGTATCTGTTTTTCAGAAATGGGATACTCCGCAGGGGAAAATCGATATTACCTTTAGTGAGCATAGTGTTGTAATTACGGGCTACGATGAAAAGTATATTTATATTAACAATCCTTATGGAGAAAAAAATCAGAAATTAAATCGTGCTAGTTTTATTAAAGCATGGGAGCAAATGGGTAAACAAGCAATTGTTATTAAGAAGTAAGAAAAAAGGCCTGATGTTGAATCAGGCCTTTCATTCTGGAGATTTTGTGGTCTCTAAAATGGGCGAAGGCAGAGGAATGAATATTCCCCTGCCTTCTTTGTTGAATTCATTAAAGAATTCTTATCGTAACTTGTGATTGGTTGCACTTCTTGTTGTCAACATCGCAAGGTAAAAACTTATATATTAATAATCATTGTTTGTAAAAACAAGTTTGCCGCGGTTATTTTTCCACCTGAAGGTTTTATACCTAAACGACGTAAGCCCTACCTCTCTTACATCCTAACGGCTCCGAAGCCGATCCAGTGTGAATAAGTTTTTTATTTTAAAACATAAGCAGAATGCCAGAATGAATTCTTACTTTGCGTTATCTAATAAATTACAAGTTACATAAATATGAAGCACAAAAGTTAATATTACAGTAATTTTGAGTTGGTGTCAACTGTTTTTTGTTTAAAGGAATATCAAGCGAAATAGTAGAAATAGTATTCTATAACAATGGGAAGGGGGGTAGCGATGATATTTTTTCGAAGATTGTTTCTTACGGCTGCTAAATATCGGTACCGGACGGTGTTGTTAGTAACAACGTTTTATATTTTTATAAATGCCGTAGTTATGAAGGTACTGGAACCAAAAACATTTGAAAGCACCTTCCATGCCGTTTGGTGGATTCTAACGACAATGACCACAGTTGGCTATGGAGATGTGTATCCTACCACACAATTAGGCAGAATTTGGGCAATGGTGATTGTCTATACAGCGGGAATTGGACTTTTTGGTGTGGTTATCGGGATGATCGTCGATGCTGTGACACAGTACAAACGGATGAAGGAGGAAGGAAGAATGACTTTTAGGGGAGAAAATCATTATGTCGTGGTCGGCTGGACCGCCAAAAGTAAAAATACGATCAAGGAGCTTTTTATTGATGATAACAAAACGGAAGTCGTGTTAATTGATGAATTAGAGAAGACACCCTATGAACATGAAAGGTTTCTGTATATTCAGGGGAGTCCAACGGATGAAGATACCTTAAAAAGGGCGAAAATTGAAAGTTCAAAAGCGGTACTGCTTTTTGCTCCAGATGGCATTAATCATGCGGATTTAGCAGATGGAAAAACACTTTTAACCGCCTCTTCCATTGAGCGTTACGATGAAGGGACGGAAAAAAATATTTATACGATTGCAGAGATACTAAATGAAAAGCATGTCGGCAACTTCAAACATGTCAAAATTGATGAATTTATTCTTTCCCATGAATCGGTATCTAACCTGATGGCAAAATCTGCGCAGACCAAAGGGGCCAGCCATTTGTTTACACAATTATTAAGTCGTAAGGATGGGGATGGGGGAAGTGATTTATGGGAAGTAGAAGTAAAATCCGACTGGAAGACATACGGAGATGCATATGAGTCCCTCAAGAAAAAGGGAGCCCAGCTGATTGCTGATCGTAGTGATTTAAATATTTTAAAAAAATGGAGTGAACCCCTACCTAAAGAGGCGCGGTTGTTTGTAATCTGCGATAAGAATACATATCATTCACTTTAAAATAAAAAAACGCATCCCTTGAACTGACCTATTGTCTCAAATCAATAGGTCAGTTCACCTCGCGATGCGTTTTTTTAATAGGTTAGACATCCAGCAATAACGATACCGATCGAAACAGAGAGTAACATGAGAAAAAGCCCAACAGCCTGGTTATCTTCCTCGATGCTTTGACTGACGTTAAATCGAGGTGTCAGCCATTCAGCCAGATAAAAGACTACAATCTGAGCCACAATTCCGATTCCTCCCCATACCGCCATATCCATAAGTGAAATGGAATTAGCAGCAGTTGAGTACAAGACAATGGCAAGCCCGAGAAGTCTTCCGCCCAGGACATAACTTGCTGCCTTATTTCCTTTTGCCATCAAGGAAAACTCCTTGACCTTAGTGGTTACTTCCATAAGAATAAGTCCTACGATTAAAAGCCCAATTGAAATGGCTAAATATAATAAGAAATTTGTCATTTACATTCCCCCTGTTTTTGAATACCTACTGGTAAAAAATAAGATTCGTTCCCTGTAATTTTTCCGCCAGCACGAATGCCAATACTACTTGCTTTACCTGCAATAAGAAATGATCCGAATACTAATGAAAGTTCTTCGCTTCCCTTTTCTGTTTCCAGTGAAACAGTAGGGAGAGCGGCATATTGTTGAAAGACTGATACTTCCTCCCTATAGGTTTGGAAGGTATTTTGAGCAGTTACATTTGCATGTTGATCCCAAATCGTTACCGTGTCTCCCTCTCTTCCGAACGTTGGTTTTTGAACATAGGTGCTCTTCCCGAAAAATTCATCTGCTTCAAAATACGTAGGAAGCATATACTCTTTAATCCATGCCTGCTCTTCTGTTGTAAAGTATGCCCCCTGTTCCGCTAACCCCCAAATTAGGCATTGGATTGACTTTGGCTGCAGCAAAAAGGCGGAGACAGGATTTAACAAGGACAGTTTCTCTGACTTAACCAGGTGTAATAATTCGATTCCAACCAAATCTCCTGTTATTGGGTCCCGGTCGTTAACCAGATGTTCAAGTGGATAGGTTTGGCGATACAATACATCAATTGGATAATCTTCCTCATCAACAAGGATCCCGTCTTTCATTCGAAGTGCGGACAATGGTACGGTCCGATTGTGAACCTGACACAACTTGCTTAAATATTGAACGGTATTCCAGTCCTCTATATGGTCAGAATGGGCTGTGAACACAACGTTGGAATCCCGTTTTCCTTTCGCTGCTTCGAGAACTGCACGTGTAATTCCAGATGAAAGCAGTCGTTCCCCTCCACTATTTGGATCCAGGTAATCCAATTCCTTACAAACCTGCCCGTTCATATGAAAACATTCCACAATAAATGTCGGTGTATCACTGTTGAACTCCAGCAATTTGAAACCATTATCGGTCAATACAAAATCGAACCTGCCAATAATCGTTTCAGGGTAGAGATTTTTCAATCTCAAAAATGGGAGGCTCGCCGGTGGAAACCCAAATTCAAGGAGTTGTTCATCTGTAAGACTCCGTAAAAGACGAGCTGTTTTGAAAAAAACGATACCCATTTGCTCCGTGGCTTCCTGTAATTGCTTATAGGTTTGTTCAGAAATAGGATAAACGTGATATAGGCTGTACTCGCCTTCGTATAAATCAGACCAAAAGGTTGGGAATTGTGCATAAAACCTTCTTCTCTTCGGTGTATACTGCGACATATTTATCCTCCAAATCCACCCTTAGAGCCACTTCCGAAACCACCTTTAAAGCTCGATGAGGATTTGTAGGACTTATAAGCCGAGGACTTCAAGAGTGATGATTTATTGCGATAATAACTTCCTCCATAAAAATAATGACCATAATGAGACGAATGGGTATCATCACATTCCCAAACCCCTTGATCATCGTCCCAGTCCCAGTCTCGGCAGGTGCTGACGTCTGGCTTGGGCGGGCGATCGCTTGAACAGCCAGAAAGGGTGCCGGCTAGAAGGGAAGTGATAACACCAGTTACTAACGCTTGGGTTTTCTTCACCATTTCACGCTCCTTTTTTCAATCGATATTCTAATTATAAAAGCAAACCTTAGGAAAACAATGGTAAAATGAAAAGAAAATGAAAGAGTGATGAAATTTGAGGTTGGAGTATCGAAAGGATGACGAGTATCAAAATTTTCCTGCCCTTTGGAATTATCAACACTTGACGGTGAGCGAGGTTGTAGCAAGAATGTCGTGTGAATATTTTGTAAAAGAGGGAGAAACGTTTGTGGTAACGGCGACTGCCATCGATCCTGATGGAACGAATGTCCTTTATGTAAAAAAAGAAAATTCATATACGGATGTCACGGAGCAAAATTATTCACATATAGGTTTTGAGGTGAGAGAGCTTCAAAGAAACGGGTCCGTTCTTATCGAGCAAAAGGAAGTGTGGAATCATGAAGAAGTGCTGACACTTCTTCACTCCGATTTTATTTACATCCAAAGGGATGGAAGATGGTTGGAATTCAACCTAGATTCAAGAGAGATTGATGAAGATCGAAAATGTTATATTTATTATGGTAGTTTTACAGGAAAAACACGGTAGAGACGGTTGGTTTATTTTTTTGGTATAGTAGTAGGGAAGTATAGAAGAAAGGTGAGGTACCATGATCGAATTATTGCCTCTCATGCTTGAACGTGTTGGTATTCTTATCATTGTAGCGTTTCTTCTCTCACGGATGAAATCATTCCGTCAAATTATCAATAATGAACACGGAATTACTGCTAAAGCAGCGATGATTGCAATCTTCGGTGCCTTCGGAGTCATCAGCAACTACACGGGAGTAGAGATTGGACATGGGACAATTACTTCCCAGGACTGGCTGACAAATATGGACAATGAAAGTGCCATTGCTAATACTAGGATTATGGGAGTAACAATTGGTGGTTTACTTGGCGGTCCTATTGTTGGTATGGGGGTCGGTTTAATTGCTGGCATCCATCGCTTGACCTTAGGTGGGTTTACAGCTGAGGCATGTGCCTTATCTACGCTGATGGCGGGGGTTGTCACAGGTTTTTTAAGCAAAAGGTTTAAGATACAAGAAGGAAATTCGCCATGGAAGGCCGTAATCATGGGAATATTCATGGAATGTGCACAGATGGGGATTATTCTTTTGATAGCACGACCATATAACGAGGCTATGAATCTAGTTGAGGTCATTGCCCTCCCAATGATTGCTATAAATGGCTTGGGAACTCTGCTTTTTGTGTTAATTATCCAGGAGATTCTGCAAGAGCAAGAGCGAATGAGAGCACTTCAAACACATAAAGCTTTGTATATTGCCAATCAAACACTGCCCTTCTTCAGACAGGGGTTAAATGTGGATTCGTGTACAAAAGCAGCCGAGATTATTCTTAATTGGACGAATGCCGATGCCATTTCAATTACAGATCAGAACCATGTCCTTGCCCATGTTGGTACAGGCTCAGATCATCATATTCCTTCAGGAAACATGGCAACGGAATTAACTAAAACGGTGCTGGAACAAGGGAGAATCACAATTGCAAAGTCTGCACACGAAATTCAATGTTTTGATCCACAATGCCCTTTGCAGGCAGCGATTGTATTACCACTAAAGATTCATGCTAAAACGGTAGGGACATTAAAGTTGTATTTCACTGATTCTAGTAAACTTGACAGGGTTGAACAAGAGTTGGCAGAAGGTTTGAGCAACCTATTTTCAGTCCAATTAGAAATGGCTGAGCTGGAAATACAGAGAAGATTATTAAAAGATGCGGAGATCAAGGCTTTGCAAGCACAAGTCCATCCACATTTCTTATTTAACGCCATTAATACCATTTCAAGCTTAATTCGAACAGATGCGGATAAAGCCAGGGGTTTATTAATCAAACTTAGTACTTTTTTTCGAAGTAATCTTCAGGGGGCTAGACAAATGCTCATACCGCTTGAAAGAGAACTTGAACATGTTGAGGCTTACCTAACCATTGAACAAGCACGCTTTCCAGACCGCTATCATGTGGAATTGGATATTGCGCCAGCGTTAAAAAGAGTGCTCGTTCCACCATTTACCCTGCAGCCATTAGTTGAAAATGCGATTCGTTATGCATTTCCAAAAGCAAAGAGTGGGACAGTATTAGTCCGTGCCTTTCAGGAAGGGGAGAACATGGTCCTTCTTACTGAAGATAATGGAAAAGGAATCTCAGCAGAGCTGCTTGGTACCCTGGGTAACCAAACCGTAGATTCTTCTGCTGGAACAGGAACAGCACTCTGGAATATCAAAAAGCGAATTGAAGAAATTTATGGTCAAACTGCTTCATTTCAAATAGAAAGCAACTTGAATAAAGGAACGAAAGTATCAATTACACTACCGTTAACACAACAACAAAAAGTGGGGTGAGGATGTTGTTAAAGGCCTTTGTTGTGGATGATGAACCGTTAGCAAGAGATGAATTGGCCTATCTTCTCAAACGAAGCAAACAGATTGAGATCGTAGGGGAATCGGATTGTGTTGAAAGCGCGTTAGAAAAGATAAGTAACCTCGACCTGGATGTGATTTTTTTAGATATCCAGCTCGCTGATGAAAGTGGTATCGAAATTGCGGCACATATAAATAGACTTGATCATCCTCCATTCATTGTCTTTGCTACGGCATTTGACGAATATGCCCTCCAAGCTTTTGAATTAAATGCTGTTGACTATATCTTAAAACCTTTTGAAGAAAAGAGAGTCTTACAAACTATTGAGAAGTTGTATAAGCTAATAGAAAATCACAAACAAGCAATTCCATTATTAAATCAGAGACATAAATTTGGAAACGAAAGGCCAGAAAAGCTCGCTATCACAATTGATGAAAAAATTGTAATCGTAAACATTAGTGACATACACTATATTGGTACAAATGAGGGGAAAACAGTCATTGCAATCGAGAATACAAAGTACTCTGTCAGTGATTCGCTTGTCACTTTCGAAAGAAAGTTGCAGCATTCATCCATCATTCGTGTCCACCGCGCCTATTTAGTTAATGTCGATGCGATTGTCGAGATTGAGCCATGGTTTAATTCTACCTACAACTTAATTATGAAGGATGGAGAAAAGGTTCCTGTAAGCAGAACCTATACAAAAGAGTTAAAGCAGCTTCTTGGTTTTTAAGAAGCTGTTTTTGCATTTCATTCTATTATTCTTGTTTTTCATCCTTTAAAACTTGCATTTTAGGATGAAAACCTTATGTTAACGCTTTCTTTCGGTATGATAGTGATAAGAGAAAAAGGATGTAGGAGGATGAAATTAAATGAATGCGGTTTCAATTGTAATCGGCTCCATTTGTATTTTAATGATTGCTTATCGCTTATACGGAACATTCATGGCAGCGAAGGTATTAAAATTAGATGATTCAAAGCCGACACCGGCACATGAATTAAATGATGGTAAGGACTATGTTCCAACAAATAAATGGGTAACATTTGGTCATCACTTTGCCGCCATCGCTGCAGCAGGACCACTTGTCGGTCCCATCCTTGCAGCACAATTTGGATACTTGCCTGGTTTATTATGGCTCTTAATTGGGGCAGTGATTGGCGGAGCAGTCCATGATGCAGTTGTCCTATTTGCATCAATGCGGAAAAAAGGAAAATCCTTATCAGAAGTTGCGAAAGACGAGCTGGGGCCTGTTGCGGGTTTTTGTACGGGTCTTGCAATGCTTTTCATTATTACCATCACGATGGCGGGTCTTTCTATGGTTGTTCTTCATGCACTTGAACACAATCCATGGGGAACTTTCTCAGTGGGAATTACAATTCCAATTGCGATGTTGGTAGGAATTGCTTATAAAAAAACTGGCAACTTAAAATTAACATCCACAGTCGGATTTATTCTCGTAATGGTTGGCGTATTTGTTGGTCCGTCTATTCAAGGTACGGTATTAGGTGATTGGCTGACATTAGATACAAAAACATTAGCTATTATTCTACCGATTTATGCGTTTTTTGCAGCGGCATTACCAGTATGGCTTTTACTGGCACCGCGTGATTACTTAAGCAGCTTTATGAAAATTGGCGTATTTATTGCCCTCATCATCGGTGTATTTATTATTAATCCCGCAATTGAGATGCCTGCTTTTACAAAATTTACATCAGGCGGCGGCCCAGTTCTAGGCGGACCTGTTTGGCCGTTTATCTCAATCACAATTGCTTGTGGGGCGATCTCTGGTTTCCATGCTTTCGTAGGTTCGGGAACTACACCAAAAATGCTTGATCGTTGGTCTGATATTAAGGTTGTTGGTTTTGGCGCGATGCTAGTAGAGTGTGTGGTTGGTATTATGGCATTGATTGCTGCAACAGCCCTTCAGCCGGCAGATTACTTTGCCATTAACTCGACACCTGAAGTATTTAAGACACTTGGTATGCAGGTACAGGAACTGCCAAAACTTGCTGATGAAATTGGGATTAATCTTGAGGGCAGGACAGGTGGTGCCGTAACATTAGCGGTAGGTATGACCTATATCTTCACTGGCATTCCATGGTTTGCAAAACTATCATCATACTTCTTCCAGTTTGTTATTATGTTCGAAGCGGTATTTATTCTAACTGCCATCGACTCAGGAACCCGTGTTGCTCGTTATTTAATCCAAGACTTTTTCGGGGAATTCTATAAGCCGCTGAAGAAGACAGATTGGATTCCGGGATCTATTTTTGCAAGTGCATTAGCATGTTTTATGTGGGGATACCTGCTCTTCTCTGGGGATATTGGTTCTGTTTGGGCATTGTTTGGTGTTTCTAATCAACTAATGGCCTCGATTGGACTAATTGTTGGTGCGACAGTGATTCTGAGTATGGCAGACAAACGCCGTTACATGCTGACCTGTCTGATACCGCTAGCTTATCTCTTTGTTACTGTAAACTATGCTGGTTACTGGATGGTGAAAAACGTCTATCTCAATCAGGCAGCTGCTGGTTATAGTGTCTTGAATGGGGTATTGTCTATCATTATGTTATTATTAGGTATGATTATAATGATTACAGCTATTAAGAAATGGATTAGTATGTGGAATTCACCTCGAGTCAAGCTGGAAAATAAGATTGCTTAAACAAAATGAAACCGATGATTTCGAAATCATCGGTTTTTTGTGTGTAAATAAGACGGTATAACTGAAATATAAAATATAACTATTATATTTATATAGCTGACGTTATTGTGAGGTATTAAAATCAGAATAAGTAAACGCTATATTTTCCATGGGATTATTTTCAAACATTTATATTTTTCAAAATATATTGCTTTTTTAAGAAAATGAATATATTATTTCGATATACAATTTTATGCGGAGCGTTTTTTCAGAACATTCCGACATAAAAAATGGAGGTTTAGCCGATGAATTTATTTAGGAAAAAGTCAATTCAGGCCCTCGTTCAAGAAGCAGGACAAAAAGATGTAGTCTTAAAGAAAGATTTAGGTGCATTTGATTTATCCATGCTCGGAATTGGGGCTATTATAGGAACAGGAATTTTTGTAGTTACAGGGGTTGCTGCAGCTGAACATGCAGGACCTGCACTTATTTTATCCTTTGTTTTATCAGGATTAGCCTGTGTATTTGCCGCCCTTTGCTATGCAGAATTTGCGTCTGCTGTTCCAGTATCAGGAAGTGCCTATACGTACAGTTACGCAACTTTTGGCGAGATT
>Ga0268257_1002138_pt1 | contig 14932 bp, 15 predicted proteins | sample AgamicAtPrz_FD_200249 | JGI IMG/M metagenome (GOLD analysis project Ga0268257, IMG submission 200249) | Agave microbial communities from Guanajuato, Mexico - At.P.rz (v2) (version 3) | ecosystem: Host-associated > Plants > Phyllosphere > Phylloplane/Leaf | place: Guanajuato, Mexico | collected...
TACAGGATCAATTTGGTGGTTTAAGAAAGCGTCGACTTTCAAGACTTGATCAGATAGAACGATACCTTCTGTTAAGATTTTCTGTTCTAGTGCGTGCACGGGAGAATCCTCTAGACGGATGCTTTTTAAAGCAAATGCGTATTTTAAAAAGCATCCAAAAAAATGCAAGCTTTAATTCGTCTTACCTGAATAACTTGTTAATAACAATCCATAAGAAGTTTTACCATCAATATGGCTTACTTTAACTGGTAAATAATCTAATTTCGGTGCTAACCAAAAGATTGTGCTACGTTCAGGTTTTTTATGCTGTAACACGACTTTAATGGTATCGAATGTCCCATAAGAGGTTTTAATTTTCTCGTTGCCTTGTTTTACAAATCGACGATTTTCAACTTCTTTTGCATCTGCAAGTGGGTAAGAAGTTTTAAGTGAGCCATTTTTTAAATCTTCACGCAGTTGTAACTCTGCATTTAACTCATCAAGAACGCCTGCTTGCCAAGCAAATGAACGGGCCTTATCGTCTTTCTTAGTCGAAATAGTTTTACTATTGGGATTAAAGTTAATACTCATAGTGTTGTTGTGAATCAAAATTTTGCTAGTACGGCTAAAACTTTGAGACCCAATTTTACCATTAGCAAAACTAAATTTACTTGTTTCACTTGCAGAAGCAATTCCACCTGCTTTTGCAGTGAAATTATAAGTCCAATTATTACCTTGCTGGCTTAAAGCACGTGTAGCTGTACCCATACCTTTATTATTATAAGTAAACTGATAATTTGCCTGAAATGGGCTCATGGCAAGAGCATGACTTGAGAAGCCTGCAAAAAGCAAAGTTGTTGAAATACCTGTTGCGATGCCAAACGATTTCAGAAATTTTGTTGCCATAAGTAAGTATCCTTGTACAGACTAAAAAGTTAGTGCTGATGCATCTGTAACTTAAACATATTATGCCTGTTGATCATGGAGAAAAAATCAGGATTTATGCTAAATGTGTAATCTATTTGTGTTTTTTTGGCAGCGAGTTATTTTTCATTTATATCCATTTAAGCATCTTTTTGCTGAATTGGTGTTATTTCAGAGTCTTCTAATTCATCTTCAAAATCATCATCCTGATCACGGTATAGTAGTGCTGCTAAATTCACATTTCCAAATACGACTAATTCAGCCTCACGCACCCGTGCATAATTTACATGTACTTTATCTAATGTCTCGATAATACTGGCTTTTTTACCAAACCAGCGGTTGAGATCAAGAAATATAAGTTCATCACGTTCTTCTGCTACATTAAAACGTTCAAGAATCATCCCTAAAGGGTCTTTTTTCAAAATCTTATGGTAGTAAAAAACTGCGGCTTTCACGGCGATTTTTTGCCAAAAGTTTTTATATTTTGCTTCAATAATTTGTGTATTACTAATTTGTTCAAAAACTAAAAGCTGTTGTTCTTTATTAAATTCCATCTGAATTAGTTTTAAATCGACTGATAATGTTGTTTCTAAGCCTTTTACATGCATAGTTGCATATAACCTTAACCAGTCATGATAAAGATCAGCATGTAGGTCATCTAAAAATTCAACATTATTGGTGACATAACGTTGTAAAGTTGCATTCAGAAAGGTTTGCGATAACGTAAAATCTCTTTCTTCCTCAATGAATGCTTCTGCTTTTTTATAGACTTTTTGAAGGCGTCTGACTAAAGAGGAAAATAGCGTTTGCATAAAAGAACTTCCAGAAGATAATTTACTAAAGAGCCCACACAATCTTTATTATGATAAAAAACGGGTTTTGATATTGCAGTGTAACAAATTTAATTGATACATTTTGACAAAATGAAAATGGATAAAACTCTCTATTTGAAGTGAATCACACTTTTATCCAAATTTGAATATTAGTTTACATTTTATTCGGTATTAAACCGTGGGGAAAAGGCATTTATATGCTTTTAAGATTATGCTGAACACCAGAAGTCGATCCATAGAACATTTTCATTATTGGTGGCAAGACCGAATCTTTATTGCTGCAACAATATTGGCAATCTTGCTGCATATTTTTGTGTTGCTTATTCACTTTGCCATGCCTAGCCCGTCAGAGCAAGCTACTAAAGAAATTGCAATTTCAATTCGACCAAGCAATGAGCCAGTTAATCAGGCAGATTTTTTGGCTCAATCAGACCAGCAGGGTTCAGGTGCATTTCGTGAGGCTCACCGGACTTCTAGTGATACTCCAAACCCTATGCTTAGTGAGGCTTCAACTGGAAGTGCAGAGTTAGAAACTTTGCAAAAGGTTCAGCAACAAAGAGAACTTAAATTTGAAGAAAAAGTTCTAATGACGGTTTTGAGTTGGCAAAAACAAGCTGATGCAAGCCAAAGGAAAAAAGAATTAGAACAATTACAAAGTCAATTTCAAGCAAAAGCTGCGATGGTTGCCAGCCTTGAAGCACAATATTTACAACGCAGGCAAGATTTTAGCCGCCAGCAAAAAATCAAGACAGTAGACGGAATTCAAGCAAAGAAAGATGCCTCCGCTGCTTATTTAGATAAGTTCCGTGAAAAAGTGGAGCTTTACGGTAACCGCTATTATCCGGAAGAAGCCAAACAGCAACAACTAAGAGGTGAAGTCCGTTTAATGGTGATTTTGAATGCTCAAGGTGGGATTCGTGCAATTCGTTTGCTTGAAAGCTCAGGGCATTCAATACTAGATGAAGCCGCTAAGTCTTCAGTACGTCGCGGTGCACCATTTGGACATTTTGATACCAATATGAAAGATATTTCGGAGTTACGTATTATACGTACGTGGCGCTTTGATCCAGCTGAAGCGGAATTTGAGGTTCACTAATTAAAAAAATGTGGATAACTTTTAGGATATCCACACTTTAATGAAAGAGGATTTTTGAATTTTTAACCGATCAGGAAATCTAATTATTCCTGATAAGGGTTTGCAATATTGAGTTTTGCTAAAATTTCAATTTCTAAACCTTCCATCTCTTCTGCATCTTCATCACTAGTTTCATGGTCATAACCGAGCAAATGTAAAACGCCATGTACTAATAGATGGGCAAAATGATTTTGGGTAGTTTTTTTCTGCTCTAATGCCTCTTGTAATACCACCGGAATGCAGATAACCAAATCACCTAGAGGTAAGGCATCTAGCATTGGTAAAACTTCTTCAGGAATATCACTTGGAAAAGATAAGACATTAGTTGGTTTGTCTTTTTCTCGGTACTGCAAATTGAGTTGCTGGCTTTCATCCAGATCAACACAAGCAACCCCAATTTCACAATCTTCTTTATAACCAACGTGGCGTAAAGTTGTCTCAATAATTTTTTTGAGTTGAGCTCGTTTGAGCTCTAACTCAGGTGATTGAAAGTCTTGTTGTAAACTTAAACTGATTTTCAAAATGAATCCTTAAGCATCCTGATGTTGCAAGTCTGCTGCTGTATCGTTTTCAGCAACTAATGCCTCTTGACGTGCTTTACGTTCAGCACGCGCTTCAGCATTAAGACGCTGTTGTTCACCATCCCAACCTTCATACGCTTCAACAATTTTTTGAACAAGTTGATGACGTACAACGTCACGGGAATGGAAACGGGTAATATGAATTTCTTTAATGTTCTCGAGTACACGTAGTGCATGCGCCAAACCAGATTGTTGGCCTCGAGGTAAATCTACTTGGGTAATATCACCTGTAATCACTGCACGAGAGCCAAAACCTAAACGGGTCAAGAACATTTTCATTTGTTCAGGTGTTGTGTTTTGAGCTTCATCCAAAATTACAAACGAATGGTTAAGTGTACGACCACGCATATATGCAAGAGGTGCAACTTCAATCACTTGACGCTCGATTAACTTGGCAACTTTTTCAAAGCCGAGCATTTCGTAGAGGGCATCGTAAAGAGGGCGTAGGTATGGATCGATTTTCTGAGTTAAATCACCAGGTAGGAACCCGAGCTTTTCTCCAGCTTCCACGGCAGGACGTACAAGTAAAATCCTCTGGATTTCGTTACGTTCGAGCATATCTACTGCGGCAGCAACTGCTAAATAGGTTTTACCTGTACCAGCAGGGCCTACCCCAAAAGAAATATCGCTTTGCAAAATACGCTGTACATAGCGTTTTTGATTGGCGCCACGTGGATTAATGCGGCCTTTTCGAGTCTGGAAATAAACATCCATTGGTGCATCATGCTCATCCATTTCCTCTCCCACTAACTCGAAATTACGTTCAGTTTGAGAAGATTGAATTAGCAGATGCAATAGATCGGCACTGATTTGCTGGGATACCTCAGACTCTTCGTAGAGTCGTTGCAATAATGCTTCGGCTCTCCCAACAGCATCTATCTCACCATCGATATGAAAAACATCTCCACGATGAGTAATTTTGACATCTAAACGCTGTTCAATTTGCTTAAGGTGCCCATTATAGGCACCCAAGATGCTCTTTAAACGTTCCATTGAAATTTCAGGAAATGTTACGGTACGTCGAATCGCTGCAGTCAAGAGAAAACCTTTCAGTAGACTTTAGAATACCTCTACATTACGCCACGTCAGGCTCAAGATTCAAGAGCTCACCGTAAACTAAATTTAAAGTTTTAATTTCAGTAATCTCGATCTCCGCAAAACGGCCAACCCAAGCAGCATCACCGACAAAAGTGACTAAACGTGTATTGTCAGCTGTACCGAGTAAAATATTAGGGTCTTGGTCCGAGACTTTTTCAATAAGAACGCGTTCAATTTTGCCAAGCATTGCATCAGTTTTTTCAATACTAGACTGTTTAATCACTTTTTGAACTTGAGCTAAACGCTCTTTTTTGACGTGCTCAGGTGTAGTGTCTGGTAAGTCCGATGCAGGTGTGCCCGGACGTTTTGAATAGACAAAACTATATGAGTGATCGAAATCTAAGTCTTTGATAAATTGAAGTGTTTCAGCGAAGTTTTCATCAGTTTCACCTGGGAAGCCAATAATGAAGTCACTCGATAAATGCATATCTGGACGAATTTTTCTTAGCTTGGCAATCTTATCGATATAAACATCAATCGTATGATTTCGCTTCATTGCCTGTAAGACATCATTAGAGCCACTTTGAACAGGCAAGTGTAAATGCGACACCATTTGAGGCAAATCTTCATAGCACTGAATTAACTCATCAGAGAACTCAAGTGGATGAGATGTTGTATAACGTAAACGGCCGATACCCGGAATTTCTGCAACGAGTCGTAACAATTCAGGGAAGGTGCAGATGCCACCTTCAAAGGTTTCACCGCGATATCCATTTACATTCTGACCAAGGAGTGAAATTTCGCGAACACCTTTTTCAGCAAGACCCGCGATTTCTGCAAGTACATCATCTAATGGACGAGAAACTTCTTCACCGCGTGTATAAGGAACTACACAGAAAGAACAATACTTAGAACAGCCCTCCATAATAGAAACGAATGCTTTAAAGCCTTCTACACGTGGTTCAGGTAAAAAGTCGAACTTTTCAATATCTGGGAAAGAAATATCAACCAGTTTGATTTTATCTTTTTTTGGTTTTTCTACTTGAGCATTATGTTGATCAAGCATTTGTGGTAAACGGTGTAATGTTTGTGGGCCAAAAATCATGTCCACGTAAGGCGCACGTTTTTGAATATTGTCACCTTCTTGAGAGGCAACACATCCACCCACACCAATTACCAGGTCAGGATTTTTGTCTTTGAGTTTACGCCAGCGGCCTAATTCACTAAATACTTTTTCCTGCGCTTTTTCACGAATAGAACACGTATTCATGAGCAGAATATCTGCTTCATTAGGGTTGGTCGTTAAAACGTAGCCGTGAGAGTCCCCTAAAAGGTCTGCCATACGATGACTGTCATACTCATTCATCTGACACCCTTGAGTTTCAATATAAAGTTTTTTTATTGAAACATCAGTGGTGTGCGTTGGCTGGGTAACAGTGTTTTCTGAGGCAGCTTTGGCACCATTGGGAATGAAGGTTTGAACCGTCATGCAGGCTCCTAACAGATCGATCTAAAAAGAATAAATTGGCCCAAAATGGGTCAAACCATTTATTATAGCAGTATTTGAGCTGAACCGATAACAGTAAACTTTCAGAACATGACAAGGTTTTTGTGAAGTAAATTAGGTGAATTTTAATGATGTTGAATCATAGAGTTACATAACACAACAAAAGAAAGCACGAAGAATAATTAAACTATGCGTTGAAGGTGAATAGTCAGGGTTTAGCACATTTATGAGACCAAGTAGAAAGAGCTCATCAATACATAGTCGTGTAATGAAAAATAAATATATGCATCGTAGCTGGTTAGGAGCTATGTGTTTACTTGGTTGTTCATTTACTTATGCTGCCGAAGAGCAGTTCAATGATGCCTTAAATGCTGCAAATAGTGGTAATACTGCGTTATTAGACCAATATCAGCTTGCAATGCAAAATGATGTATTGGGATATTATCCAGAGTATTGGAAACTCAATACCAACCTTGGCTTTCAACCCACTGCCTCTATCGTAAGCTTTGCTCAACGCTATCCACAATCAGCAATGGCTGAAAAATTAGCAGCTGATTATGTTGAAGAAAAAGTTAAACAAGCTGACTTTGCATCTGCACAACCTGTCTTATCTTATGTTACCAATCCTGACCAAGCCGAAAATTGTGCTTTAGCACAAGTGCGGGCGAAAAGCGGCGATGCTTTAGTTTTTGCTGAATATAAAGATGTTTGGCTAGCAACTGAATCACAACCGGAATCTTGTGTAGGCTTAGGTCGCATGATGTTATCTAGTCCTTTAATGAGTGCACAAGATAAACAACAGCGTCTATGGGTACAGTTGCGTGCAGGTTTATCGGGACAAGCCCTCGCGACAGCACAGACTTTGGGTTTGAATCTTTCTTTGGCCCAGCTTAACCAAATTCAGGCTAATCCGCTTAACTATTTATGGAGTGCACCTAAGGCCAATGATGCAGATTATGCTTATTTGATTTTTGCTTTAGGGCGTTTAGCTAATAATGACTTGAGTAATGCTTTTTCAAATGTGCAGCGTGTCGCCCAAGGCACGCCACAAAATGTACAAAAATATTTATATCGTACGGTAGCCTATATTGGTGGCACGACGGTGATGAAAAATAATTTTAATCGTGAAGTTCTTCAATACTTTGATGCAAGTTATGGTTATCCATTAAGTCCGGAAGAAGCTGAAATTTATGCACGTCAGTCAATCCGTTTTGGCGCGTGGGAAAGCTTAATCCGTGCGATTGATAGTATGACCGTGACCCAAAAACAAGAAGACCGCTGGCAATATTGGCTTGCTCGTGCGACAGAGCAGCGTGGTGATAGTGCTTCTAAAGCAACAGCACAACAAATTTATAGAAAATTAGCTCAGGCGGGTGATGACTATCATAACCTTTTAGCAAAAGATCGCTTAGGTGAACGTTATAACCATCAACCTTATGATGATCAACCAACAGCAAGTGATTTAAGACGTTTGGATCAGAATATTCACTTTAATCGTGCTTTTACTTTAAGACGTATTAATGCAAATCCAACTTACACTAACCGTGAGTGGAATTGGGCTGTTCGTCAAGCTTATCTTCAGCACGATGATGGTTTACTTTTGGCTGCGGCAAAGCGTGCTCATGATATGGGATGGTATGACCGTGCAATCTATGCAGCAGATCGTACAACTAATAAGCACAATGATACGTATCGTTATGTGACCCCACATAAGACTAATGTCGTAAGTCATAGTTACAATGCAGGAATTGATCCAGCATGGGCTTATGGTTTAATGCGTCAAGAAAGCCGGTTTGTCACCTCTGCACGTTCTCACGTTGGGGCAGGCGGTCTTATGCAAATTATGCCTGATACAGCGAAGTTGATTGCACGACAAATGGGTGAAACTTATAATCCTGCTGCATTAAATGAAATGAATACCAATATTCGATATGGAACATTTTATTTGTCGATGATTCAGGGGCAATTAAGTAACAACCCTGTTTTGGCAACTGCAGGTTATAATGCGGGACCTAATCGAGCTAGACGTTGGCAACCGGACTATCAATCAATTTCGGCTGACCAATATACTGAGACAATTCCATTGTTAGAAACCAGAGACTATGTCAAGCATGTTATGACGAATGCAACACATTACGGCGTAATATTGGGTCAAGGCGCCCAGTCGTTATCGCAGCGTATGAAAGTCATTCCAATGCGTACGTCGCCTTAACTTTAAGGTGGTTGATGATGGATCTTCTTTTAATTGGCATATTCAAGTTTTAATTAAATGAAATATAGATATTTGGAACTTCGTTCAGTTTTACAACTTGCATGGTGGCTCATCTGTGCGGGAGTAGGGTTGATGAGTTCCGTTTTACATGCCGAACCTGTTAATTTACAGGGGTATGTTATGCATGTGCAAATGACACCAGCTGCATGCGCATTAGATCCCTCTAAACAAAAACAACGTAAATGTCTTGAAGGCTATTCACTGACAATTACAGGTCTTATGCCAGAAACCACAAAAACTGATTGTTCAACAGAAAGTTCAGCAGCCCTCTCTCCATTACAAGCTAAAGTCGTAGCTCGGGTTATGCCTGATAATAATGCTCGTGTGCAGCTATGGAAAAGTGTAGGGGGGTGCGTTCCTATGAATGCAAGCCAATATTTCCGTACAGTTATTAATTTTGCTGAACGTTTAAAAATCCCGGCTAGTCTTACAAGTTCAACAAATGTTGAAATGCAGCAATCAGCATTAAGACAGCAGTTTACTCGTCTTAATCCAAGCTTACCTCAAAATGGTATCCGTTTTAGTTGCCAGTTATCGCGTTCAGATGTGGTCTTAACAGAAGTTAAAGTTTGTTACACGGTAAAAGGCCAATATAAACAATGTGCAAATCATGTGGTATCGAATTGCCCTGGTGAAATCATGATTAAAGGTAGTTACTAAAGGTAGTGAACATTTCGTAAGAAAATGCTCGCCATACATCGAATCTATTTATAAAGGTTAATTTGTATTTTCTATCAGACTTTTGGTGAAAATGAGTCGCTTTTACATGCATCTGCCAAATCTTTAGAGTACAATCTTTGCCGTTTATGATGATTTGGTTAGATGGAATTCCTATTTAGCCCGATTAAGGACACTCATTGGAGACAATTACATGAAGCAACCCGTTCGTGTTGCCGTGACTGGCGCTGCAGGTCAAATTGGTTACAGCTTATTATTCCGTATCGCAAGCGGTGAAATGTTAGGTAAAGATCAACCTGTTATTTTGCAATTGCTTGAAGTTCCAGTTGAAAAAGCACAACAAGCGCTTAAAGGCGTAATGATGGAACTTGATGACTGTGCTTTCCCTTTATTGGCTGGCATGATCGGGACTGATGATCCGAAAGTTGCATTTAAAGATGCTGACTACGCATTATTGGTAGGTTCTCGTCCACGTGGTCCTGGTATGGAACGTGCTGACTTGTTAAAAGTTAACGGTGAAATTTTCATCGGTCAAGGTCAAGCATTAAACGAAGTTGCTAGCCGTAACGTTAAAGTATTAGTTGTAGGTAACCCTGCAAACACTAACGCTTACATCGCAATGAAATCTGCTCCAGATCTTCCAGCGAAAAACTTCACAGCGATGTTGCGTCTTGACCACAACCGTGCGTTGACTCAAGTTGCTCAAAAAGCTGGTGTTGCAGTTGCTGATATCGAAAACTTAACAGTTTGGGGCAATCACTCTCCAACAATGTATGCTGACTACCGTTTTGCAACTGCAAATGGCGAAAGCTTAAAAGACAAAATTAACGATCCAGCTTGGAACAAAGACGTATTCCTTCCAACTGTTGGTAAACGTGGTGCTGCGATCATCGAAGCGCGTGGTTTGTCTTCTGCTGCTTCTGCTGCTAACGCTGCAATTGACCATATGCGTGATTGGGCGCTTGGTACAAACGGCAAATGGGTAACTATGGGTATTCCATCTGATGGTTCTTATGGTATTCCTGAAGGCGTTATGTTCGGTTTCCCTGTTACAACTGAAAACGGTGAATACAAAATCGTTCAAGGTTTAGAAATCGATGAATTCAGCCGTGAGCGTATCAACTTCACTCTAAATGAGCTTGAAGAAGAGCGTGCAGCAATTGCTGACATGGTAAAATAATTCATCAACTTGATGAGTTAAAAAAAGCACTCTTTATAGGGTGCTTTTTTATTGAATCCTGAAAAGGGAACACAAAAAGCAACAAGAAAATATAGACACTATCATGCAAGTAAAAACGTTTTATTGTTAGATTAGTTAATAGATGATTTAAAAGAAGTTATAGGAGAATAACAATGTTTGAGCAGCAACCTACATTAGAGCTTTTATTTGATCAACTGGGTTTGGACTCAGATGAAGCAAGCATTGAAAATTTTATCAAGTCACATCAATTGCCAGCCGAACAAAAATTACATGAAGCTTCTTTTTGGTCAAAGGGGCAAAGTGATTTTTTAAAAAGTCATTGGGAAAAAGATGATGAATGGATTGTGGTGATTGATGAACTGAATGAACAGTTGCATGAAGACAGTGTGAAAAAATAAGTTCATAAAATAAAGCCTGTTTTACATTTAATACGTAAAAACAGGCTTTATTACATTAAGGGTTTAATGTGTTTTTACTTTTAATTGATCTTTATACCATGGTTCATGACGAACAAGATCAAATACAGGTTGGCCATGAAGTAGTTCAAGATCACACGTAGACGTTGATAAATATTTAGTTAACCAATGTCGTGTTAGTGCTGACTCTTGTCGTGCTGCTGAAGCATAGGCCAAAAAGAAATAGATATCAGCATGTTCGTGATGTGCTAATGGCTTCAAAATTTGTTGAGTAATTAACGCAAAACGTTTTTCTTTATTTAATTCAAAATAAAGCATATACGCTTTGGCTAAGTGTAAAGACAAATTAAGATATAAGCTCAATGGCATTTCTTCATATTCCATACGAGCTTGTTCAAGCAGAACAATAGCTTCTTGTAAAAAATGAAGTTGCTCTTGGCGAACACGACTTAATACTACAAGTTGCATGCGTAAATCAGCACGCTCCAAAGCAAGCTCAGGCGTATTTTCAGTCAAATAAAGTTGGTCTGTTTCACCAATTCGGTTCACAATTGTTTTACTTTCAATAGACATACGCCATCACCTTTTCTAATCAATAGCTTTTATATCGGGTTCATTTACCAAATTTAAAGAGTAACCTTTAGACCCAAATGGAATTTCCACTACGAAGCCAAGCTGTAATAGAGAGTCTTTGTTGTTTTGAGGTTAATACTTCATGTAATAAATCACTTTGAAATATTACCAGGCGATTGGGTTCAGGATTAACAATATGCCATTTCTCATTTTTATCTTGTAGTCGTAATTGTCCACCCCAATCTTCTTGCCATTCTGGATGTAAGTAATAGACAGTTGACATCATACGATCATTTTTTTGTTGGGGATTGTCTCGGTGTAAAGCATAGAATTCACCCAAATTATAACGAGCAAAATGAGCTTCAACTTCTTTAATTCCTAAATAGAATGCTTGATTTAAACTTTGTGAAAATAAACTTAAAGTTTCAATATGTTGCTTAGCAATAGGAAGCTGATCGTTAATCCAAAGAATATGGTCACTACGAATATTACTAACTACGCCGTTTTGAATACTTGCTTCTCTAAATTCATCCATGTGATGGCTGCACTCATTAGCGACCTGAGCGCGATATTGATCGGGATAGGCCTGATTTATAATGGCAAAACCATGCATATTTAAATCATCTAAAATTTGATCCAAATTCCATGAATCAGGAAGCGAGTGAGAGTGCATATAACCTCAGGTAGATCGTAAAAATATCAAGCAGCTCTATTTTAGATGATCACAACCTTACGAAAGAATATTTTTTTCATGTTAAACTATTTGTTGAATTGAGGAATTAAAGTCAACATGAATTACCGTCACCATTTCCATGCGGGCAACTTTGCAGATGTTATGAAGCATGTGCTTTTGCTACAGCTGCTCAACCGTTTAAATGCTAAAGATAAACCTTATCGTTATATCGATACGCATGGAGGGGCAGGCAAATATGATTTATCTCTGGCACCTGCACAAAAGTCTGGAGAGTTTCTCACAGGCATTCATCGTCTAGTTCAACTATCTGACATGGAAAAGCGTCAGGCACCTGAAGCGATCCAGCAATATTTGAAATTGGTTGAACAATTACGTTCTGAGGAAGGAAAGGGTAGTTATCCTGGTTCTCCTTGGTTTGCTTTGCAAGGCATGCGTGAAATCGACAAAGCGACTATATTTGAAATGCAGCGCGATGTATTTCAGCAATTACGTCATAACATTCGTGATAAACGTGCAGGTTTACATGAACGCGATGCATATGAAGGCTTGCTCGGTGTAATTCCGCCAAAAGAAAAGCGCGGTCTGGTTATGATCGACCCTCCTTACGAATTAGAACGTAAAGACTTTCCGCAATTAGTTGAACTTTTACAACAAGCTTATAAGAAATGGCCAACAGGCGTTTTTGCAGTTTGGTATCCAATTAAAGACCGAGCGATGATTGAACGTTTTGAAAAGAAAATGTTTAAAACGGGTATTCGCCGTCAGTTAGTTTGTGAAATTTGTGTATGGCCAGATGACACCCCTGTAGGTCTAAATGGTTGTGGTTTATTAGTGATTAACCCACCTTGGCAGTTCTCAGAACAAGCAGACCAAGCACTACAGTGGTTATTCCCGCATCTACGTATGCAAGAAACTGGTGGTCATGCTGCTGTTCGCTGGTTAGTAGGTGAGTAACAGTTAACTTAAATCAATGCACATGTTTGGAATAGAAAATAATGACAAATGCGCCTAAACCAGAGCAAGATTTAACTCATAATGAACATTCATTTGATGGGATTACATTTGAAGTGGTTGAAGAAGAAGATAATCCGGAAGGACAAAAAGTGAAGCGCCGAGGTATTTACCTTTGGCCTAACTTAATTACAACCGCTGCTCTGTTGTCCGGTTTCTATTCCATCATTGCAAGTATGAATGGGGATTTTAACCAAGCGATCTATGCCATTTTTATTGCAGCGCTACTTGACGGTTTAGATGGTCGAGTTGCTCGAGCGATTGGTGCACAAAGCGCTTTTGGTGAACAATATGATTCTCTATCAGACTTGTTAGCTTTTGGTGTGGCTCCAGCAATGCTGATGTATAGCTGGAGTTTGCATGATTTGGGTCGTATTGGATTAGCATGCTGTTTTGTTTATACAGCCTGCGCAGCCTTCCGTTTAGCACGTTTTAATGTGCAAATTGGAGTTGTTGATAAGCGTTATTTTATCGGTATTGCAAGTCCACTCGCTGCTATTATCATTATTTCACTTGTCTGGGTGGCTCGCGACTATCCTTTCATTTTTGACTTACGTGATATTGCGATTAAAACTATTAATGCCGTTCTTATGGTTGTTGTGGGATTACTCATGATTTCCAATATTAAATACTATTCTTTCAAGCAGATGGATCGTAAACGCGTTCCTTTTGTAGTTATGTTGCCAGTAGTACTGATTTTTGCGGCAATCACTTATAATATTCCAATGGGCATTTTGACTGTTTCGATTATCTATGCCCTCTCTGGTTTTGTTACAACTCTATTGGCACGCAAAAGTAATGAAACAATAAAAACATAAAATAGAAGAGGTTCAGTATGCCTAAGTTGATAAGTCAAATTAATCAATTACAGCAGCTGGGCCTTAATGCTAAAGAGGGGGTTGTTTATCAACCTTCTCGTGGCTTTTTTAAAATTGTTTATCAAGGCTTGATTCTTCCAAATTTACCAACCCCGCTTCGTTATTTTAATTACATTAGTTTGGTAGGACAGCCGCGGATCCCTCTTTGTTATAACACTCACAGCATTACAACTTCGGCAATCGATACTGCAACTGTACTCGTAAGTAATAGCCAACATAGTGTGGGACATTTAAAAACATATTCTATTCGTCGCCAATGTCAGTTTGATTCGTCCCTCTATCAGTTTGATAAAATAGATGTGATTCAATGGCAAATTCCAACGATTCGCCTTCAGCGTTTAGACCCCGAAATGGGTTGTGATCTTTTAATTCAAGTCCCAGAGAATATTTCTAATGCCTCTGCATTACAGTGGGGCGTTTCTGACTATTGGTCAACACTGTGTGTTTGTGAAGGAGAAATTTTTTATAAAGGGCAAAAATATCAAATTGAAGGATTGGGGCGATTTAAACACGCAAGGGCTCTGCATTTACCGTTCTTATCTTTATGTTTCTATACATGCCAAATTATTAATTTGAATGAGACGACACAGCTTACATTCCTACAAATAAGAAATCAGTGGAATATAATTTTATGCTCAAGACTAGAAATACAAGAATTTGGGAAACCTATTGAAAGCTTTACGGAAGATGTAAATTTACATATTCATCGGGTTTATCCAAAAGTTAAAACACCGAATGGTAAAGAGATGTATTTGCCACGAGAATTTTCTTGGCAGTGTAAGAAAAATGGAAAAATAATTTTTGAACTATATGCACAAAGCCGTGGTGACTACAAGTTTGGATTGGCAGCTGGATATGTAGGAAGCTTTCAATATCAATTAAGCTGGAATGAACAGTGTCTACAAGGTGAAGGTGGATATTGTGAATATATTGATTGTCGGCCACTTAGATGGCAAGAAAAGAATCAAGATGAAAAAATCTTAGATAAATTGATGCTTTTACAGCCATGTTTATATAAAAAATAACTATTTTTATCATTTTTGATTAAAAAGCGAACTGTTGTTGCACTAATATTGAAAAAGGGGTTGCAAAGGGTTCTTAATGGTCTATAATGCACATCCATCGGCGGTGATGCAGATAGAAACTTGTTGAAAAACAGTTACTTGTGATTAAGTTGGTTGCTTTAAGTGATGAATTTGATGAGAAGTTGGT
>Ga0268257_1002147_pt1 | contig 14868 bp, 12 predicted proteins | sample AgamicAtPrz_FD_200249 | JGI IMG/M metagenome (GOLD analysis project Ga0268257, IMG submission 200249) | Agave microbial communities from Guanajuato, Mexico - At.P.rz (v2) (version 3) | ecosystem: Host-associated > Plants > Phyllosphere > Phylloplane/Leaf | place: Guanajuato, Mexico | collected...
GTTGGGAGGCGGCGACGAACACGACAGACACCGGATGCTCCTGGTAGCGGAAAGGGATGGGGATTTGCGAGGGGTGATAGTGTAACAGCAGCGTCAAGAGCCGCGTCAGCCGAATTACCGATCAAAAAGATCGAGGGCCGGCTCAGCCCTCGGCGTAGTCACAGTCGATGCTCACCCGACTGCCGACCACCACACCAAGGCCAGCGAAGTCGCCCCTGGCGACCTCGATGATATAGCGCACCGGCTCATCAGAGGCGTGGCGCTGCAGGCTGAAGGGGCGCATGTCGACCAGCTTGCGCACCGTGCCGTCGTTGTCGATGAAGGCCGCCGACAGCGCGACTCGGGTGTTCTTCATCCACAGCTCACGCAGCCCGTCATGGGGCCAGGCGAAAAGCATGCCGTCGCCAACGTCATCACGACCGGACAATCCGATGGTGCGCGTATCAGCCGTGGCCGCCAGCGGCAGATCACGAGCCTGGCCAGACGGGAAACCAACCCGGCATTCGGGTAACTGCGCCAGCGCCATGTTCGAGGCAAGGCCCAAGGCGACGGACAAAAGAGCGGAATGCTTCATGCCAATCCAATGCGAGAACAGAGCGCCGATCTTACGTCATCAGCAGCACCGGTGACGCGACAGATGTGCGCAGCGGATGCCCCAGCACCTGTGCATTTGCCGCTATAATCGCGCATTTTTCCGGGCCGCCCTGGCCCGCTCACGCTTTCAAGCAGGCACGCATCCATGACCACTCAGGCCGCCGAAGTCGCCAAGCGCCGTACGTTCGCGATCATCTCCCACCCCGACGCCGGTAAAACCACGATCACCGAAAAGCTGCTGCTGATGGGCAAGGCGATCGAGGTGGCCGGCACGGTGAAGTCGCGTAAATCCGACCGCCACGCGACATCCGACTGGATGGAAATGGAGAAGCAGCGCGGCATCTCCATCACCACCTCGGTGATGCAGTTCCCCTACCGCGAGCACATGATCAACCTGCTCGACACCCCCGGCCACGAAGACTTCTCGGAAGACACCTACCGCACCCTGACCGCGGTGGACAGCGCGCTGATGGTGCTCGACGGCGGTAAAGGCGTCGAGCCACGCACCATCGCCCTGATGGACGTGTGCCGCCTGCGCGACACGCCCATCGTCAGCTTCGTCAACAAACTCGACCGTGACATCCGCGACCCCATCGAACTGCTCGACGAGATCGAAGCGGTGCTGAAGATCAAGGCCGCGCCGATCACCTGGCCGATCGGCTGCTACCGCGACTTCAAGGGCGTGTACCACCTGGAAGGCGACTACATCATCGTCTACACCGCCGGCCACGGCCACGAGCGCACCGAAGCCAAGATCATCCACAAGCTGGATTCCGACGAGGCCCGCGCCCACCTGGGCGACGAGTACGAGCGCTTCGTCGAGCAACTGGAGCTGGTGCAGGTCGCCTGCCACCCGTTCGACCAGGACGAGTTCGACAACGGCCAGCTGACCCCGGTGTTTTTCGGCACCGCACTGGGAAACTTCGGCGTCGACCATGTGCTCGACGCCGTGGTCGACTGGGCGCCGCGCCCGCTGGCCCGCGTGGCCCACGAGCGCCCGGTGGAGCCGACCGAGGAGAAGTTCACCGGCTTCGTGTTCAAGATCCAGGCGAACATGGACCCCAAGCACCGCGACCGCGTGGCCTTCATGCGCATCTGCTCGGGCAAGTATGAAAAAGGCATGAAGATGCGCCACGTGCGCACCGGCAAGGACGTGCGCATTGGCGACGCCCTGACCTTCTTCTCCAGCGAGCGTGAAATGCTCGAGGAAGCCTGGGCGGGCGACATCATCGGCCTGCACAACCACGGCACCATCCAGATCGGCGACACCTTCACCGAAGGCGAAGCCCTGGGCTTCACCGGCATCCCGCACTTCGCCCCGGAGCTGTTCCGCCGCGTGCGCCTGAAGGATCCGCTGAAATCCAAGCAGCTGCGCCAGGGCCTGCAGCAGCTCGCCGAGGAAGGCGCCACCCAGGTGTTCTTCCCAGAACGCAGCAACGACATCATCCTCGGCGCCGTCGGTGTGCTGCAGTTCGACGTGGTCGCCAGCCGCCTAAAAGAGGAATACAAGGTCGAGTGCGGCTACGAGCCGATCACCGTGTGGTCGGCGCGCTGGATCGAGTGCGACGACAAGAAGAAGCTCGAGGAATTCTCCAACAAGGCCGTGGAGAACCTTGCCGTCGATGGTGGTGGTCACCTCACCTACCTGGCGCCAACCCGCGTCAACCTGAGCCTGATGGAAGAGCGCTGGCCGGACGTGAAATTCCGCGCGACCCGCGAGCATCACTGATCGCCCTTCTTCATCCCCATAAAAAACGGCCCTCGATGGGCCGTTTTTTATGGGTGTTTCATAGACGGGATCGAGCGGGCTTGCTGCTTATTTATCCTCAGGCAGCGCCCAGGCCGTCACCGAATCGCCGATCTTGGTGCCGAACGAGCCATGTCCACCGGCCATCTGCACCACATACTGCCTGCCGGTCTTCTCGGATACATAGGTCATCGGCGTGGCCTGACCGCCAGCTGGGAGGCGCCCTTTCCACAGCTCCTTGCCGGTCTTCAAGTCATAGGCGCGCAGGTAGTAATCCAGCGTACCGCTCATGAAGGCCACGCCACCGGCGGTGACGATCGGCCCGCCAAGTGCTGGGGTACCGACCGGGAACGGCAGGCCCAGTGGCGCACTGTCGCGGCTGGTGCCGTTCTTGTGCATCCACACCTTCTTCATGGTGCGCAGGTCGACAGCGGTCACGTAGCCCCATGGCGGCGACTGACACGGCAAGCCCAGCACCGAAAGGAACGGCTGCAAACGCACCATATACGGCGCCCCTAAGTTCGGTTGCAGGCCGGTTTCACCACCGCCCATCTGCTCGTCAGGGTCGACTTCACTGCGCTTGACCATCTGCGAGATGAACGCCAGATAGTTGGGCGCGCCGAACAGCAACTGGCGGTTGGGATCCACCGCCACCGATGGCCAGTTGAACACCCCGACGTTGCCCGGATAGATCAGCGAGCCGCCTTGCGACGGCGGCGTGAAATCGCCCTCGTAACGCAGCTTACGGAACTGGATACGACACAGCATCTGGTCGATCGGCGTACCGCCCCACATATCGCGCTCGCGCAGCGGCTCCCGGGGCGCGTAGCTCAGCGCCGATGTCGGCTGAGTGGCGGCGGTGGTGTCGCCGTAGTCGGTACCCTGCGGAACCGGCATCTCGTTGACCGGCACGATGGGCTTGCCGGTACGGCGGTCTAGCACATAGAGATCGCCGCGCTTGGTCGGCTGGATAAGCGCAGGTACCTTGCCATGCGGGCCGTCGATATCCACCAAGGTCGGCTGCGAGGGTAGGTCACGGTCCCAGAGATCGTGGTGCACGGTTTTGAATTCCCAACGCACCTTGCCGGTTCCAAGGTCTAGCGCCAGCACCGTGTCGGTGAAACGCTCGGCCAGCTCATCGCGCGGGATCGACCACTGATCCGGCGTCTGGTTGCCAGTGGGGATATACACCAGGCCCAGCGCTTCGTCGGCCGTAGGGATCGTCCAGGAATTGGGCGTGCTGCGCATATAGGTTTCGCCCGGTGCCAGCGGTTCGGTGGCATCCGGCTTACCCGGATCAAAATTCCACACCAGCTCGCCGGTCTTTACGTCATAGGCGCGAATTACGCCGCCGGGCGAATCCACCGAACCGTTATCGGTTATCGAACCACCCTGGATCACCAGCTTGCTGGTCACCACCGGCGGCGAGGTCGGCAGGTAGACACCCAGCGCGCCCTCACCCAGCCCGGCTTTGAGATCGACCGTGCCGGCGTCACCGAAATCCTCGCACGGCTGGCCGTCATTCACATCCAGGGCGATCAGGGTGGCGTCGTTGGTCGGCAGGAACAGACGCTTCTCACACCGCGCAGCCGGCTGATCAGGCTGCTCGACCGCATTGGCAGTCGCCCCCGCAGCCGCACCATCGTGATAAGCCAGGCCACGGCAGGTCATATGCTGGTAGTACCCAGCGTCCCGGTTGATGCTCGGATCAAACCGCCAGCGCACCTCGCCGGTGTCCCCATCCAGCGCAATCGCCACGCTGTGCGGCGTGCAGATAAACAGGGTATTGCCGACCTTCAGCGGAGTGACCTGATTGGTCAGCTCATGGGGATCGCCCTCCCCCGGCAAATCCCCGGTATGAAACTCCCAGGCCTTCTCCAGCTTGCCGGCATTCTCGGGAGTAATCAGATCAGCCGTCGAATACCGATCACTGTGCCTGGAGCCACCATAGGCCGGCCACTCACTCGCCGAGCGCTGCGCAACGCCACTAGTCGCCTCACCCTGCATCTGCGCATCACTGAATTCGCCATCGATGGAATGGTAATCCTGCGTCAGCGAATAACCGGCCATCACCGCACCGGCCAAGAGGCCTAGCCCCAGAGCGCCGGTGGCCCCATCCCGCCAGACGCCGTTACGCCCGACATGCCGATTGACGAACGGCAGGAACAACCAGAGACCAAGGATGCACCAGAGATCGATCCGCGGCGCCAATTGCCACCAGTCGAAGCGGACTTCGTAGAGAGTCCAGGCGAGGCTGCCCAATAGCAACAGACCATACAGACCAATCGCCATTCGCCGCTGCGCGAACAGCAGGCCCGCCACGACAAGCAGGCCAATACCCGCCACAAGGTAATACCACGACCCACCCAGCACCGCGAGATACCCGCCTCCGCCAGCAATTACCAGCCCAAGCAGGAGCATCGCTGCCGCGGTCAAGGTAATGTGTAGGGGCCGATGGCCGTCTTCCATAGTCATGCGGGAGCTCTCCACCCAGTTCATTTAGAGCCGGATAAAGCGAAGCCTTTTGAAACATTCACCCGGCGATGGTCAGTGGAAAGGGGAGAGTTTTTTTGGTTCAGATTTTTTCCATGTAAATTACCAGAGTCGCGGGGCATATCAGCCTTAGGCGTAACCCGCGAGGTAATTCGCAGCGATATGAAATCCAGAAAAACGAACGTCCCGAAAGGAGCGGGACGCTCAGTTGCATCATCAGATACCTCAGGTTTGCGACTGACACGGATTACGCTTCACTGATCTACAGTACGTGGACGTAAGCTCCGACGTACTGAGATGTATCAGTAGACTTCCTGCAACTGTGGATAGCGTCTACTCATATCCTCTACAGATCGCAAGGCTTCCAAGTAGTGCTCCTCGCCATGCAGAGCACGAAGAATAGATAGTTGCTCGCGCGCCTCGCCAAAATACCCATTGAGCCCTAAAGCAAGTGAATAACGAAACAAACTTGGTGGATAAGGGTAGCGATGAGCTACGTTACGCATCCATTTGATATCCGCTTCACTCATACCCTCCGCAGCAGGAGTACGTGCAAACCGAATAAACTCTCTCAACTGGGTAAAAATTATAATCGACGGCGCTAGTCGGCTTGAATCGACATGCCCAATCCCTGCCGTCTCAAAGCGCATCTGCCGGTAATCTTCCTCTACGCTCCTATATTCGACGAAACTCCACAAGAGCAATACACCGAGCACACATACGGCGCCGTAATTAAAACACAGAGGCACCTTAACGACTTTAGCAGTAGAGTCTTCCGAGATTGCAACGCCCAACAGCAATCCGAGCGGCATCAACAAATAGGCATATTCCAGAGGAAACTCCAGCATACCGTGTACTATCACGGAGCAAGCAGCCATCATGGAACAAAGACTTTCAACGGAGTGAGAACGCCACAAAACCCCAACCAACCACCACGCCAAAAATAGGATGATCACTCCACCCACTACAGGACCGTTCCACAGCAGTAAGTCCAGAAGAACATTGTGACTGTGCTCTGTCATTAGAGGCACAGGATAAGCCTGTGAAATGTAAACCTGCGCAACACTTACCTGATTCCAGCCATATCCCCAAACTGGTCCCTCCAATGCGGCATGGAGAAGTTGCCACCATAGATCAAGGCGCTGAAGAGAACTAGCTCGATCATAAAGGTCCATCTGTGATAGCAAAAGCGCGCTGGAAAGCGTGGGAAGCAGGAAAACCAGACAAACATACCCACCAACTATGACTGCGAATCCTAGTTGCGTTAGGCGTAATCCATGGCGGTGTTTGAGCACCCAGTAAAGGAGCATCGCGGGCAGTACAACCCATGGGGTACGAGACTGCGTAAGCGCGATACCGAAAAGCAACCAGAACGAAAGCACCCCAGAGGTTAGGCAGCCTAATTTATTTTTCTCGTAGAAGTATAAAACCCCAACCAGCCCCATGCTCAGTAAAGTAGCGAGATTATTGGGCTGAGCAATATTCGCAAAAGGCCTACCATTTAGTGGTAGTTCAGCCTCCCAGAAAGCTCCAGACAACAACAACCACTGCCTAACTGCTATCCATACTGAGACCACAGAAGCAAACACCAGAGAAATAAAAAACACGGAAAGAAATTTCTCTCGCGAAAGCCCCTCTTCATTCAAACCGCTAGAAACCATCAAAGCGAGCCAGAAAAAAAACACATATGCCGCAGCTAAACATGCATCCCCTATAAAAAAAATCTTTCCAGAAAACCATTGTAAAACAGGTATTAACCCAATAAAACAAACGACAAAAAAACGACAATCAAGCCTAACAAAAAAATGAAACCGAGTTCCCAAAGCCAATATAGCAAATAGAGCTAAAAAATCCTGATACCCAGCAGTAAATGGAGGTACATGATTAGGTAAGAGCCAAGAAAAAGCAAAACAGCAAAAGCCAACTATCAGAGGAACCTTGGATTCAGACATGATTTATCCATAAAAAAGCCCCGCCTAGGCGGGGCTGGTAATTCAGTCGATATTATCCGCGGCAGGAGCCTGGCAGATATTTAGCAGGGATACCATTATTGTCTGCCGGTTCGCAAACCCACTTAAATACAGTCACGCCGACATCATCATTAGCGATCGGGGTGTCTTCGCTAGCATACGGAGTCAACGTAATAGACTTACCTTGAACCGCCGCTGGCAGATCGCCAGCATTAGATGTAGTAACAGTAATAACACCGGCATTATTAGTTGCAACAGAGCCTACATACTTGGTGGTCTGTGAAGCAGATTCACAACCCCACGCACCCTCGCCCGGAAGCGCTGCGCCGTTAGAGGTTTGAATTGTTTCGGTAATGCTGGTACGGCACTGAGAGGCGGCAAGAACAACCTCAGATACTTTCGCGCGCACCGTATAGTCCTGATACGCTGGCAGAGCAACAGCCGCCAGAATACCAATGATCGCGATAACGATCATCAATTCGATCAACGTAAAGCCTTTTTGCATTTGAGCTTTCATATAACTCTCCAGTCATTAAGTGTCAGGCAGACAAGCCTAGCCCTAACAAAGCAGAAGGCGTGCCAAGATCCCCAATCGCGAGAAGCGCCATGAAACCTGCGAGCAAGCTCACAAAAAGCACCCCTATCATCAACGCCGCCTAATGCCTCGCCATACTTTTTCCCGCACCTTATGACACTTTTTGTCACCCTTACAGCGGTCGTTTGGCAGCCTCTTACATCTGCGCTATAACGCTTCCATCTATCGATATCGAGGTGCCCATGAGCGAGAATATTCCCCTTTCCGGCTTGGCCAAGCAGGTGGTTCTGGCTGAGCTGCTGGACGAGAAGGCCGCTCAACAGGCGCAGGTGCAAGCCAAACGCAACAAGCTATCCCTTGTTCACTATCTGGCTCAGAACAAGCTGGTAAAAAGCCGCGCTCTCGCAGAGCTGACAGCAGATCAATTCGGCATCGCTTATTTCGATCTGGGCGCGCTAGATAAGGAAAGCCAGCCAAAAGATCTGGTCAGTGAAAAATTAGTACGCCAGCACCGCGCGCTGCCACTATGGCGCCGCGGCAATAAGCTCTTTATTGGCATCTCGGACCCATCCAACCACCAAGTCGTTACCGACATACAGTTCAGTACAGGACTTTCCACCGAAGCATTGCTGGTAGAGGACGACAAACTCACCGACGCCATTGAGAAGTTCTTCGACACGGGCAACAGCGGCCTTGAAGACCTGGGAGATGTGGATCTCGAAGGACTGGAAACCGAAACCGTCGATGACGACAAGAAGCCAGAGGGCGGCCAGGAGGCTGATGATGCCCCCGTAGTGCGCTTCGTCAACAAAATGCTCCTTGATGCCATCAAGGGCGGATCCTCTGACCTTCATTTCGAACCCTATGAGCGAACCTATCGAGTACGCTTCCGTACCGACGGTATTTTGCACGAGACAGCACGCCCGCCTATTCAGCTGGCACCGCGTATTTCCGCACGCTTGAAGGTCATGGCCGGCCTGGATATCTCCGAGCGGCGCAAGCCGCAGGATGGTCGGATCAAAATGAAGATTTCTAAGAGCAAATCCATCGATTTCCGCGTCAATACCTTGCCAACGCTATGGGGCGAGAAGATCGTGATGCGGATTCTCGATTCGTCCAGCGCGCAAATGGGCATCGATGCCTTGGGTTATGAGGAAGATCAGAAGGAGCTGTACCTCAACGCCCTCAAGCAGCCTCAGGGCATGATCCTGGTAACGGGCCCTACAGGTTCGGGCAAGACCGTCTCTCTTTATACCGGCCTCAATATCCTCAACACGCCAGACGTAAATATCTCCACGGCCGAAGATCCGGTAGAGATCAACCTGGAAGGTATCAATCAGGTCAACGTCAATCCCAAGCAGGGCATGGACTTTACCCAGGCGCTGCGCGCCTTCCTGCGTCAGGATCCGGACATAATCATGGTCGGTGAGATTCGTGACCTAGACACCGCCTCCATCGCCATCAAGGCCGCGCAGACCGGCCATATGGTGATGTCGACCCTGCACACCAACAGTGCTGCGGAGACTCTGACCCGCTTGCGCAACATGGGCGTACCATCGTTCAACATCGCTACGTCCGTAAACCTGATCATCGCCCAGCGTCTGGCGCGCAAGCTTTGTTCGTCCTGCAAAAAGGAGGTCGATATTCCGCGCGAAGCATTGCTGGAGGAAGGTTTTCCGGAAGACAAGATCGGCAGCTTCAAGATCTATGGCCCAGTTGGCTGCGAAAACTGCAAAGGCGGCTATAAAGGTCGTGTCGGTATTTATGAAGTGGTTAAAAACACGCCGAGCCTGCAGCGGATTATCATGGAGGAAGGCAACTCCATCGATATTGCCGCGCAAATGCGCAAAGACGGCTTTAACGACCTGCGCACTTCGGCCCTTGTGAAGGCCATGCAAGGCGTGACCAGCCTTGAGGAAGTCAACCGCGTGACCAAGGATTAACCATGGCAGCAGCAGCAAAAGCGCCCAAGACCAGCACCTTCGTCTGGGAAGGCAAAGATCGCAAGGGCAGCATCGTCAAGGGCGAGCTCAGCGGCCAGAACCCGGCGCTGGTCAAGGCGCAACTGCGCAAACAAGGTATCAACCCGACCAAGGTCCGCAAGAAAGGCATCAGCCTGGGCGGTACCGGCAAAAAGATCAAGCCGCTGGATATAGCCCTGTTCGCCCGCCAGATGGCCACCATGATGAAGGCAGGCGTGCCGCTGCTGCAGTCGTTCGACATTATTGCCGACGGCGTGGAAAAGCCGGCTATGCGCAAGCTGGTGGACGAGCTCAAGCAGCACGTGGCAGCAGGTAATAGCTTTGCTGCCGCGCTGCGTACCAAGCCTCAGTACTTTGACGACTTGTTCTGCAACCTTGTTGATGCTGGCGAACAGTCCGGCGCCTTGGAGAACCTGCTTGATCGAGTTGCTACCTATAAAGAAAAAACCGAAGCACTTAAAGCAAAGATCAAGAAGGCAATGAATTACCCAATCGCAGTCATCGCGGTCGCGGTCATCGTGTCCTGTATTTTGCTTATCAAAGTCGTACCGCAATTCAAAGAAGTTTTCTCAAGCTTCGGCGCCGAGCTCCCTGCTTTTACACTCTTTGTAATTGGTATATCCGAAGGGCTGCAGGAGTGGTGGTTCATTTTCCTGATAGCCCTTATTGGGGCAGGCTACGCATTCATGCAGGCCAAACAGCGCTCAGAGAAATTCCGTGATGCCTTGGATCGCATCATTCTTAAAACGCCCATCGTAGGTAATATCCTTTATAAGGCTGCAGTTGCACGTTATGCACGGACTTTATCGACAACCTTCGCAGCTGGCGTGCCGCTTGTCGAAGCGCTGGACTCAGTAGCCGGCGCGACCGGCAATGTTGTTTTCCGCAATGCGGTAGCCAAGGTCAAGCAGGATGTCACCAGCGGCATGCAGCTGAACTTCTCCATGCGCTCCACTAACGTCTTCCCAGCCATGGCCGTTCAAATGACCGCTATTGGTGAGGAATCCGGCGCACTGGACTCCATGCTCGACAAAGTAGCCAGTTACTACGAGGCCGAAGTAGATAACGCTGTGGATGGTCTGACTGCCCTTATGGAGCCGCTAATCATGTCCGTACTTGGCGTACTCGTCGGCGGCTTGATCATTGCCATGTATCTGCCAATCTTCCAACTGGGCTCCGTCGTCTAACACATGACCGTAATCGACTTCCTGGCCGGCAATACGCCGGCTTTTGTTTCCTGCGCGCTGATCATCGGCCTACTGGTCGGCAGTTTTCTCAACGTAGTAATACACCGCCTACCGAAAATGATGCTTCGCGACTGGCGCATTCAGGCGCGGGAAGTACTGGAGCTGCCCGCCGAGCCGGCAGGCGAAACCTACAATCTGGTGCTGCCCAACTCTAGCTGCCCCCACTGCCAGCATGAAATCCGCCCTCGGGAAAATATCCCGGTACTCAGCTATATGTTTCTGCGCGGCAAGTGCGCCGGCTGCAAGGCGAAGATCAGCCTGCGCTATCCACTGGTCGAACTCGCCTGCGGCCTGATCTCAGCCTACGTCGCCTGGCATTTCGGCTTTGGCTGGCAAGCGGCGGGCATGCTGGTGTTGGCCTGGGGCCTGTTGGCGATGAGCCTGATCGATGCCGATCACCAGTTGCTGCCGGACGCGTTGGTGCTGCCGCTGCTGTGGCTGGGGTTGATTGCCAACAACTTCGGGCTGTTTACCAGCCCGGAAGATGCTCTATGGGGCGCTGTGGCGGGCTACCTGAGCCTGTGGTCGGTGTTCTGGCTGTTCAAGCTGGTGACCGGCAAGGAGGGTATGGGTTATGGCGACTTCAAGCTGCTGGCGATGCTCGGTGCCTGGGGTGGCTGGCAGATTCTACCGCTGACCATTCTGCTGTCTTCGGTGGTCGGTGCCGTACTTGGTGTGATCATGCTTCGCCTGCGTGATACCAGCACCAGCACACCGATTCCCTTTGGCCCTTATCTGGCCATTGCAGGGTTTATCGCGCTGCTGTGGGGCAAGCAGATTACCGCGGGTTACTTGCAATTCGCAGGTTTCAACTAAGGCTCCCCAACTGCCCCGGGTATCGCTTCGCTCAACCCAGGCTACCGCCGACTGATTCGCCACGCTCTCTTGGCTCCTTTACAATCTGCCCCTGATTTTCTGAGGGGCAACTCACCATGAAACCCTGGACGCTCGGGCTCACCGGCGGTATCGGCAGCGGCAAGAGCGCGGTGGCCGCGCAATTTGCCACGCTGGGTGTTGATCTGATTGACTCCGATCAGGCCGCCCGCTGGGTCGTCGAACCTGGCCGCCCTGCCCTCGCAGCGATAGCCGAGCACTTCGGCGATCAGGTGCTGCAGGCCGACGGGCATTTGAACCGCTCGGCACTGCGCGAGCTGATCTTCCAGTCGCCTGCCGAACGCAGTTGGCTGGAAAGACTGCTGCACCCACTGATCGCCGCGGAAACCGCACAGTTTCTGGCCAATGCCAAGTCGCCCTACGCCATCACGGTCTCGCCCCTGCTGATCGAGTCCGGCCAGTACAAGCTGGCGCAGCGCATCCTGGTGGTCGATGTACCCGAGCAGCTGCAGATCGAGCGCACCATGCAGCGTGATCGGTTGTCTGCCGAGCAGGTGCGCGCCATCATGGCCGCCCAGGCCACTCGCGAAACACGCCTGAGCCATGCCGATGACGTACTGGTAAACGACCGTGACCTGGCCTGGGTCAAACAGGAAGTCGAACGCCTGCATGCCTTTTACCTGCCCCTCAACGGAGGCCAACCATGACAGCTCCCACACTCGTCGCCTGCCCGACCTGCGCAGCTCCCGTGGAATGGGGCCCGCAAAGCCCGAGCCGGCCGTTCTGCTCCGAACGCTGCAAGCTGATCGACCTGGGCGCCTGGGCATCGGAAGAACATGCGATCCCCGGTAACCCGCTGGAGGACGATCTGTTCTCCGACGACCTGCCACCCAGCCGACACTGAATCACCGCTTTATGCCTATCGATACAGCGGAGCCTCGCCTTGCGGCCTGAGCCCTACTCGACCAGTCCCTTGCAGGCGCTGATCGCGGCGGTACCGCAGCGCGGGCAGGTCCGCTGGATAGGCGTGCGCCCCGAGAAGCGCGGCGACATGCTTATCCTCGACGCGGTCGAGGCGCGCCGTGAAGCGGGCCTGACCGGCGATCACTCCAGGCCCGGCCCGCGCAACGCCCGTCAGGTCACGCTGATCCAGTGGGAACATCTGGCTGTGATAAGCGCCCTGCTCGGCCGCGATGCTCAGCACCCGATAGTGCCCGAAGACCTAAGGCGCAATATCGCCATCAGCGGCATCAACCTGTTCAGCCTCAAGGGCAGGCGTTTTCGCATCGGCCAGGCGATTCTGGAAACCACTGGCTGGTGCCAACCCTGCGCCAAGCTCGAGCAACGCTTGGGCCTAGGTACCTTTCAGGCCGTTCGAGGCCATGGTGGGATTACCGCTCGGGTGCTCCACAGTGGAATCATTCGCCTGGGCGATCCGCTCGAAGTCGAGCCGCTGGAGTACGTCGAATAACCATGCTGTCTCAGCTGTGGCGCACGCCACGCTGCTAGAATGCGCGCACCGATTGAACCCAAGCGGCCGGCTTTTTGTCGATGAGTTGACGTGAGGCAAGCAGCCTCGAAGCAGCAAGACCCGATTTCTGACGCGCAGGCACAGGCCTGCGCGGATTGGCACCTGAATCGCCCGGCGCTAGAGCATCGCTCGCCCGGACTCGCCACCGATTTCCTAGCCTTGTGAGACTCACCATGACCCATCGAATCGTCATTGTCGGCGGCGGCGCCGGCGGCCTGGAGCTGGCTACCCGCCTTGGCCAAAAGCTCGGCAAGCGCGGTAAAGCGCACATCACCCTGGCCGATGCCAACCTCACCCACATCTGGAAACCGCTGCTGCACGAAGTGGCCGCCGGCTCCCTGAACTCCACGGAGAACGAGCTGAACTATGTGGCCCAGGCCAAGTGGAACCACTTCGAATTCCAGCTCGGGCGCATGAGCGGACTGGACCGCGAGCGCAAGACCATTCAGCTGGCCGCCACCCTGGATGAAGACAACCGCGAGCTGGTGCCCGCCCGCGAGCTGTCCTACGACACGCTAGTGATCTCAGTGGGCAGCACCACCAACGATTTCGGTACCGAGGGGGCAGCCAACCACTGCATCTTCCTCGACACTCGTGAGCAGGCTGAACGCTTTCACCGCAAGATGCTCAGCCATTACCTGCGCGCCCACGCGGGCAAAGGCGATAACGATCAGATCAGCGTTGCCATCGTCGGCGCCGGCGCCACCGGCGTGGAGCTGGCCGCCGAGCTGCACCACGCCGCACGCGAACTGGCGGCCTATGGCCTGGACCGCATTCGCCCGGAAAACATGCGCATCAGCCTGGTCGAAGCCGGGCCGCGAGTATTGCCTGCCCTGCCAGAGCGTATCAGCGCGCCGGTGCACAGGACCTTGCAAAATCTTGGCGTGAACGTCATGACCGGCGCGGCGGTAAAGGAAGTTACCACCGACGGCCTGATACTGGCCAACGGCGAAACCATTTCTGCCAGCCTCAAGGTGTGGGCCGCCGGTATCCGTGCGCCAGCCTTTCTCAAGGACCTGGATGGCCTTGAGAGCAACCGCATCAACCAGTTGGTCGTTACCAGCACGTTGCAAACCACGCGCGACGAGAACATTTTCGCCTTTGGCGACTGCGCCGCCTGCCCGATGGGCGACGGTAGCGATCGCAACGTTCCGCCGCGCGCCCAGGCAGCCCATCAGCAGGCTTCGCTGCTGGTCAAGTCACTGACGCTTCGCCTGCAGAACCAGCCGCTGCCAAACTACACCTACAAGGATTACGGCTCGCTCATCTCGCTGTCGAGCTTCAGCGCCGTCGGCAATCTGATGGGTAACCTCATGGGCAGCGTAAAGCTGGAAGGCTGGTTGGCGCGGATGTTCTACGTATCGCTGTATCGCATGCACCAGATGGCGCTGTACGGACCCTTCCGCACACTGCTGCTGATGCTCAGCGACCGCATTGGCCGTAGCACCGATCCGCGCTTGAAGCTGCATTAACTCGAAGCGCACTTGTCGTAGGGTGGACAACGCTTCATCCGTCCACCATTTTGAAAACGCTGTGGGGATTGAATAAAGCGTCGGCTGTGCGAGCCGATCACCTATCCTTTTTACTATCGCAATCGCGGACAAAAAGAACGTTGCCCACCCTACGACTGCAAACCTGTGGGAGCGGGCCACGCCCGCGATTTCGCGCGCATGGCGCATTCCCACAAAAGCGCACCGTTCCTTCAGCCACGCCGACTGCTTCTGCCCGCGAGGGTGAGCCCCAGCGTCTTGTCCCGCGAAGCCCAGAAAGCAAAAAACCCGCCTTTTGGCGGGTTCTTTACTCAAGCAGAGCTTGAAATGGTGGGTCGTGTAGGATTCGAACCTACGACCAATTGGTTAAAAGCCAACTGCTCTACCAACTGAGCTAACGACCCAAATATGGTCGGGGTGAGGGGATTCGAACTCCTGACATCCT
>Ga0268257_1002153_pt1 | contig 14825 bp, 9 predicted proteins | sample AgamicAtPrz_FD_200249 | JGI IMG/M metagenome (GOLD analysis project Ga0268257, IMG submission 200249) | Agave microbial communities from Guanajuato, Mexico - At.P.rz (v2) (version 3) | ecosystem: Host-associated > Plants > Phyllosphere > Phylloplane/Leaf | place: Guanajuato, Mexico | collected...
TCCTGCTGCTCGACGAACCGACGAACAACCTGGACATCGACACCATCCGCTGGCTGGAGCAGACGCTGAACGATCGCGACAGCACCATGATCATCATCTCGCACGACCGTCACTTCCTGAACATGGTCTGTACGCACATGGCGGATCTGGACTACGGCGAGCTGCGCGTTTATCCGGGCAACTACGACGAGTACATGACGGCGGCTACCCAGGCGCGTGAACGTCTGCTGGCGGATAACGCCAAGAAGAAAGCGCAGATTGCTGACCTGCAGTCCTTCGTCAGCCGCTTTAGCGCCAACGCCTCTAAGTCGCGTCAGGCGACCTCGCGTGCCCGTCAGATCGACAAAATCAAGCTGGACGAAGTCAAAGCCTCCAGCCGTCAGAACCCGTTCATCCGCTTCGAGCAGGACAAGAAGCTGTTCCGTAACGCGCTGGAAGTGGAAGCCCTTGAAAAAGGCTTTGAGAACGGTCCGCTGTTTAAAAAATTCAACCTGCTGCTGGAAGTGGGCGAGAAGATTGCCATCCTCGGCGCCAACGGCGTGGGTAAATCCACCATGCTGAAAACCCTGGTCGGCGAACTGCAGCCGGACAACGGCACCGTGAAGTGGTCTGAAAACGCGCAGATTGGCTACTACGCGCAGGACCATGAATACGAGTTCGAAAACGACCTCACCGTCTTTGACTGGATGAGCCAGTGGAAGCAGGAAGGCGACGACGAGCAGGCGGTACGCAGCATTCTGGGTCGTCTGCTGTTCAGCCAGGACGACATCAAAAAGCCGGCTAAGGTGCTCTCCGGTGGTGAGAAGGGCCGCATGCTGTTCGGCAAGCTGATGATGGAAAAACCAAACATCCTGGTGATGGACGAACCGACCAACCACCTGGACATGGAATCTATCGAATCCCTGAACATGGCGCTGGAGATGTATCAGGGTACCCTGATCTTCGTCTCTCACGACCGTGAGTTCGTCAGCTCGCTGGCGACCCGCGTGATCGAAATTACGCCAGAGCGCGTGGTGGACTTCACCGGTAATTACGAAGATTACCTGCGCAGTAAAGGTATCGAGAACTAAAAAAAAGCCGGGTGGCGGCTTCGCCTTACCCGGCCTACGTTCTGTTCCCTCTCCCCGTGGGAGAGGGTTAGGGTGAGGGCATCGGGCCGCACTAGACCACCCACTCGCCCCCTTCGACCCCGTTCACCAGCAGCGTACGTTTTTCCCCTGCAGGCAGCGACACCTTAAGCGATTTCCACGCCGGACGATAATCCCCGCGCGCGTTGACCTTCAGGTTGATGGTTGCGCCGTCGCACACCATTTCCCACTCCACCCACAGCGCGTTGCCGTTCTGGTAGCCCCAGCTTTCGCCGTCGTCTTCAAACAGCATGCCTGAGGTTGTCCCGACGCCCTTCACCGGGAACAGCTTCAGCTCACGGGTCGTATCTTTTTCGGCACTCACATGCGTGATGCGTTCGCTCAGCGGAAGACCGGCACCGGCGCGCACCAGCAGCGGCAGTTTTTCCAGCGGCGCGTCGAGGACGATTGACTGGCCGCCCGCATACCACGCGTGGGTGTAAAAATCATACCAGCCGGTGGCGTTATCCGGCAGCCAGACGCGGCGCTCGCGCTGCCCGGCTTCGACGACGCTGGCCACCAGCAGGTCGCGGCCCAGCAGGAAGTCATCGCACTCCTCAAACGTCTGCGCATCATGCTCGTGGTCGAGGAAGGTCGGGCGCAGCATCGGCTCGTCGTCGGCGTGCGCCTGCCAGAGCAGGGTATAGAGGTACGGCAGCAGGCGGTAGCGCAGCTCAACCGCGCCGCGAATGGCTGGCGTGACGCCCGGGTACATCCACGGCTCGTTCACGGTGTGGTCATCGTTCCACGAGTGAATGGTAAAGCGCGGGTGCATCACGCCGTTCTGCACCCAGCGCACGAACAGCTCGGCGTCCGGTTTGTCGCCGGAGAAACCGCCGACGTCATGGCCGACGTTGAACAGACCGGACAGGCTCATGCCCAGCCCCATGCGGATGTTATAGCGCAGGGTGTCCCAGCTGGTGCGGTTGTCGCCGCTCCAGGTCTGAACGTAGCGCTGCATCCCGGCGCAGCCGGAGCGGGAGATGAGATACGGACGTTTTTCCGGCGCGAAACGCTGCTGCGCTTCCAGCGAGGCGCGCATCATCAGCAGCGGCATCACCGGGCGAATGTGCTTGATGGCGATTTCCTTGCCGAAGCCAAAGCAGCGCGCCTCCCCGTCCCACACTTCGTACTCGTTGTTGTCGTTCCAGGTGGAGTCGATGCCCATCTCCAGCAGCTGCGTGGTGACGCCGTTCTGCCACCACTGCACCGTCTGCGGGTTGGTAAAGTCGAGGTGCGAGCCTTCGTCATCCCAGAAGCTGGAACGTTCCGGTGCATCGGTTTCTGAATCGCGAATGAACAGGCCGCTCTCCGCCACTTCGTTATAGCGCGGATGGTCCTGCAGCAGGCACGGCTTGATGTTTGCCGCAAGCTTCAGCCCCGCGTCGTGGAACGCCTGACTCATCACCTTCGGCTGCGGCACCTTGTCATAGTTCCAGTTAAATACGTAGCGCTTGCCGTTGATTGAGGTATAGCCGGAGGAGAGCTGGAACGAGTCGCACGGAATGGCGTGCTCTTCGCACAGGCGGATGAAGTTCATCAGCTGGTTTTGCGCGTCCGGCGCGTCGGTGTAGTGCATGGTAGAGCCGCTGTAGCCCAGGCTCCATTTCGGTCCGAACAGCGTTTTCCCGGTCAGGCGCACGAAGGCTTTGGTGACGTCCAGCACGCGCGTGCCGGTAAAGATGTAGTAATCGATGTCGCCCGCTTCCGCCTGCCAGCGACGATAGGCGGTGTGGTAGTTGTCGATTTCGTTACCCAGATCCAGCCAGCAGCTGCTCAGGTTGTCGTAGAACAGGCCGTAGCTGACGTCGTCGCGGCGGGCGATAGTGAACGGAATATGCTTGTAGAGCGGGTCGGTGCTGGCCGCGTTGTAACCCATTGCGTCGAGGTTGCGCATCTCATAGCGCTTGCCGTTGCGCTGCAGATCGCCCGCTTTTTCGCCCAGGCCGTAGAAACGCTCGTCCTTGCGGCGGCTGAGGTAGTGCGCCACGCCGTCGCCGTGGGCGTTCAGCAGGTAGGCGCTGGTTGGACGGTCGTTGACCAGCGGCTGCCACTCGCCCGCCTCATTGCGGTAGTGCCACTCCAGCCACAGCGGCTGATGGACCGTCACGCGCAGCTGTTCGGTTGCCACCGTGAGCGTCTCATCCTGCTGCGTCAGGGTCCAGGCCGGGCAGGAAAAACCGCTTATATCCTCACGACGGCGGCCTTCCCACGGCACGTCTTTTTCCGGCGCGATGCTCCAGGTGCGGTCCAGCGCCAGCTCGCCTTTGCGTTTAATCAGCACGCGGAACAGGTTCTCTTCCAGCACATACAGGCACAGGCGGTGCTGGTTATCGACCAGCAGTTCCAGATGGTTTGCCGACTGCGTATCTACGGTCCAGTTTTTCAGGGTTTTCATATGCAATACATCCACTATCAGGCGCGCTTGGCGCGACGTTCAGCAATAAATGCTACCAGGAAGACAGCGCCAATCAGGTCAAAGAAGCCCATGGCAATAAAGAGCGGGTTAAAGCCGATTTTGTCGGCGGTCACGCCGATTAACAGCGAGAACAGGAAGCTGGCGATCCACGCCGCAGAGCCGCGCATGCCGTTGACGGTCGCCATCTGGCCTTTGTCGAACGACTCAACGACCAGGGCGCTCAGCATGCAGGAGATAATCTGGTGCCCGAAACCGCCGATGGAGATCAGCACGATGGTGATATACGGGTCGCGGGTAATGGCCACGATGCCCAGAGAGATCATCAGGAACGCGCCCGTCACGGAGCTGGCAACGACCGAGTTAACGCGCGAGCAGCCGAACAGACGGGTGTACAGACGCGTCAGGTAGCCGCTCGCCACGCTGCCGAGGTCGGCGGCGAGGAACGGAAGCCAGGCAAACATCGCAATCTGCTTCAGATCCATGCCGTGCTCTTTGGCGAGGTACAGCGGCACCCAGAAGCTCAGCACTGCCCAGGCCGGTTCCGCCATAAAGGCCGGGATGGCGATACCGTAAAAGCGTTTGTTTTTCGAGACGGTTTTCAGCGCGGTAAGGAAGGGCAGTCTCACCGCAGGCGGTTCGTTATCCTGCTTGATGAACGCCAGCTCGTCCTTGCTCAGGTTCGGGTGCTGCTCCGGGTTGTGGTAGAACGCCCACCACAGGATCACCCACAGCAGCGCCAGCACGCCGGTAAACATAAATGCGCCCTGCCAGCCGAACGACGCGTGAGCGAAATAGATGATGGGCGGGGCCAGCATCGCGCCGATGGAGAAGCCTACGCCCGCCCAGCCGGCGGCAACGGGTCGCTCTGATTTCGGGAACCATTCGCCGATGGTTTTGGCGTTTGCCGGGGTAGCGGCGGCCTCAGAGGCCCCCATAAAGAAGCGCAGAATAGCGAGGTGCAGCCAGCTTCCGGCGCCCGCGTGGAAAATACACATCAGCGCCCAGATCCCGGCGCAGACCATAAAGCCAATCTTCAGGCCGATGACGTCAATCAGCCAGCCGCACAGGGGCTGGAAAATGGTATAGGCGATCTGGAACGCACCGACGATCCAGGAGTATTGCTCGGTGGTGATCCCGAGGCTCTCTTTCAGTTCCGGGGCGAGGATCCCGAGTGAGTTACGGGTGATGTAGTTGACGGTGACGCCAAGTAAGAACAGCACCAGCACGTACCAGCGCAGGTTCTTGATGACGCGACGGGTTTTGCTTGTCGCTACGGTGTTATTGATGTCCTGACTCATTTTACTCTCCACAAGACGGACGGTAAGGGGACGGAGGTTCAGGTGTCACACGGATTTTTATGCCTTTGATTTCTATCCGTTTAAAATGTTTAAGTTGGTATACAACTAGTATGGAAGCTGTGTGACAAGTTCACCTTAAGGAAGAAAATGAGTGGGCAAAAGTGGATTTTGTGCAAAATTTCTCATAACTGACGTAAACCCTCTGGCATGATGCCTTTTATGTCAGCTATTGTCTGACCAACACGCTATGAAAATTTTTTCATTTCGCAAATGGAGCCAGATCACAAAATGGACAAAAGGCTAAAAATCACCGAAATCGCGGCCCGGACGCAGCTCTCGATCAGCACCGTGTCGCGAGTGCTGGCGGGAAAAGCGAATACCAGTGAAAAAGCGCGCGCAAAGGTGCTGGCGTGCGCGCGGGAGCTGGGGGTCATGGACGGCATGGCGGCAGGGCGTCTGCTGCTTAACAGCCTGGTGGTTTTTGCCCCGCAGCGGGCGTTTGACGAGCGGTCCGACATCTTTTACTACCGCGTGATCCAGAGCGTGAGTAAAGGCCTGGCGTCCCACGATGTGCGTCTTCGCTACTGCGCGCTGGAGGAGAACGACAGCGACGCCCAGCTGTTTCTGGCACGCATGAACGAAGCGGACACTCAGGCGGCAATCCTTCTTGGCATCGACGATCCCCATATCCACGATCTGGCGGTGGACGTGGGTAAACCCTGCATGCTGATTAACTGCCGCGACCGGCACATGCGTCTGCCTGCCGTCGCGCCGGATCATCGCGCTATCGGCGAGCGGGCGGCGGAATATCTGTTCGAGATGGGACACCGTGAGGTGATGAACGTGCTGTGCCTGCGCCGCTACACCATGGAGCTGCGCCTGGCGGGGATCCGCGACGCGTGGCAGTCTCACAACCTGAAATTCAACGATAAACGCGATCTGCTGGTAGTGCCCAGCTTCAGCGCGCGCGAAACGGAACAGATGGTCAGCGGCTGGCTCAGTGAAGTGCAGGGGAAGGATTTACCGACCGCGTTCCTGGTCGGCGGCGACTTTATGGCGGCGGGCACCATTAGCGCATTACAAAACCACGGCCTGCGCGTGCCGCAGGACGTGTCGGTGATGAGCATTGACGGCTTTAACCTGGCGGCGATTCAGGATGTTCCATTAACGGCGGTGCACGTTCCGCGCGATGAGCTGGGAACCGAAGCGGTATATATGCTCCAGCAGCGGCTGATGCGCCCGGACGCGCCGGTGGGAACCTTGCTGCTTAACGGCACGCTGGCCGTGCGGGAATCGGTACGGCGGATACGTCAGGGGAAACGACGCACCGCCGTGGAGCGGGAAGGGCTGTACGACAGTTAAACCATGCCCAGCGCGCGCTTACCGTGGATGTTGAGATCGTTCACGGTAAAGCGGTCCTGCCAGCTTTTTTCATAATCCTCGCGCGGGAAGTCTCCCGGCGACGCGCCGGTTTCAAGCGCTTCCTTGACCTTTTTCGCGTAGGCGAGGTTTTTCTCGCACATCGGCGCGGCAGGAATGTACATCACGTTGCCCCAGCCCTGCTGATTTTCCACCGGCGCGACGGAATGGATCACATCGCAGTGCCACCACACGGAATCGCCCGCATCGAGTGCCGGAATGCTGGTCAGCGCCTCGATCAGCAGCGGGTGCCATTTCTCTGAAACCGGCAGGACGCGCCCCGGCGCCACGCCGCACAGCTCGTCTTCCGGCACGTCGTCCAGCAGCGGCCGCAGCAGAATGTAGGCCATCGCTTCCGGGATTGGCACCACGTGCAGCAGCCCCTGACCTGGGATCATATCCGACAGCGCCGTCCAGCCCTGGAAGGTGCGGAACACCGAGCATTTGGTGGTGTTATCGACGGTGTACTCTTCCACTTCGGTACGGTGCGCGGCGTTCCACGGATCGTATTTCTCGACGTTGCCGTCAAACACGCGGGCGAACACCTGTTGATAAGCCGGAAGCAGCCAGCGCTCCAGCGCGCCGGAGTCGGTATGCGCGCCCAGTCCTTTCGAGGTCGTTCCCGGCGGGCGGCGGCGGATACGGTCCGGGTAAATCACGCTCACGTCCGGGTTGAACCACTGCTTGCCGTTGCTCTCGAATGTCCATAAACGGTTCAGGAACGACTGCACCTGCGCCATCTCTTCGCTCTGGCGCGCCTGCATCTGCGCCTGAGACCAGTAAATCGGGTAAATCTCCGGACGAGAGGCCGTCAGGGTGCCGAAGAAGTTATCGCCCGGGCCTTTGTAGACCTCGTCAAACTTATTCAGATCGAGGTAGTCGAGCATCGACCGATCCCACGCCAGCGCCTGCTCGCGCGGGAAGTGACCTTTAATCACCGCGCAGCCGCGGCGTTTAACGGCCTCGCGCTGTGAGTCGGTAATGGTGCCGTTTTTCACATCCGCAAACGGGATCACCGGCCAGACGGATTCACCTTTGTTCTTAAGCGCGTTGATTTCCGCCACGCGGGTGGCAATTTTGTCGCTGAGCTTATTAAACACTGCCTGCACGTCGCCGATCTGCGCGCGCAGCTCACGTTTTAACTGACGGATTGCCGCTTTGTGATCCGCTGGCAAAGTTTCACTGGTAAAGGTCATAACTGCCTCGTATCTTTCATTCGAAAGTAAAAGTGTCTACAAGTGATACTTTAAGTTAAAAATAAGTTAATGCAAGTTTAAAAACTTGACGCAAGCCACAGGACGGAAAAAGAGTGAGAGGCCGGAGCGACGCTCCGGCGAGGAAAGGATCAGACGTCGAACGGGGAATGGTTGTCGAGCACGGCCTGGATGACGTTCAGCGCGCCCTGATGGTTGTTGTCGTCGGTGCCGTAGCGGCTGATTTCTTTGATGCTCTCTGCCGCGTTGCCCATCGCAAAGGAATATTTCACCAGCTTAAGCATCTCGGCATCGTTGCCGCTGTCGCCAATGGCCACGCACTCCTGCGGGGAGATTTTCCAGCGTTTCAGCAGACGGCTAATGCCGTTGGCCTTGTGCAGGCCGGGGATAATCAAATCCACGAATCCAAAGCCGCTGGTGACCGGCTTCATGATGCCGTCCAGGGAGACGTGCAGTTTATCCACCAGATTAGGGATATCGCTGTCCGGCAGGTTCAGGGAGAACTTAAACAGTACGTCGTCAATTTCGCGGTAATCGCTGATGCGCTTTAAGCGGTGATAGTGCTTTGACATCAGCGCCACGAATTCTTCAGGAGCCTGGTCGCTGACCCAGGCGCTCTCCAGCCCGCAGGCCACGAAGTTCAGCCCTTTGTCTTTCAGCAGTTCGCCAATCACGATCTGCGATTCATGACGCGTCAGCTCGCCGTGGAAAATCTGTTCGCCGCGATCGAACACCAGCGCACCGTTTTCCGACACGAAGGAGATCCTGTCTTTCAGCTCCGGAAAGAAGGAGATGAGCTGGTAATACTGGTTGCCGCTGGCGACAACGAATTCAATGTCGCGGGCTTTAAGCTGTTCAAACTGTGCCTGGAAGCGGTCACGATCGTACTGCTTGGCATCATCAAGGAAAGTTCCGTCCATATCGGTGACGATAACTTTAACGGTCATACTGTGCTCCTGGGTCACTGCGTTTTGAAACATTCTAATAATAAGGTGACGGGGAGCACAAATTTAATTTCATTCGAAAGTAAAAGCAAAACGGCAACCGTGGTTGCCGTTGTTAGTGTTTTCTCCCTCTCCCCGTGGGAGAGGGGCGGGGTGAGGGGATATGCCGTTACAGCGTATGCTCAGTACGGGCGATAATATCGTCCTGCGCATCCGGCGACAGGGCGGTGAAGAACGCCGAGTAGCCCGCGACGCGCACCACCAGGTCACGATACTGGTCAGGATGTTTCTTCGCTTCCAGCAGCGTTTCGCGCGAGACGATGTTGTACTGGATATGCCAGCCTTTATGCACCTCGAAGAAGGTACGCAGCAGCACCATCAGCTTCTGGCGATCGCTGTCGTTTTCCAGCGTCGATGGGTTCAGCTTCTGGTTCAGCAGCACGCCGCCGAGAATCGCTTCCGTCGGCAGTTTACCCACCGAGCCAATTACCGCCGTCGGGCCGAGGTGGTCCGTACCGGAGGCCGGGCTTGCTCCTTCCGCCAGCGGGGTGTGCGCCTTACGTCCGTCCGGGGTGGCCATCGTTGCCGCGCCGAACGGCACGTTTGCGGAGATGGAAGAGGTGCCCGCGTAGTAGTTACCGCCAATCGGGCCGCGACCGTAGCGCGGGTTGTGGTACTGCTTCAGCTCTTCAATGTAGGTCTGGTAGGCGCGCGTCAGCAGCATGTCCACGCTGTCGTCGTCGTTGCCGTACTTCGGCGCGCCGTTGATCAGGCGCTGACGCAGCTGCTCATGGGTCAGCCCGTCGAAGTCATCCGCCAGCGCTGCCGCCAGCTGCTGCTGACCAATAGTGCCCTGTTCGAACACCAGCTTCTTCACCGCAGCCAGGCTGTTGCCGAGGTTGGCGATGCCCACCTGCAGGCCGGAGACCCAGTCATACTTCGCGCCGCCCTGCTTGATGCTTTTCGCGCGCTCGATGCAGTCGTCCACCAGCGCCGAGCAGAGAATGTCGTGGACGTTCTCTTCCAGCATGGTATCCACCACGTACTCAATCTCGATGGATTTGCGGGTGTAGTAGCGGATCTGGCTGTCCCACGCCGCCATCACTTCGTCGAAGTTGTCGAAGTTACCGGCGGAGAGCGCTTTCTCCTGTGGCAGGAACACCTTGCCGCTGGTGGCGTCGCGCCCGCCTTCCAGCGCGGCCAGCATCACGCGGGCGAAGTTGATAAAGCTCATGCCGGTGCAGCGGTAGCCCCACTTGCCGCCCACTGCGGTTTCGATACAGCCGATGGCCGCGTAGTCGTAGGCGTCGTCTCGTTCAACGCCGAGCTTGATGAATTCCGGAATGACGATTTCATCGTTGTTGAACGCGGGCATCCCGAAGCCGCAGCGGATCACCTGCACGCAGGCGTCGAGGAAGTCGTTGCTCATGCCCGCGTGGTAGCGCACGCTCAGGTTCGGCTGGGTTGAGCGCAGGCGGCCGCAGGATTCCAGAATCGCGTAGGAGAGCGGGTTCACCGCGTCCATCGGCTCACCGTTGACCAGCTTCTGGCCGCCGATGGTGACGTTCTGGTACAGCGGGCTACCGGCGGAAGCCTTGGAGTGCGAGCCGGAGCGGATTTTGTTCACTTCCAGCAGCTTCAGCCAGCAGCTGTGCAGCAGCTCGATAGCGTGTTCGCGGTCGAGGCTCTGGTTCAGCTCGACGTCGCGGCGGTAGTACGGATAGAGATACTGGTCCATACGCGCGAAGGAGACGGAGTGGCCGTTTGACTCAATCTGCAGGATCAGCTGGATGAAGTAGCACAGCTGCAGCGCCTGCCAGAAGGTTTTTGGCGGCTCGTGGGCAATCACGTCGCAGTTTTCCGCCATCGCCAGCAGCTCGTCGCGGCGGCTTTCGCGTGTCTCGGTAGATGCCATTTCACGCGCCAGATTGGCAAAGCGTTTGATGTGCAGGCTTACGGCTTCCAGCACGATATCGATCGCCTTCAGGAACTGGTCGCCGTGCAGGTCTTCCAGCATCGTCAGGTTGATGCGCGTGCGGCGCTCGGCCACCTTAGCGCGCAGGCCGTCGAGGCCTTTTTCCAGCACCAGCGGGAAGTTGACCGCCAGGTGCGCGTCGCCGGAGGTCATGTTGCCTTCGGCTTTGATAATGCCGGTTTCCAGCAGGCCTTTTTGCTCATCGGTGAACATGCCGTAGCAGCGGTCCTGCACCGTCTGGCCGCGCCACCACGGGCAGATGTCGTGCAGCACGCGCTTGTTCTCTTCGCTCACCGCAAAGCCCGCGCCCGGGCGGTCCGCCAGATCGTCAATCTCTTTCTCAATCCAGGAGACGGTGTATTCCGGGAAAATCGGCGCGGCGCGCACTTCGCTTGCCTGGTTACCGATAATCAGTTCGTCGTGTTTGATCCAGATGGTACGCTCGGCCAGGTGATGCGCCAGCGCCAGAGCGCGGCGTACCGGGATCGGCTTGTCCATGTGCTGCTGGTACATTTCGGTGTAATGCTGGGCGCGCTCGGTACAGACCGGCGGCTTAACGATATGCACCAGCGCCGTTTTGTGCGCTTTAATGCGCTCGCTGAGGGTGTTGAGATTCAGGGTTGTCATAGGTTTATCCTCGTAAGGTCGCGGTTAACCCTTTCTGGCAGGCGTACTGCTGCGCGAAGTCCAGCAGGGCAGGGTTATCCAGCGGTTTGTCAGGGGCAGAGTAGGCTTGGCCGAGCAGGGTGTATTTGTTCATGCCCAGCGTGTGATACGGCAGAAAATGAATATCGTCGACGCCGAGCTCGTCGGCGGCGAAGTTGGTAATGGCGGTGATGGACGCTTCGTCAGCGTTAAAGCCTTGGATCAGCGGCACGCGGATGGTGATTTTTTTTCCGGCGACGGCAAGGCGTTTCAGGTTATCCAGGATCCGCTTAGCCGAACCGTCCGTCCACTGTTTGAACACCTCACCGTCGACGTGCTTCAGGTCGGCGAGGAACAGATCGACGTAGGGTAATGACGGCTCGATGTAATGCCACGGCACGTGAAGGCAGGTTTCCACGGCGGTGTGGATCCCCTGTTCGTGGCTGGCTTTAAACAGGGCGTGCGCCAGCTCAGGGTTCATAAACGGCTCGCCGCCGGAGAGGGTGATCCCGCCGCCGCTGCGGTCGTAGAAGGGTTTATCGCGCAGTACGGTCGCCATGATCTCCTCGACCTGCTGTTCTTCACCGCAGACGGTCAGCGCCTGCGTCGGGCAGCAGTCGGTGAGGGCGTTGAGCGTCGCTTCATCAAGCTTCTCGCGGTGGATAACCAGTCCATTCAGCGCGCGTTCGATACAGCCCGGTGCCGCCTGCTGGCACAGGTCACAGCCGTCTAGGCACAGGCGCGCATCAAACAGCACGTCCCGGCTGCGGGAGCGGCTTTCCGGGTTCTGGCACCAGCGACAGCCCAGCGAGCAGCCTTTCAGGAACACCACGGTTCTAATACCGGGGCCATCGTGGGTAGAGTAACGCTGAATATTGAAGATCATGATTTCGCCTCTCGAATTGCATATGAAGATTAAATTACTTTCGAATGAAAGTTATCTTGATGCAGGTCAACTACTGAGCAGGTTTTGTCGTGATAGGGTAAGTGCAGGCTAAATTTGAGGGTGACATCATGGAACTTTATCTCGACACATCTGACGTCGCGGCAGTCAAAAAGCTGGCGCGTATCTTCCCGCTGGCGGGCGTGACCACCAACCCAAGCATTGTGGCGGCAGGTAAAACGCCGCTGGACGTTTTGCTGCCAGCGCTGCACGACGCGCTGGGCGGCAAAGGCCGTCTGTTCGCGCAGGTGATGGCGACCACCGCCGAAGGGATGGTGGAGGACGCGCGCAAGCTGCGCGCCATCATTAACGATCTGGTGGTGAAAGTGCCGGTGACCGCAGAAGGACTGGCGGCAATCAAGATGCTGAAAGCGGAAGGGATCCCGACGCTGGGTACGGCGGTTTACGGTGCTGCGCAGGGGATGCTCTCCGCGCTGGCGGGGGCGGAGTATGTAGCGCCTTACGTTAACCGCCTGGACGCGCAGGGCGGGGACGGGATCCAGACCGTGGTTGAACTGCAACAGCTGCTGACATTGCACGCCCCGCAGTCAAAGGTGCTGGCCGCGAGCTTCAAAACGCCGCGTCAGGCGCTGGACTGCCTGCTGGCAGGCTGCGAGTCCATCACGCTGCCGCTGGACGTGGCGCAGCAGTTTATTACCTCTCCGGCCGTGGATGCGGCGATTGTGAAGTTTGAGCAGGACTGGCAGGGGGCGTTTGGACGGACGTCGATCTAACGGGTGCGGCCTGATGCCCTCACCCCAACCCTCTCCCACAGGGAGAGGGAGCAAACACTAAAACGGCAACCTGAAGGTTGCCGTTTGCTTTAACCTCCGCAAACCTCACACTCCGGGTTACGCATCAGCTTCATCTCGCGGAACTGGCAGGTCATCGCGTCATACATCACGATTTTCCCCGCGGCAGGCGTGCCGTAGCGCGCCAGCACTTTGATCGCTTCCATCGCCTGCAGGGAGCCAATCACGCCGACCAGCGGCGCCATCACGCCCGCCTCAACGCAGGTCAGGGCGTTCTCGGCGAACAGACGGCTCAGGCAGCGGTAGCAGGGTTCGCCTTCCCCGTACGTGAAGACGCTGATTTGCCCCTCCATGCGGATCGCCGCGCCGGAAACCAGCGGGATTTTGTGGGCAAAGCAGCCTGCGTTCAGCTGGTTACGGACGGTGACGTTATCGGTGCAGTCCAGCACCAGGTCGTGCTGTGCAATCTGCGCGGACAGCGCCTCGTCATCCAGCATCGCGTCAATCAGGGTGAACTGAACGTTGGGGTTGATGCGCACCAGCGCCGTGCGGGCAGAGTCCACCTTCGGCTGGCCAACCGTCGCGTCGCTGTGCAGCGTCTGGCGCTGGAGATTTGACACCGACACGGTATCAAAATCCAGCAGCGTCATTCTGCCCACGCCCGCCGCGGCAAGATACTGCGCGGCGGCGCAGCCCAGACCGCCCAGACCGACAACCAGCACGCTTGCTGCCTTAAGCGCTTCCTGGCCTTCGAAATCAAACCCGCGCAGCACAATCTGGCGGTTGTAGCGCATCATCTCCGGGTCGCTCAGCTCCACCGTCATGTCAGCCTCCGAACAGGTGGTTAAAACGCTCGATCTCAACCCACTCGCCTGCTTCCACATTGCCGCGCTCGCGCTCCAGGACGATAAAGCAGTTGCCCTGGCTGAAGGAGCTGAAAATGTGTGAGCCCTGGTGCCCGGTGGTGCTCACTTCCAGCTCGCCATCCGCGTTGCGCGCCAGGATGCCGCGCTGGAAATCGAGGCGGCCCGGCGATTTTTTCAGGCGCGTGGCAGCGCGCACGCGCTGGCGTTTCGGTAGCGGGCTGGCGCTGTTGCCGGAAAGCTTCGCCAGCAGCGGGATCACCAGCTGGTAGAAGGTGAGAGCCGCCGAGACCGGATTACCCGGCAGGCCGCAGAACCAGCTGTGCTGGAGTTTGCCAAACGCGAACGGTTTGCCCGGCTTGATGGCCAGCTTCCAGAAGGCGATTTCCCCCAGCTCTTCGAGGATGGTTTTGGTGTAATCCGCTTCGCCCACGGAGACGCCGCCGGAGCTGATGACCACGTCGGCTGCGTTATCCGCCTCGATAAACGCGGCGCGCAGTTTTTCCGGATCGTCAGGAATAATGCCGAGGTTAATCACCTCGCAGCCCAGCTGCTCCAGCATCAGGTGTACCGCCAGGCGGTTGGTATCGTAAATCTGACCGTCCTGCAGCGGCTGGCCCGGAAGCTGCAGCTCGTCGCCGGTGGAGAAAACGGCCACGCGCACTTTACGGATAACGTCGATTTCAGCCACGCCGAGCGACGCCAGCACCGGCAGCTCACCTGCCGTCAGCTTCTGCCCGGCAGAAAAGACCGTCGCGCCAAGCGTGATATCTTCGCCCGTGCGGCGGATGTTCTGACCCGCTTTGACGTTCGCGGTAAAACGCACGTCGTCGTCGGCCTGTTCGGTCTCTTCCTGCATTACCACGGCGTCGCAGCCGGCCGGAACCGGCGCGCCGGTCATGATGCGCACGCAGGTGCCCGCTGGCCATTCACCGCTAAACGGCTGGCCCGCAAAGGCTTTACCCGCCACAGGCAGGGCATTACCCGTCTGGAGATCCGCCAGGCGTACCGCGTAACCGTCCATCGCGGAATTATCAAACCCCGGCACGTTAAGCGGAGAGACGATATCGCGCGCGGCAATACGGCCAAAACAGCGCACGAGGGGCAGCGTCTCAACGTCATGCAGCGGGGAAACTCGGTCAAGCATCTGCGTGAGTGCCGTCTCAAGCGGCATCAGTCCGGCGGTAAAATCCATGGTGGGCTCCTGCGGAGTAACAACGAAAGCG
>Ga0268257_1002156_pt1 | contig 14812 bp, 15 predicted proteins | sample AgamicAtPrz_FD_200249 | JGI IMG/M metagenome (GOLD analysis project Ga0268257, IMG submission 200249) | Agave microbial communities from Guanajuato, Mexico - At.P.rz (v2) (version 3) | ecosystem: Host-associated > Plants > Phyllosphere > Phylloplane/Leaf | place: Guanajuato, Mexico | collected...
CTTGGAGGCCTTGGCTAAAACAAGAACAACAGGCCAGTAGTACTAATAAGAACGACGATACGAACAAGACTTGGGGGAGCTTCGGCTCCCCCTTCTGCTTTCTGGCGTTTATGCCGACTTCTCCCAGTCCTTGCTGCTGATTGCCGCCAGACGCGCTAGCAGGCCGTTGAAAAACGTAGGCGAGGCAGCCAGTGCAAGGCCTGGGCGGCCCCACAAAAACAGCCGAAACGTAGCGCAGCGGAGTAACAGCCGAAGGCTGGCCCGCAGGGCGAACGAAGTGAGTCAAAAGCGCAGTTTACGTGTTGTAAATGAGCATTTTGACTGGGCTCGCAGGCGAGGCTGTTTTTAACGCGGCAATGGCAACGTAGGTAGTTTTTCAACGGCCTGCTAGGCTCTGCAATTTTTCACCGCCCACCTAACCGCCATGCACAGCCTGCTCTCCCGCTCGCCTCATACCGACCTGCCCGGCGTGCTCGACACCTTGCGGCAGATCGAACCGCTGCTCGATGCGATGCCCGAGGTGGTGTTCTTCATCAAGGACACCGCGACCCGTTACGCCCTGGTCAATCAGACCCTGGTGCAGCGCCTGGGCGTCAGAAGCAAGCAGAGCCTGCTGGGAATGACCGCTGAACAGGTGTTTCCGGCCAGCTTCGGCCCGTCCTACACGGCCCAGGATCGGCGGGTACTCGAGGACGGCAGTCAGCTCAACGACCAGTTGGAACTGCACCTTTATTACGGCAGCCAGCCGGTCTGGTGCCTGACCCACAAACTGGCGCTGCGTAACCCGGCGGGCGAGATCATCGGCCTTGCCGGCATTTCCCGCGACGTGCAGCTGCCGCAATCGAGCCACCCGGCATACCCGAAGCTGGCGGCGGTGGATGCCCATATCCGCGAGCACTTCGCCCGGCCCATCAGCCTGGCCGAACTCACCGAGCTGGCCGGGCTCTCGGTGGCGCAGCTGGAGCGTCACTGCAAACGCATCTTTCAGCTCACCCCGCGGCAGATGATCCACAAGGCGCGCCTTGGGGAAGCGAGCCGCCTGCTGCAGCAGGATTTGCCGATCACCGAGATCGCCCTGCGCTGCGGTTACACCGACCACAGCGCGTTCAGCCGCCAGTTCCGCGCGCTAACCGGGCTGACACCCAGCCAGTTTCGCTTCTCCCATCAGCGCTGACGCGCCATTAGGGCGCAACGCCGATAAGAGCGCTCCCTTGGGTAACAGCCGCAAGGTAGTCAGGCGCATCACTTCCCGGCGCAAAGCCTCAAGCACGCGACTTTCAGCGAAACCCGCCGCGCAGGCACAGGCATTGCTTAAAAATCGTATACGAAATACGCAATAGTTCTCCCACCCGCTATCCACCCGGAGCCAAGCATGAGCAGAGCAGTCAACTGGAGCGGCGTTTTCCCGGCCGTTACCACGCAGTTCAACGACGATTTCTCCATCAACTTGGAAGAAACCCACAAGGTGATTTCCAACGTGATCCGCGATGGCGTATCGGGCCTGGTGGTATGCGGCTCGGTGGGCGAGAACACCTCGCTGAGCGCCGAGGAGAAGATCGCCGTCACCGAGGTCGCGGTGGACGCCGCCAAGGGCCGGGTGCCGGTGATCTGTGGGGTCGCCGAATTCACCAGCGTCACCGCGGCCAAGACCGCCAACCTGGTGCGCAAGGCCGGCGTCGACGGGGTGATGCTCATGCCCGCACTGGTCTATGGATCCAAGCCCTACGAGACCGCCGAACACTTTCGCTATGTGGCCCGGCATGCCGACGTGCCGCTGATGGTTTACAACAACCCGCCCATCTACAAGAACGACGTGACGCCGGACATCCTCATCTCCCTGGCCGATTGCGACAACGTGGTGTGCTTCAAGGACAGCTCCGGCGACACCCGGCGCTTCATCGACGTGCGCAACGAAGTCGGCGATCGCTTCGTGCTGTTCGCCGGCCTCGACGACGTGGTGCTGGAAAGCCTGGCCGTCGGTGCCGAGGGCTGGGTATCCGGGATGAGCAACGTGTTCCCGAAAGAGGGCGAAACCATCTTCCGCCTGTGCAAGGCCGGGCGCTTCGCCGAAGCCATGCCGATCTACGAGTGGCTGATGCCGATCCTGCACCTCGATGCCCGCGCCGATCTGGTGCAATGCATCAAGCTGTGCGAAGCCATAGCCGGGCGCGGCCGCGAACTGACCCGACCACCGCGCCTGCTGCTACGCGGTGAAGACCGCGCCCACGTGGAAGCCATCATGGCCAAGGCGCTGGCCAACCGGCCGCACCTGCCGGACGTGGGCTTGTAAGACCACACACGAAGGTGCCGGCACCCCATGTCGGCAACCGGCATAAGTCATTCGCCCCTCGTTTTTCAGCAGATATCGCCGCTGCGGACGTACCCATTATGGGCAACTTGCGGCCGCGCACTTGCGCTACTGATCAGACATCGTACAATCAAAGCCTTTCCGTACGTGTTCATACGTCCCCACAGGAGCTAACAATGCCCGCTACCATCGGCCACAACATCATCGGCGGCGCGTTCAGCGCAGCCGGCTCCGTCGTTCACAAGAGTCATGACGCTACCACTGGCGAAGCCCTGCCCCACGATTTCATCCAGGCCACGCCCGAAGAAGTCGACGCTGCCGCCAAGGCCGCTGCCGCTGCCTATCCGACTTACCGCAGCCTGTCGGCTGAAAAGCGCGCCGCGTTCCTCGACGCCATCGCCGATGAGCTGGACGCCCTGGGTGACGAATTCGTCGCCACCGTAACCCGCGAAACCGCACTGCCGACCGCCCGTATCCAGGGCGAGCGTGGCCGCACCAGCGGCCAGATGCGCCTGTTCGCCAAGGTGCTGCGCCGTGGCGATTTCTATGGCGCGCGCATCGACCGCGCCCTGCCGGATCGTCAGCCGCTGCCGCGCCCGGATCTGCGCCAGTACCGCATCGGCCTGGGCCCGGTCGCCGTGTTCGGCGCTAGCAACTTCCCGCTGGCCTTCTCCACCGCCGGCGGTGACACCGCCGCCGCCCTGGCCGCCGGTTGCCCGGTGGTGTTCAAGGCCCACAGCGGCCACATGACCACCGCCGCCCACGTTGGCGAAGCCATCCTGCGTGCCGCCGAGAAAACCGGCATGCCCAAAGGCGTGTTCAACATGATCTACGGTTCGGGCGTTGGCGAGGCGCTGGTCAAGCACCCGGCCATCCAGGCCGTCGGCTTCACCGGCTCGCTCAAAGGCGGTCGCGCCCTGTGCGACATGGCCGCGGCGCGCCCGCAGCCAATCCCGGTATTTGCCGAGATGAGCAGCATCAACCCAGTCATCCTGCTGCCGGAAGCCGCCAAGGCCCGTGGCGAGAAGATCGCCGGCGAGCTGGCCGGCTCCGTGGTCATGGGCTGTGGCCAGTTCTGCACCAACCCGGGCCTGGTGATCGGTATTCGTTCGCCAGAGTTCAGCGCCTTTCTCGAGAGCTTCACCGCCAAGATGGCCGAGCAACAGCCGCAGACCATGCTCAACGCCGGCACCCTGAAGAGCTACGTGAAAGGCCTGGAAGCGCTGAATGCGCATTCCGGCATCACCCACCTGACCGGCGCCAAGCAGGAAGGCAACCAGGCGCGCCCGCAGCTGTTCAAGGCCGACGTCAGCCTGCTGCTGAACGGCGACGAATTGCTGCAGGAAGAAGTCTTCGGCCCGACCACCATCGTCGTCGAAGTGGCCGACAAGGCCGAGCTGCTGAAAGCCATCGATGGCCTGCACGGTCAGCTGACCGCGACCCTGCTCACCGAGCCGGGCGACCTGGCCGGCAGCGAAGAGTTGTTCGCCCTGCTCGAGCAGAAAGTCGGCCGCGTGCTGTTCAACGGCTACCCGACCGGCGTGGAAGTCTGCGACTCCATGGTCCACGGCGGCCCGTACCCGGCAACCTCCGATGCTCGCGGCACCTCCGTCGGCACCCTGGCCATCGACCGTTTCCTGCGCCCGGTGTGCTACCAGAACTGCCCGGATGCGCTGCTGCCCGACGCCCTGAAAAACGCCAACCCGCTGGGCATCGCCCGCCTGGTGGATGGCGCCAGCAGCCGCGACGCGCTGTAAGCGACTGAACGTGCTGTAACGAAGAGCCGACCTCAGGGTCGGCTTTTTTGTGGGCGATGGTTTCCCGGGTGTCGCTGCGCTCGACCCGGGCTACATCGGTTCCCTGTGGGAGCGCGCCATGCGCGCGAATCGCGGGCATGAACTGGGCGTCCCCGCCCGCTCCTACAAGGCACAGTGGTGTCAGCCAGTAGGGTGGATAACGCGAAGCTTATCCACCACTAAGCTTGTAGCCCCAAGCTATCCGGGCCTCCTCTGTCGTTCACGACTAACCCCAGGTCGTACCCGAATCCCGCCATTGACCTCGAGCCACGTAGGGTTATCCACAGATGGATGCCAAGGCCCGCGCCAGACGTGTCCGAGTGTTCGGAAAACTGCGGGAGGCAGCCATGAGCGTAACCACTTATCCACAATCGGCGGAGCACGTCGATCTCGGCACCTTGCGCAAAGTGATTGCCGCTTCGGCCATCGGCAACTTCGTCGAGTGGTTCGACTTCGCGGTCTACGGCTTTCTCGCCGTGACCATCGCCTCGCTGTTCTTTCCGCCGGGCAACCCGACCCTGGCGCTGCTGCAGACCTTCGCGGTATTCGCCGTGTCGTTCGCGCTGCGTCCACTGGGCGGCATCGTCTTCGGCATTCTTGGCGACCGCATCGGCCGCAAGCGCGTGCTGTCGATCACCGTATTGCTGATGGCCGGCGCCACCACCCTGATCGGCCTGCTACCCACTTACGCCAGCATCGGCCTGGTCGCACCGCTGCTGCTGGCCCTGGCGCGCTGCCTGCAGGGCTTCTCCGCCGGCGGTGAATACGCCGGTGCCTGCGCCTTCGTCATGGAGCACGCGCCCACGGAGCAGAAGGCGCGTTACGGCAGCTTCGTGCCGGTATCCACCTTCACCGCCTTCGCCTGCGCGGCCGGCCTGGTGTTCGGCATGGGTGTCTGGCTGGACGAAGCGCAGATGCAGGCCTGGGGCTGGCGCGTACCCTTCCTGATCGCCGCGCCCCTGGGTCTGGTCGGCCTGTACATGCGCCTGCGTCTGGACGAGTCGCCGGCCTTCCAGGCCCTGGCGGCGCAAGCCCACCCCGAACACTCGCCGCTGAGCGAAACCCTGCGCGAGCATGGCGGCACCGTGCTGTGCCTGTCGGCGTTCATCTCCGCCACGGCGTTGTCGTTCTACATGTTCACCACCTACCTGACCACCTACATGCAGGTGGTCGGCGGCGCGGCCAGGCCGACCGCCTTGCTCGCCAGCCTGGTGGCACTGTTCTTCGCCGCCCTGCTGTGCCCCTTGGTGGGCCGCTACTCGGATCGCGTCGGCCGTCGTCGCACCATCCTCACCGCCGGCGTCGCGCTGATCGTCGCCGTCTACCCCGCCTTCACCCTGGCCGCTTCCGGCACCCTGTGGGCCTCGGCGGTGGGCGCGATGCTGCTGGCCGTGGGCGCGGTGATTTGCGGCGTGGTCACCGCCGTATTGCTCTCCGAACAATTCCCCACCCGGGTGCGCTACACCGCCTCGGCGTTCACCTACAACCTGGCCTACACGGTATTCGGCGGCACCGCGCCGCTGGTCGCCACCTGGCTGATCGAGGTGACCGGCAACCGCATGTCGCCGGCCTTTTACCTGATCGCCATCGCCCTGCTCGCGCTGGCTGGGGGCCTGGCGCTGCCAGAGTCGTCGAAGCGCTCGCTGGATGAGCCGATGAAGTAACGGCCACGCTATGATGCAGCCCATTCAATCTCGGTGGGCCTGCCATGCGACTCGAACTCGATCCCCAAGCCGACGACAGCCTGCTCGGCCAGTGCTACAGGCTTCATGGCCCGATCAGCCAGGCTGAGCTGCTCAAGGCCTACGACGAGGCGCCAGCCGGCCACCAGCACCTGTTTACACTGGAAGATCTCGGCCAGGCGCTCTACACCTCGATGCACGCCAGCCATTACCACGACCTCGACAGCGGTGACTGGCTGGAGCCCGCCGGTATCGAGCCGAGCTGGTTGGAAAACGGCTATCCGCAGGAAGACCTTACGGTGGCGCAACGTCTGCACATTCGCCGCCTGGGCTTTGGGCGACTGTTGCCGCAAACCTCGTTCGACAGCATCTTCGAAAAGGATCTGCGCCTGAACGAAGAGAGTCTGTCAGAACTGCAGGCCGCCAATAAGGATCTGGCCTCGCAACTTGACAGCGAATGCTATCTGCTGCGTATTCCGGCGCAGCGCGCTTGCGAGTCGCTCTACGGGTTCGCCAACGGCTACTTTTCCTGCGACCTTTCGCCGATGGAGAACTTCCGTCTGGCCGAGCACCTGGAAGATAACTACGGCTACCGGCTGTTCGGCCTTGGCGCCAGCCTGATCGCCTTCCGCCGTACACACACGCTTGACGCGCAGCAGGCCTCGACGCTGCTCGACCTGCTGGTACGCCTGTATGCCGGCGAGGAAAACACCTCCCAGGTTCGCGAGCTGTTCAAAGACAGCCTCGAGCGCGAGCTACTGGTGCTGCGCTATACCGAGTAACTCAAACCTGTTGCTCAAGAAGACCTGCAAGCGCCTGATCGATCTCGATGAAGTCCGGGCGAGCGCTGACCTGCGGCTGCTGGCAGCGCCGCACCAGCTCGGTCAACCGAGCCGTATGCTCAGCCGGCACCTCGCAGCGCTGCAGCAGTTCCTCGAGCAGAATGCCGAACGCACGCACCTCGATGCGCTGCAGCAAGGCCCGTTGCGCCGGTGCGGCGGCAGGCAGCAAAGACGCCGCGCCGAAATCGCCGAGCAGCGCGTTGCCTGCCTCGTCGATCAGGATGTTATGGCCATAGAGATCGCCATGGGTGACGCCGCGCTCGTGCAGGTGACGCAGCGCCGAGGCGATGCCATTGGCAGTGCGCAGCGCCTTTACCAACGGCACGCGCCAGTCGATCGAATAGACATCGCGGCTGCAACTTTCCAGGCTCGGCGGCCCGGCGAGGATGCTGAAACGCGGCTCGACCAGGCTCAGCAACAAGCCCTGCTCGCCTTGCGGATGGTCGACGACGCGGCCAATCGCGCCGATCAGATTGGCATGCTGGCCGACCGTGAGGCATGCGGCCATTTCGCTCTGGGGCGTGCCATCGCTGGTCATCCGCCCCTTGAACAGTTTCAGGGCAACGGCCTGGCGCTGGCCACCAGCCCGCTGCCAGTCGGCGCGGTGGATGATGCCCGATGCGCCCTGGCCCAGCACCTCGCCCAGCTGCAGGTCGCCCCAGTGCACATCGGGCGTGTGGGACTCGGCGGTGCCCGCTTCTTCGAAGGGGTTTGCGGCATGGGCCAGCCAGGCCAGGCTGGGCATTTGCAGCAGGAAATCCGGCAAGGTGGGCAGTTGGTTGGCGGCGATGCGAAGCAGCTCCAGCTTGTGCAGCCGCGCCAAACTCGCTGGGATTTCACGCAGGCGGTTACCAGCCAACATCAGCTTCTGCAGCTCGCTGCAGTCGCCCAGCTCGGCAGGCAGGGTTTCCAGGCAGTTGTCGGTAAGAATCAGCCAGCGCAGACGCGGCGGCAGCGCCCTGGCGGACAGCTCGCGAATACGGTTGGACTTGAAGCCGACCATACGCAGCGACGGGCAGCGGCCCACGGATTCGGGCACATGCTCGAAGCGGTTGTTCGAGCAGAACAGCACCTGCATGCGATGCAGCCGGTGCAGATCCTCGGGCAGATCGCTGAGCTGGTTATCGCTCAGGTTGAGCACTTCCAGGCTGTCGGCCAGGGTGAATATTTCCTCGGGAAAGTGCGTGAGCGACGCGGACAGATCGAGGCGGCTGATGCCCTTGAGCTGGCCGCAGCGCAATTGGTCGAGGGTGTGCATCGAGGAGTGGCCTGGTTGCGGAGTTGGCGCGACAGTCTACGGCAACGCCAGGTGGCCGAGGAAACGCTCAGAGCCTGGGCAGCTGGGGCAGCGATTCGATATGGCAGTAGTCCGCACCCAGCTCACCCGCCAGTTGCACGGCGCGCCCCAGACGGATCGGCGCGCACTCGATATCCACCAGAGTGGCCGGGCATGGGCTGGGCGCCAGCGCCGGCCATTCGCGCAAACGCCCGTCGGTTACCACCAGCAGGCGTTGCGCCTCCCCGGGCTTGAGGCGTTGGCGGCGCTGCAACCAGTCGTGGGCCTGCTGCAGCGCCGGGATCAGCGGGCTGCCCCCGCCTGCGCCGAGTTCACCCAACCAGCCTTGCAGGGCGCCGGAGGCTTTCTGGCCCTGCCAGTGCCATTGCGGCTGCGCGCCGTGGGCGTCGAGCACGGCGATGCGGGAACGCTCCCGGTAGGCGCGCTCGAACAGCTCGGCGAGCAGGCCCTTGGCCTTGCTCAGGGCGCCATGGCGGCGGGTGGAGGCCGAGGCATCGACGACGATCAGCCACAGCTGCGTGGGGGCGGCACTGCGCGGGCGGTACTGCAGGTCGGCACGACGCCTGGGCTTGCCTTGCAGCAAGGTGGCGAGCCAGTCGATGGCGCCGCTGTCGCCGCGCCGCTTGGCACCGCTGCGCCCGCCTGCCTGTTTGCCTGGTGTCGGTCTGGCATCCGTCCCCGCCTTGGCGCGCGGGGGAATGCCTAGGGCTTTTTTGCCCAGCGCGGCGGCTCGCGGCGCTCGCCGGTGCGTTGCGCCTGCGCGGGCAGCTCACCCCACTGCCCTTCGCCTGCAGTGGGTTGCTCGCTTGGCGCCTGGGGTGGTGGGCCGGCTGGCGGTTGCGCCTGCTGTTGCGGCGGCGTGTGGCGACGACGGTGGCGCAACACGAAATCGGCCACGGCCTCGATATCTTCCTCGCCGATGGCATCGGCTCCCCGCCAGGCGGCATGGGCACGGGCGGCGCGCAGCCAGACCAGGTCGGCACGCAGGCCATCGACGCTGGCGGCGAAGCAACGCTCGGTGATCGCGTCGAGCGCCCTGTCATCGAGGGCGATGCTCGCCACGCGCGCGCGCGCCTGCCCGCAGCGCGCGGCCAGTGCCTGCTGCTGTTCGGCCCACTTGGCAATGAACGCCTGGGGGTCGGCATCGAAGGCCAGGCGACGGCGGACGATCTCGGCGCGCGCTCCCGGCTGCGGCTGGCCATCCAGGGCCAGGTTGAGGCCGAAGCGGTCGAGCAGCTGCGGGCGCAGCTCGCCTTCTTCGGCGTTCATGGTGCCGATCAGGACGAAGCGCGCAGCGTGGCGGTGGGAAATGCCGTCACGCTCGACATGGTTGACGCCACTGGCCGCCGCATCGAGCAGCAGGTCGACCAGATGATCGGGCAGCAGGTTGACCTCATCGACGTACAGCACGCCGCCATCGGCCTTGCTCAGCAGCCCCGGCGAGAACTGCGCGCGGCCTTCGCCCAGAGCCGCGTCCAGGTCGAGGGTCCCGACGATGCGCTCTTCGCTGGCGCCCAGTGGCAGGGTGACGAACACGCCGCTTTCCAGCAGCGCGGCCAGGCCGCGGGCCAGGGTCGACTTGGCCATGCCCCGCGGGCCTTCGATCAGCACGCCACCGATCGCCGGATCGATCGCCACCAGGCACAGCGCCAATTTCAGGGAGTCGGCGCCGACCACGGCGGCGAGGGGGAAATGGACGGTGTCGGTCATGGGACGATCCGGGCTGGGCAAAGGCGGCATTGTACCAGCGAGCGGTCGTGCGCTGCCCCGCTCGTCTGCTAAGGTCGCCGGTTTGCGAACCATCAGGGAGATTTCGATGCGCCTGTGCATTTTCTGTGGCTCCAACGCGGGCTCCAATCCCGTTTACCTCGAGGACGCCACGCGCCTCGGCAAAACCCTCGCCGAGGCCGGCATCGGCCTGGTGTACGGCGGCGCGTCCGTCGGCCTGATGGGCGCCGTGGCCAACGCCGCGCTCGAAGCCGGTGGCGAAGTGATCGGGGTGATCCCGCGTTCGCTGTGGGAGAAGGAAGTCGCCCACACCGGCCTCGACGACCTGCGCATCGTCGACTCCATGCACCAGCGCAAGGCGCTGATGGCCGAGCTGTCGGATGGCTTCATCGCCCTGCCCGGCGGTGTCGGCACCCTGGAAGAGCTCTTCGAGGTATGGACCTGGGCGCAACTTGGCCATCACCAGAAGCCCTGCTCGCTGCTCAATATCAACGGTTACTACGACCGCCTCGCGGCATTCCTCGATCACATGGTCGACGAAGCCTTCGTCAAGGCGCCGCACCGCGAGATGCTGATCGTCGAACAGGATATCGACGCGCTGCTGGCGGCGATCGATGGCTATGAAGCGCCGCAGGTGGGCAAGTGGATCGGTCGCAAGGAGACCTGATGAGCGCGCAACCACGACTGGGCTGCGGCGCCGCCATCGTGCAGGACGGCCGTCTGCTGCTGGTACGCCGCCTGCGTGAGCCGGAAGCCGGCTGTTAGGGGCTGCCCGGCGGCAAGGTGGACTGGCTGGAGCCGGTCGAGCAGGCGGTGCGCCGCGAAGTCGAGGAAGAGCTGGCCATCCGCCTGACGTCGCTGAGCCTGCTCTGCGTGGTCGATCAGATCGACGCGCAGCGCGGCGAACACTGGCTGGCACCGGTCTACCTGGCCGATACCTTCGACGGCGAAGTGCGCAACGTCGAGCCCGAGAAACACAGCGACATCGGCTGGTTCGCCCTCGATGACCTGCCAGAGCCGCTGACTATTGCGACGCGCAGGGCAGCGTGCGCGCTCAACGAACGGCGCTTGCAATCGACCACCGCGATGAATTAACGTCGAGCCCATTCAACGGAGCCGCACATGTCCACATCCCCGAGCCTGAACGCTACCCGCCTCGATGCAGCCTGCATCGTTATCGCGCGTGCCCAGGCATCCGTGGCCGCTGCAGCCTCGTATTTTTATGGGTATTGGTTTAGCCACAGGCGCGCCTGATACCCCACAGGCGCCCTAGCAACTCAGGGTCGCCACCAGACAGTTTCTCGAAACCCCCGGTCGGCCTCCCGACCGGGGGTTTTGTTTTTTCCGGCACATCGATCGTTCACAGAGGATTTCACCATGACTGCATACGCCACCTACCAGACCTATTACCGCTACAGCTGGCGATTTATCGGCGCTCACGCCGCTCAACCACTCAATCGAACATCCCATCGAGCCCGATAGTGCGCCGCGCGCGGTAACGTCCGCGCCGGCCGAGGAAATCACCATGTCCGTAGCCGTCAATTCCCGCTCCACCGCCAAAGCCGCCGACCTGCACCTGGTCGCCGCCCCGAGCCGTCGCCACACCTCGCCTCTGCCTACCGCCGCGCAATTACGCGAAGAGCTGCCACTCTCGACCGCCCTCGCCCGCCAGGTGCAGCAGCAACGCCAGTCGATCCGCGCCATTCTCGATGGCCATGACCCGCGCCTGCTGGTGGTGGTCGGCCCCTGCTCCCTGCACGACGATGCCGCCGTACTCGAGTACGCCGAGCGCCTGGCCGCACTGAGCCAGCGCGTGGGCGATCGCCTGCTGCTGGTGATGCGCGCCTACGTCGAGAAGCCGCGCACCACGGTGGGCTGGAAAGGCCTGGTCTACGATCCGGCACTGGATGGCAGTGGCGACATGGCCGAAGGCCTGCGTCGTTCGCGCAAATTGATGCTCAAGTTGCTGGAGCTGGGCCTGCCATTGGCCAGCGAGATCCTCCAGCCGCTGGTGGCTGGCTACTTCGACGACCTGCTCGGCTGGGCGGCCATCGGCGCACGCACCAGCGAGTCCCAGGTGCATCGCGAGCTGGTCAGCGGCCTGGAGATGCCGGTGGGCTTCAAGAACGGCACTGACGGCAGCCTCGGCATCGCCTGCGACGCCATGCGCTCGGCGGCCCATGCGCACCAACACTTCGGCGTCGATCCGCAGGGTCGCCCGGCGCTGGTGCAAACCCACGGCAACCCGGACACCCACCTGGTGCTGCGCGGCGGCCATGGCGCACCGAACTACGACGCCGCCAGCGTCGCCACCGCACGGGCCGAGCTGGAGCGCCAGGGCATCGCGCCACGAATCATGGTCGACTGTAGCCACGCCAACAGCGGCAAGAACCCGCTGCGCCAGCCCGAGGTACTCAGCGACGTGCTCGACCAGCGCCTGGCCGGCGATGGCGCGCTGCGCGCGGTGATGATCGAGAGCCACCTGCTCGACGGCGCCCAGAGCCTGGGCGGCGAACTGCGCTACGGCGTGTCGATCACCGACGGTTGTCTGGGTTGGGCCGGCACCGAACGCATGCTGATCGACGCCGCCATCCGCATGCGCCACCTGGTCTGACCTCGTAGCCTGGCGTTGGGCGTGGCGATACCCAGGACAGCTTTCCCGGGTATCGCTGCGCTCGACCACGGGCTACCACGTGGATTTAGGGATCACGCCCGCTCGTACTGCCAGCCATGGGCCGTCCACTCCAGGCGGTCGGTGATGGCCAATGCCTCGATGAACGCGGCGTCGTGGGAGACCACGATCAGCGCCCCGCGGTAGTCGCGCAGCATGGCTTCGACGGCCAACAGCGAGTCGAGGTCGATGTGGTTGTCGGGCTCGTCGAGCAGCAGCAGGGGCGCTGCCGATTCCCCGTCTTTCACCCCGGCAAGCGCCAGCTTGAGGCGCTCACCGCCGCTGAGCTGGCGGCACGGCAGCACGGCACGCTGGGCATCGAGCCCCAGGTGAACCAGTCGCGTACGGGCCAGTGCCTCGGGCAGCCCAGGGCTGCAGCGACGCAGGTGATCCAGCGCGGTTTCATCGCCCGGCAGGCAGGAAAGCTGCTGATCCAGATAGGCCAGCGGCACCTCGACCCGACACTCGCCGGCAACGGCGGCCAGCCGCCCGGCAAACATCGCCAGCAGGCTCGACTTGCCACAACCGTTGGGCCCGCTGATGGCCAACCGGCGCGGGCCGAACAGCTCGATGTCCGGCAAGACGGCCCCCGAGTAGGGCGCCCGCACGCCCCGCAGGCTGAGCACCCGCTTGCCTTCGGCCAGGCCGCCAGCCTTGCCGTGCAGCTGGATGGCCTGGCCTTCGTGCACCCGCTGCGCCGCATCGCGCACGGCACTGTCGAGGTCGTGGCTGACCGCTTGCAGGCGCTGCTGCAACCGGCCGGCGCTGGCCTCGCTGCGGCCCTTCTGGCGATCCAGCAGAATCTGCGCCTGATTGGCATGCCGTGCATCTCGGTTTGCGCTGGCGGTGCGACGCTGCTGGCGTTGCTGCTGGGCCTGCAGTTCACGCTCGCCGCGTTTGCGTTCGCTACGAGCATGCGCCAGTGCCTGCTGGGCGGCGTGCTCCTCGCGTTGTCGCGCTTCGCGGTAAAAACCGTAGTTGCCGCCGTATGCGCGCATCCCGAGAGGCGACAGCTCGACGATGCGCTGCATGCCCTCCAGCAGTTCACGATCATGGCTGATCACCACCAGCCCACCCGGCCACTGCTGCAGACGCCGATAGAGGCGCAGCCGGCTGGCGCGATCCAGGTGGTTGCTGGGTTCGTCGAGAACCAGCAGGTCGGCATCGCCCAGAAACGCGCCGAGCAGCGCCACCCGCGTACGCTCACCACCGCTGAGCTGGGCGGCCGGGTCGTGCAACGCGAGATGCGCCAAGCCGTCATTCTGCAATGCCAGATGTAAGCGCTCGGCGATATCCCAGCGACCTTCGAGCAGCTCGATGTCGTTGTCCCCCATGCGCCCGTCGGTCACCCGACACAGCGCATCGTAAGGTGCCGCGAAGCCCATCAGGTCGACGACGCGGGTGGCGTCGTCCACGTCGATAGCCTGAGGCAAATAGGTAACCCGAGCCTGCCGCAAGATGCGCCCGGCGCTTGGCTGCAAGAGGCCTGCGAGCAGCCGGCCAAGCACGCTCTTGCCGGCACCGTTGCGCCCCACCAGGCCGGTGTGGCGGGCATCGAAGGTTTCGCTCAGCTCATCGAACAATGGCTGGCCATCGGGGAAATGAAAAGACACGCGCTCGAGCGCGATAACAGGCGAGTTCGTCATGAATAACTCCAGGCAATGCCGTGAAAACGCGCGGCCCAAGGCCACGGCGGACGATCACAGGTCGTGCGTACACGACGGCATTACTGGCGCATTGGACGAAATTCCGAGAAGAAATGAGCGAGCAGGATAACCCTGAAAAAATCATCCAGGCAACTGATGGGCGCTCAGCCCCAACCAAAACCAAGCAGCGTGAGCGGAAACGTAAGGACACCGACAACACGAGGGAACATGGCGCCCAGCACGGCGCAGACGACCACCCCCGACAGCGCCGAGACTCCCCAGATCAGCAGGCTCACAGGTCCCGTAGCAATCATCATGCAAGTCAGCAGGCCAATCCAGAGCCCTCCCATCGCACCGCACAGCGCAGCAAACCAGCGATCCTTTCGAGTGATCGGCTGACGCCACCAGGCGGCGATTTTTCGTACAGCGTCCATGTGTGACTCCTTTGCCTGGCGGACCAATGTGATCAGCTCTCTTCACTATCGAGCAGCAGGTTTTCCAAGGCTTCGCGGTACTCGCATGGCTCCTGCCACAGGCCGCGCTGCTGGGCTTCGAGCAGACGTTCGATGATGTCCTGCAGGGCGCCGGGGTTGTGCTGCTGGATGAAGTCGCGGGTGTCTCTGTCCATCAGGTAGGCGTCGGTGAGCAGGGCGTACTGGTGGTCGTCGACCAGCTCGCTGGTGGCGTCGAAGGCGAACAGGTAGTCGATGGTCGTGGCCAGTTCGAAGGCGCCCTTGTAGCCATGGCGTTTCATGCCCTCGATCCACTTAGGGTTGGCCGCACGGGCGCGTACCACGCGGGCCAGTTCCTGCTTGAGGGTACGGATGCGTGGCGTGTCGGGC
>Ga0268257_1002160_pt1 | contig 14808 bp, 11 predicted proteins | sample AgamicAtPrz_FD_200249 | JGI IMG/M metagenome (GOLD analysis project Ga0268257, IMG submission 200249) | Agave microbial communities from Guanajuato, Mexico - At.P.rz (v2) (version 3) | ecosystem: Host-associated > Plants > Phyllosphere > Phylloplane/Leaf | place: Guanajuato, Mexico | collected...
GTAGTCGAGGTACCAGCGCGCATGCTGGCTGCCTTGCGAATTCGCCGCGCCGGACGCATCGAGCATCGCTTCGGCCAACGGCGTCGCGTGGCCGGCGATCGCGGCCAGCGTGATTTCGAGGCACAGGGTGCGGTGATAATCGTTGAGGCCGGCCTGGCGGCTCCAGCTCACGTATTGCTTGAGCGTTTCGCCTGCGCTCGTCCGGCCGTCGGCCAGCGAAACGAGCCGGCTCAGGTGCGAGAGTCGTTCGGCCAGCAGCGGCAGCACGGTCCCGGCGGGCTGCGAGCCGGGTACCGGTGCCTCGCTCGGCTCGAACTCCGCGATGGCCGAGCGCCAGTAGATGTGGTCGGCGAGTCGCTCGGCACCGTGCAGTTCATGCTGTGCGAAGAGGTCCCGCCGCAGTGCCTCCACGAGGTAGCTCCAGCGGCGATCGCCATGCGTTGCCGCCAGCGCGGCCAGCTCGCCGAGGCGATGGCACGCCGCCTGGATCAAGCCCAGATGAAACGAAACGAGTGTCGCACCGAGGAGGCTGTCGAGACGTTGGCGCGGCGTGGCCGCCTTTTCCTCGCCGACGCGCTTGAAGCAACTGAGCGCGACGTTGAACTGGTTGCGGAACAAGGCTTGCCAGCCGGTGTTGCGGCACGACGCGATACGCAGACCGTCGCGATGGGCGCGAATGGCTTTTTGCGCGCGGCGATACGTTTCCTCCGCTTCTTCATGGCGGCCGAGCATCAGCTCGAGGTCGGCGCAGACTTGCAGCTGGGCGTAGCCGGGTTGAGCTTGCGCCGTGTCGGTATCGGCATGGCGTGCGGCGTGGCGGACAGCGTCGAGAAACTGGCCGTGGAGCATTTTCGAGGCGACGTCCGCGGGGGTGTCGTCGAAAGCGAGGGCCGAGGCGGCGGCGAAGTAGATCGTTGAGAACATGTCGTGCTCCTGACTCAATGAGCGATGCGTTAAGCGGCGTGAAACGATTCGTGAAGCAGTGAGCGCATGTTTTCATCGCGGGCCGATTCAGGCTCGTGTTTGTGATGGTTTGTTACCTTCGGTTTGGCGTCGGCATTGGCCGGATAGGGCGGTGCCGCGGTGGACTTTCACGCACGAGCGGGAGTCCTGTGTCGCGGCTTTTTGATGATTTGTTACGTTTGCCGCCGCCGTGCGCCGTTTGGCGCGGTGCACGGCGAGCCTATCCGGATCTTCGTGTGTGACGCATGAACCGACGGCCAGGGAGCCGCTTCATGCCACGCAAACTCGAGTCGCTGCACATGCAGCTTCGGAAGATGATCACGGCGCGGCCACTTCCCGTCGGATGACGCGGCGCTCAAGCTGATCTGGCTGGCGCTGCGCAACGTCTCGGTCAAGTGGACCGGTTCCCCGCACGATTGGAGCGCGCCGTGAATCAGTTCGCGCTTGTTTATTCAGAAAGATTAAACAATAGAATCTGAATATCAATCCGCCTGACACACGGTATTCCGAATGCCTCCTGTACGGCACCCAATTGGCGGCTTGCCCGCGAACGGCGCCATAGCACATGTTTGTATCTGCCATATTTCCAGGGTGGCCATTCCGCGATTCGCGCCGAAACGTCCAAAAGAAATGTGGCGGCTGCCACGGCGCCATGCTGGGCGGGGATTGCGCCGCGAAGACGACGTTCTCGCGCCGGTGCCTGTATCATCCATGCCGGCCGAGACAGAATGATTTTCGAGGATTATTTTTTACTTAAAGGTACGGTGTACTTTTCCGTAAACATCCATTGAGATGTAGTGCTATCCTTACGCGTCGTTACTGTTTTCTTACATAATTTCTTTCGAATTCCTGACGCCTTTCTGTACTGCTTTTGGGGCAGCTATTGGCATGGTTCGAGCAGATTGAAAAGAACGTGGCAACAAGAAAAATAGAGCTTCCGGTGCATCCGAGGTGCATGAGCGACAAGAGGCGGAACCGGGCGAGGGCGAATGTCTGGATAGCGGCGATGCCGCCGGCAATTCGGGTGCTGCTGTGCGGCGTCTGGTTCGCCTGCACGGCCGCGCACGCTTCCGATCAGCAAGTAATCGTCGACGGCGGGCAGCGCCTGGGCGGCGTCGTGCGCACGGGCGGCCACGACGTTCCGTTGCTGCGCGCGCTCGAGCAGATCATGCCGACGAGTTACAGCATCAATGTGCCGAACGCGGGCGCATGGGCCGACGCGCCCGTGAGCTGGCGCGCCGGCTCGTCGGTCGCGCACGCGCTCGGCGAGGTGCTGTCGGTCGATCCCGCGCTGCAGGCGCGCATCGATACGGATATGCGCTTGCTCACGGTGACTGCGCATGCGCGGCGCGCAAACGTTGACGCCCCGCAGCCTGCCTCGCCGGCGGCCGGCGCGGCGTCGCGCATGAACAGTGCCGCCATGCGTGCGTCTTCCACCTTGCCCCCGGGCGCGGCGGCGATGGCGCCCGCGGCGGGACCTGCCATTGCACAGGCGCAGACCGTGGCGCAGGCGCGCGTTTCGACGTCGATGCCCGCAACACCGGCATCGGCTCGCACACCGGCGGCAGCACCGGCGGTCTTGCCCGTGGCGGCATCGGCACTAGCACCGGCATCGGCACCAGCATCGGCATCGGCACCAGCACCGGCACCCGCTCCCGCGCCTGCGCCTGCGCCCGCGCCCGCTCCGGTGACGGCGCCCGCACCGGCAGCCGGGCCGGCCATGCCGGCATCGGTACCGGCACGTGTTTCAGCACCACCGCGCGCGCAGGTACCCGCGCCCGCAAAACGTGACGCCATAGAGCCCCCATTGCTCGCCGCCATGCGACCGGCGTCCGGCTCGGACTCGCCGGCGCCATCGTCGGCGCCCGCCGCGACGCCGGCGTTCGTACCCGCGGCGGCGCCCGAGCGCACGGCGTGGCAGATGCGCCTGTCGGACGGCTCCGTGCGCAATGCGCTCGCGCGCTGGGCGAGCGAAGCCGGCTGGCAATTCATTTGGGACGTGCCGACCGATTTTCAGATCGACGCGGCGGCCACGATACACGGCACGCTCGCCGAAGCGCTGCGTCAGGTGACCAATGCGCTCGCCGGCGCGCAGGTGCCGATTCAGGTGGTCTTGTACCAGCGCAACCGGGTCATGCGCGTCGTTCCCAAAGGAGCAAGTTGATGAGCGTCCTCCGTGGTCCTTTCGTCATCCTTGCCGCCTGCCTCTCGCTGCTCGCGGGGTGCACCGGCCTCCTGGACAAGATCGAGCGCAGCTCGCAGGCCGATACCGCGCGTGCGGGGCAACTGCTCGGCAAGCTGTCGAACGGCGACAACCGCGCGGTGCCGGGCAGTGACGACGTCATCGTCAAGGACGAACTCTGGCTGTCGGGCAAGACGATCAAGCTCGCGACGAAATCGACGCTGCCGAAGCTCTTCGACGAGCCGGCGAGCTTCGACGGCACGGTCGATTCGCTGCGCATGTTCGCCGATCGCATTTCGCGCCTCGCGCACCTGCCGGCCAAGGTTGCGCCGGGCACGAGCGAAGCGGCCGCGCGCGCGACGCAGACCGCGGTCGATACGGGCGGCGCCGGAGCCTATCCCGGCCTGCCGCCGCTGCCCGCCGGCCTGCTGCAGGGGCCCGCGCCGAGCACGAGCGCCGCGACGGTGGCCGCGCGCGTGCCGAACGTATCCTCGCCCGTGCGCATCGCGTATTCGCGCGGCACGCTGCGCGGGCTGCTCGACACGGCGTCGGCTCGCTTCGGCGTCTACTGGAAGTACGAGGACGGCGCGATCGTCTTCTTCTACACGGCCACGCGCGTCTATCAGGTGGTCGCCATTCCGGGCGACTCGAAGCTGGATACGAACGTCGTGAGCGGGGCGAGCAACAGCGGCGGCGCCTCGGGCAACGGCGCGGGGGCCGCGGGCGGATCGGGCGCCGGTGGCGCGGGCATCGGCGGCGGAGGCGGCGGGACGTCCGGTTCGCCCTCCGTGTCGTCGGACAACACCGCGAATATCACGATGAACGCGCAGCTTTCGGTGTACAACGGCTTGCAGACGGCGATCAAGGCGATGCTCTCCCCGGTAGGCTCGGTCATCACCTCGCCCGCCACGGGCTCGATCTCGGTCACCGATACGCCCGACGTGCTCGAGCGCGTGGGCGAGTTCATGGAGCAGCAAAACCGCGTGCTCGCGCGGCAGGTGCTCGTCAACGTGACGGTGCTCTCGGTCACGCTTTCCGCGCAGGACAGCTACGGCATCAACTGGCACGCGGTCTATCAGGCGCTCGGCACGCAGTTCGGCATCACCACCGCGTTCACGAGCATGATCCAGAACCCGAGCGAGCTCTCGGCCACGGTGATCACGCCGTCGAGCCGCGCCTCGAGCACGAGGGCCATCATCGATGCGCTTTCGACGCAGGGCACGGTGCACCGCAAGACTTCGGCCTCGATCACGACGCTCAACGATCAGCCCGTTCCCGTGCAGGTGGCCGAGCAGCAAGGCTATCTCGCGCAGATCTCGACGACCAACACCGTCAACATCGGCAGCCAGACGTCGCTCACGCCGGGCACGATCACGACCGGCTTCAACCTCACGGTGCTGCCGCACATCCTCGACGACGGCACGATCATGATGCAGTTCTACAGCAACATTTCGTCGCTCGTGAACCTTGCGCCGTTCGGCCCGGCGAACCAGCAGATCCAGCTGCCGACCGTCGATACGCGCAACTTCCTGCAGCGCATCGCCGTGAAGTCGGGGCAGACGCTCGTCATCAGCGGCTACGAGGGCATCACCGATCAGGATAACCGGCAAGGCGTCGGCCATCCGTCGAACTACGCGATGGGCGGGTTCAACGCCTCCGGCACGCGCGAGGTGATCGTCATCCTGCTGTCGCCGATCGCGATCAACGGCGCTTGACGCGCGCTCGGGCACAGGATCCGTCATGGCGACGCAAGTCATCCAGATCGGCCGTCAGCGTTTCATATGCGGCCTTTTCTGGCAATCGCTCTCGCGCCGGCACGCGCTGCGCGCGGAGGCCGTGGAACTCGCCGCGCGCCTGAATTTCGATGCGATGGTGCTGCGTATCGACCGCACCTTCGCGGGCGTGGGTTTCGCGAGCACGCGCGAGGGCGCGCAACTGGGCTTGCCGTCGCTCGGCGCGCTCGTGTCGAAGACGATCGCGGCCGAAGGCGCGTTTTACGACGGACGCCAGCAGCCCGCGCCCAACTGGCTCGGTGCGTTTCATCTGCCCGACGGGCGCTGGGCCTACTTCGCCGTGCGCGACGGCGCGTTCCTGCCGAACGGCGACTGGATCGGTTCCAGCGAAGACGTGTTCGAGCGGCTGCACAGCGATTACAGCCTCGGCGGCTGGAACGTCGTCATCGGCGATCCGCAGCTGGAAGTGCAGGGGTTCCACAACTTCTACGCGCGGCGCATCGAGGACATGATCCCGCGCCGGGGCGGCAAGCCGCATTTGCCGCGCTGGCTCAATCTGTCGCGTGTCTCGCGGCGCGCACCGCGGCGCGAGGTGCTGCTGGTCGCCGTTGCGATCGTGGTGGCGGCCGCGGTGGCAGCCGGCATCGTCGCGTACCGGCGCCACCGTATGGAACTCGAGCGGCAACAGGCGTTCGAGCGGATGCGCGCGGAGCTCGCGCTGCATCCGCCCAAGCCCGCGGCGCCGCCCGAAGCCGCGCACCCGTGGGCCAGCGCGCCGCGGCCCGATGCGTTCGTTCGCGCGTGCCTCGATCACTTCACGCACATCGCGCCGGGCGGCTGGGAACTCGACGACTACGTTTGCCGCGCGTCGAACGTCAGCTACAGCTGGTCGCGGGGCGGATCGAACGTGGCGATGCTGATGGCGGGGGAGCCGCGCGCGACGATCGACGGCAACGGCGAACATGCGAGCTACGTGGAGCCGCTGGCATTGCCCGTGGGCGGAGACGAAGTGCTCGATGGCGTGCGCGGCGTGCGCTTGCGCATGCTTTCCGCCTTCCAGTTGCTGGGCATCGGCCTGACGTTCACGCTGCAGCCGGCAAGCGCGCCGCAGCGCGGCCTCGCTTCGCAAACGCTGGACCGGCTGCATCCGGGCGGCGGCCCGTCCCCGGCGCCGAGCTGGCAGACCTGGCGCATGTCGGCGCAACTGGGCGACGTGCGGCCCGACAGCCTCATCAGGTACCTCGACGAGCCGGGCGTGCGCGTCGAGACGCTTTCATACAAATCCGGGCAGTGGACGCTCGACGGAGTGCTCTATGAGAAATGACGATGCATTGACTGTGCTGGTGCTCGCCTGCTGCTGGGCGTGGCCGTTGGCCGCGTTCGGCGAGGCCAGCGCCGCAGCCGCCACGGCCGCCGCGCCCGCTGAAGCGGCGCCGCGCATGAACGTCGTTCCGACACCGGCCGCCGTGCAGGCAGCCAACGAACTGATGCGGCTACAGGAGGAAACGATGATCCTCAAGGCACAGCTGAAAAAGCTCGATGCGCAGGCGCAGGTGGCGGAGCGGCAAGAAGCGCTGCACCGGATGGGCAGTACCGTCTCGTCGTATTCGGACGTGTCGCTCGTGGCGACACAAGGGCTCGGCAAGAAGCTCGGCGCAACCGTGGCGACGAGCGACGGCGCGGAGTTCGACGTCGGGCCCGGCGATACGCTGCCCAACGGCATGCGCGTGGCGGCCATTCGCCCGGGTGCGATCGTCCTCGCATCGCAAGACGGACGGCGCACGACGCTGACCGTCTCCGCGAGCGCGCGGCAGCAGCCCGCGCGCAACGTGGCGTCGACAGGCTCGCCCGGCGTGCCGCCGATGCCGACGCTGCCTGCGTTGCCGATGCCTGCGAGGTGACGCCATGAGTTCGTCTCCGACACCTCCGGGCAAGACGCCCACAAGCGTGACGCCGCTGATTCTCTCGCGCGCCGTGAAGCCGATCGAAACCGATCCGTCTGTTGCGCAGGTTCAGCCCGCGGCTCCAGCCGCGCCGGCTCTCGCGCCCGTTGCGCGGCCACGCGAGCCGGTGCTGAGCGCCGTGGCCGCGGCCGCCGCCGCTTCGGTGCGGCCCGCGCAAACAGCGTCGCAAAGCCAGCCGCCGGGGCAGGCGCTGCCGCTCGCCGCGGTGGCGCGCCCGCTTTCCGACAGCGGCGAGTTCGCCGCGAGCGACGAGGAGCGCAAGTTTCTCTGTCTGCTCGACGACGGCACGCTGCTCGTTGCCGAAGGGCACGAAATGAATCCGTTCGTGCTGTCGTACTGCGCGAGGCTCGAACGGCTCAACTGCCGCTATACGACGCGGCTGGTGACGCTCGATGCGATCAGGCGCAGCTATCAGGGCCCGCGCCGCGACGGCAGTGCCGAGCGCATCGATCACACGCAGATGCAGGCCGTCGCGAAGAACCTGATCGCGCGGGCGTGCGACGAGCGTGCGTCGGATATCCATATCCGTGTGAACCGCTTCAGCACGGAGATTCTTTTTCGCATCCACAACGAACTCGTGCGCATGTCGGAGCAGACGCGCGAGTACGGCGAGCGGCTGCTCGCCACGCTTTATGCGGCGATGTCGAGCGTATCGGACAACACCTACAAGCCGAACGAACGCCAGGACGCGGCCATCGGCGATCGCGACAAGCTGCCGGACCGGCTTTTCGGCGTGCGGATCGCGACGGCGCCCACGAGCGTCGGCAGCGTCATGGTGCTGCGGCTGCTCTACAACGATGCGGGCGAGGCGACGGCCCTGACCGAGCTCGGCTTCACGGTGGCGCAGGCGAACGCGTTCGAGCTGCTCGCGCAGCAGCCGCACGGCATGAACATCATCAGCGGCCCGACCGGCTCGGGCAAATCCACGACGTTGCAGCGCGTGCTGACGAGGCAACTGCGCGAGATGGCCGGCTCGATCCACGTCATCACCGTGGAAGACCCGGTGGAGTACCCGATCGAGGGCGCCGTGCAGACGCCCGTCGTCAACGCGCCGACGGAAGAGGCGCGCTCGCTCGCGTTCGCCGCCGCGATCGCGAACGCGATGCGGCTCGATCCCGATACGATCATGATCGGCGAGGTGCGCGACCGCGCATCGGCGCAAAGCGCGTTGCGTGCCGCGATGACGGGCCATCAGGTCTGGACGACGGTGCACGCGAACGGCGCGCTCGCGATCGTGGACCGTCTCGTCGATCTCGGCTTGCCGATCGCGATGGTGACGGACGAATCGCTCGTCACGGGGCTCATCAGCCAGCGGCTCGTCAAGCTGCTGTGTCCGCACTGCTCGCGCCCGCTGGCCGAATCGATGGCGCAGCTCGACATGGGGCTCGTCGCGCGCCTGAAGCGGGCCGTCGGCGCGCGGTTCGACGCGGTGCGCGTGGCCGGGCCGGGCTGCCCGCATTGCAAGAACGGCACGGTCGGCCGGACCGTGGTGGCCGAGGTCGTGCGCACCGACGCGACGTTTTGCGAATTGCTGCGCGCCGGGCGCAAGCCCGATGCGCAGGCGTACTGGCTCGGCGAGCTCGCGGGGCAGACGGTCGCGCAGCACGCGCTCGAAAAAGTGGCGGCGGGCCTCGTCGATCCGCGCATGGCGGAGCGCGTGGTCGGGCCGTTCATGCAGGGCAGCGGGGGGCGGCCGCAGCCGCTCGGAAGCGGCTATGGCACTTGAGCTCAACCGGCGCTGGGCGCGCCTGCAACTCACGACGCAGGCGCGCCTGCGGCTCTATCGCAAGATCGCGAAAATGCTCGCGAACGGTTTGCCGTTGCTCAAGATTCTCGAGGAGCTCGAGTTGCGTGCGTCGCACGAGGGCCGCAAGCCGAACGAGCCGCTGGCATTGACGCTCGCGGACTGGCGCGGCGTCGTGCAAAACGGCGGCATGCTGGCCGAGGCAATGGCGTGGTGGGTGCCGCATACCGAGCAGATGATCGTCATGGCCGGCGAGCAGTCCGGGCGCCTCGAGGCCGCACTGCTGAACGTGTGCAACGTCGTGCAGTACGGCCGCAGGATCCGTACGGCCATCGTCGGCGGGTTGACCTACCCGTGCGTGATCGTGGCGATGACGATCGGGTACGTGTACCTCTTCGGCAAGCTCGTGATTCCGCGCTTCGCGTCGATCGTGAGCCCGGAGCGCTGGCACGGCGTGGCGAAGTCGCTCTACGAGCTGTCCCGGTTCGTGCAGGGCGGCATGATCTACTGCCTCGTGGTGCTCGCGATCCTCGTCGCGGCGCTCTTTTACTCGATGCCGCGCTGGTCCGGCAACGTGCGGGCCTGGCTCGACCGCTACCCGCCTTACTCGATCTATCGGCTCATTACGGGCTGCGGTTTTCTCGTCGCGCTTTCGTCGCTGCAGGCGGCGGGCTTCACGGTCGAACGCTCGCTCGCGCGGCTGGCCACCGATGCGACGCCGTGGCTCAGGCAGCGAATCGACGACATGCTGTTCGGCGTGAAGTCGGGGCTCAACGTCGGCGAGGCGATGAAGAACGCCGGCTACCGGTTTCCTTCGGAGGAGATCGTCGACGATCTGTGTGTGTATGCCGAATACAAGGGCTTCGCCGAGGCGCTGCACGCGATCGCCAACGAATGGATGACCGACGGCGTGGAGACGATCGAGGCGCAGATGCGCGTGGTCAACGGCGCGGCGATCGTCGTGCTCGCGCTCGTGCTGTCGTGGCTCATCAGCGGCTTCTTCGGAATTCAGCAGGAAATTGCGGCTTTGGCTCGGAGTCTGCATTGAGCCTGCCGTGTAATGACGTGTAAGCGCAGTGCAAACGAACGGGTGTTGAAGGTAGGGGCACGTCTTTCTCGAGTGCCGATTGAGGAAACCAAGGAGAGCAACATGAATGTCAAGACCGTCGCATCGATTCGCGCCCGGGTGGGCAGCCGTGGGGCACGGCACATGCAGCGTGGCGCCACCCTGCTCGAAGCGATCGCCTATCTCGGGATCGCCGCAATCGTCGTCATCGGCGCCATTGCGCTGCTGCGCGGCGCATTCGGCAGTGCGTCGTCGAATCAGACGGCCGAGCAGGTGACGGCCATCCAGACCGGCGTCAAGAAGCTGTATATGGGGCAGACCAACGGCTACAACGGGCTGACGACGACCGTCGCCATTGCCGCCGGCATCATCCCGACTACGCTCGTCATCGACACCGCGGCAAATACCGTCACCGATGCCTGGGGTGGCGCAGTCACCGTTACGAGCGCTACCAGCGGTACATTCACGATCGAATTCGATTCCGTGCCGACGGACGTATGCATCAACGCGGCGTCTGCCGGCGGAACCTGGACGGCCGTCTCGATCGGCGGTGCGACGCAAACCGTGCCGGTCACGCCCGCTGCCGCTCAGGCGGCTTGTGCCGGTGGTGCGAAGAACATCATCTGGACCTCCGCCTGATCGAGGCCAGAGTATCGGCCTTCACTCCGATTGACGCCACGAGCCGCCTGCCATGTTCCTGATCTGGATCGTCGCCGCCTTCGCGATGCTGACCGGTGCCTACGCGCTGCTCGGCGCCGAGGCGGCGCCGGCACCGCTCGCGCCGTCGGCGATGGCGCTCGCGGCGAACATGAGCGCCTACCGGCAGGCCGTGGTGGCCTTTGCGCGCGCCAACCCATCGTTCGCCGGCAGCGTGCCGGCGGCGAGCGTCGCGCCCTACCTCGGGGCGACCGTTCCCGATCCGATGTGGCGGAACTACGTCCAGCCCAATACCGGCTATGCGGGCAGCCTGGTCGTGGTCTATGCGGCGTCGGCGGCGGCCGCGGCCGCGGTCGACGGCATCGAGCAGATGGCGCAGGGCTCGGCGCTGGCCGGCGTGGCGCTCGGCGCCAACCTCGTGTCCCCCGGCAACCCGGCCGTGCCGCTGCCGGCCGCGCTGGCGAACGCGATCCCGAACGGCATGCCGGTATGGATGGCGCAAGCGTATGACTGAGCGCACCCGTACCCTCGCTCGCATCGGCATGCGGCGCGCCGGCCCCCGCGCGCGGCCGGCGCGCCGCATGTCCGGCTTCACGATGGTGGAGATGCTGGCGGTACTTGCGCTCGCGGCATTGATGATGGCGGGCCTCGTCACGCTCACGAACTCGTCGCTCGACGATACGCGCGCGCAGCAGGCCGCGCTTTATCAGTCGCAGCTGACGGCGGCCGCCACGCGGCTCATTCGGCAGAACTACACGGCGCTCGCGGCCCAGGCCACGACCACCTCGCCGGTGATCGCGAAAATGACCGGCTCGACGTATCAGCTGTCGACCTACCTTCCGAATGCGTTGAGCGGCACGAACCCATATGGTCAGGCGCCGTGCCTGCTGGTCTACGCGGCCCCGGGCGGCGCCAGCCCGGTGGCGTTGCAGGCGCTGCTCGTCACGGAGGGCGGCCGGACCATTCCCGATCCCGAACTCGGCTACATCGCGGCGAACGCCGGCCCGGGCGGCGGTTCGATCCAGGCGACGAACAATGCGATCGGCGCGGCCACCGGCGCCTTCGGCACCTGGAAGATCGATACGCCGAACCCGGCGAATACATCCTGCACAAGCACGAAAACGGGCACGGGACATCTGGCGAGCCTCATTTTCTACGACGGCACGCAGGCGCAGAACGTCGACTATCTGTACCGCGTGGCCGTGCCGGGCAACCCGCAGGCGAACACGATGCAAGTGCCGATCGTGCTCGCGCAGCAGATCGACTACGCCGCCTGCACGCAACCCGGCGCCATCGCGGCCGACGCTTCGGGCAACGTCCTGAATTGCGATGGAACGCAGAAGCTGTGGGTGCCGCAGGCGGCCTATCACTGGCGCGAACCGGTGGCCAACGAAGCGGCGCTCGCGACCGTTGCCGCGCATCAGGGCGACGTGCGGCTCACCGCCGCGACGAATCGGGCCTATGCGTACGACGGCGCCGCATGGCAGGCGCTGGCGGTGGACGAAGCGGGCAATCTCGCGCTCGGCAACGCGAACAACGTCGGCGACCCATGCCCGCCCGCGCCGCAGAATGCGGCCATCGCCCCCGCGTCGGCGAGCACGACGCTCGTCTCCACCGATGCGAACGGGCGCGTGCTGTCGTGCCGCGGCGGCAGGTGGCAAACGCAAAGCGAGATCGAGCCGGCGTCATCGCTCACGGGCTGCCAGCTCGTGATGGCCAACCCGAACGGCGCGGGCGATTACTCGGCCTGCACGGGCCAGCCGGCGACGAACTTCCAGTCGGGCGCCTATTCGTACAACGGCAGCAACGGTACGTACTCGTATACGTTCAGGACGACCGTCAACCTCACCAAGCCGGGGATCATCGTCGCGTCCACCTGGGCGCACCTGAACGACGGCATGTGCAACGGCCCCACCGGCAACCGCGGGCAGCTCTCGCAGAGCATCGACATCACCGACGGCGGCAACCACACCCTCGGGCATACGGAGAGCCAGACGCCGACGCTTCAGGACGATTCGGGCGGGATCAACAACGCGCTGTCCCAGGCGGGCACGCCTGGCACCTACACGATCGTCGTGACGACGAACTGGGCGACGTACGCCGGTATCACGACGCCGTGGGTCAGCAGCTTTTGCGGGGAGTCTGGCCAGACGGTCTGGAACACGCCCGTCGCGGCCGGCTGGACGATCAACTCCTACTACTGAGCGCCCAACCGTGAGCCCATCGACACCGCACACCTTCGCAGCACCGCCGCGCACGGCGCGATCGGCGCGACCGGCGCAAGCGGCGAAAGCGGCGCCATTGCGCCGGCGCCGCCTTCGCGCGGGCTCAGTGCGGCGCGAGCGTCTGCAGCATTTCGTGCAGCTCGAGCCGGTTGTAGGTCGCGCGCAGCACGTCGCGCGGCAGGCATTGCCGCTTCGATACGAGGCTGAAGAGGTGATCGTTGAGCATGCGCGACATGTTGTCTTCCTTGCGCTTCATGAACTCGGCAAGGTAGGGGAGCTTGCCCGGATCGGTCAGCAGGCCGCTGATTTGCTGATTATTGTTGAAGAGCAGTTCGCTCGCGAGCACGAAGTTCTCGCCATCCTCCGTCGGCACGAGGCACTGGCAGATCACGCCGATCAGGCAGTTCGCGAGCGCGGCCGCATAGCGCTCGCGCTGCTCGGCCGGAAAAAACGACAGCAGCCGCGTGAGCGTGCCGATCGCGCTGCCCGTGTGCATCGTCGCGAGCACGAGGTGGCCCGATTCGCCGGCCTGCAGCGCCGTCTCCGCCGTCTCGGGGTCGCGCACCTCGCCCACCATGATGACGTCGGGCTTTTGCCGCAGCGCCTCGCGCAGGCCGGCCGAGAAGCTCGGCGTGTCGGTGGGCACTTGCCGCTGCGAGACGATCGACGTGCGGCCCTCGAGTTCGTATTCGATCGGCTCCTCGATCGTGACGATGTGGCTGTTGCGCGTGCGGTTGATGTGCTCGAGCAGCGACGCGATCGTCGTCGTCTTTCCCGAGCCGGTCGGGCCCGTCACGAGGATCAGCCCCTTGGCGCTGTCGATCATCGAGCGCACGTAGGCGGGCAGGCCGAGCTTGTCGAGCGCGAGCGGCTGCAGCGGCAGGCGCCGGATCGAGATGACGAGCTTGCGGCCGCCATTGGTGCGGTAGATGTTGCAGCGAAGGCGGCAGCGCGTGAGCACGAACGGGCGATCGATCGCGCCGTGCTGAAGCTGCGCCTCCCAGTCCGGTTCGATCGAGGCCAGCGTGGGCAGCATTTCGTCGTGGAGCACGGGCTCCTCGCCGACGGCGAGCCAGCCGCGCGGCGCCTTGATCATGATCGGCCGGTCCTGCTCGATATGGATGTCGGTGAAAGTCTGCCGCAGGTCGATCAATTCGAGAATCTCGCGCGTCAGGTCGCGACGTTCGTGACTCGGAGCGTTCATCGTCAGTGCCCTTCCTATGAAAGATAGTCGGAACTTACATGAAAACTTTGTCGATGTGTCGGAGAAGCACCGGGCGGCGCCGCGCACGTTTCATCGCGGGCGGCGCGTCATGAACTGGGCTTACCGACTGGGCACCGTGGCCCTCGCCGCCGCGCTCGCGTTCGGGGCGACGGCCCCCGTTGCCGAGGCGGCGGCCGTGCGCTGGAAGTCGTCGATCGTCGATTACGAAGCGCAGGGCAAGGACATCAAGGATGTGCTGCGCGACTTCGGCGCGAGCCAGGGCGTCCCCACGCGCATCGCCGCCGATGTGGGCGGCACCGTGAGCGGCAAGTTCCATCTGCCGCCGCGGCGCTTTCTCGATACGCTCGCGGCGTCGTTCGGCTTCGTGTGGTACTACGACGGCGAAGTGCTCGACATCACGACGGCCGCTGAACTGCAGAGCACGCTCGTGAAGCTCGATTCGGCCGATACGGGCGCGCTGCGCGATGCGCTCGACCGGCTGCGCATCTCCGACGAGCGTTTTCCGATCGTCTACGACAGCGCGCAGGGCACGGCGCTCGTGAGCGGGCCGCCTCGCTACGTGCAGATGGTGACGAACGTGGCGTCGCGGCTCGACAACAACGCGGCGCATCGAAGCGGCACGCAGGTACGCGTCTTTCCGCTCTATCACGCGTGGGCGCAAGACCGCACGGTGCCCATCGACGGCCAGCAGGTCACGCTGCAGGGCGTGGTGGCCGTGCTCAACGGCATCTACCACCCGCGCACGGCCAAGGCCGCCGACAGGCGCGGCGACGGCGAGGGCGGCCGTCCGGCGAGCGGCGTGAAGCGCACCACACCGATCAACGACGTGAACGGCAATGCCTACAACGGCCCGTACATTCCGCCGCCGGTGCCGTCGGGCGCGGCCGGCAAGGGCATGTTCGCCGGGCTCACCGGGCAGCCTTCGCCGGCCGTGGCGGCGGCGGTGGGCGAGCCGCCGCCGCCGCAGAACACGAGCACGGCGCCGGCGAGCGACGATCAACTGCCCGTCATCGTCGCGGACCAGCGCACGAACTCCGTCGTGATTCGCG
>Ga0268257_1002164_pt1 | contig 14799 bp, 15 predicted proteins | sample AgamicAtPrz_FD_200249 | JGI IMG/M metagenome (GOLD analysis project Ga0268257, IMG submission 200249) | Agave microbial communities from Guanajuato, Mexico - At.P.rz (v2) (version 3) | ecosystem: Host-associated > Plants > Phyllosphere > Phylloplane/Leaf | place: Guanajuato, Mexico | collected...
TGCCTGTCTGGGCAGACACCCTCGATCAGCTGTACAAGGTCGCTGGCTGGCCCGACCAGCGCGCCCATTTCAACGATGCCGTGAGCGCCGCCCAGCAGCGCTACCGCAACAGCTTGCCGCCTGCGGTCTACCAGGCGCTGGTCAACAACAGCAACCAACGGTTCCAGGCCCAGGCCATGGACCAACGGGCCCAGGCGCAACTGCGCGCCAACCTGCCCAACCCCTCGCCGGCCCTGGCCTTCTTCCAGTCGCCGCTGGGGCGCAAGGTCGTGGCCGCCGAACTGCTTGCCACGCGCAAGGACCAGCTGGCCAAGCATGCCAAGGGCCTGCCGAAGATCCAGGCCAGCGACAACCGCCTGCTGATCGTCGGCCACCTGGCCCAGGCCCTGCCCGCCCGCGAGGCCGGCGCCGAGGTCAGCCTGGCGATCGCCGGCGTGGCGGCCGACAGCCTGAGCTCGATGCTGCCCGGCCTGTTCGGTGGCGGCCAGGCCCAGAACCTGCTCGATGGCCAACGCCAGCGCTTGATGAATCAGGTGGGCGAGGACCTGAACAACACGTTGTTGTACGTCTATCGCGACCTGTCGGACACCGAACTCGAGCAGTTCGCCACCTTCGCCGAATCGACGGACGGCCAGGCCTACTATAAAGCCGCGGTGGCCGCGATTCGCGCCGCCCTGGCCGTGGGCCAGAACGCCGCCAACCTGAAGTAGGTCAGCCCAGGCGCTGGTCGATGAACTCGAAGTAGCGCTGACGGATGCCGGGCAGCTCGTTGGCCAGGTGATGCCGCGCCTCGGGCAGCATGAGGATCTGCGGCTCGGCGAACTTGGCCTTGAGCACCTTGAGGTTATACGGCCAATCCACCGTACCGTCCGCCTCGCCCTGCACGATCAACGGCCGCCGCGTACTCCGGGGCGCGGCTTCGATGCGCCGGACCCACTTCATCAGTGCACCGACCCAGGCGGTCGGCAGGCGCCGTGGCTGCAGCGGGTCGGCTTCGAGAAAGGGCAGGAAGGCCGGGTCGTTGGTGTTTTCGCTGAAGCGCCGCTCGATGCCGTTGACGAAGTGGCGCAGCACCCGGTAGCTCAGCTTCGACCAGCCCCAGGCCCGCGGGCGCACCAGGGGGGCCAACAGGATTGTCTCACCGTCGACAGGGCTGCTTTCGCCCTGGTGCAACAGGTGGTCGACCACGATCGCCCCACCGGTGCTTTGGCCACAGAGATGCCAGGGCCGTGGCAGGTCGAGCAGCCGGGCCTGTTCGAACAGCGCCTCGAGCACCTGCTGGTAGATGCCGAAATCATCGATGCTGGCTCGTTCGCCACTGGACAGGCCATGCCCCGGCAGGTCGCAGCCGATCACCGCGTAGCCGCGCCCCAGGGCCCACTCGATCACGTGGCGGTACAGGCCCATGTGATCGTAGTAGCCATGCAGCAGGAACAACGTCGCCTGCGGCCGTTCGGGCAGCCAGACCTGGCCGACCAGGTCGAAGCCCGCAACCCGGAAGCCGCCCAGCCAACTGTGCGCGGACAGGCCCAGGCCGTAGAAACCCTGGTAGGCCTGGCCCTGGGTGGACAGCAGGTGGCGATCGGCAAGAGGCGACAGGCTGGCGCGCAGCAGGTCGGGGTGGAAACTGGCGGGCATCGGTACATCCAGAGTGAAGCAAGTATTGATCTGCGATATTCAGCTCTGGGCCACGTCATGGCAAGCTTGGCCACCTCCGACGAACAATGCGAGCCCGCTCCCACGAGCATCGCGCAAGGCCCCTATGGCGAAGCGACTTCTGACTTTCCTTGCCCTGCTGTTCTGCGCTGCCACCGCCTGGTGGGCCTACGACAGCTTCCAGTCCCGCTACCTGCGACCCTTCGACAACCAGGCCACCTTCTTCGACGGCAGCCAACTGCGCCTCCCCGCCGAGCTGGCCGGCCCGGGCCCGATCCGCGTGGTGCATTTCTGGGACCCGGCCTGTCCATGCAATGTCGGCAACCAGCAACACCTGGGCGAGCTGGTCGAGCACTTCGCACCGCTCGGGGTCAGCTTCCATGTCGTGCAAAAGCCTGGCAGCCACGGCCGACTGCCGGCCAATCTGGGAGCGCTGAAGCCCCTGGCCAGCCTGCCCGGCAGCGAGCACCTGCCCGCCAGCCCCGCCGTGGCGATCTGGGACCACGACGGCAACCTCGCCTACTTCGGCCCCTACAGCGAAGGCGCGGTGTGCAACTCGAGCAACAGTTTCATCGAGCCGATCCTCAAGGCGCTGGCACAAGGGCGTCGGGTGCAGGCCTCGAATACCCTGGCGGTCGGCTGCTATTGCCCCTGGATCGATTGACGCACCCGCGCCGGGTTGCCGACCACCACAGCCCCCGCCGGCACATCCCGGGTCACCACGCTGCCCGCGCCGACCACGGCGTTATCACCGATGGTCACCCCAGGCAGGATGATCGCCCCGCCGCCGATCCAGACGTTGTCGCCAATGACCACCGCACGCCCGCTTTCCAGGCCGCTGCGGCGCAGCGCCGGGTCCAGCGGGTGGTCGGCGGTGTAGATCTGCACCGCCGGGGCGATCTGGCAGTCGACGCCGATGCGCACTGGCAGCACGTCGAGGATCACACAGTCGAAGTTGATGAAGGTGTTGGCGCCCACGCTGATGTTGTAGCCGTAGTCGCAGTGGAACGGCGGACGGATCACCACGCCTTCGCCCACGCTGGCGAAATGCGCCTTCAACAACTCATGGCGCGCCTCGTTGGGTTGCTCGACACTGCTGTTGTAGCGGTGCATCCACTGCCGGTTGGCCGCCTGTTCGGCTTGCAGCTCGGGGCAACCAGCATGGTAGAGCTGGCCTGCCAGCATCTTCTGTTTTTCGCTGAGGGACATGGAAACTCCTTTGAGGGGGCTATGCTCAGTTCGCGAATCCGCCGATGATCGGACCACATTCTTTCGCTCGAGTGCACAAGGAGTCTCGATGAAGCGCAGCCTGACCTTGCTGGCAGTGGTGATCGCCGTGGCCGCTGCGGGCGGCGGTTACTGGTACGTGCAGGGCAAGCAGCCCCAGCGTGATGGCGAAGCGGCCATCCATGGCTTGCAGGCGCCGGTCAGCGTGCGCTTCGATGCCCGTGGCGTGCCCCACCTCCAAGCGCAGAACGAGCAGGACCTGTATCGCGCCCTGGGCTACGTGCAAGCCCAGGATCGTCTGTTCCAGATGGAGATCATGCGCCGCCTGGCTCGCGGCGAGCTGGCCGAGGTGCTGGGCGAGAAGTTGCTGCCCACCGACACCCTGTTCCGCAGCCTGCGGATTCGCGACCAGGCAGCCTTGATGGTGCAGCGCCAGGACCGCCAGTCACCGGCCTGGCAGGCGCTGCAGGCGTACCTGGACGGCATCAACCAGTGGCAGGCCAGCCACCCCAAGCCGATGGAGTTCGACCTGCTCGGCATCACGCCGCGCCCGTTCACCGCCGAGGACACCCTGAGCATTGCCGGCTATCTCGCCTACAGCTTCGCCGCAGCGTTCCGCACCGACCCGGCGCTGACCTACATTCGCGACCAGCTCGGCCCCGAATACCTGAAGATCTTCGACCTCGACTGGCAGCCCGACGGCGCCGTGGCCACGCCGCTGGCCGCCGCCGACTGGCGCAGCCTGGAGCAGTTGGCGCGGCTCAGCCACGAGGCCCTGGGCGATGCCGGCATCCCGCAGTTCGAGGGCAGCAACGCCTGGGCCGTGGCCGGCAGCCGTACCCGCAGCGGCCGGCCCCTGCTGGCGGGTGACCCGCACATCAGCTTCGCGGTGCCGGCGATCTGGTACGAGGCGGAGCTGTCGGCGCCGGGTTTCAACCTGTATGGCTACTTCCAGGCGCTCAACCCGTTCGCCCTGCTCGGCCACAACCGCGACTTCGGCTGGAGCCTGACCATGTTCCAGAACGACGACGTCGACCTGATCGCGGAGCGGACCAATCCGCAGGACCCCGAGCAAGTGATGGTCGACGGCAAATGGCAGCCACTGGAAAAGTCCGAGCAGAAAATCGCGGTCAAGGGCGCCGAACCGGCCAGCATCACCCTGCGCCGCTCGCCCCACGGTCCGATTGTCAACAGCGTGCTCGGCGACACCGCCGGCCCGACGCCCATCGCCATGTGGTGGGCCTTCCTGGAAACTGACAACCCGATACTCGAGGGTTTCTACCGGATCAACCGCGCCGACACCCTGGGCAAGATGCGCGAGGCGGCGGCCAAGGTCCAGGCACCGGGACTGAACCTGGTGTGGGCCAATGCCCGGGGCGACATCGGCTGGTGGGCGGCGGCGCGGCTGCCAATCCGCCCGGACGGCGTCAACCCGGCGTTCATTCTCGATGGCGCCAGCGGCCAGGCCGCCAAGCCGGGCTTCTACCCTTTCAGCGCCAATCCGCAACAGGAGAACCCGGCCAGTGGCTACATCGTCTCGGCCAACTACCAGCCACCCGGCGCAGTGCCCGTACCCGGCTACTACAACCTGGCCGACCGGGGTCGTCAGCTGGATCGCCAGCTGAGCAATCCGGACATCAAGTGGGACACCCAGAACAGCCAGGCCCTGCAGCTGGACACCAGCACCGACTATGGCCCGCGTACCCTGGCGCCGCTGCTCGGCACCTTGCGCAACATTGCCCAGGGCGACGAGGAGAAGGAGTTGGTCGAGCAGCTGGCGGCCTGGCGCGGCGACTACCCGCTGGACTCCACCAGTGCCACGCTGTTCAACCAGTTCCTCTACGAACTGGCGTTCGCCGCCCTGCACGATGAACTGGGCGACACCTGGTTCCCGGTGCTGATCAGTACCCGAGCCATCGACGCCGCGCTGCCTCGCCTGGCTGGCGACCCTCAATCGCCCTGGTGGAACCTGCGCGGTAGCAACGAACATACCGATCGCAACGCCATCGTGCGCCTGGCCTGGCAGCGCAGCCTCAAGCACCTGCACGAGACCTTTGGCAAGGATCCGGCCAGCTGGCAATGGGGCAAGGCCCATACCCTCACCCACAACCATCCGCTGGGCGTGAAGAAGCCGCTGAACCTGTTGTTCAACGTCGGGCCCTACGCCGCGCCGGGGACCCACGAGGTGCCAAACAACCTGTCGGCGAAGATCGGCCCGGCGCCCTGGCCTGTCACCTACGGGCCATCCACCCGCCGCCTGATCGACTTCGCCGACGCCGGCGCCGCGCTGACCATCAACCCGGTCGGGCAGAGTGGCGTGCCGTTCGACCGGCACTATGGCGACCAGGCCGAGGATTATATCGAGGGCCGCTATCACAAGGCGCGGATGGGGGTGATTCCGGCGCAAAGCACGCTGCGGCTGGTGCCCAGATAGAAACCGGGGCCGCTGTGCGGCCCCGCTCAGGTAATCAACCCTGCCACTTGCCGCCTTCGACGATCACGCTCTCCGGCTTGGTGTCGTCGCTCAGTTCCTTGCGCACGTACTGGTCGTACAGCTTGAGCAGGAACTTCTCCTCGCCGAGCTTGGCCAGTTCGGCGTTCACCCAATCACGCAACTCGGTATTGCCCTTCTTCACCGCCGGGGCGATCGGTGCTTCATCACCCAACAGCTGTGGCAGCACGCGGTAGCCAGGGTTTTGCTTGGCCCAGCTGAACAGGATCAGGTTGTCCTGGGCATAGGCATCGCCCCGGCCGTTGGCCAGCGCAGCCAGCGACTCGCTGTTCTTCTCGAACTTGAGCAGTTTCCAGTCCGGGTGGGTCTTGGTCAGCCAGATGTCGGCGGTGGTGCCGGTGGTGACAATGATGGTCTTGTCGGCCAGGTCGTCGAGCTTCTGCACCGAACTACCGTCGGCGACGATGGCCTGCACCGCGACGCGCAGGTTGGGGTTGGTGAAGTCCACCGCTTCCTTGCGTTCCGGGGTGACGGTCATGTTGGCGAGGATCAGGTCGACCTTGTCGCTCTGCAGGAACGGGATGCGGCTGGCAGGCTCGACGGCGACGAACTCGACCTTGTTCTCGTCGCCCAGCAGGTCCTTGGCGAAGCGACGGCCGATGTCGGTGTCGAAGCCCACGTAGCGGCCGCCTTCATCGACGAAGCCGAACGGTGGCTTGTCGGTGAACACGCCGACGATCAGCTTGTCGCGGGCCTTGATGGTTTCCAGGTAGCTGGTGGCCGGCGAGGCGGCGGCAGGCTTGGCCGGGTCTTCGGACTTGTTGCAGCCGGCCAGCAGGGCCAGGCCGAGCAGTGGAGCGAGCAGTTTGGCGAACGGGGCGGTCTTCATGACAGTTCCTTGTACAGTGTCTTGGGCAGGCTTTCGACGAACGAGAATTTCTCCAGGAACTGCTGCGCGCGTGCGGTCTGCGGTTGAGTGAAGAAGCGCTCAGGGTGGTTCTGTTCAAGGATCCTGCCGGCCTCCATGAACACGATGCGGTCGGCCACCGCGCGGGCGAAGGCCATTTCGTGGGTGACGATGAGCAGGGTCATGCCTTCGCGGGCCAGACCCTGGATCACCTGCAGCACTTCCTTGACCATCTCTGGATCAAGGGCGGCGGTGACCTCATCGAAGAGCATCACCTGTGGATTCATGCACAACGAACGGACAATGGCGATGCGTTGCTGCTGGCCACCGGAGAGCTGGCGCGGGAACGCGTCACGCTTGTCCAGCAGCCCTACCCGGGCCAGCAAAGCCTCGGCCTGGGCCTGGGCCTCGTGGCGTTCGCGCTTCTGCACCTTCAGCGGACCCAGCAGCAGGTTGTCGATCACGCTCATGTGGCCGAACAGGTGGTAGCTCTGAAACACCATGCCGACCCGTTGGCGCACCTGGCGCCAGTCGGTGTCGGGGCCGAGCAGCTCCTGGCCGTCGAGGCGCAGGCTGCCGCCCTGGGCCTCCTCCAGGCCGTTGAGACAGCGCAGCAGCGTGCTCTTGCCGCAACCGCTGGGGCCGAGGATCACCACCACCTCGCCGGCCTGGACCTTGAGGTCGATGTCCGCGAGCACCTGGTGCTGGCCGAAGGACTTGTTGAAACCTTGGAATTCGATCAATGGATTCATGCGTGGGCCCAGCGCCGCTCCAGCACACGGGAGGCGGCTGACAGCGGATAGCAGACAAGAAAGAAGAACAGGAACAGCGCGCCGTAGACCATCACCGACTCGTAGGTGCGCTCGATGATCTGCTGCCCCGCCTTGATCACTTCGACCACACCGATCAGCACCGCCAGCGAGCTGGTCTTGATGATCCGCGTGTAGATGTTGATGGTCGGCGGGGTCATGCGCTTGAGCGCCTGGGGCAGCAGCACGTAGCCATACAGCTGCCAGCCGCCCAGGCCGATCGACAACCCCGCCTCGCGCTGCCCGCGTGGCAAGGACTGCAGTGCGCCGCGCACCACCTCGCCCACCTCGCTGGCGCCCCACAGGCCCAGCACCAGCACCGCGCACCAGAAGCTGGGGATGCTCAGGCCGAAGAAGATCGGCAAGCCGAAGAACACCAGGTATAGCCAGACCAGCACCGGAATCGCCCGGAACAGTTCCAGGTACAGCTGCAGCAGGATGTTCAGCCAACGGCTGCCGAGGGTCGCCAGCACGCCGTAGAGCATGCCGCCCAAGGTGGCGAACAGGATGCCCAGGGCCGAGATCGCCAGGGTCTGCCCGGCGCCCCTGGCCAGTTGCGGCAGCGAAACCAGCAGCAGCTCAATGCCCGAACTGGCCATGTTGCAGCCTCCGTTCCAGGTAGCGCAGCAGCAGCGACAGCGGCAGGAAGATCAGCACGCAGAGCAGGGTCAGCACGGCGAGCATTTCGTAGGTCTTGTAGTACAGGGCGATGTAGTTCTTGGTGGTGTAGAGGATCTCCGGCACCGCCACCGCCGACACCACGGTGGTTTCCTTGAGCAGGAAGACGAAGTTGGCGAACAGCGCCGGCAGGCTGAGGATGCCGGCCTGGGGCAGGATCACATGGCGCAGCAGCTGGCCCTCGGAAAGCCCGATGGAGCGCCCGGACTCCAGTTGCGCCCGCGGCACGGCCTCGACCCCGGCGCGCAGCACCTCGGTGAGGTAGGCACCGCCCATGAATGTCAGGGTGATGATCGCGGCGGCGAAGCCGGATATCTTCACCCCCAGGCTCGGCAAGGCGAAGTAGACGAAGAACAGCTGGATCAGCAACGGTGTGTTGCGCGCCAGCTCCACGTAGCCCTTGACCAGGCGCCACAGGTACGGCGTGCGCAACACCAGGATCGTCGCGTTGAGCAGCGCCACCAGCAAGGAGGTGACGATGGCGATCGCCCCGACTTGCAGGGTCACGCCAACGGCCTTGAAGAAGGCCGGCAGTGTGCTAAGCATGAAAGCGGTGTCGAAGCTCATGGAAGGGGCCTCGACACCAGGTCACTAAGGTACGGCATAGGGAGGGTCCAGGGTCGGCACGAGGGTCGCTCGGCGTCGTTTCAGGAATAGTGGCGCTGTGCCGGTAAGCACGATCTCTAGACTCTAAAGGCATAAAAATATTTTTATAAATATCTTTATTGCATATCTATATCACCACCCCGTGACGCTCGGAAATTTCCTTCGCCAGGCGCGGATCTTTCCGAGAATTTTCCCCTCCAAGGGATTTCAAACTGTGACTTGCACGGCCCTTCACATTCAACAAGGAAGACAACGATGAACAGCCCATGCTTGCCTGCTTCGAACGAACAACTGCTGTGGCTCCTGGCACTGCGCCGGGCCCTGGCGACTCAGCGCTGAGGCTTGCGCTGCACTACGCCAGACCGGCCACCCCGTCAGGCCAGCACAAACAAAAACGCCGACGCAAAATGCGTCGGCGTTTTTCGTAGCGCTTCGCGTATCAGAACGCCGGCAGTACCGCGCCGCTGTACTTCTTCTCGATAAACGCCTTCACTTCCGGGCTGGTCAGCGCCTTGGCCAGCTTCTGGATGGCCGCGCTGTCCTTGTTGTCCGGACGGGCGACCAGGAAGTTCACGTACGGCGAGTCGCTACCTTCGATCACCAGGGCGTCCTTGGCCGGGTTCAGGCCGGCTTCAAGCGCATAGTTGGTGTTGATCATGTCCAGGTCTACCTGATCCAGCACACGCGGCAACATGGCCGACTCAAGCTCCTTGAACTTGAGCTTCTTCGGGTTCTCGGCGATGTCCTTCGGCGTGGCCAGGGCGTTCTTCGGATCCTTCAGGGTGATCAGCCCGGCCTTCTGCAGCAGCAGCAAGGCACGGCCACTGTTGCTGCCCTCGTTGGGGATGGCCACGGTGGCGCCGTCCTTCAGCTCGTCCAGGCTCTTGACCTTCTTCGAGTAGCCACCGAACGGCTCGACGTGCACGCCGATCACGGTTTCCAGGTGGGTGCCCTTGCCTTCGTTGAAGTTCTTCAGGTACGGCAGGGTCTGGAAGTAGTTGGCATCCAGGCGCTTCTGGTCGACCTGCACGTTGGGCTGGACGTAGTCGGTGAAGACCTTGATCTGCAGGTCCACGCCTTCCTTGGCCAGGGTCGGCTTGATCAGTTCGAGGATTTCAGCGTGCGGCACGGGCGTGGCGGCAACCACCAGTTTTTCAGCGGCGTTGGCGAGGCCCGTGAACGACAGGGCGGCAGCCAGGGCGGTGGTCAGCAGGGTCTTTTTCATGGTGATCCTTGTTCTATAGCTGGGCCATCGCAGATGGCGACGTCGGGTGCCCATCCGTTCGGGTGGGCGTGCAGCGGACAATACCGAGATTTTTTATTCCGGAACAATATCTTTTCATTAGCTGCTTATGCCAAAAACAAATGGCCATCACGCCCTTTGCTTATGAACGGCGGCAGACGGCTCTATGGCGCGGATTTCCCCAGTCGTGCCAGCGCCTCGCCGAGCAGCTCGCGCAGTTCGGCCACGGTATCCGCCTCCCGACTGCCGCCTAGCTGCAGGAGCTGGCGGGCCAGGCTGGCGAGGGGAGCGGTATCGGGCAGGTCGAGATGCGCGGGGAGGATTTGCGCGCCATCGCTGACCAGCAAGGCGAAGTGAATGACGTTTTCCAACTCACGGGTGTTGCCCGGCCAGGCGTGTGCTTCGAGCGCCTGTTGTGCGGCCTCGCTGATGAGGGGAACCGGCCGGTCCAGGCGCGCGCTGTAGATCCCCACGAAGTATTCGGCCAACGGCAGGATATCGCCGATCCGGTCACGCAGCGCCGGCAGCTCCAGCTCGCCTTCGTGCAGGTAATGGTAGAGCCGCTCGTTGAAACGCCCCGCGCGCACTGCCAGCGCCAGGTCGATGCTGGAAGCGGCCACCAGCCGCACATCGACCGCCTGCGGCTGCGTGGCGCCGACCCGGATCACCTCGCGATTCTCCAGGGCGGCCAGCAGCTTGCCCTGGATCGCCAGGGGCAGGTCGGCGATCTCGTCCAGATACAACGTGCCGCCATTGGCCGAGCCGAACCATCCGGCGCGACTGCTGGCAGTACCGCCTTGGCTACCGGCGCTGTAGCCGAACAGCTCGGCATCGGCATAGGTCGGGCTGATGGCCGCGCAGTTGACCGACACGAACAACCCGCCGCGATCGCTGGCGCGATGAATCTGCCGGGCCAGCAGCTCCTTGCCGGTACCGGTCTCGCCGCGGATCAGCACCGGCAACGGTTGTGGCGCCAGCCGCTCCAGGGCCTGGCGCAGCGCCTGGGAGCGTGGATCGACGAACACCAGCGCCTTGGCGCGGATGCTCAGCGGGCTCTTGTCCAGTTCGGGGAAGGTCAGCAGCGGCTGACCGAAAGGGGTGTGAAATGTCATGGAATACTCCCGCCCCGGCCGCAAGCGGTCGAGGGATTCAGCTCAGTCGATGAAACCTGTGGATCAGGCGCGGCGCAGGGCGCGCTGGTCGACACGGGCCTGCAGCCGGTAGAGATAGGCAAAGCCTTGCTCCCAGCGCTGGTGCCCGGACTTGACGTTGATATGCCCGGCGTTGGCCAGCAGGCCGGCTTCGGCGCCCCAGGCCTGCGCCAGGTACAAAGCGCGCGGCACGCTCACCGCCGGGTCGTTGTCGGAGCTGACCACCTGGCTCGGGAACGGCAGCGCCTGCAGGGGAATCGGCGCAAAATTGCGCAGGGCCGGCGCGCAATTCGACCGCTCGACATCCGCCGGCGCCACCAATAGCGCGCCGCGCACCCTTTGCTGCAGCTCAGGGCTGGCCTGGGCGGCCCAGTGAGCGACCGTGATGCAACCCAGGCTATGGGCGATGAGGATCACCGGCGAGCGCTCGGCGGCAATCGCCTGCTCCAATGCCTGCACCCAGTCGCGCCGTTGTGGCGTGAGCCAGTCGCTCTGCTCGACCCGTGCGCTGTTGGGCAGGCTGCGCTGCCAGTGACTTTGCCAATGGTTGTCTGGCGATCCTTGCCAGCCCGGCACAATCAGGTAACGAATCGACTCATTGCGCATGGGGACGCCTCCGGAAGTTTGCGTGCTTGGGTGCAAGTATAGGGAGTGGTTTATATCCGTAAAGGAATAAGAAGCTATTTATTAATAACTAAATCACTCATATAGAAGAGGCTTGGCTCCGTGCATAAAAAAAGGGCCATCCCCTGCCAAGGAAAATGGCCCCTAAGCACTTGCCTGAAGAGGGTATCGCCGGTCAGCGGGCAGTGATCACCGCCAGCTTGCTGATCCCGGCACGCTCGATCGCCGCCATCGCCCGGGCGACCTCGCCGTAGTTCACACCATCGTCGGCCTGCAGCTGCACACGCAGCTCGGCGTCCTTGTCCTTGGCAGCCTTGAGGTTGGTCTCCAGCAGGTCGGGCTGGATTTCGTCCTTGTTGATGAACAGCTTGCCGCTGCCGTCGATGCTCACCACCAGCGGGTCCTTCTGCTCCACCGGGGCCACGGCCTCGGTCTTGGGCAGGTTGATGGGGATAGCGTTGGTCAGCAGCGGCGCGGTGACGATGAACACCACCAGCAGCACCAGCATGACGTCCACCAACGGCGTGACGTTGATTTCACTCAACACTTCATCGCTGTCCTGGGTCGAGAAAGCCATCTCAGGAGGCCTCCTTCACAGGTTGGGTGAAGCCGGTGTGCTGGCGCTGCACCGCCGGGTGCACCAGCACGCGGAAGGCGCTCTTCTGCGCCAGGCTGTAGAAGTCGTGGGCGAAGTCATCGAGGTCCGCCGCAGTGAGTTTCAGACGACGGAGGAAGTAGTTGTAGACCAGCACCGCCGGTACCGCGACGGCGATTCCCACCCCGGTGGCCACCAACGCCGCGCCGATCGGGCCGGCCACGGTTTCCAGGCTGGCCGAGCCCGCCGCGCTGATGCCCTTGAGCGCCTCCATGATGCCCCACACCGTGCCGAACAGGCCGATGAACGGCGAGGTGCTGCCGATACTGGCCACCACCGCCAGGCCGGTTTCCAGCGAACGCCGCTCGCGGACGATCTGCTGGCGCAGGGCGCGCTCCAGCCGATCCTGGTGGTTGATGGCCTGGCTGAGGTCACTGGCCTGGCCAGTCTCGCCAACCGCGATCGCCGCAAAGCCGGCCTGGGCGACACGGGCGGCCGGACCTGGCAGATCGTGGGCGGGCTCGGCGGCGGAGTCGAGACTGGACGCGGCCCAGAACTGCTGGTGGAAGCGCCTGTCCTGGTTTTTCAGGCGCACGAACTGCACGACCTTGACCAGGGCCAGCGCCCAGGTGGCGACGGAGAAGCCGACCAGCAGCCAGATGACCGCGCTTTCAACAGATTCGAGGGGAGATGCCAACAAGCTCATGATGAAGTCCTTCCTGTGTGCGCTCGCAAGTTAACGAAGCTTGAAATCGATCGGTACGCTGACCCAACCCACCTGGGCCACGTCGCCCTGCTTGGCCGGGACGAAGCTCCAGCGCTTCACCGCCGCCAGCGCGGCGGCGTCCAGGGCATCGCGGCCACTGCTCTTCTGGATCTGGATCTGCCCCGGCTTGCCGCTGGGCAGCACCTCGACGCGCAGCAGCACGGTGCCTTCCCAGCCACGGCGCTGGGCCATCTGCGGATACTCCGGCGCAGGGTTCTTGAGGTACGCGGCGTTGGCCGAGGCCGGGGTCACTGGCGCAGGCGCGGGTGGCGCAGGTGCCGGCGCCGGGGGGGCTGGCGCGGCGACCGGTGTCGGCGGTGGCGCCTCGACTGGCTTGGGCTGCGGCTTGGCCACGGGCTTGGGCACTGGCTTGGGTTTCGGGACCGGCTTGGGCGCGGGCTTGGCGGCCAGCTCGTCGACAACCGGTGGCGGCGCAGGCGCGGCCACGGGCGTCGGCGCAGGCGGCTCGACCACAGGTGGTGCGGGCGCCGCGAACTCGATGGTCATGGGCGGAATCTTCGGTGGGATGACCGGCAGCTGGGGGGTTGGCTGGTGGCTGACCCAGTACGCCGCGGCGCCATGCAGCGCCAGCACCAGCAGGCCCAGCACCAGCTTGTCGCGACGCTTGAGGCCACTGACCGGCGTACGCTGCAGGCGCAGTTGGCCCAGCGGCAGGCGCAGCGTGCGTCCGAGCTCGACCAGGTCACCCGATGCCGGGTGCCATGGCTGGTCGTAGGCCCTGGCGGCCGTCTGGACATTGCCCATTGCTAAAACTCCTGGAGTTCTTGATTCAGGTGTGTGGCTGAATCATCGGCGCCAGAGGCTTAGCTCATAAAGCAATATTTAAGAGTAAAAATAGATCTTTATGGAATATATTTTTTGGTGGTCTGCCCACAGCCCTTGCCATTCTTGGGCTGGCGCAAAGCACCTGGCAAACGATGCTTTATGGGCATTCAAAATATTCGTCCAAGGCATCAATCCGCCGCGAGGGCTTCGCCCTCGATCATCCGGCAGCGCATAAAAAACCCGGGACCATGCCCGGGTTTCTCAATCATGCATGCAGCTCAGATATCCGCCACCTTCTGCCACACCTTCGGCCGGAAGAACAACGTTTCCCCGCGCGCCAGTCCGGTCAGGCTGTCGTGATCCTTGACGACTTCAGCCTCGATCAACTCGCTCTGCCCCTCCACCTTCAAGGTCACCCGGGTGGTCGCGCCCAACGGACGGATGTCGCGCACCTCGGCGGCATGGTGCCCCTCGGTCTCATGCCGCGACAGCGACACCTCGTGCGGGCGGAACAGCACATGATGGCCTTCGCTCAAGGCCAGGCGGTTGGAGTCGCCGAGGAAGTGATAGACGAAGTCGTTGGCCGGCTTCTCGTACACCTCGCCCGGCGAACCGATCTGCTCGATCACGCCCTTGTTCATCACCACGATGCGGTCGGCGACTTCCATCGCTTCTTCCTGGTCGTGGGTCACGAACACGGAGGTCAGGTTGATATCCTCGTGCAGCCGTGCCAGCCAGCGGCGCAGCTCCTTGCGCACCTTGGCATCCAGCGCCCCGAACGGTTCGTCGAGCAGCAGCACCTTGGGTTCCACCGCCAGGGCGCGAGCCAGGGCGATACGCTGGCGCTGACCACCGGACAACTGCTCGGGGTAGCGGTCGGAGAGCCAGTCGAGCTGGACCATGTTCAACAACTCATGAACCTTCTCGGCGATCTTGCTCTCGCTCGGACGCTCGCCCTTGGGTTTCATGCGCAGGCCGAAGGCGACGTTGTCGAACACGCTCATGTGGCGGAACAGCGCGTAGTGCTGGAACACGAAGCCGACGTTGCGATCGCGCACGTCGTGGCCGGACACGTCCTCGCCGTGGAACACGATGCTGCCGTCATCCGGCGTCTCGAGGCCGGCGATGATGCGCAGCAGGGTGGTCTTGCCGCAGCCCGACGGGCCAAGCAAAGCCACCAGCTCGCCGCTGTGGATATCCAGGTTGATGTTGTCCAGGGCCTGGAAGCTGTTGAAGCGCTTGCTGACGTTACGAACTTCGATCGACATGAATCATTCCTCCGCGGCGCTGTGGCGCAGG
>Ga0268257_1002168_pt1 | contig 14784 bp, 21 predicted proteins | sample AgamicAtPrz_FD_200249 | JGI IMG/M metagenome (GOLD analysis project Ga0268257, IMG submission 200249) | Agave microbial communities from Guanajuato, Mexico - At.P.rz (v2) (version 3) | ecosystem: Host-associated > Plants > Phyllosphere > Phylloplane/Leaf | place: Guanajuato, Mexico | collected...
CGCCGGCAGCGCCACCACGCGGAACACCCGCGGGCTGACGCGCTCGGTGATGGCCTTGATGGTGCCGCCCTTGCCCGCGCCGTCGCGGCCTTCGAAGACGATGCACACCTTCAGGCCTTTCTCCACCACCCACTGCTGGAGCTTGACCAGCTCCACATGCAGGCGCTTGAGTTCCGCCTCGTAGGTCTTGCGTCCAAGCTTCCCGTCGACCTCATCCTTGCGCTTGCCCTTGGCCATCGCCTGCTCCTCTCTGCCCGCTTCAGGTCGCCCCGACGGCGCCGGGACGGAACCAGCAGAGTATGGCTGAACACCCGCCGTTTGCCGGCTGGCCGCCGGTCGGTGCCACTGGCAGGCTTTGCCAAACAGCGCACAGCACGGGCGATATGTCGTCGTGCCACGATTGCGGCCGCTCTGGCGCGCGGGTTCTAATCCCGGCCAGCGCTCCACCCAGCAATTGGCAATACAAGGAAGCCTTACGATGGACAGGAAGATCATACCGCTGGCGCTGCTGGCGACCCTGGTCGGCTGCTCGGACAACCAGCAGCCCCATGAAGCCGACCTGCGCCAGGCTGCCCAAGCCTACCTCGACAGCCAGTACCCGCACTGTTTCGTGATCAGTGCCTTCCCCACCCGCACCCGTGACTTCGATGTCGAAGGGACCAACCAGGCCCTGCACGCCCTGGCCCAGGTCGGCGTGGTCAGCGAACGGGAGGTTGCCCGTACCGAAGTCCCTGAGCGCCTGTGGCAGCCAGCACGCACCGACATCTACTACGCCTACGACCTCACCGACGAGGGCCGCCGCTACTACAGGGCCGATGCAAGGCACAAGGCGAACGGCGCCAGTACCGGCGGGCTGTGCTTCGGCAAGGCCCAGGTCACCGCCATCAACAGCGTCGGCAAGCCTACCGAACACGACGGGCGCAAGCAGGCGCAGGTGAGCTACAGCTACCAGGTCAGCGAACTGCCGAGCTGGGCCAGCGACGCGGCGGTCCAGGCCGGTATCGCCGGCCTCGGCCAGGCGGCCGCCAGTGCCGCCAAGCCGCTGGAGGAAACCCGCGCCATGGTGCTCACGGACCAGGGATGGGTGCACGAACAACTGCTGGCCAACTGATCAAGGTGTTAATCCTGGGAAAATCCGCACACGCCATCCTTGCCTCAACCCGGCCGCCTGGCGGCCGTTTTTCAGGTCAATCGATGGAGACCCCAGTGATGAAAACCCTAGCCTGTGCACTCGCCCTGCTGGCAACGATCTCGGCCACCTCGGCCTTTGCCGAAGGCGGCGCCGACCGCCTCAAGGAACGCAGCGACCAATGGGCGCTGCAACGCCAGCAGGCCGAGCAGATCGCCAAGGGTGACGCCCAGTCACCCGCCCAGCAACAAGCCCAGCAGACCCAAGACGGCGTCAACACGCCCTCCAGCTGATAGGCCCCAATGGGCATTTTTGTTCAATACACGCGCCGCAGCCTCGGGCAGGATAGCCGCACTACCCTCGCCACAAGGAAACGCCCGATGAGCCTGACACTGTCCATGGCGGCCTTCGCCCTGGCCGCCTCCATCTCCCCCGGCCCGGTCAACATCGTCGCCCTCGGCAGCGGCGCGCGCCATGGCCTGCGGGCCAGCATCGGGCATGCGGCCGGCGCCACCCTGGGCTTCTGCCTGCTGCTGGTGCTGGTGGGGCTGGGCGTGCATGAGCTGCTGCTGCGCTGGCCGTTGCTGGGGCAGCTGTTGCATTGGGGCGGCGTGCTGTTCCTGCTGTACATGGCCTGGAAGCTGGCCAGCGACGACGGCGCGCTGGGCACCGAGGGCGGCAAGCGGGCGCCAAGCGCCTGGCACGGCGCGGCCATGCAGTGGCTGAGCCCCAAGGCCTGGCTGGCGGCCGTGGCCGGCATCGGCGCCTATACCGGCGGCGAGCAGCAGCTGTTGTGGCTGTTCACCTGGATCTATGGGCCGATCTGTTTCGTGTCGGTGGCCAGCTGGGCCTGGGCCGGCAGCGTGATCCGCCACTACCTGGCCGAGCCGTGGCGGATGCGTCTGCTCAATCGGGTGCTGGCGGGCTTGCTGGTGGCGAGCGCGGTGTACCTGTTGGTATGAGGTTGACGGTTCGGGCCCTATCGCGGGACGAGTCCGCTCCCACGGGCTGTTCAGCCATTGCGATAGTGCCCCGGCGTGGTCGCCAGGTGCCGCTTGAAAGCCCGCTGCAGATGCGCCTGGTCGGCGAAACCCGCTTCCAACGCCACCTCGGCGATGGCCCTGCCTGCGCGCAACTGCGCCCGGACATGCTGCACCCGCTGGTCGAGCAGGTAGGCGTGCGGCGATAGCCCGAAGCGCTTGCCGAATGCGCGGGTCAGGTAGGCCCGCGACAAGCCCGCCGCAGCGCAGATGTCCTCCAGTGTCAGCGGATCCAGACGGTGGGTGCGAATGAACGCGGCGGCCATTTCCAGGCGTGGGTGCGACTGCGGTTGACGCGCCGCGCCGCCCTCGAGATAACCGGGCAGCTCTGCGAAAAAGGTCGCCAGCCGCTCGGCCTTGTCCAGCGACTCGCTGTCGAGCAGCCCGGCGAACAGCTCGAGCAACCGCCCGTACAGCGCAGTCGACGTGCTCAATGTCGCTGCCGGCAGTTCGAACCCTCGAGCGTGCAGCCACGGCAAATCAACGAACAGCATCAGGTAGGACCAAGGTTCACCCTGGATCGGGTTGCAGGTGTGCACCACCCCTGGGTTCATGAGCACCGTGGACCCTACGGCCACCTCATGCCGTGCATCTCCGGTCAGGTAGGTGCTGCGCCCACCGGTGACCACGCCGATGGAAAAGCTCGCGTGGGAATGCGCGGTGTAGCACACCTGGCGCCCATCCCCGACCAGGCGGGCCTCGACGAAGGGCAATGCCGGATCACGCCAGAACCGCGAGACCTCGATCATCGCCCCGCCCTCACCCTTCGCCGCCCTGCACCACCACCAGCAACTGGGCCTGGCGCTCGCCGACCGAACGCAGGCGGTGCGGGGTCTGGGCATTGAAATGCAAGGCGTCGCCGGCCTCCAGCAGCACCCGCTCGCTCATGAAGTCGACCTCCACCTGCCCCTCGTGGACAAACAGGAACTCCTCGCCCTCGTGTTCCTTGAAGGTCGGGTCGCTGAACTCGGTCGGCGGCTGGATCAGGAACGGCAACAAGCTGCGCTGGCCAACCTGCGAGGTCAATACCGCATACCCCGGCCCCTCGCCACCGCCCACCAGCGCCTGGCGCTCGCCGCGGCGCACCAGGCTGTAGCGCGCCTGGCCGTCATGCTCGCCGTCGAACAGTTCCTCGACATTGACGTTCAACGCCCGCGCCAGTTTCAGCGCCGCAGCGATCGACGGCGTGTTGAGGCCACGCTCGACCTTGGACAGGTAGCTCTTGGTCATGCCGGACTTCTCGGCCAGCTGCTCAAGGGTGATGCCCAGTTTCTTTCTCAGCAGTTTCAGTCGGATAGACATGTGAAGCGGGTTTCCCGAACAAACGCACTTGCGCATGACACTTTGTGTCATATAGGATTATTTGTGTCATCTGATGGTTCGCCCCCTCACCGTCCAAAGCTCGGGGGCGAGCCAGCCCTGACATCCGTCATCACGCCACAGAGGAAAGATCCCCATGGCCAATACCCTTACCCTCAGCAAAGACCAGCTGGTGCAAAAGGCACTGACACAGATGCAAGGCTCGCTTGCCGATAATACGTGGACTGTGCGCGAAAAGCTGGCCCTGACCTGCCGAATTCTCTTCGATAACGGCCACGACTCGGGCCTGGCCGGGCAGATCAGCGCCCGTGGCCCGCAACCGGGCACCTTCTACACCCAGCAACTGGGCCTGGGTTTCGACGAGATCACCGCCACCAACCTGCTACTGGTCAACGAAGACCTCGAAGTGCTGGAAGGCGAAGGCATGCCCAACCCGGCCAACCGCTTCCACAGCTGGGTGTATCGCGCCCGCCCCGACGTCAACTGCATCATCCACACCCACCCCACCCACGTCGCCGCGCTATCGATGCTCGAAGTGCCGCTGCAGGTCTCGCACATGGACCTGTGCCCGCTGTACGAGGACTGCGCGTTCCTCGAAGCCTGGCCGGGCGTGCCGGTGGGCAACGAGGAAGGCGAGATCATCAGCGCCGCCCTGGGCGACAAGCGCGCCATCCTGCTCTCGCACCACGGCCAGCTGTCCACCGGCACCAGCATCGAGCAGGCCTGCGTCTACGCGCAGCTGATCGAGCGCGCCGCGCGCCTGCAGTTGCTGGCGATGGCCGCCGGCACCATCAAGCCGATCGCCCCGGAGCTGGGCCGCGACGCCCACGACTGGATCGACCGGCCCAAGCGCCACGGCGCCGCCTTCAACTATTACGCCCGGCAGGCCCTGCGCAGCCACGCCGATTGCCTGAACTGATCCCTTTACGCCTTGCTTGCGGAGCCTTGCACAATGACCAATCAATTCCACGGCATCATCGGCTACACCATCACCCCGTTCAGCGCCGACGGCGAGCAGCTCGACCTGCCCGCGCTGGGGCAGTCCATCGACCGCCTGATCGCAGGCGGCGCCCACGCCATCGCCCCGCTGGGCAGCACCGGCGAAGGTGCCTACCTGAGCGACAGTGAATGGCAGCAGGTCGCCCAGTACAGCCTGGAGCGCATCGCCAAGCGCGTGCCGAGCATCGTCAGCGTCTCCGACCTGACCACCGCCGGCGCCGTGCGCCGCGCCCGCTTCGCCCAGCAGCACGGCGCCGACGCGGTGATGGTGTTGCCGGCGGCCTACTGGAAGCTCAGCGAGGCCGAGATCGTCCAGCACTACCGCGCCATCGGCGCGGCCATCGACATCCCGATCATGCTCTACAACAACCCGGCCACCAGCGGTACCGACATGCCGGTTGAGCTGATCCTGCGCATCGTGCGCGAGGTGGACAACGTGACCATGGTCAAGGAGAGCACCGGCGACATCCAGCGCATGCACAAGCTGCAACTGCTCGGCGAGGGGCAGGTGCCGTTCTACAACGGCTGCAACCCGCTGGCGCTGGAGGCCTTCGTGGCGGGCGCCACGGGCTGGTGCACGGCGGCGGCCAACTTGATTCCCGAACTGAACCTGCGCCTATACCAGGCGGTGCAGGCCGGTGAACTGGAGCAGGCCAAGGCGCTGTTCTACCACCAGTTACCGTTGCTCGACTTCATCCTCAAGGGTGGCTTGCCGGCAACCATCAAGGCTGGCCTGGGGATGACCGGGCTACCGGTAGGCGAGCCGCGGCGGCCGGTGTTCGGGCTGGATGCCCGGGGTCGCGACCAGCTGAAGATGCTGCTCGACGCCTTGCGTCAGGGCTGATGTAACCCACGCACCTGTGGGAGTTCGCTTCCACAGGTCATTGCACACGCTTGAGAAGCCAACCCCAAACCCGGAGAATGCCCCAACCCAAGCGACCAGAAGCCATGGAAAAGGACCTTTCCAGTGAACCAGAAACAACGCGACGCCCTCAGCAAGTTCCTCAGCTACGTGCTGCGCCACGCCCCCGAATCCATCGACCTGACCCTCGACCGCAACGGCTGGGCCGATGTCGACGCGCTGATCCACGGCGCCGGCCGGCAAGGTCATGCCTTCGACCTGCACGCCCTGCGTGAAGTGGTCGAGACCAATGACAAGCGCCGTTTCACCCTCTCCGACGATGGCCGCCGCATCCGCGCCGCCCAGGGCCATAGCAGCGCCCAGGTGGAAGTGCGCCACGTCGCCAAATCGCCACCCGCCCTGCTCTATCACGGCACCGCCAGCCGCTTCCTGGCCTCTATCGAGGCCCAGGGCCTGATGCCGGGCAGCCGCCACCATGTACACCTCAGCGAGGATTCGCAGACTGCGTTGGCGGTGGGCAAGCGCTATGGTCAGCCAGTGCTGCTTACGGTCGATACCCAGGCCATGTGCGCAGCAGGAGCAGTGTTCTATCAAGCGGATAACGGTGTCTGGCTGGTAGACCAGGTGCCGTCGGTTTATCTGTCACGCCAAGCCCTGTAGGAGCGGCCGCTCCTACAGGGGAATGTGCGAAGCCTGGGACTAATGCGCCATTCCCAGCTCCGCATCATCCATCAGCGCCTTGGCCAGGGCACTGAGATAATGCGCCGCCCAGACCATCCTCGGGTCTTCATCCATCACCCCGACCAAGGTCAGGTGCCGCACATAGTCCATCAGCTCCGACGCCTGTTCGCGAGCATGCTGGCAAGGAATGCCAGGTTCAATGCAGAACAGCGGTTGGGCATCCTTGCCCTCGCCCTGGTAGAAACGGGTCTTGCCCGGCGTGAGCGGGGTCTTGCCATCGTCTGTGGTCATGATCGATCTCCCTGAAAACGTCGTCGGCTAGTGCAGCGTGCGGGGCTCGCCCGGCGCTTGGGCCAAGTGCTGCACCTGGGTCAGGGCGGATTCGAGCAACGTGCGCACCGCCTCCATCTCGTGGGCGGCGGCCAGCATCAGGATCGCGCCGGGCGACCGGGGCTTGAGCTGCACGGCCTGGTTGGCCACCGTGAGGGCGCAAAAGGCGTACTCGATGGCGCGTACCAAGGTGTCTTCGAGGAAGTGGGCGTGGTCTTGGGGGGAAGGTGGATCGGGGACAATCTTCAGCATGTCTTGACTCCAACGTGTGAAATGGAGCCGCCAAACTTTGCTGTCAAACAAGAGGGTGGCAGCTGTACGCGGGTTGACAGACCGAGACGTTGGCACTCGGCGCACACGGGGGTGCCCACACGTACAGCCGCCATGAAAGCAAGCCTACGAGGGCAACGTCTACGGTCTGTCAAAACCGACCACTGAATTGGCAGCGGCTGGCCGAGACTAGAAGCCGAGCTGGCCTGGGGCAAGGGCTGAAAGGCGGTAAAAGCATGCTTCGGAAATGGACTACAAGGAATAAGGAAATTCCGATTCACCGAAGCCAATACAGACTGTCGAAACCAGGAAAATTCTACCGACGCATTGCACCAATCGCAGCTGTCACTCCTGCTCTTCCAGCGAGTTGTTCACGTTGCTCTATGGTTTTTCGCGGGTTACCCAATCAATGCGCTGCGTCATTTGATCACCTGTTCACACCTATGTGCATGATGGCGTCCTTCACATCTACCTCATTTCCCCTCATCTCTTCGCCGGACTGCGCCCTGGGCGACGGGATCGAATCCTGCCGGCCATCGGGTACTGTCGTCGAACATGGCCAACAGAAATGCTGCCTTCTCTATCCTGCACGCGCGTAGATCAGCACCGCACAGATTGCTCCCATTGAATACAGCCCCTCCGATATCAGTCTCTGTCAGGTTTGCGCCGCGCAGGTCGGCCCCACTGAAGTCGGCAAAGGCAGCCAGCGCCCGAGAAAGATCTGCATTGCGCAGCCGGGCGCCATTGAACAGGGCATTGGCCAACGTTGCCCCTCGCATGTCGGCTGCGCTCAGATCCGCCTCGATGAACGATGCGTTTCTGAGATCGCTACCAATGAACGTCGTCGCCTGGGCATACAGGCCGTCGAACTGCGCCCGGTGCAATGAAAGGCCATCGAGGTTGGCGCCAGGCAATTTGTCTTGGTCAAACACCCTGCAAGTCTCCCGTTTCAAAGCACATCTTCATCGTCCCTGTAAAAATCCGAAATCAGAGCAGGTTAGATAGATCTTCCACCTTCCGCCCAACCCGCTTACCTGAGCCCTACCCATACAACTTAGGCGCTGTACGAAATCTATTTGGACTCGCCCATAATGCGTTGAAACGAGGCTCGGAATGCTCATACTCCAGTACACTGCGCTTCCTCCCCCTTTTCTCTTTGTCTGGCCTTCACGCAGACACATTCGTACAGACCCTAATCAATTATCTGCTCCACAGCATAAGTCGTGAAACTATTTGCACCTTCCTCCAAGTGCAATCGCTGGCATTGGGGGCAACGGTAAACTGTGATGGCAGTTATTTCAATCGCCTCGTAAAACTGCTCCGAAGACATTGACTCTACATCCAAGCACTCTGCAACCTGTTCGATAACTGACTCAGGTATTAGTGTCATCTCATGATCTGACCAGCCATGCGACAAGTTCATGACGCACCCACACCTACACAAGAATTTTGGCATCCTGATTTTCCGAATTTTTATCTATCGGCACACGCCATGCCGTCCAGAAGCGCCTGAAACTTTAGTGAATCAGCAATGTAGCAAAACAATATTGCCCCCGCTTTTTCAACTACTACAGTTCCATCAACCCAGTGGATGCTCTCTGACATAGGCCCGCAAATCCTCGAGTGCTATACCCGGCGCGCCTGATGCCAACCATAGCTGGAACTCTGCGGGGTAAGGTGATAATACTTGGCCACCGGCGACCTGATGCTCCGCCACTGCTCCATACTTGGCGACAAATCTGAGATGCGTCACAACAAGCACCCAGATTCGTCTCAGCGCAGGTGATTCGGGTACCCCTTGTGAAGCATCGGTCAGGTACACCGACTCCCCCTCGACGAAAGCGAGAAGATCATCTGCCCTTCCCGCTTGAATCAAAGCACGAATCAACTCACTCTTTTCCATATTACTCTCTAATCACGGATTTAAACCGGGCAGTTTGATACCACCTCGAAGCTCTTGAAGCCGAGCAAGGATATTGCTTTAACTAACGGAGCAGCCCATAGCCGTCGTCTCGCTCCATGCAACAGCAAAGAGCAGAGCAAAACAAATAAAACTACTCCTTTTCGCACCAACTCAGCTATATATTTAGCAATCATATACCATCCAGAAGCACCTGGAGCTTTAGCGGGTCAGCAACAGTACCGAAGTAGTAGACTCCCCCAGTCGCCGAAAAATCCGGCGACTTCATCTTCAGATAAGGGACAAAATACTCAGCACCCAATAAATACTCCAATCTCTTGCAATCTTCAAGCCCTGCAATACGTACGAAAGGCCCCTGCTCAGGATCCAAACAAACTTGAATTTTCTCACCAATTATTGCATCGATCATAACCACCTTCGTTATCCAAACACTTCAAGAACCACCTACAACTCGATACTGTCGAGCAGCTCTTGAAGCTTGATCGGATCAGCAACGGTACCAAAATAGTACTCGGTCCCACCATGAACACTAAGGTCTGGGCACGGCCCCAGCCAATAGAGCACATTGAGCTCATCATCAAACAGATCCCTGAGCGCCCCACTGTCCTGAAAGGAAAAAATCCTTATATAAGGACCATAACGAGGATCAATAAGAACCTGAACTCGCTCTTTAGTAATGCAGTCAATCATTTTTTACCTCGCCGTTCACCACTACAAACTCAACCCGATTTATTTTGCAAGTATTCTAAGAACCCATTCAGCTCTTTCTCGGTTGGAGCTATCTTCTTGCCGCTGTTATCAAGGGCGTCACCGTACCTGACAAGTCGCGTTTTGTCAGGTGCCTAAGGGCTCCAAAAAGGGGACAGATTTATTTTCCATACTCTAGTTTTTACACCCCCGGTTCCAGCACGTGATTTCCTCACCGACATCTTAAACAGCGGCTTTAACGTCGCCTTGGCCATGTAAAGACAGAAATTAAAGTAGAAAATAAATCTATATCCTTCTCTACCTAAAAACTACATAATCCGCTCTAAAAACTCAACATCCAACCTATCCACCACCCAACCAACATCACAACCATCCAAATAAAAAAATTTCCTTTCAAACACATCATCATCAAACACACCCCCCTCAATCTCAAGCCCACCCTTAGAAAGCTTCCCCTTCAATAAATAAGCATATCCATTTAGTGAACAAAAACCATGCTCACTTCCACCTTCCAGCCTTACCACATCATAATCACCCATGACATTTGGCGTAATGTCAACCTTGTAGACCTTGCCACTCTCTACTTCTGCTGACAAACTGCAATACCCAAAACATAAAATCTCCCATCGTCCGAGACGTAGTACAACCTCACCTTCAGTTTCGCAAGGCCACTTTACCACCTGAGCTTCAGCTATCATTCCAGGACCTCCATTACAACCTTGTCCGTAGCACTACCGCTCAGGGTTTTCCAAATATCCTTACCACTTTGAACATGTATTCTTGTTATTTTCCCGTCAGAATTCATCCCAACAAACCCAAACTTTGCCGCACCCCTAGAGTTATTACCAACAAACTTAACATATGCAGATCCATACTCACCAGCCGCCTTATAAAAACACTCAACCTTTTGCCCCATCAGAATTATATCTCTACCCACCCCATATAAGTATTCACATCTACAGGACCAAGCTCCCTCCCATGCTTATCAAAGCGAGACACCCTCTTACCCTCGCTAGCGAATTCTCCATCCTTCGCTATTTTAGCCCTTAACACAGAACCGAGTTTTCCCGCCTTGTCATCCAAGCGGGTCTGGTCACTGATAGTTGGCACTGTGTTTTTGACGATCTCTTCGTCGACAAAGATGCTCAGCATCAAGCCTGGATTGAGCTGGTCGATCGGCGCTACATAACTTCCATTGACGACGACGCCGTCCAACTGCTGCCCCCCGTATGCGTGATGATGTCACGCTGATCAGCACCATTGTAGCCATCAGTGACTGGATGTTTCCCATCTCGAACGGCTGGATTTTCATATACCGTTTTGGTATCGAACGGGTTAATCGGGAAGTTTCCCCTGCCCTTGCCGTGAAGCCACAACCAAGTGCCATTCGGGACAGATTTATTTTCACCACTCTAATCTTTACCGCCCCTGCATGACTGCTAGGCCCCTTCATCTGCAGGGACCGAAATTAGAGCAGGTAAAATAAATCTGTCCCTCGTCGGCTTATCTGCAACGTTCCACTTCAGGGCAATCAACACTTTCCACCCACAATTTAAGCACTAGGTCTCGCCGTCACCCCAACCATAAAACAGCATAAATTATAGCAACACAAATTAATTCGCCTTACTTTGCCTTTAGTCCATCTTAAAAAAACGCTTCATGTGCGCGGCAAGCCCCGCCATATCTTCATACGCCTGCTTTCCGAAACCAGGATCATTTTTAGCCAGAAACTGCTTCGCAGTTTCACCTTCCTGATTTGCCTGCTCCGTCACATCAAATAAACGCTGAGGTGCAATAACCCAACTATGGCGCCCATCCTCTCTGCCCTCGCCGATCATCGCCCACTTCAAAAGCCCCTGATAGATATCCACACACTTGATTAACTCAGCAACAGCCGTAACATCCTCATCAACGAAGCGAAAACAAATTGATGGAGGATATTGAACCTGACTCCTGAGAAATAACCCCCCATGTATTTTTACAACATACTCACTGGCAGCCCCTTTACGCCACTCGGTCTCCGCCAAACGTTCAATAATCTCTAAAATCTGGCGCCCTTCATTTTTTCCAACAACGTCCCCCTGCACCGTCACCCATCTCCTTTCAATAGAAACTACAGAATTTAAGCACCACAAATAACCCCCTCTCCTTTAGCCTTCACCAACTCAATCACGACCAAAAAGGGACCAAAAAGGGGACAGATTTATTTTCCACACTTTAATTTTGACGCCACCAGCTTCCAGCTCGTGACTTCCTCACCGATACCTTAAGCAACGGGCTTCAACGTCGTCTTGGCCATACAAACACAGAAATTAGAGTAGAAAATAAATCTTTCCCCTTTTCACCTCAAGTAAGCGCCTTTCAAATCTGCCCGCTTTCTCTATTCATATAAATCGGAGCTTCCAATAATCTTTACCCGCCACTATCCAATACCGCTCGCTAGCAGGAATCAAAAAGCTAAAATCAAAGCATTCAGCAGCCCAGTCTGGATAAGCTAGGCTTTCATAGGCGCGCACATCATCCATGTGCATAAAAATTTTCCTGTCAAAATTTATATAGAACCTAGGAAATCTGGAGTGAATGATATTGGCCTGTTTATACAGGGCGGGGGTCAAACCCTCACCGGTTAAAAAATAAAATTCGACTTTTTCAAAAACCTCAGGATCTGCCCCTATGAAGCTATCTAAATCGTCGGGAGAAAGTATTTTCCCATTTGATATGTTCAAATATTGCGGAAAATTTTCCGCCGTCATTTTTAGGATGCCACCTCTAAAATTCTTACATGACTGCTCGTATTGCTCTTGGGTTATACAGCCATCTTCAAGATAGGCGCGATAGTCTTTTTCCGCATCAAGAGAGAAATTATATTTCTCATCTACAACCCAGTAACATTTTCCAGAATGCACAAAAAAACATACACTTTTGTCGCCACTCCAAAGATCATCAAAAACTGCCTGACTCATCGTCACTTCCTGAACTCCTTTAAAAACTCACCTTGCGTATAAACACGGGTATTACTCGAGCTTTTTTCGAGAAGCGACTCCCAGACTTTGTTTTCCTACTCTAATTTCTGTCTTTGCATAGCCAGGACGACGTTGAAACCCGTACACCACCAGAAGTTAACAGCTTATCTCCAAGGTGCGACACTAGACTACACAAGCAATCGTATCTTCATCCAGGTAGTACAGACCTTCAAGGAGACCGGAGATCGAAGGCAACCCGAACAACGAATCCGACGTAAAGGCCACCGGCAGGACCGCCCTCAATACTCCAGCAGCTGGTGAATAATCAGACCAGGCAGGCTTAATCAAACCACTCCAGAAGGAAACTGCAGAACCATCCGACAGAAACACTACCGGTTTCAAGTACTCCACTGCCTCACAGCCATCCCAATACAGATAACCCTTGTACTCGGTTCCATCCGCCCCAGTAAAGACAGTCCGCACAACGACTTGTGCGTCCGAACAGGTCTCTTCAGCCTGAAGCGGGCGGGCGGTCAATTCATCCTCGACCGTATCGTCCATTGGAAAGAACCACCATGAGATTCAAGGTCATCCGCATATTGTACTTACGCATCCTGCCAGGGTCGTGGACGAGCAGCTATTGCCCGCCACTGGCCGCGAATAAAACAACACCGGCGCGGGCCCGGTGTTGTTAACTGCCAGACCAACTACAATGAAGCTTTTATCCTATCTAAAAAGAAAGCTCCAAAATCTACCGCCAACTCCACGGCACGATCAATAAGCTCTTCTTCTGACTCACCAGGCCACCAGATAATTACCGGGCATTCTTTGTCCGCTTTGATACGGCCACAGTCGATCGCGTAGTAGGCGCCATCCCCTTGAGCCCCAACAATAACTAGACGAGCAGGAAGCCTCGAGTCTACTCGCTCGCGAAGCGTCAGCCAGATAGCATCAGGAACTCCCGAATTAGTAAAATCTTGACTTATAACTCCATAAAACTCATTACCCGCTGCATCCCCACACCCAAGAGAAAGAAGAAACTCTCTGTAGCTTGGAGGAAAGACAATATCAAGAGCTCTTTCTGCTGCATCCACAAGGGCCGCCGGCCTTTCCCCTTCAAAGTCAACTTGGCACCCATGTTTCGCTGCCAAATCCAAAGCTTTGACAATATCAGTCGAGGCCATATAACACCTTACATAAGGGTAAAAAAGGGGACAGATTTATTTTACACACTCTAATTTTGACGCCACCAACTTCCAGCTCGTGATTTCCTCACCGACACCTTAAGCAACGGGCTTCAACGTCGTCTTGGCCATGTAATATAAATTAGAGCAGAAACATAAATTTATCCAATTTTCTCTTAACCCCCTATTTTAGGCCCTGTTTCAAACCTGACAAAAGGTCAGGCAAACACCGTATTCATCAAGAAGATCATCGGCAACCTCAAATTCAAAAACCTTTTCTGGAAAGCACTCGAACAGTGCCACTCTCCAATATTTTTTTAGTTGCCCAGCAAATATGTGGCAAAGTTTATAATCTTCTTCCGAAAGACCAACCTTAAAAATTGGTCGATCCGACTCACTCTCCCACCTTGAAAAAAACTGACTCACTGAGAAGTTATTCCTGTATCGTTCAACATCCCTTCGAGACAAACTTTTTTTCAGCTGCCCAACCTTCATCTCAGCCAGACCGCTTAACATTAATTTTTGTGGGTCATACTGCTGAATAGTAGGCAACCAGAAAACATGGTCATCATGCTCAACAAAATCAGGGGAGAGCAGTGCTAGAACTGCGATCGCCTGTTCCAGGGAAACCAGATTACCTACATATGAAAAAAACTCTCCAGCCCCAATATCCGAAGCAAACAGTTTCAACGACTGCGTAGAAATACCACCCTGACAACTCTTCATTATTTCAAACCCAAGTCATTAAGAACTGATTTCGGTACATTCCCTTCGAAAGCTTTCGTATCGCTACCTTTCTTCGGGAAGTACTGCCCGTTTGGTGATTGATTCCATTCAACCACCTTTATTCGAGAGCTAGAGACATCATACAGTGCACGTCCTTCTGGACCATAGACAATGACATGTCCATTCCCAAGATTAGCGTACGAATTCGGCATTTGCCCCTGCAACGGATACTGAACGCCACCACGGGCTCCCGTGACTGTCACATTCGTTTCCGAAAGCCCCTTCGTATAATTTAGATCAATAATACTGCCGGCAGAGTCCCCAACAAACCTCGACCCCGTACTGGAGCTATTAGTAATCCCTTTTGCACCTCCAAAGCCAGACTCCCCCGCCCCCGGCCTAGAGCCAATAATATCCCTTTCCGCCGCCGCCAGCTCAGCAAGATTCCCCCCCACCTTCGGCTTGAGCCCTGACTCCGTATAGAAGTACAGCTTTCCATCCGAAGCAAGGTATTCAAAGCTGCCCGTCTTGCTGTTGAATACGGTCTGGTATCCATCCAGCTTGGCCACATTGGCACCAACCCCACTGGCATCGTAATACCAAGCAGGTAGCCCGGCTACCTTTCGACTTGCGGCGCCCGCACCGGCCACG
>Ga0268257_1002173_pt1 | contig 14738 bp, 13 predicted proteins | sample AgamicAtPrz_FD_200249 | JGI IMG/M metagenome (GOLD analysis project Ga0268257, IMG submission 200249) | Agave microbial communities from Guanajuato, Mexico - At.P.rz (v2) (version 3) | ecosystem: Host-associated > Plants > Phyllosphere > Phylloplane/Leaf | place: Guanajuato, Mexico | collected...
TGTAATACTCGACGCGTTCACGGATATCACCGCCTAGGCTCATGTACCGGCGGCTGTCTCCCAAGGAGATGTATTTCAGACCGGAATAGACATCTGACTTATTTTCCGCGTCTCGAAAATCGTCGTCGTAACGGAGTGGGGCGAAGCTACCCGCCATGGTCTTGCTAGCCATGAAAGAAAGCGCAAGGAGCAAAACCCCGCGGCTAAATCCGCCACGGGGCTTGCGAGCGGCGATTGGCACCATTGGACTCAGAATGCCCAGCACGAGCAGCCCAATGCACCCCAGAAGCCGGACTGTTCACCATCCGACACCGCAGCGCTATGTGCCCGGCCGTGTGCATGGCCATGTACGCCGCAGCTACTTGCACAGCCACAGGAGGCGGCAGCGATAGCATGCATCTGCGATCCCTTGTTCTCGCGGTCGGCCTTGTAGTAACCACCGTAATGATTGACTGGCGACCAGTCAGGCATTGCAACAGGCAGGGCAGGTGCCAGGGAGGTGAACTCATCGTCGCCATGGACGACCTTACCGCCGACAACCGTCATGACAGAGACAAGCTCCCGAATCTCCGATTCTGCGACGCTGAAGTAGTCCTTGGAGAGAACGGCCAAGTCAGCATACTGACCGATCTTGATTTGACCCTTAAGACCTTCTTCGTTCGAGAACCAGGTATTGGCCTGGGTGTATAGCTGAAGGGCTGTTTCGCGATCAATGAGGTTCTTGGCCGGGTACAGGGAGAGCCCGCCAACGGTATTACCGGTCACCATCCAGTACAGCGAAGTCCACGGGTCATAACTGGCCACACGAGTTGCATCCGTGCCGGCGCCCACATGTACGCCCATTTCGAGCATGCGCTTGTACGGTGGCGTGCGTTCAGCGGCGGCACTACCGTAGCGCTGCACGAAGTATTCGCCTTGGTAGGCCATACGGTGTTGGATGGCGATACCTCCGCCCAGTGCTGCAATCCGTTCTAGGTTCTTATCGGTAACGGTTTCAGCATGGTCAAAGAACCAGTGCAAGCCATCGAATGGGATTTCGCGATTCACCTTCTCGAATACATCAAGTGAACGAGAAATCGATTCGTTGTAGGTCGCATGCAGGCGGAACGGCCAGCGGTTCTTTACCAATAGGCGGACAACTTCTTCCAGCTCGTTTTCCATGCCTTGTGGCAGATCAGGGCGAGGCTGACGAAAATCTTCGAAGTCGGCTGCCGAGAAAACCAGCATCTCACCGGCCCCGTTGTGGCGATAGAAATCGCTGCCGTCACCCGGCTTCACAATACCGCCCCAGCGACGGAAATCTTCGAGTTCTTCCTTTGGTTTCTGGGTGAAGAGGTTGTAAGCGATGCGCAGGGTCATTTGACCGCTCTTGTGCAGTTCGTCGATGACGTTGTAGTCATCGGGATAGTTCTGATAGCCACCGCCGGCATCGATCACGCTGGTGACACCCAGACGGTTCATCTCGCGCATGAAATGGCGCGTCGAATTGACTTGGTACTCATGCGGCAGCTTAGGGCCCTTGGCCAGCGCAGAGTAGAGCAGCATGGCGTTAGGCTCGGCGAGGAAGAGGCCGGTTGGATTGCCCTGGCTATCCTTGACGATTAAACCGCCAGGAGGGTTGGGCGTATTACGATCGTAGCCGACAGCGCGCAAAGCTGCGCCATTGAGCAGGGCACGGTCGTACAAGTGCAGGATGAATACCGGCGTGTCCGGTGCGACAGCATTGAGTTCTTCGAGCGTAGGCAGGCGCTTCTCGGCGAACTGATACTCATTGAACCCGCCGACCACGCGGACCCACTGCGGTGCCGGGGTGCGAGCAACTTGGGCCTTTAGCCGCTCCATCGCTTCAGCAAGCGTAGGCACGCCATCCCAACGAAGTTCCATGTTGAAGTTCAGGCCGCCCCGGATGATATGCATGTGCGAGTCAATCAGACCCGGAATCAAGCGGCGGTTATTGCAATCGATGACTTGGGTTGCGGCATAACGATGTGCCATGACTTCGCTATCGGTGCCTACGGCGATGAACTTTCCACCCGCAATGGCGACAGCACTGGCGATCATGTTCTTCTTGTCCAGTGTGGTGATCTTGGCGTTATGGAGTATCAAATCGGCTTGCTGTGACATCGTCGTCGTCCCGTAAAAAGTGGCTAGGCGCGATTCCAGCGCCGATCATTACGAGGCGCCGGCACCAATGTGCCAGCGTCTCTACTGCAAAGCTCCTGCTTACTTGGCCTTAACCGGGGCCAGGACTTCGCCGTGCTTCACTCGCTCAGGCGCCTTGTGAACCATGGTGTAGGCATAGTCGATGCCCATACCGTAGGCGCCGGAGTGTTCCTTCACGATGGCGGTGACGTCGTTGTAGGTTTCCTTGTTCGCCCAGTCACGTTGCCATTCCAGCATGACTTGTTGCCAGGTGACCGGGATCACGCCGCCTTGGATCATGCGCAGCATGGAGTAGTCGTGCGCTTCCTTGGAGGTGCCGCCAGAAGCGTCAGCCACCATATAGATTTCGTAGTCGCCGCCTTCCATGGCTGCGAAAGCGAAGCCGTTGTTACACACTTCGGTCCACAGGCCAGCAACCACAACCTTCTTCTTGCCGTTCTTGGCCAGGGCATCACGGACCTTCTGATCGTCCCAGGAGTTCATCGAGGTACGTTCCAGGATCGGGTGTTCAGGGAACACCGACAGCAGTTCCGGATAGGTGTGGCCGGAGAAGCCTTCGGTTTCCACGGTGGTGATGGTGGTCGGGATATTGAAGACCTTGGCAGCCTTGGCCAGCGCCACGACGTTGTTCTTCAGGGTTTGGCGGTCAATGGACTGAACGCCGAAAGCCATTTGCGGCTGATGGTCGATGATGATCAGTTGACAGTTGGTGGGTGAGAGCAGCTTGGTCATTTCTAATACTCCTAGTTAAAGTGACGTCGTGAAAATCATTTGGGCCTGACCGACCCGGGTACTACCGATGAGACTCAGGCTTTCTTGTCGGCCTTTGCCTCATCGCTATTTGCAGACTTGCCCACAGGCAAGGTCCCAAAGATATGAGCGCCGCATTCGTTCTTAAGCCAGGAAACGCTGACCGGCTCGGGCGAAATTGCGCGCTTGATAATCGGAACCGCTTGCTCGCCAATCAGAATGCCAAGCAAGCCAATCAGGGCGACTACAGGTGGAGCGGGCGATCGAACGTTGAGGAGCGCGTAGATCACGCCGACGAGAACACCGGCACCAAGAGAAAGTAGGTAGATCTTCATTGGAAGCTCCTTAATGGCTGATGAGATGGGTGACAACTGGAAGCTCGTCACCACGGTGATATGCCAACGCCTTCTTATGCAGCCTGGCGTCATTCGCACTGAAGTGGTCTTGCTGACGTAGGTGATCAAGCCAGGACTCGATGACGAACACCTCCAGGTGTCGGCGTTCGTTATGGGTATCTCGGTACACGGCCCATGACAGAGCCCCGCCACGTTTCCGCACATGGCGCATCTCGCGAATCGCGGCCGAGAATGCTTCCGTATCCACTGGATCGACGAGGTATTCGACAGTAATCATTACTGGGCCGCGGTCATGGTGAACCTCTAGCGCCGGCGCAGAGGCATCCTGCATATGCATAGGAACTGGCGAAAGATCGAGATCCTGAACGCCGCTGACGCGCCAGCGGGACACGATGGCGCCAACGACCGCCATGCCAAAGGCTGCCGTGAGTAGCGCTGCTTCAATGCCAAAGCTCTTACTGATTTGGCCCCAGATCGTGCTACCCAGCGTCATGGCGCCAAAGAAGGCCACCAGATATACCGCCAAGGCACGCGATTTAACCCAGCCCGCTGAACTTCCCTGAGCACTGACACTAAGAATGGATATCGAGGAAATCCAGCCGAAGCCCGCCAGCGTGAGCGCAACTCCAATCAGGTACGCATTGCCGAGAAGCGCTAGCCCAACTAAGGCAAGGGAATACAAGAGGCTGGCGATGACCAGCAGGGCATCTGCAGAGTACTTCTTGCGTAGATTCGGCAGCAGCAGTGCACCAGAGATGGCGCCAATGCCTATGCACCCCAGCAGGGCACCGTAGCCGGCAGCACTTAGGCCAAGCTGATTCTTGGCAATCAGCGGCAGCAAAGACCACGCTGCACTCGCGAAGAGGAAGAACGATACGGCTCTTAGGATGACGATGCGGAGCAGGGGCGCTGCGGCTACATACCGTATGCCAGCCCGGACCGCCGGCAGAAAGTGCTCTGAGGGCAGATGTTGTTCGCGTGCCTTAGGCTTCCAGGCCCAGACGACAGCCAGTGTTCCTAGTACCGAAAAAGCATTGAGGATAAATACAACGGCCGGACCGGACATCGACAGGATGAAGCCCCCTAGCGCCGGGCCAATGGCGCGGCTGATGTTCACACCAAGCGCATTCAAGACCACGGCTGTTGACAGGTCATCCTTGCCAACCAATTCCGGCAGCAGCGACTGGAAGGGCGGCGCCGCCATCGCTGCCCCCATGCCGAGCATGAAAGTCGCAATCAGCAAAACCCAAGGGTTGACGATGCCGAGGATCGTTAGCGCGCCAAGAATGGAGGCCGTAACGAGCATCCAGAGCTGAGCGAATATCAGATACTTCCGGCGATCTATGATGTCCGACAGCACGCCAGATGGCAGTACGAACAGGAACATCGGCAAACTTGTGGCAGCTTGAACTAGCGCGACCATCAACGGGTCAGGGCTAATGGAGGCCATCATCCAGCCCGCGCCTACGTCATGCATCCACGTACCGATATTCGAGGCAATCGAAGCAATCCACAGGGCACGGAATACTGGATTGCTTAGCAAGCGCCATTGCGATTGCTCTTTGGCCAAGTCGCTCATTTGGAAGTTACCGCCTTTCGAGGTTTATTCTTGGCGTCGATCGACCACTCTCCAGGACCGCATATAAGAATGGTCATGAAGGTAATCATCAGTAGCCATGCGAATTGACCCTCCGCGATGGACCAGTGCGAATGGACAAAGAACAGGGCGACTATAAGCACCGCAATAACGGGCAGTGACGCGAGTCGAGTCATGAGGCCGATGGCTATCAATGGCGGACAAATGACTTCAGCGAAGATCGCAGCCAGCAGAGAGAACTGAGGACCCAATCCAAACGGGTCTTCTATACGAGTCAGCTCTTCTGCAGAGTTGATGAGCTTTGGCCACCCATGCACATAAAAAAGCATGAATGCGGAGCTCAATCGTAGGAAGAGCAGGCCTGCGTTGACGGACGGCTGGCAGAGCGCTCGCAACTTACGCATGCAGTTCTCCCCCACAGAAAACAGCAATAGCAGAAATTCTCAGCATGACGGAACCTTGGTTGATCCCAACGACGCCGTCAGGAATGGCTCACAGTCTCTGTTAGCTGTATGTCACGTCAGTGACGAAACTCACCTCAAAGATGTCGTTGGACACAATGCTGAAAAGCGAGAACTCTTTTCAATATAGACATAGGGTGCACCGATATGGCCTCAGCCCACATCGATGTTCTCAGGGAGTTTTCGAGCCTGCTTGTTTTTGCTGAGACCCGGGGTGTGTCAACTGACATCTCCGAAGCTGAGTTCGCAATGTAATTGACATACAAATATTCGACCTTATGGCGGGCCAACTTTGGCCACTCCCGTCATATACGGCGGGCTTTCAATTCGGTGCACAAGGTGTGCCGCCTATTAGGGGAATATGATGTCCGCAGATGACCAAAAGCCAGTCAGTGTTACGCGCCGTAAGGCAATTCAAGGTGCAGGCCTAGCAGCCGCAGCCGTTTCTCTTGGTTTCACTGGCGCCGCTGCAGCTGCCGCCGTGAAGCCCTCGAAGGCACACAAGGGCAAGGTAAACGCAACCTCAAGCACCATCACCATGAAGGACGGCACCCAGATCTATTACAAGGACTGGGGTCATGGCCAGCCCATCGTGATGAGCCACGGCTGGCCGCTGAACTCGGATAGCTGGGAATCGCAGGCTCTTTTCCTTGCCTCCAACGGCTTCCGTGTGATCACGCATGACCGCCGTGGCCATGGCCGCTCAAGCCAGCCGTGGCAGGGTAACGACATGGACACATACGCTGATGACCTTGCTACTGTCATTGAAACCCTGGATCTGAGCAACGCAATTTTGGTTGGCTTTTCCACTGGTGGTGGTGAAGTCGCTCGCTATATTGGCCGCTATGGCACCAAGCGTGTCGCAAAGGCTGCGCTGATCTCTGCAGTGCCGCCGGTGATGGTGAAAAGCGAAAGCAATCCGGACGGTGTTCCGATGGAGGTGTTTGACGGTATTCGTGCTGCCTCGCTGGCTAACCGCTCGCAACTTTATAAGGATCTGGCGAGCGGCCCGTTCTTTGGATTCAACCGCGCGGGTGCCAAGGTCTCTCAAGGCCTGATCGATTCATTTTGGGTTCAAGGGATGCAAGCCAGCCATAAGGGCACCTATGAATGCATCAAGGCATTTTCGGAGTCCGACTTTAGGGAGGACCTGAAGAAGTTCGACGTTCCCACCTTGGTTGTCCATGGTGATGACGATCAAGTCGTGCCGATTGCCAATGCCGCTATCAAATCGGCCAAACTTGTTAAGAACTCAAAGCTCATCGTCTATCCGGGTGCACCGCATGGCCTGACTGATACGCATAAGGACAAATTGAACGCCGATCTACTGGCATTCGCCAAATCCTGATTCGCTTTGGTGCTCACGCTCGGGCAATTTGACTACTGACCTATCAGGTCAGCTTGAGCCGTAATCGGCTCAAGCTGACGCTCATTTCTTGGGTGGCCCGAGGCTGGCCTGATCAGAAAGTAAAAAGCCGACTAAGGTCGGCTTTCTCACAGGCTTTGTGGATAACTTTAGCCGCCCCTTAGAACTCTGCGTATTCGTGCGCTTTTCACCGTTGTTCATGGGACTGGCCAGGTCTGCCCAAACAACGAACGACCTTTTGTGGCCTTGGCGCAACGTCGTCCAACGGCTCAACTACTTGCAATTTAGGCTAAACGTCAAGCATTTCTCACGAGTTTGACGGGGTTAACCTAGTTAGCTTCATAAACTACCAAACATTATGTTGGTTGTTTTTATGTTCGCTTGATGGAGTGGCTTCATACGCTTGCCGCAATGAAATTTATTCAATCATTCAATTGATCTATTGATGTAAGGTGCTTATAAACAGACTGAGAACCAAAAAACAGTAGGGCAGAGGGGAGGGAGCCATGCAGCGCGCCAAGTCCAACATGTCAGAGAGCATGTTTAAAGCGCTGGTTGAGCAAACGCTTGCAGGGGTTTACATCATCCAGCAAGGCAGATTCCGATATGTGAATCCTCAATTCTCCGTAATGTTCGGGTATGACAGTCCCGAGGAGATGATTAATAGCGTCTCGATTTCTGCCGTGATCTCCGATCAAGATAGGGAGATGGTGCAGGAAAAAGTCCGCATCAGAACAGCCGCCGAAGTTGTAGATATGCGCTATCGGTTCATGGCCAGGCGCAAAGATGGTTCCTTATTCCATGTCGAGGTTCATGGAAAATCTTCTTCTTACGAAGAGCAGCCCGCAGTCATCGGAATCGTTATCGACGTGACGGATCAGGTCATTGCTGAGCAACGGGTACGAGATCGCGACAAGAAGATTCGCACGCTATTCAGCGACAACGTTATCGGTATCGTGAGCTGGGATGCGAAGGGCAATATTCGAGATGCAAATCCTGCGTTTCGCGAGATGCTGGGTTTGACGAAAGAGGACCTTGTTGGAGCCGGCGTGTCATGGAGATCGATTACTCCTCCTGAATACGAGGAAGTATGTACCGAGTACATGGCCCAAGTGATGGTCCAGGGAAAAGCGACTCCAATGCAAAAGGAATATATCTGCCGGAGTACCGGGGAGCGGATTCCCGTCTTGGTGAATGGGGTTAGATACAGTGGCGGAGAATGTGTCGGTCTGTCATTCGTCCTGGATCTCCGAAATACTCGTCGCATTCAAGATGAAAGGGACATGCTGGCCTCAATGGTCGAATGGGCGCCCGCGCCGATGTTCGTGCAAGACCTCAAGGGGCATTTCGTTTATTTAAACAAGGCCGCACATATCAAAGGTGAAGCCTTTGGGGGGTTGATGGGGAAAACAGAATTTGACTATATGGAGCCGGAGACCGCGGCCAGAGTGGCGGGTGACCGAGAGCGAATTATTCGGACCGGTGAAGTAGAGCAGTTTGAGGAGGAGATCAGATATCAAGGTGTCGCTGAATCCCTCCATTTTCGTACGACCAAATGGCCGCTCGCGGATGCTAAAGGCCAAACCGTCGGACTGGTGGGCGTCGTGCTGGATGTTAGCGCGCAGAAAAAGGCCCAAGCTGAACTGGCTCGCTCACAAAACCTAATCAACGCCGTCTTCGGGAATATGCCGGGCTTGGCGATTCTTCGGGATATTCGTGGGCGCATTGTGTCTTGCAACAATGCATTCACTAACGCGAGCGGGCTCAAGCTTGAGGACATAGCAGGGAAGATGGCACACGAGGTACTGCCTGATCTAACTTGGGAATGCCTTTCTCAATATGATCAGCACGTACTGAGCACTGGGGCGCCATATCTCTATGAGTATGAGGTCGATCTGGGAGATCACATTGCCCCTTATCTCATCACGTTGTTTCCCATATTTGACGAACAACGTAATCCTTCGGTTCTATGCAACCTGCTACAAAGCCAAGAGGAAATTCGCCACGCACAATCAGCGCGCGTCGTCGCGGAGTATCAGGCATTACATGACCCGCTCACAGGGCTACCCAACCGTAAATTGCTATTTGATCGAATAGAGCAATGCAGGCTGCTGGCGGAACGCGAAGGGGGAAATTTTGTAGTCTGCTTCCTGGACTTGAATCGCTTCAAATACGTAAACGATACATATGGCCACGAGGCCGGAGATCAGCTTTTAAAGGTGGTTTCAGAACGCATGCAAAGGTGTCTGCGTAGTTCGGATACCCTTGCCCGAATAGGGGGCGACGAATTTGTTGCTTTGCTGCGCGGAGATCCCGATTCCGCTGAGCTGATTTCTATAATCAATCGGCTACATGAAGTTATCGCAGAGCCGGTGCCATTGGCACAAGGACTTGCAACGGTCTCATGTAGTTGCGGCTACTCCGTTTATCCAAAAGACGGAACGAGTACATCTGAATTGCTTTCCCGTGCAGATAAACGCATGTATGAAAGCAAGTCCTCGAATGGGCGTCTCGCTAGGCGGTAGTGGGCTGGGACGACACCGTAAGCAAAAAAGGTCTGGGCTTGATATTCGGTTGTTCTTATATTTTACATAATACACATTATTCACACTTAGCTTAGCCTTGAGCCGCTCCATTACTGCATCATGCCTAGACTGGCATTCACCGTCTTTCAAGCTGCCAGCCCAACCGAAACCAGTCGAAAACCGACTGGCCACATTGCCACCGTAATAACCGTTAAGGCGCGCCCGGTAATTCTGGTTCCGGGGATCGACAAAGAAACGGCACCACAGGTGCAACTCAATCGGCCGCACACCCAGCTCGCGCAGCCTGAGCTTTTCAGCTCTGATACGTCGATACCAGCGCTCCCGCATGGCGCGATCCCACGGACGGCAAGACCGGAGTTGCCAATACAGTTGGCGCAGTCGTGAATAACGCTCCATGAGCGCTTTATTGGTCAGAGGCTCAACCATGCTCAGTCTCCCGTGCAAACCTCTGCATGAAAGCCCGAGCCGGTTCCATACGTGGCAGGATCGCCACGAAGTCCAGACGGCGAAACCAAGCCGCCCAGAATGACTGGAAAGCTGTCAGCTTGACCCAAGGGCGAACGAGCCGATAGATACGAGGCCCACGATTGAACACGCCGCAAGCCGCGTGAAAATAGGCCAGCCAGAGAAAGGAAATTAGGAGCTTCATTCGGATAGCTCCCGGACGGCTCGTGCCTGAGCGGCCAAAGCAGGCAAACCCGTGGTCAAGGCCATGAGCGCCGCTTGAGCCACAGTCATACCCAAAACATCAGCCGCCCCGGCTAGCCCTGCATACAGTCCTGCCGGTACGCTGAGATTGACTCTATTCCGATCCGTTGCCGATGGGTTCCCTTGCTGGGTTTCCTCACCGAATTCTTTTCCCCCCGTGTTACTAAGGGGGGGGGCATTTGGCGCGGTGCCGATTGGTTTCCGATTTGTAACCTCGGGGTCACCAATCTTCGGCCAAGGCTTTTTTTCTCTATTGAGTTTAGCTTGTCCCATTTGGTACCTCACATGCCCCGATTGGTAACAGATACGAATCCAGCGTAACGCTGTTTGTATTCCAGGTCAATACCGAGCGCGGGGCGTGCGTCTCGCGGTGCGTGCCGCACCGCCCCACTCTCGCTATCATGGACTGCCAAATCCGCATTTGGTCTGTATGGGTTTGGGGTCGCCAAGGGCACCCCAACCCCATCCATAAGCGTTGCCTGCGGCGCATCGCGTCGATCAAGGGACTTTCGCGGCATAAAGCCGCCCAGCATGACGCTGGGCTTTTTATTCCACGATCCCTTGACGAGTTTTCCGGCCCCAGCAGGGCTACGGACACAACCAGTTGAATTTCCCATTTGTGTAATCCTTGTACACGCTAGTTTTCGAGAACTAGGCGACACAAGGCTTTGCTGGGCGTGAATGACCCTTACTACACATTATTAACACTATAAGGCAGGCTTAAGGGGTGGTTGGCCAGCCAAAAAGCCGCCCTTGTTTTCCAGACATCCTTGAACTGAGTGTTCGTGCGCAGAGACAACAGTACCCTTGATCTACCGGTAGACGCATTGAGTCGTGAGCTGTCGCATCTGATAGATTGAAATGAGCACATAGGGAGAAAGTCATGCAGCATGCAGCTTCGAGTCGCGTTGCGTTGCTTCAGCGCCTGGCGATGGGTTTTCTGTTTTCTCTGTTCAGCGTCTTTGCCGTTGCCGAAGATGCTACGCCGACGCCAGCCAAGGCGGATAAGGCAGGCCTTGCACAAGCCGTGCAAACCTATCCGGTTCATCTGGCCAATCGTGTCATTACCGTATTTCGTGCCCCGTTTCTTGGCGTGCCACCAATTGACCGGGTAGCACGTACCGAGCACATGATAGAGAGCGCGCTCAATCGGGGTGGCCCCGGCAGCGTGAGTCTGCAAAAGGCGCCGCAAGGCAACATCATCATGATCGACGGTAGCCTGGCCATCATTCTGACCGAGGCCGACCTCGATCCGTTGGCCTCCGAAACCCTGGAAACCGCGACCAGTAATGCGATGGCGGCGCTTGCACGCGCGATCGCGGAAACGCAGGAGGCCCGCAACCATGGGCGACTGCTGCGCGGGATTGGCTGGTCTGCCGCGGCTACCGTTGTCCTGGCATTGGTCATCTGGGTGCTTGCTAGGCTTCGTCGTGTGCTGGTTACACGCTTGGCAAGCCTGATCGAAACCAAAGCGGCCGACGTTCCGCTTGCGGAAAACCATGTGCTACGCGCGCGCATCGTGCAATTTTTTAACTGGCTGACTCGGGCGCTCTGCGCCCTACTGATCTTCCTGGCGATTTATGAATGGCTCAGCTATGTCCTGACCCGTTTTCCCTACACGCGCGTTTGGGGGGAGGAGCTCGATAAGTTTGTCTATGGCGTAATTAGCAAGATAGCCGGCGGGATACTGGGCGCCCTCCCCGACCTTATTGTGGCTGTACTGATTTTCGTCATTGCCCGCTATGCCATCAAGCTGATCGACCCTTTGTTTGATCGTGCCTCCGAAGGGCGGGCTGCCCTGGGCTGGCTGGACCAAGATTTGGCGCGACCGACTCAGCGCCTGGTGTCCGTTGGCATCTGGCTGTTCGCAGTCGTCATGGCCTACCCTTATCTGCCGGGCTCGGATAGTGAAGCCTTCAAGGGCATCTCGGTGCTGATCGGTCTGATGGTGACCCTGGGTGGTTCCAATCTGATCGGTCAGGCAGCCAGTGGTTTGATCCTTATGTATTCGCGCACTTTGCGTGTCGGTGAATATGTGCGCATCGGCGATATGGAGGGCACGGTGACCGAGCTGGGTTCATTCACGACCAAGATACGGACCGGCATGGGCGAAGAACTTTCCTATCCCAATGCCTTGATACTGGGCTCGGTCACGAAGAACTACTCGCGCGTCAAGGATTCAGGCTTCATCCTGGATACGGTGGTGACCATTGGCTATGACACGCCCTGGCGCCAGGTGGAGGCCATGCTACTGGAGGCTGCAGCGCGAGCCCCTGGCATCTCGGATTCGGTTCGCCCCCGTGTATTCCAGACTGGCTTGAGCGACTTCTACCCAGAATATCGCCTGGTCTGTTACGCCACGCCAATGCAGCCCTTGCCGCGTGCTGAAGCACTTAACCACCTGCACGCCAATATCCAGGATGTCTTCAATGAATACGGCGTACAGATCATGTCGCCGCATTATCTCGGCGATCCTCAGCATGAGAAGGTGGTGCCTAAGGACAAGTGGTTTGCGGCGCCGGCCAAACCGTCAAAGCCGGGCGCTTAACTAGGCGAGTCAACGTATCGAGCGATAAACCGCCCGGCGCGTGCGTTTGCTCAGTACTAGCTGCCAAAGTTGTCCCTGGCGCGAGCGGAAGAAGCCGGCGCAGCACATCAGGTAGTACTTCCACATCCGATAGAAGCGTGGACCGTACTTAGGCTCGAGTTGCGGCCATGCACGATTGAAGTTCTCCCACCAGGCCATCAGCGTGCGATCGTAGTCTGGACCGAAGTTGTGCCAATCCTCGATCAGGAACAAACGGTCGACGGCTGCAGAAATTTCGTGCGCTGCCGGCAAGTGTCCGTTGGGGAAAATGTACTTGTCCAACCAGGCGTCACAACCGCGACTGCTCGTGTAATTGCCTATGCTATGCAGAAGAAACAGGCCGTCATCCTTGAGCAGACGTTCGGTCGCCGAGAAATAGGTGTCGTAGTTTTTGGGCCCGACATGCTCGAACATACCGACCGAAACGATTCGGTCAAACTCCCCTTCTAGCTTTCGATAGTCGATCAGCTCAATGTCGACCGGCAGCCCGACGCAACGCTCACGCGCCATCGCCTGTTGTTCCTTGGATACCGTAATACCCACCACATGAACACCATAGTGCTGCGCGGCATATTGCGCCAGTCCACCCCAGCCACACCCTATGTCCAGGAGCTGCAGCCCGGGCTTCAATTCGAGTTTGCGGCAGATCAGCTCGTACTTGGCCTGCTGCGCCTCAGCCAGATTGGCAGCTTTATGCCAATACGCGCAGGAATAGGCCATGGTCGGATCCAGCATCGCTTCAAATACGTCATTGCCAAGGTCGTAGTGCTGTTCGCCAACTTGGAAGGCACGATGCACTGATTGATGATTGAACAAGCGGTAGCGCACGATCTCGCCAAGCAGCCGTATCCGTGTCCAGCCCTTGAGCCGTTCATCGGCATCGATGCTGAGCAGGCGGTGGAAAAATTCATCGAGACGGTGGCTATCCCAGAGACCATCCATATAGGCTTCGCCGAAAGCCAGCGAACCCCCGGTGAGGACACGGCGGTACAAGCTGCTGTCATGGATCTGGATATCCCAGGCAGCGTCGCCATTGATAGTGATGCCAGCGGTGCCTAGCAGCTCTTGAAGAAAGCGCGGCGCGGCGTCCTGAGGTGATGTAAGAGACTGAACGGATTCATACGTTTTACCCATATGACCTCCTTGCTGAGCGCTGCTGACAACGAACAGACAATGTCCGGTGGGCCGAAGCAAGCATTCTATGCCCAGTCTAATTTAGATAATGTAATCAGTCCCATAGCGTTGGTCTATTCGGGCCTGTTTAGGCAGGCCTCGACCAAACAAGCACGGAATTTGCTAGTCTTGCCTGCCGGCTGGGCCGGTGACTTGATCCAACCAGGATTCCATGGATACCGCAATCACCGTTCCCGTCGAGCAAGATGCACACGAGCCGCCACAGCGCGTGGTCAAGGTCCGTCGTGACTACAACACCTGGGTGGTGAACGAAACCATGGAAGACTATGCGTTGCGTTTCACCGCGCGCAGCTTCCGTCGCTGGTCCGAGTTTCAGGTTGCAAATACCGCTTTTGGTGCGGCTTCCTTCCTGGTGCTGGAAGCTGTTGGTGCAACCTTGCTGGTTAACTACGGTTTCATCAATGCCTTCTGGGCCATTCTCGTCGTTGGCCTGACCATCTTTCTGACCGGCCTGCCGATCAGCTACTACGCCGCCCGCTATGGGGTGGACATGGATTTGCTGACGCGAGGCGCAGGTTTCGGCTACATCGGCTCGACCATTACTTCCCTGGTCTATGCCTCCTTCACCTTCATCTTCTTTGCGCTCGAGGCAGCCATCATGGCTTATGCGCTGGAGATGTTCTTCAGTATTCCGCCTTCCCTCGGCTACCTGATCTGCGCGCTCGTAGTGATTCCACTGGTCACCCACGGCGTTACCGCCATCAGCAAGCTGCAGCGCATTACCCAGCCGATCTGGCTGGTGATGCTTGCCCTGCCCTTTATTTTCCTGCTGCTTCACAACCCCGGCATATTCGCCGAGCTGGTGAACTATGGCGGCAGCGATGGCCAGGGCAATAGCTTCAACTTGCATTACTTTGGCGCCGCGTTGACCGTGAGCATTGCGCTCATTACGCAAATGGGTGAGCAGGCCGACTATCTGCGCTTCATGCCGGAGCTGACGAGCAAAAACCGGGGTCGCTGGTATTTCAGCATGCTCATGGGTGGGCCGGGTTGGGTCGTGCTGGGCGTGG
>Ga0268257_1002180_pt1 | contig 14689 bp, 10 predicted proteins | sample AgamicAtPrz_FD_200249 | JGI IMG/M metagenome (GOLD analysis project Ga0268257, IMG submission 200249) | Agave microbial communities from Guanajuato, Mexico - At.P.rz (v2) (version 3) | ecosystem: Host-associated > Plants > Phyllosphere > Phylloplane/Leaf | place: Guanajuato, Mexico | collected...
CGTCGACCTGCACGACGCAGAGCCGGTCCGCCGCGCCCGGATGGACCCAGCCGACCAGATCGCCGCTGTCGACAGCGGCGATCAACTGCGCCGCCAGCGGCGGCAGTTCCTCGGCGCGGCCGGCGATCACATGCACGACGACCTCGCCGCCATCGCGCATCGCCAGCTTCACCGTCTGGTCGAGCTGCTCGCGCAGTGCCGCCGCGTCGAGCGGCGCCGGCACCGGCACTTCCGGCTGGCCGGTCAGCTGCCGCAGCATCTCGTCGAGTTCCTCGGCCTTGTCGAAAAACCCGTTTGCCCCCGCCGCCAGGACCGCGGCGCGATACGCCTCGGTCTGATGCGACAGCACGTGCACCTGCCCGCCATAGCCCTGGCGCCGCAGCGTCTTGAGCACCGCGATGCCGGAGCCGCCCTGCGCCAGCGACAGGTCCAGCAGCACCGCCGATGGCTTCAGGTGATCGACCAGCGCCAGCGCGGTCGTCTCGTCCGCGGCCTCGCCGACCACGCGCAGTCCCGGCACCGCGTCGAGCCGCTGCAGCAACTGGCGCCGGATGGTGAAGGAGTCCTCGACGAGGACCACGGTCAAAGGTGTCGCATTCGCTTGCATCGTTCGGTCGCGTCCTCCTCGCCGCGCGAGGTCAGTCATCCAGCGGATCGAGTTCGCCCCAGCTCGTACGGCTGATCGCGCGCTTGACCTCGTCCATGAAGTGCCCCTGCGGGCCCGTCGGCGCGCGCACGCCCGGCGCGGGCACCGGCGTGCCATTCGCGCCATTGGCGACCGGCGCGGCGGCCGGATCGCGCGTCGCGCGCTGCACGTGGCGGTTCAGCAGCTCGCGGTCGCGCGGCGTCAGCTGCGACGCCGCCACGACGATCACCGGGATCGCCGCCGTCAGCGGATCGCGCTGCAGCGCCTCGACGACGCCGATGCCATCGACCTCCGCCATCAGCAGATCCAGCACGATCAGGTCGGGCACATGGCGCCGCGCCAGCTCGATGCCCTCCTTGCCGCCGGTCGCCCGCAGCACCGAGAAGCCGGGCTGCGACAGATGCGCGCTGAGCGACTGCAGGTCGCCGGGCGCGTCGCTGATCGCCAGCACCAGGAATTTGCGCGTCGCGGTCGGCTTGAAGCCGAGCATCTCCAGTTCCTTGCTGAGCGCCTTGCGCGACACCGGCTTGTGCAGCACCGCCGACGCGCCCAGCGACAGCGCCACCTCCTGGCCCGCGTCCACCGACACCACCACCACCGGGATGTGCGCCCAGCCCGGCAGGTTCTTCAGCCGCGACAGCAGCTCCCAGCCATCGAGCCCCGGCAGGTTGACCTCCAGCGTGATCAGGTCCGGCCGCAGCTGGTGCGCGAGCTCCAGCGCCGCCTCCGCCGAGTCGACATGCCGCACGCGAAAGCCCGCCGCATTCAGCTGCGTCTCCATCAGCGCCGCCGCCTGCTGGTTGTGCTCGATGACCAGCGCCAGCGGCCGTGCGCCGGCCTCGTCCGGCAGGATGACGTCGGGGATCACCGGCTCACGCCACGGCAGCCAGCAGGTGAAGCAGCTGCCCTTCTCGGGCTGGCTGCTCACCGCCACCGCGCCGCCGTGCAGCTGCACCAGCCGCGCCACCGTCGCCAGGCCCAGGCCGGTGCCCTCGACCTTGTGCGTCATCACGTTGCGGATCTGGTTGAAGGGCTGGAACAGCTTCTCGAGCCCCTCCGGCGGAATGCCGATGCCATCGTCGGTGACGCTGATCTGGACGAACTCGCTGAAGTCGCTCTCGGGCAGGTCGGTGCGCCGTCCCGACGGGAACCCCGGCAGCGCCTCGCGCGCGCGGGCCCGCGGCACGCGCCGCGCCTCGAGCCGGATGTGGCCGGCCCTGGGCGTGAACTTCGCGGCGTTGGACAGCAGGTTGTAGATGATCTGCCGCAGCCGCCGCCGGTCCACGCACACCCGCTGGCCGGCGCCGACGCCGAAGAAGCTCATCTCGACGCGGTTCAGCCGCGCGCGTTCCTGCACGATGGTCAGCGCGTCGCGCAGCAGCTCGTCCAGATCGACCGGCTCGATGTCGAGATCGACGCGCCCCGCCTCGATCTTGGCCATGTCCAGCAGGTCGTTGACCAGCGAGAGCAGATGCTGGCCCGCGTTGTGGATGTGGTTGCAGAACTCGGCCTGGCGCTCGCTGACCGGTCCGGCGGCGCCGTCGCGCATCAGCTGCGCGAAGCCGATCACCGCGTTCAGCGGCGTGCGCAGCTCGTGCGACATCGTCGACAGGAAGGCCGTCTTGGCGCTGCTGGCCCGGCTGAGCTCCGCGTTGAGCTGCTCCAGCGCGTCATTGCGCTGCTGCAGCGCGGCCAGCAACTCGGCGCGGCTGTCGGCGAGGTTGCGGGCGGCGCGCGCTTCGGCGGCCTCCATCGCGCTGTTGTGCAGCTCGGCATGGACGCGGCGCGCCTCGTCCTCGAACTGCTTGCGGCGCAACTGCGCGCGCAGCCGCGCCTTGAGCAGCTCGACCTCGCCATTGGCCTTGACGACGTAATCGTCGGCGCCGGCCTCCAGGCCCGCCAGCATCGACGCGCGCCCCTCGAAGGCCGTGAGCAGCAGCACCGGGATGTCGCGCAGCGCCGGCGCGGACTTGATCCGGCGGCAGGTCTCCAGGCCGCCGATGCCCGGCATCTGCACGTCCAGCAGCACCGCGTCCACGGTCTGCACCGCGAGCAGCTCCAGCGCCTGCTCGCCATTGCCGGCCGCGATCACGTCGAAGCCGTCGTCGCGCAGCGTCGCGCCGAGCTCGGCCAGCACATTGGCGCTGTCGTCCACCAGCAGCAGGCGCTTGGGGCCGAGCAGGCTCGCGCCCTGCTCGGGCAGACTGGCCGCGGCGCTGCGCAGCATCGCGGCGACGCGCGCCAGGATCAGGTCGACGTCGTCCTGCTTGCGCGCGAACGCATCGGCGCCGGCCTCCAGCGCGCGCAGCTCCGCCTCGGGCCCTTCGTCGGCGGTGAGCAGCAGGCAGGGCGTGTGGCGCAGCGCCGGATCCAGGCGCAGCCGGCGTATCACCGCCGCGCCATCGATGCCGGGCATGTGCTGGTCGACGATCACCGCGTTGGGCCGCAGCGCGGCGGCCTGGCGCAATCCCTCCTCGCCATGCGCGGCCATGTGGATGCCGTAGCCCTGCGGCTCGAGCGCGTCGCGCAGCGCCTCGCGGAAGGTCTCGCTGTCGTCGATCAGCAGCACCGTGGCCGCGTGCGGCGCCGGCACCATCCGCGCCTGGCGCTGGCGCACCAGCTCGCGCGCGCGGTCGACGACGTAGACGCGGTCGTAGGGCTTGCCCACGTACTCGTCGGCGCCGTGGGCCAGGCCGCGCAGCCGGTCGCTGGCCTGCGATGCGTTGGACAGGATCAGCACCACGCACTCGGCGCCCTGGGGCGCGGCGCGCAGCTCGGGCAGCCAGGCGGCGCCGTCGCCGTCCGGCAGCAGGTTGTCCAGCAGCACCAGGGCCGGCACGCCGCCGGCCAGCGCGGCCCGGGCCTGCGCCAGCGAGGCGCATTCGACGCAGTCGAAGCCGGCGTCCTCCAGCGCCTCGCGCAGGTCCATCCGGACCGTCAGGCTGTCCTCGACGATGAAAGTTCTCTTGTTCATGAATGGGCTCCTCCCCAGGCCATACCGCTCAAGCCCATCAGGGCGGGGCCGATGTCGGCCAACGGCAGCACGCGCTCGGCGGCGCCCAGCTGGGCGGCTTCGCGCGGCATGCCATAGACCATCGAACTGGCTTCGTCCTGCGCCAGCGTGGCGCCTCCCGCGCGCCGGATCGCGAGCAGGCCTTGCGCCCCGTCGCGTCCCATGCCGGTCAGCAGCGCCGCCGCGACGCCGCTGCCGATCTCCGTGGCCAGCGACTCGAACAGCACATCCACCGACGGCCGGCACGAGTGCCGCGGCGGCGCATGGCTGAGCTGCAGCTGGCCGGACTGCAGCACCAGGTGCGAGTCCGGCGGCGCCAGCAGCACCTGGCCGGCCAGTTCGTGCAGCCGCTCGCCCCCATGGGCGTAGCGCACCGGATGCGCCGTCTGCGCGTCCAGCCATTCCGCGAAGCCGCGGCTGAACACCGCGTTGATGTGCATGACGATCAACACCGGCAGCGGCGCCGGCGCGGGCAGCGTCTGCAAGACCTTCATCAGCGCGCCCGGACCGCCGGTGGAGGCGCCCAGCGCCAGCAGCGCGCGGCGCGGCGTCGGCGGCGCATGCGGCAGCCGCGCCGAGGACCGGCCCGGGATGCGCGCCCGCACATGCGTGATCACGCGGATGCGCGCCACCAGCCGCAGCAGCGTCAGGTAGCGGCGCTCCCATTCGCCCTCGGGCATGGTGGCGGTGGGCTTCTCCAGCACCTCGACGGCGCCGGCGGCCAGCGCCTCGTAGGTGCGCAGCAGCTCGCCCCGGTTGGTCGACGAGGACACGATCAGGATCGGCGTCGGGCAGTGGGCCATGATGGCCTCGGTCGCGGCCTGGCCGTCCATGCCGGGCAGCATCATGTCCATCGACACGACGTCGGGCCGCAGCCGCTGGCACAGCGCCACCGCCTGGGCACCGTCGTGCGCCTCGCCAACGAGCTCGATGTCGGGTTGCGAGGCCAGCACCTCGCGGATGTGCGCCAGCACGGTGATCGAGTCCTCGACCACCAGCACCCGCAGCGGGCGCCCCGCTCTGGCGCCGGCCAGGTCGGCGGGCGCGCCGCCACCGAGCCCGCCGATGCCACCGATGCCGCCGATGCCGCTCATGCGGACGCCCCCTCCGCCGCGGGCTGCGCCGAGCGCGCCACCAGCCGCGCGACCTGCGCGAGGAACTCGTTCTGCGCGAACTCGCCCTTGACGATGTAGCCGTCGGCGCCCGCGGACTTGCCGCGCGCGAGGTCCTCCGGCGCGTTGCGCGAGGTCACCAGCACCGCCGGGATGTCGCGCAGCGACGCGTCGCCGCGAATGGTCTCGACGAATTCGAAGCCGCTCATGCCCGGCATCTCGACGTCGACGAGGATGAGCGCGTAGCGCTCCCGGCGCGCGGCCTCGAGGCCGTCCTCGGCGGAGGCAGCCATGTGCACGCGGTAGCCGGCGGCTTCGAGGATGCTCTGCTCGAGCATGCGGGTGGTCAGCGAGTCGTCGATGACCAGGATGGTGCCGGTGCGCGGCGGCGGCGGCGGCGCGCGGGGCCGGGCGTTGCGCGCGGCGGCGACCAGGCCGTCCGGCGCCAGCACCGGCACCGGCTGCCGCGCCGCGTCCAGCGCGAGCCCGGCGATCAGCGGCGAGGGCGGCAGCAGCGCCGGCGGCGGCCGCAGCACGACACTGGTCACGCCGTCGAGCGAGTCGACGCCCAGCGCCGCCCGCTGTCCGCCGGCGCGCAGCACGAGGGCGGAGCGCGGCGGCGAGGGCGGATCGCCGGGACGCAGCGCATCGGCCAGCGACAGATGGGGCAGCAGCTCGTCGTCCACGGCGACGTGCGAGCCGTTCAGCACGGGCCGCTGCAGCACGCACTCGACGGCATCCAGCGGCACCCACGCCGACATCGCGCCGGCGCAGACGCGGATCGCGCGCAGCGCCGCCAGTTGCAGCGGCACGCAGAGCTCCACCGTCGTGCCTTCGCCGCGGCGGCTGCGCAGTGTCAGGCGGCCACCCAGGCGGTCCGCCGTGTCGCGCACCAGGTCCATGCCGACCCCGCGCCCGGCGAGCGCGTCCACGCGCCGCGCGGTGCTCAGGCCGCCGCGCAGCAGGCGCTCGATCAGTGCGTCGTCGTCCAGGCGCGCCGCGCCCGGGATGCCCTTGTCGACCGCGGTGCGGCGCAGCGCGTCCAGATCGAGTCCGGCGCCGTCATCGGCGCAGCAGAACAGCACGTCGCGGCCGCGCCGCTCGATGCGCAGCTCGATCCGCCCCTGTGGCGGCTTGCCGGCGGCGGCGCGTTCGGCCGGTGTCTCGATGCCGTGCGCAACGGCGTTGCGCACCATCTGGACCAGCGCGCCGGAGACCGCGTTCAGCAGCGCCGCCTCCAGCTTCACGTCGCCGCCCGAGCCGGTCAGCCGCGCCTGCTTGTCCTGCGAGCGCGCCGCGTCGCGTGCGCTGCGTTGCAGCGGCGCGAACAGCTGCGACGCGGGCAGCAGCCGCAGCTGCTCGGCGTCATCGCGCAGCGCCACGAGCTCGCGCGCAAGCTGGCGCACGCCGCGTTCGATCTGGTCCTCGATGCGCGCCAGCGGGCCGGCGAGCAGTTCCTGCTGGCCTGAGAGCGTGCCGCGCAGTTCGCGCAGCAGCGCCGCGGCGCGCTCGATGGGCACGAGATGGCCCTGCGCGCGGGCGATGTCGCCCAGCAGGCCGTCGAGTTCCTCAGGCAACAGCTGCGGCACGGTCAGCAGGCCGGCGATGGGATCGTCGCCGGGCTCTTCACCGGGGAGCCCAGCGGCCGGTGTCGACGGCTCGGCGGCCGCTTGTCCATCGGGTGACGCGGAAACCGGGGAAGAGGGGAGAGGGGGAGAAGGGAGGCCCGCGGCCGCCAGCGCGGGCAAAGCCGCCGGCGCGTCCAGGGCCGAGATCGCGTCGCCGGCGGCGTCGATCAGCGCCAGCAGCGCGTCGATGCCGGCGCGGTCGGGAGCTTCGCCGCTGTCGCGCAGCGGCGTGAGCAGGTCCTCGATCGCATGCGCCTGCGCAGCGATCGCGGGCTGGCGCACGACGCTCGCCGCGCCCTTGAGCGTGTGGGCCAGGCGCAGCATCCGCGGCGCGAGGTCGGGCACGGAGCCCTGCTCGGCGGCGAGCACGGCCTCGCTCATCTGCCGCAGCAGATCGCGGGCTTCGACGCGGAAGAAGCGGTAGGGGTCCTTGGCCACGGGCGCGCGCTGTCGGGTTGAAGGGAAGGGCGGCCGCTCAGGTCGGCTGTGCCTGCACGAGTCGCAGCAGATCACGCGACATCTCGGCCAGCTCGGTGGCGGTCTGCGAGGTCTGGCCGGAGCTGGCCTCGGTCTCGCGCGACGCCTGCGCGGTGTTGGACAGCGCGACGTTGAGCTGCTCGACCGCGGTCGCCTGCTGCTTGGTGGACAGCTCGATCTCGCGTGCCGCGTCCATCGTTGTGACCACCAGGCCGGCGATGCGGCCAAAGGTCGCGGCCACCTCGTCGAACTGGCGCGCGCCCGCGTCGACGGCCTTGGAACCGGTCTCGGTGGCCATCACCGTCGTGTTGACCGCGCCGCGCACGTCGTCGATCTGCACGCGGATGTCCTTGGTCGATGCCGTCATGCGGTCGGCGAGCTTGCGGATCTCGTCCGCCACGACGCTGAAGCGCCGCCCCGCGTCGCCCGCCACGGTGGCCTCGATGGTGGCGTTGATCGCCAGGATGTTGGTCTGCTCGGCCAGTTCGCCGACCAGATCCAGCACCACGCCGATCTGCTGCGACTTGCGGCCCAGGTCCAGCATGTGGTCCACCACCAGATCGATCTGGCGCCGCATTGCGGCGATGGTCTCGCGCGCGGCCTGCAGCGTGCCGTCGCCGCCACGCGCGAAGCTGGCGGTCTGCTCGGCGATGCCGACCACGCGCTGCGCGCTGTCGGCGATCTGGCGCGAGGTGGCCAGCAGCTCGGAGATCGTGGTCGAGATCTCGGTCATCGAGGTCGCCGTCTCGCGCGCGCCGGCGGCCTGCTGATTCGCGGCCGCCTGCAGTTCTGCCGACGAGCGCTGCACATGCTTGACCGCCGTGCCGACCTGGCCGGTCAGCGCGCGGCTGAGCGTCAGCGCCGCCGCCAGCACCAGCAGCGCACCGGCCACCGTGCCCCAGACGATGGTCTGGCGCACGCCGTTGGCGGTGGACTCGACCTCTCTGGCGCGCTCGCGCAGCAGGTCGGTCTCCTCATCCTCCATCTGGGTGATCACGGCGCGCAACTCGTCCATGCGGCGCTTGCCCTCGCCCAGTTTGACGTTGCGGATCGCGGCTTCCTGCCCTTCGCCGCGCCGGGTCTCGATGCGCTCCTTGTGCATCGCCATCAGGCCGTCGATCATCGCGCTGGCCTGCTCGAAGCGCGCCTGCTGCGCCGGGTTGTCGCGCAGCAGCGGCTTGAGTTCGGAGATCAGCTTGGGCAGGCTCGTGAGAGCGCTGCGGTAGGGCTCGAGGTAGCCCTCCTCGCCGGTCAGCAGATAGCCGCGTTGCGAGGTTTCGGCATCCTTCATCAGGCTGAGCAGCCCGCCGATGTGGGTCACCGCCGCATGGGTGCGGGTGACCTGGTAGCTGTTCTGCGCCAGCACGTCGACGCCGCGATAGGCCAGCACGCCGATCAGCATCAGCAGCGCGAAGGACAACGCGAATCCCACCGCCAGCTTTCTTCCGAAGGTCCACATGGCTCGCTCCCTGTCATCGGCCGGCGCGGCCGGCGGTCGTTGTGCTTGTGTCACGGTCGGCGAAGGCCGCGCCGTCGAGCTGGCCGCCCGCGATCGCGGCGATCACCCCCTCGAGCTCGATCAGCGGCCGCAGCGCGCCGCCGCAGCGCACGGCCCAGCCGGTGCCGGTGGCGTCGCTCTGCTGCAGGCGGTCGCCGGGCAACAGGCGCCACTGCCCGTCGAAGCCCTCGAAGGCCAGCGCCAGCGGCGCGGCCCGCGTGATCGCCCACCAGCGCGGCGCCGTCGCCGGACCGCGTCCGATCAGCGCCTGCAGGTCGTAGAGCGGCAAGACCTGGCCCTGATGGCCGGCGAGTCCGAGCAATCCCGGGGCGGTGGCCGGATAAGGGGCGGGGGGCATGGCGGGCGTCAGTCCGGCCAGGTCGGCCAAGTTCAGGGCGAACGGGTCGCCGGCAATCCGTATGCCCAGCACGTCGAGCGCGGCCTCGTCCTCGCGCCGGCGCAAGGGCTCGGCGAAGGAGCGGTCGAAGGCCTCGCGCCAGTCGCGCAGCCGCGCGCGGGTCGCTTCCGTCATGAACGGACCTCCTGGATCTCGTCGCGGCACAGGCGCCGCAGGTCATCGCGTTCGAAGCCGCCACCGAAGCGGCGCAGCCGCTCGGTGGACTCGCCCTCCAGCAGCTCGAGCGCGCGCCGCAGCTCACGCCGCGCGGCGACGACCTCGCCGCGGCGCCGTGCCAGCAGTCCCAGCCGCAGGTGCGGCAGCGCGAACGCCGCGTCCTTGGCCGCGGCGCGCTGGTGATGCCATTCGGCGGCGGGCAGCTGGCCGCGCTCCTCCATCGCCAGTCCCTGCAGGAAGAGCACGTCTGCTTGCAGCGCGGCCGGCGTGCGCGGCGCGATCAGCCGCGCGCAGGCGCGCAGGCCGTCCTCCACCTGGCCGGCCTCGACCAGCAGCAGCGCTTCGTCGAGCAGGGACTGGTCCGCGCTCTGCGCAGCGGCCGGTCCGGGCGGCGGCGCGGCGGCAGGCAGCGGCGGCGGGTGTTCCGCGGCGGGATCGGGCGAACCCCAGGGAAAGGGCCAGGCGGGCGGCGCCTCCGGGCTCTCGCGCCGGTAGAAGAAGCAGCCGTGCGACTGCCGCAGCGCCAGGCCCGCCGCGCGCGCCTGGCTCTGACCGCGCAGCGTCTCGGCATGGCCCAGGAACAGCGCGCCGCCCGCCGTCAGCGAGCCGGTCAGGTGGCGGATCGCCTGCCGCAGCGCGGCCGGCTCCAGATACATCAGCACGTTGCGGCAGAAGATGACGTCGAAGCGGTCCGGCGTCCAGAACGCGGCGTCGGGCTGGCCGAGTTGGCGCAGCTCGAACCGCACCCGCTGGCGGATCGACGGCAGCGGCGTCCACTCGTGATCGCCGACGCGCCGGAACCAGAGGTCGCGCTGCTCGGGCGGCGTCGCGCGCAGGCTCCATTCGCCATAGCGCGCCGCCGCCGCGCGCGCCAGCGCTAGCGGGTTCACGTCGAGCGCGAGCACCTCCCAGTCGATGCCCTGCGCCTGCAGCCCGGCGCGGTGCAGCGTGATCGCCAGCGTGTAGGCCTCCTCGCCGGTGGCGCAGCCGGCGGACAGCACGCGCAGCCGGCCACCGGGCGGCAGGCCGCGCACCAGCGACGGCAGCAGCTCGGCGCGCAGCGCCTCCAGTTGCTCCGGGTGGCGGAAGAAGAAGGTCTCGCCCACCGTCAGTTCGGCCGCGAGCGCGTCCAGGCCGGCCCGCGTCGGTGCCAGTTCCATCTGATCCAGGAAGCGCTGCGGGCCCGCATCGCCGGCGGCACGTCCGAGCGCCGCGCTCAAGCGGTCATCCTGACGCTCGTCGAACTGCAGGCCCAGCCGCGCCGCGAGCAGCGCGCGCAGGCGCGAGAGAAGCGGCGGCGGCATGGCGTCGGGCAGGCCCGCGCGCGTCATGAGGCGGCTCCCGCCTGGGCCGGCGCCAGCGGCGCCGCGGCGTGGCCGAGCAGTTCAGCGGGCAGCAGCCGGCCCTGGTCGAGCACGGCCACCAGTTCGTCGTCGCGTTCGGCCAGCGCGGCGACCGCGCCATGCTCGCGATCGCGCAGCAGCGGGGGGAGGGCGCGCAGATCGGAAGCGGGAAGCTCATGCAGGCCGAGCACCTCGGCCACGGCGAGCGCGACGCGGCGCCCGCCGGTGCGCACGATCACGTAGCGCGCCGCCGGGGCCGCGCCGTTCATGCCGAGCAGGCCGGCCAGATCCACCACCGGGATCCAGTCGCCGCGGATGCGCGCCAGGCCCGGCACATGCACGACGGGCGCCGCCAGCGGCCTGAGCGGCTGCGGGCGCAGCGTTTCCTCGACCGCATCCAGCGGCAGGCCGCAGAGCCGGGACTGCACCCGGCACACCAGGACTCGAACCACGCCACTCGATGGCTTGTGCATCCTTCCGGCTCCCTGTTTGCGTCAGTCTATGCCGACGTCAGGCGAGCGGGCGTTGCCGAAGGTCACTGGCCGGGCGCCCGCGAGTCGCTCAGCGTCGCAGAGAAGCTCATCGCGCCGGGTTCGGGTAAACCCTTGAAGCGAATCGTGAGCAGGGTGATGGGCCCTGGTGAGGGGCCGAGTTTTTTAGGTCATCGCCACTAAAAAAGGGTGGTCAAGGATTGCCATTCCCGCCCGGAACTGATCAAAATAGAACGATCGTTCGTTTTATTATTCCGGGCATCGTGTCCACCACCTCCGCCACTGCCGCCAAGCCTGCCGCCCCCGCCACGCCCGTGGCGCGCCGTGGCGCGCGCTCGCTCCAGAAGGGCGCCCAGACGCGCGCCGCGATCCTGGACGCGGCGCTGGGACTGGCCTCGCACATGGGGCTGGAGGGCCTGTCCATCGGCGCGCTGGCCGATGTGACGAAGATGAGCAAGTCCGGCGTGTTCGCGCATTTCGGCTCGCGCGAGGAACTGCAGATCGCCGTGGTGCGCGAGTATCACGCCAAGTTCGAAGAGGAAGTTTTCTTCTCCGCGATCCGCCAGCCGCGCGGCCTGCCGCGCCTGCGCGCGCTGTTCGAGCGCTGGGTGCACCGCACCTCGGTCGAAGTGGACTCGGGCTGCATCTACATCAGCGGCGCGGTGGAATTCGACGACCGGCCGGGCCCGGTGCGCGACGCGCTGGTGGCCATGGTGCGCGACTGGCACGCCGCGATCCGCAAGGCCATCCTGCTGGCGCAGGAATGCGGCCATCTGGCGCCGGACGCCGATCCGGACCAGGTGCTGTTCGAGATGCACGGCCTGATCCTCTCGCTGCATCACGACGCGCGCTTCCTGCGCAGCCCCGGCGCGCTGGCGCGGGCCCGCACGGGCCTGGAGCGCATCCTCGACAGCTTCGCCACGCCGGCCGGCCGCAAGGCCGATGCCCAGGCGCGGCAGACGACACCTCCCACCGCTCCGGCGAGCGCGGCCAGCGGCCGCAAGCGCGGCTGAGCGGCGCGAGCCCTTTCCGGTCTTTCGATCCGTCGATCTTCCGATCCCTTCCAGAACCATTCTCAGGAGAGTCCTCATGCCCCAGTACAACCCGCCCCTGCGCGACATGCAGTTCGTGCTGCACGAGCTGCTGCACGCGGTCGACGAACTGAAGCTGCTGCCCGCGCACGCCGAGGTCGACGAGGACACCATCAACGCGGTGCTGGAAGAGGGCGGCAAGTTCGCCGCCGAGGTGCTGGCCCCGATCAACCTGTCGGGCGACCTGGAAGGCTGCACGCTGGACAAGACCACCCACGAGGTGAAGGCGCCCAGGGGCTTCAAGGAAGCCTACGCGCAGTACGTCGAGGGCGGCTGGCCCGCGCTCTCCTGCGATCCGGAGTACGGCGGCCAGGGCCTGCCGGTGCTGGTCAACCAGTTCATGTACGAGATGATGAACTCGGCCAACCAGGCCTGGACCATGTATCCCGGCCTGAGCCACGGCGCCTATGAGGCGCTGCATGCGCACGGCACGCCCGAGCAGAAGGCCACCTACCTGCCCAAGCTGACCTCCGGCGAATGGACCGGCACGATGTGCCTGACCGAGCCGCACTGCGGCACCGACCTGGGCCTGCTGCGCTCCAAGGCCGAGCCGCAGGGCGACGGCACCTACAAGATCACCGGCCAGAAGATCTTCATCTCCGCCGGCGAGCACGACCTGGCCGAGAACATCGTCCATCTGGTGCTGGCGCGCCTGCCGGACGCCCCGGCCGGCTCCAAGGGCATCTCGCTGTTCATCGTGCCCAAGTTCAACGTCAACGCCGATGGCTCGCTGGGCGAGCGCAACCCGGTGTACTGCGGCGGTCTGGAGCACAAGATGGGCATCCATGGCAACGCCACCGCGCAGATCGTGCTGGACGGTGCCCTCGGCACGCTGGTGGGCCAGCCCAACAAGGGCCTGCAGGCGATGTTCGTGATGATGAACGCCGCCCGGCTGGGCGTGGGCAACCAGTCGCTGGGCCTGACGGAAGTGGCGTACCAGAACGCCGTCGCCTACGCCAAGGACCGCATCCAGATGCGCGCGCTGTCGGGCCCGAAGGCGCCGGACAAGCCGGCCGATCCCATCATCGTCCACCCGGACGTGCGCAAGATGCTGCTGACCGCCCGCGCCTATGCCGAAGGCGGCCGCGCGCTGTCGGCCTACGTGGCGCTGCAGCTGGACAAGGCGCTGGCCAGCGATGACGCCGACGAGGCCAAGGCCTGCGAGGACGAGGTCGCGCTGCTCACCCCCATCATCAAGGCCTTCATCTCGGACAACGCCTGGATCGCGACCTCGCACTGCATGCAGGTGTTCGGCGGCCACGGCTACATCCACGAGTGGGGCATGGAGCAGTTCGTCCGCGACTCGCGCATCAACATGACCTACGAAGGCACGAACACCGTGCAGTCGCTGGACCTGCTGGGCCGCAAGATCCTGGGCAACAACGGCGCGACGCTGAAGAAGTTCGGCAAGAAGATCGCCGAGTTCGTCGAGGAAGAGGGCACCAGCGAAGCGATGCAGGAGTTCATCAACCCGCTGGCCGACATCGGCGACAAGGTCACCAAGCTGACCACCGAGATCGGCATGAAGGCCTTCCAGAACCCTGATGAAGTGGGCGCCGCCGCGGTGGACTACCTGCGCGTCGTGGGTCACCTGTGCTTCGCCTACATGTGGGCGCGCATGGCCAAGCTGGCGCTGGAGAAGAAGGACAGCGGCGATCCGTTCTACACCGCCAAGCTGGCGACGGCACGCTTCTACTTCGCCAAGCTGCTGCCCGAGACCGCGAGCCTGATCCGCACCGCGCGCGCGGGATTGAGCCCGCTGATGGAAATGGACGAGGCGCTGTTCTAAAAACGGCGTCACGGGCGCCCCCTCGAGCGGGGCGCCCGCGTTCACCCATTCCAAGACACCGAAGACCGGAGAGAGACAAACGATGAAACCGCTGTTCGCCACCGCCGTCGCCCTGGGCCTCGGACTGTCCGCCAATCTCGCGCTGGCGCAGATCGCCACCAGCCCGGTCGGCGTCTGGAAGACGATCGACGACGAGACCAAGCAGGAACGCTCCACCGTGCGCATCAGCGAAGTGGGCGGCGTGCTCGTCGGCCGGATCGAGAAGATCACCGACCCGTCCAAGCAGACGGCCAAGTGCGACGAATGCGCCGACGAGCGCAAGGGCCAGCCCATCCTGGGCCTGACCATCCTGCGCAACGTCAAGAAGAACGGCGACGACGCCGATCTGTGGGACGGCGGCGACATCCTCGATCCGTCCAACGGCAAGGTCTACCGCGTGCGGCTGCGCCCGGTGGACGGCGGCAGGAAGCTGGAGGTGCGCGGTTTCATCGGCATGCCACTGCTGGGCCGTACACAGACCTGGATCCGCGTCGAGTAAGCGCGGCCCCTGAAGACACATCCCCACATCCCCGAGATGTTCATTGGAGAAACCATGAGTCGATTCCAAGTTCGCAAGGTCGCCGTGCTCGGCGCCGGCGTGATGGGCGCGCAGATCGCGGCCCATCTGGTCAACGTGAAGGTGCCGGTCGTGCTGTTCGACCTGCCCGCCAAGGAAGGCCCGAAGAACGGCATCGTGGCCAAGGCCGTCGACGGCCTGAAGAAGCTCAAGCCGGCGCCGCTGGGCGTGCCCGAGAACGCCGCCCTGATCCAGCAGGCCAACTACGAGGAGCACCTGGAGCTGCTCAAGGACTGCGACCTGATCATCGAGGCCATCGCCGAGCGCATGGACTGGAAGCTGGATCTCTACACGAAGATCGCTCCGTTCGTCGCGCCGCACGCGATCGTGGCGTCCAACACCTCGGGCCTGTCGATCACCAAGCTGTCGGAAGTCCTGCCTGAATCGATCAAGCCGCGCTTCTGCGGCATC
>Ga0268257_1002183_pt1 | contig 14660 bp, 12 predicted proteins | sample AgamicAtPrz_FD_200249 | JGI IMG/M metagenome (GOLD analysis project Ga0268257, IMG submission 200249) | Agave microbial communities from Guanajuato, Mexico - At.P.rz (v2) (version 3) | ecosystem: Host-associated > Plants > Phyllosphere > Phylloplane/Leaf | place: Guanajuato, Mexico | collected...
TATGAAATGCGCGAAGCGGAAGCGCGCCAGCAACCGATGCCGGCGGCTTTCCAGGATTTTGTTTTGTAGGAAGTGCTTGTGAATCAGCCGTTGCAACATATCACCGTCTTGCTGGACGAGGCCGTGGACGCCCTGCTGGGTGGTGCCGCCGAGCCGCCCGCTGGCCAGTGGGTCGATGCGACGTTCGGTCGAGGCGGTCATTCCCGGCTCATTTTGCAAAGGCTGGGGCCGGACGGGCGCTTGATCGCGTTCGACAAAGACCCGGACGCAATTGCTGAGGCGGCGCGCATCACCGATGCGCGTTTTTCGATTCGGCATGAAGGATTTCGCCATCTTGGCGAACTGCCCGAAGGCAGTGTGCAGGGGGTGTTGATGGACCTGGGGGTGAGCTCGCCCCAGATCGACAACCCGGACCGGGGCTTCAGCTTCCGCTTTGACGGCCCCCTCGACATGCGCATGGACACCACGCGTGGTCAGAGCGTGGCCGAGTGGCTCGAAGATGCGGAAGTGCAGCAGATTGCGGAGGTGATACGTGACTACGGCGAAGAACGGTTTGCTGGCCCCATTGCAAAGGCGATTGTTGCTCGGCGCGAAAGCCAGGGCCCATTACGCACCACTGCCGAGCTGGCCCAACTCGTGGCTGGCGCGGTCAAGACCCGCGAGGCTGGGCAAAACCCGGCAACACGGACCTTCCAGGCTCTTCGGATTTTCATCAATGCCGAACTTCAGGAGCTTGAGCAAGCGCTAGAAGCCAGTCTGCGCGTGCTGGCTCCCGGCGGCCGTCTGGCCGTGATCAGCTTCCATTCGCTGGAAGATCGCATCGTCAAGCAGTTCATTGCCAAGCATTCCAAGGAGGTCTACGACCGCCGTGCACCGTTTGCGCCTCCCACGCCCATGCGTCTGAAGGCGCTGGAGCGAATCAAGCCCAGTGCTGCCGAGGTGGATGCCAATCCTCGTTCGCGTTCCGCCGTGATGCGCGTCGCCGAGCGCACCGAGGTGCCTGCATGATGCATCGCCGTGCCGCTCCGAGCATGGCTGCGGGAGGGCTGCCATGCTGCGCATAAACCTGCTGCTGCTGCTGGCGGTCATGACCAGCGCCATCTTTCTGGTGCATACCCAGTATGAGTCGCGTCGTCTGTTCACCGAGCTGGACCGTGCCGAGGCAGAGGCGCGTCGGCTGGCGACGGATCAATTGCGCCTGCAGGTGGAAAAGCGTGCTCAGGCCGCGCCTCAGCGCATCGAGACCTTGGCGCGCGAAAAGCTGCAGATGAAGCAGGCTTCTCAGGCCATTACGCAGTACGTGCATGAAACGGCTGCAGGAACTGCGCAATGACACGCAGCGTGCTCTATACCACCAGCCCTTTGCTGGCTTCGAAAACACCGCTGTGGCGCAGCAAGTTCATCGTGGCTGCGCTGGCGCTGGGTTTTGTGGGCCTGGGCGCGCGTGCAGCCTATGTGCAGGTCTTCGGCAACGACTTCTTCAAGCGTCAGGGCCTGGTGCGCTTTGCGCGTACTCTGGAGCTGCCGGCCAACCGTGGCCGTTTGCTGGATCGCAATGGCCTGATTCTTGCGTCCAGCGTGCCTGCGGCCAGTATCTGGGCCATTCCCGAGGACGTGGATCTGAAGGACCCTGAGGTCCAGCAAAAGCTCAAGGAAGTGGCGCGCCTCATGGACATGCCGCTGCGTTCCCTGATGGAGAAGCTGGATGTCGAGGACAAGACCTTTGTCTGGGTAAAGCGTCAGCTGGACTGGGATGTGGGCCAGAAGATCGTGGCGCTCAATATCAAGGGCATCTACAACCGCAAGGAATACAAGCGCCAGTATCCCGAAGGGGAGTCTGCGGCGCATATCGTGGGCTTCACCAATGTGGAAGACCATGGTCAGGAAGGCATGGAGCTGGCGTTCGACAAGGAACTAGCCGGCAAGGCTGGCTCGCGTCGTGTGATCAAGGATCGTCTGGGCCGCGTGGTGGAGGGCGTGGGCGATGAAGTGCCGCCGCAGGATGGGCAAGATATTCAGTTGTCCATCGACAGCAAGGTCCAGTACTACGCCTACCAGAAACTCAAGCAGCAGGTCGAGACCTTCAAGGCCAAGGCAGGCAGCGTGGTGGTGATGGATGCGCACACCGGCGAGCTGCTGGCCCTGGCGAACTATCCGAGCTACGACCCGGGGCATCGCAAGAATCTGACGGGCGAGCAGCTGCGCAACCGCGCGCTGACCGATACCTTCGAGCCGGGTTCGACCATGAAGCCCATCACAGTGGCCGCAGCCCTGGAGCTCAAGCGTGTCAAGCCGAGCACCATCATCGATACCGCACCCGGCCGCTACACGGTGACGGGCTCCACCATCACCGATACGCACAACTACGGCGCGCTGACGGTGGAGGGCGTGATCCAGAAGTCCAGCAACGTGGGCGCGACCAAGGTGGCGCAAAAGCTCTCGCCTCAGGAAATGTGGGAGTACTTCAGTGCGCTGGGCTTCGGCCAGAAGCCGCAGATTCAATTCCCGGGCGCGGTCTCGGGTCGTCTGCGTGCCTGGAAGACCTGGAAGCCTATCGAGCAGGCCACCATGTCCTATGGCTATGGCCTGTCGGCCTCGCTGTTCCAGATGGCACGTTCGTACACCGTGTTCTCCAACGACGGCAATGTCATTCCCTCGACGATTCTGAAAACGAACGAGCCTCCGGTGGGCGTGCGTGTGATCTCCAAGGAAAATGCCGAGGCGGTGCTGCACATGCTGCGTCTTGCTGCAGGCCCAGGCGGTACCGGCCAGAAGGCCCAGGCCGAGGGCTACACCATCGGCGGCAAGTCGGGCACTGCCCGCAAGCAGGTGGGCAAGAGCTATGCCGCGGGCAAGTACCGGGCCTGGTTCACGGGCATTGCTCCCATCGACAAGCCGCGCATCATCGTGGCCGTGATGGTGGACGAGCCCACGGCAGGTTCCTACTACGGTGGCACGGTGGCCGGCCCGGTGTTTGCGGACGTGGTCCAGCAGACATTGCGTTTCATGGGCGTTCAGCCCGACAAGGAAGTCAAGCCTCAGATCGTGGCTGCACCCGCTGAGGAGCCTGTGCTATGAGCACCCCCATTCAAATCCTGAACAATGCAGCCGAGGCCGTTGCCTGGCTGCGCAGTCGCGTGCAGGGTGACCTGCAGACCGATAGTCGCAAGGTCAAGGCAGGCGATGCCTTTGTCGCCTGGCCTGGAGCTGCCACTGATGGCCGAGCCTATGTGGGCAAGGCTCTGGAGCAGGGCGCCGCCGCCGTGCTGGTGGAGGCCGACGGCCTGCAGGCCTTCGATCTGAGCGGCGACAGCATTGCAGCTCTCAAGGGACTGAAGGCCGCGACGGGACTGATTGCCGACCAATGGTTTGCACATCCCAGTGGCGAGCTCGACGTGCTGGCCGTGACCGGCACCAACGGCAAGACCACCACAGCCTGGTGGCTGGCGCATGCGCTCTCGAAAGTGACGCTGAACACACGCACCGGCTGTGCGCTGGTGGGCACCCTGGGTGTGGGCGTGCCGCCTGCGCTGGAGTCGACAGGCATGACCACGCCGGACCCGGTGTTGCTGCAGCGTGCGTTCCGCAGCTACGCCGACCAGGGTCTTGCCGCCTGTGCCATCGAGGCATCGTCCATCGGCATCGTCGAGCACCGTCTGGACGGCAGCAAGATTCGCGTGGCGTTGTTCACCAATTTCACGCAGGACCACCTGGACTACCACGGCAGCATGGATGCCTACTGGCAGGCCAAGGCCCAGCTGTTCGACTGGCCCGGCCTGCCGGCTGCCGTGGTCAATATCGACGATGCGCATGGCGCCAGGCTCTGGGCCAGGCTGCAGGGCCGCGCCATGGATGTGTGGAGCGTTTCCATCCAGGGACCGGCTCGCCTGCAGGCCAAGGACATCGGTCTGGGCGACGAGGGCCTGAGCTTTACCGTGCTGGAAGCCGGTCACAGCCTGCGCATGAATACGCGTCTGGTCGGTCAGTACAACGTCTCCAATCTGCTCGGGGTGCTGGCCACCCTGCGCTGCCTGGGCCTGACGCTGGAGCAGGCCGTACAGGCCTGCGCCGATCTGGAGCCCGTGCCCGGTCGCATGCAGCAGATCGTCAAGCCCGGTCAGCCTCTGGTGGCCGTGGACTATGCCCATACGCCCGATGCGCTGGAAAAAGCCTTGCGCGCGCTGCAGCCCGCCGCGCGGCAGCGCCAGGGCAAGCTGTGGTGCGTGTTCGGCTGCGGCGGCGACCGGGACAACAGCAAGCGTCCGCTGATGGGGCAGGCCGCCCAGGCGCATGCCGACGGCGTCTTCGTCACCAGCGACAACCCGCGCAGTGAAGTGCCCGAAAGCATCATCGACCAGATCCTGGCCGGCATGCAGGCGGGCGAGGCATTGCATGTTCAGGCCGACCGCGCGGCGGCCATTGCCCAAGCCATTGCCCGTGCCGATGCGCGCGATGTGGTGCTGATTGCCGGCAAGGGACATGAGGACTATCAGGAGACGAAGGGCGTGCGCCATCCGTTCTCCGACATGGCTGAGGCGCAGAAGGCGCTCGCAGCCCGCGAAGGAAAGATTCGGTCATGATGACCCTGGCAAAAGCGCTGGAGCTGATCCAGACGCATATCCCCCAAGCCCGTCTGGTCGGCAACGGCCAGCTGGAGCTGACACGCGTGCACACCGATACGCGCACGTTGCAGAACGGGGACTTGTTCGTGGCCCTGAAGGGCGAGCGTTTTGACGCCCATGATTTTCTGCCTCAGGCGCAGGCCGCCGGTGCTGTGGCGGCCATTGCCAGCCATGGGCTGGAGGCTGCAGGCATGGCCGGCATCGAAGTGCCGGATACGCTGCTGGCACTGGGCGCGTTGGCACGAGCATGGCGTGCACAGTTCGATCTGCCCTTGATTGCCGTGACCGGCAGCAATGGCAAGACCACGGTCACGCAAATGATCGCGTCCATTCTGCGCGCGCATGTGGGCGGGCAGGGCGAGGCAGCACTGGCCACGCGCGGCAATTTCAACAACTCCATAGGCATGCCGCTGAACCTGCTGCGCATGACGGACGCGCATCGCATTGCGGTGCTGGAGATGGGCATGAACCACCCCGGCGAGATTGCCGAGCTGGCTGCCATCGGTCAGCCCACGGTGGCCCTGGTCAACAACGCCCAGCGTGAACACCAGGAGTTCATGGGCACCGTGGAGGCGGTGGCGCGCGAGAACGGATCGGTGCTGCGCTTTCTGCCCAAGGACGGCGTGGCCATCTTCCCTGCCGGAGATGAATACACGCCGCTGTGGACCGAGCTGAGCGCTGGCCGCCCCAGCCTGATGTTTGGCGAGGCCGCTGATGGGGCTCAGGTTTTTGCCAGCGATGTGGTCTGGGCCAACGGAGCCTGGAGTTTTGCGCTGAACACCCCGCAAGGCGTGGCAGCCGTGCAGCTGCATATTGCCGGCCGCCACAACGTGCGTAACGCACTGGCTGCGGCTGCCTGCGCCCATGCCGCCGGTGTGCCTTTGCCTGCCATTGCACAGGGACTCTCCGGCTTCGAGCCTGTGACGGGCCGCTCGCGCGCGCTGGCCGTGCAGATCAATGGTCAGGGCGTCACGGTGGTCGATGACAGCTATAACGCCAACCCCGACTCGGTGGCCGCCGCCATTGCCGTGCTGGCCGAGCTGCCCGCACCGCAGTTGCTGGTGCTGGGCGACATGGGGGAGGTGGGCGATGACGGCCCGCAGTTCCATGCCGAGGCCGGTGCGCTGGCGCAGCAGGCAGGTATTGCCCATTTCTTTGCTCTGGGTGACCAGAGCGCGTTTGCGGCCTCTGCCTTTGGCAGCGGAGCTCGGCATTTTGATAGCATGTCCGCCCTTGAGCAGGCGGTGTGCGCAGTTTTACCCAAGGTAGGTAGCGTGTTGGTCAAGGGTTCGCGGTTCATGAAGATGGAGCAAGTGGTGCAGAGCATTGAGGCCTGTGCAGACAAGAAGCAGGGCAACTGCGAGGAGGCCGCATGCTGCTGATGCTGGCTCAATGGCTGCAGGGTATCTCGCCGGAGTTCGGCTTTCTGCGCGTCTTCCAGTACCTGACGCTGCGCGCCGTGCTGGCTGCCGTCACCGCCTTGCTGATCGGCCTGTGGATAGGTCCCAAGGCCATCCGCATGCTGACCGCGCTCAAGATCGGCCAGCCCGTGCGGGGCTATGCCATGGAGACCCATCTGGTCAAGAGCGGCACGCCGACCATGGGCGGCGTGCTGATTCTGTTCTCGATTGCCGTATCCACCTTGCTGTGGTTTGACCTGTCAAACCGCTTTGTCTGGATCGTGCTGCTGGTCACGCTGGGCTTTGGCGCGATTGGCTGGGTGGACGACTGGCGCAAGGTCGTCAACAAGGACCCCGAGGGCATGCGCTCGGGCGAGAAGTATTTCTGGCAGTCCGTCATCGGTCTGCTGGCCGCCCTGTATCTGGTGTTCTGCATCTCCGAGAACAGCAACGCCGAGGTCTTCGCGCTGTTCATCTCCTGGGTGCAGTCGGGCTTTTCCATGGATCTGCCGCCCAAGGCCGGCCTGATGGTGCCCTTCTTCAAGGAAGTCAGCTACCCGCTGGGCGTGCTGGGCTTCATCGTCATGACCTATCTGGTCATCGTGGGCGCCAGCAATGCCGTGAACCTGACCGACGGCCTTGACGGCCTGGCCATCATGCCCGTCATCATGGTGGGCACGGCGCTGGGCATCTTCGCCTATGTGACCGGCAACGCCACCTATGCGCGCTACCTGCTGTTTCCCAGCATCCCCGGCACGGGCGAGCTGATGGTGTTCTGCGGCGCCATGGCGGGTGCCGGTCTGGCTTTTCTCTGGTTCAACGCACATCCCGCCCAGGTCTTCATGGGCGACGTGGGCGCGCTGGCGCTGGGCGCTGCTCTGGGAACGATTGCCGTGATCGTGCGCCAGGAAATCGTGCTGGCCGTGATGGGCGGCATCTTCGTGGCGGAAGCCATCTCGGTGATGCTGCAGGTGACTTACTTCAAGTACACCAAGAAGCGCTATGGCGAGGGCCGCCGTCTGCTGAAGATGGCACCGCTGCACCATCACTTCGAGAAGAGTGGCTGGAAGGAGACCCAGGTCGTGATCCGCTTCTGGATCATCACCATGCTGCTGTGCCTGCTGGGCCTGTCCACCCTGAAGCTGAGGTAGTCGCCATGCAAGACGAAGACCTCAAGCTCGATGATCAGGTTCTGCAGCCGGATGCGGTTGTGGATGCTATGCAAACGCAAGCGCCTATCGCTGATCTGCAAAGCATTTCAGATGAAAATATGTCTGAAATGATTCAGGAGCAAGCGCCAGAAGCTCCTGAAATAGAAGCGCCTGCCATCATCGCCAAGACGCTGGATGCCGAGCCGGTGCCCGATATCTCCACCTTGACGGCAGCCAGGGACGCGGCCGCCTTCGTGGCACAGATTTTTGCCGACCCCAGCATCTCCGATGCGGCCGATGCCGAAGTGACCGAGGTCGAGTCGCAGCCCGAAGCCGAGCTGGAAGCAGTGGTGGAGCTGCCACCTGTCCCCGTGCACTGGCCGCAAGGCGCGGCCCAGCACCTGCAGGGCCAGCGCGTGCTGATTCTGGGTCTGGGCATCTCGGGCATCGCCATGGCACGCTGGTGCGTGCGTGCCGGTGCCGAGGTCACGGTGGCCGACACGCGCGAAGCCCCCCCCTATCTGCCTGCGCTGCAGGCCGAACTGCCCGGCGTGCGCTTTGTTGCCGGCGCATTCACGGCTGCTCTGGTCGATGGCCAGAGCCTGAGTTCCGTCTATCGTTCGCCGGGCCTGAGCCCGGCCAGCGTTGCCCCGGTCTTCAATGCCGCGCGCAGCATCGGCCTGCCCACGGGCGGCGAACTGGATCTGTTTGCCTTTGCGCTCAAGGGCCTGCGCGAAGCCCATGGCTATGCGCCCAAGGTGCTGGGCATCACCGGCACCAACGGCAAGACCACGGTCACCTCGCTGACCGGTCAACTGCTGGAGCATGGCGGATTGAGCGTGGGCGTGGCCGGCAATATCGGTCCTTCGCTGCTCGACACCCTGTCCGCTCGCATCGATGCCGAGACTCTGCCTCAGGCCTGGGTGCTGGAGCTGTCCAGCTTTCAGCTCGACGACTGCCGCGCATTCGAGCCCACGGCGGCCACGGTGCTCAATATCACCCAGGACCATCTGGACTGGCATGGTGGCATGCAGGCCTATGCCGATGCCAAGGCCCATGTCTTTGGCGAGCAGGCTCTGATGGTCCTCAATCGCGAAGACCCCGTCGTCATGGCCATGCTGCCGGCGCCCGTGGCGGTGCCCGGCAAGCGCGGCAAGACTTTCCAGCGTGCCCATGTCAGCTTTGGCGGCGACATGCCGCGCCGCCCCGGAGACTTCGGTCTGGAGGTGGTCAACGGCATGACCTGGCTGGTGCGCGCCCATGAGGCCGACGAAACCAGCAAGGGCAAGAACGCCGACGATCTGCACATCGTGCGCCTGATGCCCGCCGATGCGCTGCGCATACGCGGCCGCCACAATGCCATCAATGCACTGTCGGCCCTGGCGCTGGCGACCGGTGCGGGATGCACGCTGGCACCGCTGCTCTACGGCCTGCGCGAATACCGGGGCGAGCCGCACCGTGTGCAGCCCGTGGGCCGGGTGGGCGATGTCGAATACTTTGACGACAGCAAGGGCACGAATGTGGGCGCCACCGTGGCGGCCCTCATGGGCCTGGGGCCGGACCACCGCATCGTGGTGATTCTGGGCGGTCTGGGCAAGGGCCAGGACTTTACGCCGCTGGCCGCTCCCGTCTCGCGCTATGTGCGCGCGGCCGTGCTGATCGGCCAGGATGCGCCGTTGATTCGCGAGGCGCTTGGCGACACCGGCGTGACCCTGGTCGATGCTGCAAGCATGCAGGATGCCGTGCAGCAGGCCGCGCGTCTGGCCCATGCCAATGATGCGGTGCTGCTCTCGCCGGCCTGCGCGAGCATGGACATGTTCAAGGACTATGCGGACCGCGCCCACCAGTTTGTGGAAGCGGTGCGCGAGCTGGCGCTTGAAGCCGGCCAGCAATTGGAGGACGGCGCATGACAGCCGCCTTCCTGACCAGCCTCTCCGGCCGCATGCGCTCGTGGTTCCGCAGCGCAGAGGAAAGGCCCATCGACGTGCTGCCTGTGCGCGTAGGCGGGCCGCTGTACGACCGTCCCACCCGTACTCCGGCAAGCGTACTGGGGCTGGATCAGGCATTGATCTGGGTCGTCATCGCCTTGCTGTCCTGGAGTCTGGTCATGGTGTATTCGGCATCGATTGCGATGCCGGACAACCCGCGCTTCGGCAAGATCGAGCCCTATCACTTTCTGCTGCGCCACACCATGTCGATAGGCATGGCCTTTGTGGCCGCGCTGCTGGCCTTCCAGGTGCCCATGAATGTCTGGGAGAAGGTGGCGCGCAAGCTGTTTCTGATCTCCATCGTGCTGCTGGTGGCGGTGCTGATCCCGCATGTGGGCACGGTGGTCAACGGCGCGCGGCGCTGGCTGTCGCTGGGCATCATGAACTTCCAGCCTTCCGAGCTGGCCAAGTTCTCCATCCTGATCTACGCGGCCGACTACATGGTGCGCAAGATGGAGGTCAAGGAGCGCTTCTTCCGCGCCGTGCTGCCCATGGGTCTGGCCGTGGTCGTGGTGGGCGTGCTGCTGCTGGCCGAGCCAGACATGGGGGCTTTCATGGTGATCGTCGTGATCTCCATGGGCATTCTGTTCCTGGGCGGCGTGAATGCGCGCATGTTCTTCATCATCGCACTGCTGGTGGTGCTGGCCTTCGGCATGATCATCGCCACCTCGGAGTGGCGCCGCGAACGTATTTTTGCCTACCTTGATCCCTGGGATGAGAAGCATGCGCTGGGCAAGGGCTACCAGCTCTCGCATGCGCTGATTGCCATCGGACGGGGCGAGATCTTTGGCGTGGGCCTGGGCCGCAGCGTGGAAAAGTTGCACTGGCTGCCCGAAGCGCATACCGACTTCCTGCTGGCCGTGATCGGCGAAGAATTTGGTCTGGTCGGCCTGCTGCTGATTGCTGCCGTCTTCTTCTGGTTGACCCGCCGCATCATGCTGATCGGCCGTCAGGCCATCGCGCTGGACCGTGTCTTTGCCGGGCTGGTGGCCGAGGGCGTGGCGATCTGGATGGGCTTCCAGGCCTTTATCAACATGGGTGTGAATCTGGGCGCCTTGCCAACCAAAGGCCTGACTCTGCCGTTAATGAGTTTTGGCGGTTCGGCCATTTTGATGAATTTGATTGCGATAGCTGTGGTGCTCAGAGTCGATTACGAAAACAAGCTGCTGATGAAGGGAGGCCACGCATGAGCCTGCTCATCAAGCCAAGCAAGCCGCGCACGGCACTGGTGATGGCCGGTGGTACCGGCGGTCATATCTTCCCCGGTCTGGCCGTGGCACAGGAGTTGCGTGCGCGCGGCTGGAATGTGCACTGGCTGGGAGCGCCCGGCTCCATGGAGTCGCGCATCGTGCCGCCCCAGGGCTTTGCACTGGAGCTGATCGAATTTGGCGGCGTGCGCGGCAAGGGGCTCAAGACCCTGGTGCAACTGCCGTTCAGGCTGGCGAAGGCCTTTTCGCAGGCGCGTGCCGTGATGAAGCGCGTGCAGCCCGATGTGGTCATCGGCCTGGGCGGATACCTCACCGTGCCCGGTGGCCTGATGGCTGCGGCTTCGGGCGTGCCCGTGGTGCTGCACGAGCAGAACTCCGTGGCCGGCATGGCCAACAAGGTCGTGGCCAAGGTGGCCAAGCGAGTGTTCACGGCTTTTCCCAAGGTATTTGCCAAGGGCGAATGGGTGGGCAATCCGCTGCGTCAGGCTTTCCTGGAGCAGGCCGAGCCCGCCCAGCGCTTTGCCGGCCGCAGCGGCCCGCTCAAGCTGCTGGTGGTGGGCGGCAGCCTGGGAGCCAGGGCGCTCAATGAGATCGTGCCCCAGGCTCTGGCCCTGATGCCTGCCGATCAGCGCCCCGTGGTGCTGCACCAGAGCGGTACGGCCCAGATCGATGCGTTGCGTGCCAACTATCAGGCTGCAGGCGTACAGGCCGAGCTGACTCCCTTCATCGATGACACGGCCAAGGCTTTTGCGGATGCCGATCTCGTCGTCTGCCGTGCCGGTGCCAGCACCGTGACCGAGATAGCCGCTGTAGGGGCGGCAGCGGTCTATGTGCCCTTCCCTGCCGCGGTGGATGACCACCAGACCAGCAATGCCCGCTTCCTCGTGGATGCCGGTGGCGGTTGGTTACAGCCGCAAAGTACTTTGAGCGCCCAAGGGTTGGCGGAAATGCTACAAAATATGCAGCGTGCGACGCTGTTGGAGCGCGCTGAACTCGCGAAGAAAATGCAAAAGACTGATGCCACCGCGAAGGTGGTCGCCGCTTGTGAGGAGTTGGCAGCATGAAACACGCCATTCATCACATTCACTTTGTCGGTATTGGCGGCGCCGGCATGAGCGGTATTGCAGAGGTTCTGCACAACCTGGGTTACGCCATTTCAGGCTCGGATCTGGCCGACAGCGCCACGCTGCGCCGCCTGGCGGGCCTGGGCATCAAGACCTTTGTCGGTCACGCGGCCGAGAACGTTGTTGGCAGCGATGCCGTGGTGACCTCCACGGCCGTGCAGGGCGACAACCCCGAGGTCCTGGCTGCGCGCGAGAAAAAGATTCCTGTGGTTCCCCGTGCGCTGATGCTCGCCGAGCTGATGCGTTTCAAGCAGGGCATCGCCATTGCCGGCGCGCATGGCAAGACCACCACCACCAGCCTGGTGACCAGTGTGCTGGCCGAAGCCGGCCTGGACCCCACCTTCGTGATCGGCGGCAAGCTCAACAGCGCCGGCGCGAATGCCAAGCTGGGCCAGGGCGACTACATCGTGGTCGAGGCTGACGAGTCCGATGCCTCCTTTCTGAACCTGCTGCCTGTGATGGCCGTCGTTACCAATATCGACGCCGATCACATGGAAACCTACGGCCATGACTTCGGCCGCCTCAAGCAGGCCTTTGTCGATTTCCTGCATCGCATGCCGTTTTACGGGCGCGCCATTCTTTGCGTCGACAGCCCTGCCGTGCGCGAGATCCTGCCCAAGCTGGCGCGTCCGGTCACGACCTACGGCTTTGCCGAAGATGCCCAGGTGCGCGCCGTGAACGTGCGTGCCGAAGCCGGTCGCATGCGCTTTACCGTGCGCCGCCAGAACGGCCAGAGCTACCCCGATCTGGAGGTTGTGTTGAGCCTGCCCGGCGAGCACAACGTGCTCAACGCCCTGTCTGCCGTGGCGGTGGCCATGGAGCTCGAGATTTCCGACGAGGCGCTGCTGCGCGCCTTGGAAGGCTTCAAGGGCGTGGGACGGCGCTTCCAGCGCTATGGCGAACTGCCGGCTGCCAATGGCGGCACGTTCACCGTCATCGACGACTACGGTCATCACCCCGTGGAAATGGCAGCCACGCTGGCTGCGGCACGCGGTGCCTTCCCGGGGCAGCGCCTGGTGCTGGCCTTCCAGCCACACCGCTACAGCCGCACACGCGACTGTTTCGAGGACTTTGTGAAGGTCATCGGCAGCGCCGACTCGGTGCTGCTGGCCGAGGTCTATGCCGCGGGCGAGGCACCCATCGTGGCTGCCGACGGTCGATCCCTGGCTCGCGCCTTGCGTGTGGCCGGCAAGGTCGAGCCTGTATTTGTGGAAAACATTGCCGATATGCCGGCAGCCATCGCTGCCAATGCGCAAGCGGGCGACGTATTGCTGTGCATGGGGGCCGGATCGATTGGCGCCGTGCCTGGGAAATTGGTTGAAATGCTTCAGAAACAAGAGCTGGCCGCGCCCGCAGGGAGCGTGCAATGAGCATGTTTGGTACAAATATCGACGTGAAGGCACTGGGCAAGGTCGCCGTGCTCATGGGCGGTCGCTCGTCCGAGCGCGAGGTCTCGCTGATGTCCGGCGCTGGTGTGCTGGCCGCACTGCAGTCCAAGGGTGTCGATGCCCACAAGTTCGACCCTGCCGAACAGGGGCTGGAGCAGCTCAAGGTGCAAGGCTTTGACCGCTGCTTCATCGCGCTGCATGGCCGCTACGGTGAGGACGGCACGGTGCAGGGTGCACTGGAGTTGCTGGACATTCCTTATACGGGTTCGGGCGTGATGGCTTCCAGCATCGCCATGGACAAGATCATGACCAAGCGCATCTGGCGCTTTGAAGGCCTGCCCACGCCGGACTGGCGCATGGTCGCTTCGGCCGGTGAAACCCGCGCCGCACTGGAAGCCCTGGGCGCTCCCATGATCGTCAAGCCCGCACGCGACGGCTCCAGCATCGGCCTGACCAAGGTGATGAATGCCGACGAATGCGCCAAGGCCTACGAGCTGGCGGCCCAGTACGACGCAGAAGTGCTGTGCGAGCAGTTCATTGCCGGTGACGAGACCACCTGCCCCGTGCTGGGCACGGGAGCCCAGGCCGGTGCGCTGCCTGTAATCCGGATCGTTGCGCCCGAAGGCAACTACGACTACCAGAACAAGTACTTCACAGATACCACGCAGTACCACTGCCCTAGCGGCCTGCCGGCTGCCGAGGAGGCCGAGATCCAGCGCATTGTGGAAAAAGCCTTCCGCACGCTGGGCTGCCGTGGCTGGGCGCGTGCCGACATCATGATTCGCGCCAGCGACCGCAAGCCTTTCTTGCTGGAGATCAATACCTCTCCAGGCATGACGGGGCATTCTCTCGTCCCCATGGCTGCGCGCGCTTCCGGCGTGAGCTACGAAAACCTGTGCCTTGGCATCCTGGCCATGAGCACGCTGGATGGAGAAGCGGAGCAGCCATGAACCGCAACCAGCCCACAGCCGTCGTCCCGTTCGACGTCAAGCTCATGAACATCACTGCCACGGTGATGTTCATGGGCTGCTTGACGGCGTGCGTGATGGCCGTGGGGTGGTGGTTGATGCGAACTCCGGCCTTCAATATCGGTCGCATCGTGGTGGAAGGCGAGCTGGTGCATAACAACGCCGTGACGCTGCGCGCCAATGTGGCGCCAGTGCTCAAAGGCAACTTCTTCACGGTGGACCTGAAGGCGGCCCAGCATGCATTCGAGCAAGTGCCCTGGGTGCAGGAGGCGCAGGTGCGCCGCGAATATCCGAACGGCTTGCGCGTTGCGCTCAAAGAGCATGTGGCCGAGGCCTTCTGGGGGGCTGAGACCGGTACCGGTCTGGTCAACAAGGCCGGCGAAGTGTTTGAAGCCAATCTGGGCGAACTGGACCGCGAAGGTCTGCCGCGTCTGCAAGGCCCCGAGGGCTCGGCACCGCGTGTTCTGCAGATGTATCGAGCGCTGGAGCCGGCCTTGAAGCCGCTCGATGTGGCGCTGGACAGCCTGACTCTGGATGCGCGTGGCAGTTGGACGCTGGTGCTGGACAACGATGCGCTGCTGGAACTGGGCGGCGGCACGACCGAAGACATATTGCAGCGCGTGCAGCGCTTTGTGCGCACGCTGCCTCAGATCACCTCTCAATACAAGCGCTCGGCTGCGGCACTGGAGTCTGCAGACCTGCGTTACGAAGACGGCTATGCCTTGCGACTCAAGGGCGTGACCACTGGAACCTCCGCGCCGGCAGCTGCTGCCAGGGCCAGACGATGAGCGGGAGCAGGGGAACAGACATG
>Ga0268257_1002190_pt1 | contig 14637 bp, 14 predicted proteins | sample AgamicAtPrz_FD_200249 | JGI IMG/M metagenome (GOLD analysis project Ga0268257, IMG submission 200249) | Agave microbial communities from Guanajuato, Mexico - At.P.rz (v2) (version 3) | ecosystem: Host-associated > Plants > Phyllosphere > Phylloplane/Leaf | place: Guanajuato, Mexico | collected...
GAAGTCGACGTAGATCGGATCGAGCTGCTGGATGCGCGCCATCAAGGTGGCGTCGCCCTGCCCGACCAGGGCGCCTTCGGTGGCCAGGGCGCGGCCGATGCGACCGGAGATCGGCGCGGTGACCGTGGCATAGCCCAGGTTCAGGCGCGCGGTCTGCACGTCGGCCAGGGCCGAGCGCACGGCCGCCTGGGCGCTGCGCAGCTCGGCGCTGGCGCTGTCGAAGTCCTGCTGGCTGACCGCCTCGATCTTGACCAGCGGCTCATAGCGCTTGACCCGTGCCTGGGCCTCCTGCTGCACCGCCTGGGTCCGCGCAAGGTCGGCCTCGACGCGCGCCAATGCAGCCTTGAACGGTGCCGGGTCGATCTGGAACAGCACATCGCCGGCCTTGACGTCGGCGCCTTCCTCGAAACGTTTGTGCAGGACAATGCCGGCCACCCGGGCACGCACCTCGGCTACCCGCATCGGTTCGACCCGGCCCGGCAGGGTCGAGGCCAGGGCCAGCTGTTCGCTGGCCAGCGTCATGGTCTCCACCGGAAATGCCGTTTCAGTCGCGGCCAGCTGTTCTTCAGCCGCTCCGCAGCCGGCCAGTGCTACCGCCACTGCCAGCCAGCTGACCATCCCTATTGCACGCAAATTGCTCATGAACTCACCCGAGCCGTTAACTAAAATTGGCGCGAATGGTACTTACACATTCGATTTGAGTCAATTTAGTCTCATTTGAAGTTTTTGTGAAATGTTGTAATCACCTCTCCAGTCGTCGGCTAAGCGCAGCCTGGCTCCATAGCAGGCGTCAAATGAACACAACCTGCTGAGGAGATCCCCATGACCTTCCATGCCGTGGCCAGTCTCGACCAGCTTGATGAACACCGTCCCCTGCGCGTCCAGGCCGGCAGCGAAGACATCGTCCTGGTACGCCAGGGCGAGCGGGTGCGTGCCTACCAGGCCAACTGTCCGCATGAGGGCGCGCCACTGGAGCAAGGCGCGGTCTGTGGTGGGTTGCTGATCTGCCCCTGGCACAAGGCCGCCTTCGCCGTGGACGAGGGCGCGGTGTGCGAGCCTCCGGCGCTGGCCGGCCTGCGCCGGCATGCCGTGCAGGTCAGGGACGGCCAGGTTTGGGTGGACGACCAACCACTGCCCGAGGCCGATGCGCCGCGCCACAGCGACGCGCGCACCTTCGTCGTGGTAGGCGCCGGCGCCGCCGGGGCAGCCGCCATCGCCACCTTGCTGGACCATGGCTTTGCCGGCCGCCTGTTGTGGATCGACCAGGAACAGCCAAACGCCTACGATCGCACCGCACTGAGCAAGTTCGTCATCGCCGGGCAGATGCCGGTAGACGAGGTATCCTCACTGCTCGCGCCAGTCGACCTGCGCCGGGGCCAGCTGCAGCGCATCCACGGCAAGGTGCGCGCGCTGGATGCCGGCAAGCGCGTGATCAGCCTGGCCGACGGCCAGCAACTGAAGTACGACGCCGCCCTGCTGGCCACCGGCGGCAAGCCCAACCGCCCCCAGGTACCCGGCGTGCAACTGCCCGGCATCTGCGTACTGCGCTCGCGCACCGATGCCGCGCAGCTGCTCGACCTGGCCGAGCCGGGCCAGCCGGTGGTGATCGTCGGTGACGGTTTCATCGGCCTGGAGGCCGCCAGCGCCCTGCGCAACTACGGCTTGCAGGTACATGTGGTCACGCGCCACGCCATCCCGTTGGCCCGGCAGTTGGGCGAGCGCATCGGCCAGGCCCTGCGCGAGCTGCATGAGCGCAAGGGTGTGCAGTTCCACGGGCCGACCGAGGTGATCGGCTTCGACGGCCACGAGCGCGTCGAGGCCACGCTGCTGGCCAATGGCGAGCGCCTGGAGACCGCGCTGGTGCTGCTGGGCACCGGCGTCACCCCCGCCACCCGTTTCGTCCAGGGCCTGCCCCTGGCCGAAGACCATTCGTTGACGGTGGACGCGCACCTGCAGGCCGCCGCCGGCCTGTGGGCGGCCGGCGATATCGCCACCTTCCCCCTGGCCGGCCGCCCGGTGCGTATCGAGCACTGGCGCCTGGCCCAGCAGCACGGGGTGATCGCCGCCGCCAACATGCTCGGCGAGCGGCGCCGCTACGACGACGTGCCGTTCTTCTGGACCTACCAGCACGGCCGCACCTACGAAGTGCTCGGGCATGCCAGCGGCTGGAACCGCATCGAGTACGTCGGCTCGCCGGAACAGGGCGACTTCATCGCCCTGCAATGCCTGGACGACCAGGTCGAGGCGGTGATCGCCAAGGGCTGCTCACGGGCCATGGCCGTGCTTTCGCAGCGCATGAAGCGGCCGCTGTCGAGCCGCGAGGCGCGTGAGCTGATCGATGCCTGGCCGGATTGAGACCTGGCGTTGCCCGGGTAGTGGCAACCGCGCGCTCCTCACCGTACAGTACGCCCAGACTCGCCCCAGCGCATGGAGATTGACCCAGTGCACTTCGACTGGCACGAACACCAGGCCCACCTCTTTGCCAGTACCCAGGCGTTCAACAACCTGGCACGGACAATGCGCCAATGCCGACCTGGCACCCACGCGCAACTCGCGCTTCGCTCTGCCACGGGAACCTGCACGATGTTGCGAGTTTCCTGTAATCGGCGAGAGGCGTTCCTGGCATTGAATGAAGACATGCTTCAAATCACCTTCACCGAAGCGCTCAGACAACGGCTGGCCAACGGTTTTTCCATGCCTGCCGAAACTCGCCCTGGCTCACGATTCGTCATCAGCAGAATTCAGAGCGAAGGACTTGCGGAGTTACGTGAAGACTCGATCGAGCTGGTATTGCATGTAGAGATGCCACAAGCGCACCCCTTGGCAGGCTACTTCAGCCATGACGACGGCACACTGCCGGAAATCGAGCTCTACTTTGCCCAGAGCGCGGACATGCCGAGCGCATTCGCACGCCTGTTCACCCTCGGTGCGAGGGTGGACTGCGGCAGCTTGTGGGACAAGGCAAAAGGACGCGAAACGCCCTTTACCGGCCCACAGGATGCCTCACGTGTCAGTGACGGTGTCGTCGAACCGTTTCATGTACTGGCGAAGGGTATCAACATCGATGGCCAGCCCCTCCCTGACCTGGGCGTGATGGTCTGCAAGCACGGCCTGACACTGGACTATCGCATGGGGCCTGACTGGGATGCGCCTCGAATCGACGCCCTGCTGTCGTTGCTGCGCCAACTTCGGCAACAAGGCGGCCAGGTTCGCATCCCTTGGTGGCAGGCAGACGGCGAACAGAACTTTCTGCAGGCCCTCGGCCGCGGCGGGGCCGACGGATGAACTCGCGCTCCCTGGATATCCAGCGGTTGCTCAGGAAACGACAACTCAATGTGCAGGAGCAGAACATGCTCACTGCCCATCGCATCAGAGAGTCGGCACGCCACTGGCTCACCCGTGAGGTACCGCCTGCCCTGCTACGCGTCGCCGAAAGCCACGGGATCGACTGGACACGCTCCCTGCTGCTGGACCTTGAGTTCGACTTCCCCGGCATGGCCAGCCTGATGGGCAGTCTGTTGACCGATACCGAACGCTTCATAGACTTCGAGCTCGAGACCGACAGCAGTTACTGCCAGCTGCTGTCGATCGAATGCTGGGAAGACGTGACGGCCCAGCATGACCATGGGTTGCGCAACCGGGGTACCGGCAAGGGTTATGCAACCATTGCCCTGGAGACAAGGCGTGAACTGCTCGGCCTGCCGACGCCCTGAGCGCACGCCTTGCCTTGGCCACCGCGAGCTTTCAATACCGGGGTGAACTGTGTAAAACAAGTTCACCCACACTGTAAGGAAAGGATGACTCGCAATGATCTACCGCCCCCTCGGCCGCTCCGGCCTGCACGTCTCGGCCCTCACCCTGGGCAGCATGATGTTCGGTGAGCAGACCAGCACCGAAGACTCGCTGCGCATCATCGACAAGGCCTGGGACCAGGGCATCAACTTCGTCGACACCGCCGATGTCTACAATGGCGGCCGCTCCGAGGAAATCGTCGGCGAGGCGGTGGCGCGCAACCGCCACGAGTGGATCATCGCCTCCAAGGCCGGCTATGGCCCGGTCGATGGCCTGCCGAACCGCAGCGGCCTGTCACGCAAACACCTGTTCAATGCCATCGAGGCCACCCTCACGCGCATGGGCACCGACTACCTGGACATCTACTACCTGCACCGCGAGGACCATTCGGTACCGCTGGAAGAAACCGTGCGGGCCATCGGCGACCTGCTGGCGCAAGGCAAGATCCGCTACTGGGGCGTGTCCAACTTCCGCGGCTGGCGCATCGCCGAGATCTGCAACGTGGCGCAAAGGCTCGGAGTGGCCAAGCCGGTGGTCAGCCAGCCGCTGTACAACATCGTCAACCGCCAGGCCGAGCCCGAGCAACTGACCGCCGCCGCCTACCATGGCCTGGGCGTGGTGCCGTTCAGCCCGCTGGCCCGTGGCGTGCTCAGCGGCAAGTACGCGCCAGGCTCCACCCCCGACGAAGGTAGCCGTGCCGGGCGCCAGGACAAGCGCATCATGGAAGTGGAATGGCGCCAGGAGTCGCTGGCCATCGCCCAGAAGATCCATGCCTATACCGAGGCCAAGGGCGTGGGCATCGTCGAGTTCGCCATCGCCTGGGTGCTGAACAACCGCCTGGTCAGCTCGGCCATCGTCGGGCCGCGCACCGAGGCGCAGTGGGACACCTATGCCGGTGCGCTGGAGGTCAAGGTCACGGCGCAGGACGAGGCCTTCATCGATTCGCTGGTGACGCCGGGCCATGCCTCGACGCCTGGTTTCAACGATGTCGCCCACTTCGTCAGCGGACGCCTGGCGCGCTGAACTGGCCTGGGCAACTTATCTGGGAGCGGGCAAGCCGCTCCCAGAACGGTGCCCAATGGCGGTCCGCGCCGATTACTGGCATTGTGTGTCTTTCCCAGCGCAAAGGACGCGCTCCATGGCCCTGCACCTCTGGTTGACCTTCTCCTTCGCCTATCTGCTCACCTCGCTGATCCCCGGCCCGAATGTTCTGCTCACCGTGCGCAACGCCTTGCGCTACGGCCCTTCCGGCATGGGCATGACCCTGTTCGGCAACCTCACCGCGCAACTGCTGACGATCACCGCCGTGGCCATGGGCGTGGGCGCTCTGCTGATCTCGTTGCCCACGGCGTTCCTGGTGCTGAAGCTGGCCGGCGCCGCTTACCTGATCTACCTCGGCCTGCGCCAGCTGCTGGGCAAAGGAGCCACCACCGCGGCGACGGCGCAGGTCGTCGGGACGCCACCCCAGACGCAATGGCGGATCGCCGTGGAAGCCTTCCTGGTCTCGGCGAGCAACCCCAAGACCCTGGTGTTCTTCTGCGCCTTCCTGCCGCAGTTCCTCGAGCCCGGGCGGCCGATCTTCGGCCAGTTCGCGGCCATGTACCTGAGCGGCTCGCTGATCGTCTGCCTGGTGCATTCCTTCTACTGCCTCACCGCCTGGCGCTTCGGCCTGCGCTTGAAGGCTTCGCCCCTGGCGGCCTGGTTCAAGCGGGCCAGCGGCGCGCTGTTCATCGGCCTTGGCGTGCGCCTGCTCAACACCCGAGCGGTATAGGCCTCACTCGCTCGCCAGCATGGCCAGGCTGGCAATCATCGCCAGCGCAGCGAACCCGCACGCCACGTAGCCCAGGGCGCCCAGGCCCAGCATCTGGATCGTTGCGCCGCCCAACGCCGCACCGGCGGCGATACCGGCATTGGCCGCCGACACGTTCAAGGTCCCGGCCAGGGCCTGGGCCTTGGCGCCAGCCTGCATCACCCGCACCTGGCAGACCGGGAACAGCGCGGTGTAGGCGATGCCCCACAACACCAGCGCGCCGCCCAGCAGCCATGCAGTGCCGAGCAACGGGGTGACCGCGCCCATGCCCAACGCCAGCATTGCCAACAGTAGCAGCGTGGCCCGCAACGGGCTGCGATCGACGATGCGCCCGGCAAGGCCGTTGCCGAGCATGCCGACCACGCCAAAGCCCATCAGCCACCAGCCCACTTCGCCGGCCGGCACGGCGGCCAGCTGTTCCAGCGTCTCGGCCAGGTAGGTGTAGGCGGTGAACATGGCGGTGAACACCAGCGCCGAGAGCAGCACATGGGCAATGAAGCGGCGGTCCTTGAGGATCACCGTCTGCCGCTCCCCCGCTGCACGGGCGGGTGCAGCCGGCACGCTCGGCAGCCACGCCCACATCAACAGCGCTACCAGCAGGCACAGCCCGGCAAGCAACGCGAAACTGCCACGCCAGCCGACCAGCCCGGCGGCCAGCGTGCCCAATGGAATGCCGAAGACAAATGCGGCGGTGATGCCCAGGTACACCCGTGACACCGCCCAGCCCTCGCGCCCCACCCCGGCCAATTGCCCGGCGCTTTCGCTGGCAGTGCCCCAATACACCGGCAAGGCCAGCGCGGCGATGAAGCGTGCCAATGCCAGCACCCAGATGTTCGGCGCCAGCGCCGACAGCGCGTTGGACGCGGCGAACACCAGCAGGATGGCGATGAACAGTCTCTTGCGCGGCATTGCCGACAGCCAGGCGGTGAGCGGCGGCCCGAACAGCATCACGGTCACGGCGAACAGCGTGACCAACTGGCCCGCGCCCGCGACCGACAGGCCAAGGTCGCGAGCTAGCGCAGGCAGCAGGCCGAGAATCAGAAATTCGGTGGTCAGTACCGCGAAGCCGCCGATGGCGAACAAGCCGATGGACAACCCCGTACGCGGCGCTGGGCACGTGAGGCTGGCGTGGGTCAGGCTGGAAGTGGACATCGGCTGCGATCCTTGATGAATGGCAGACCAGCTTAATCTGGAACAAAGTTCCGATTACTGGTAGTTACTCCTTTATCAAGTGAATCAGATTCAGCAATAAAAGGCCTCGCCATGTCTGCCTCGGAACGCCTCAAGGACATCGACTTCTTCGTCAGCGTGGCCAACGCTGGCAGCTTCATCGCCGCCGCCGAACGCATGAACCTCACCAGTTCCGCCGTGAGCAAGGGCGTAGCGCGTCTGGAGAAACGCCTGCAGGTGCGCCTGTTCGAACGCACCACCCGGCGCCTGGCCCTGACCGACAGCGGCGCCGACTACTTCCGCGCGTGCACCCGCGTGCTGGCGGACATCGAGGAAGCCGAGCTGGCCCTCAACGACGAACACCAGACACCTTGCGGCAAGCTGCGCATCGACCTGCCAGCCACCTTCGGCCGTCTGCACGGGCTCCCCGCCGTACTCGACTTCGCCGCGCGGCATCCACGGCTGCAACCGCACATCACCCTCTCCGATCGCTTCGTTGATCTGGTCGAGGACGCCATCGACATCGTTGTGCGCATCGGCGGACCACAAACCTGGCAGCCAGGCATCGAGCACCGCTACCTGGGCAGCCAGCGCCTGGTGTTCTGCGCCGCCCCCGCCTACCTGGCCCGCCACGGCACGCCCCACGACCTGCAGCAACTGCAGGCCCAGGGCTGCGTGCTCTATGCCTGCGCAGACGGCAGCACGCCGGCCCTGCACTTTGCCGGCGCCCGCCCGGGCCTGACGCAGCTGCGCGGCATGCCCGGCCGCCTGGCCATCGGCGATGCCGAAGGCCAGGCGCTAGCCGTCAGCGCCGGGCACGGCATCGCCCAGTTGCCGACCTGGCTGGTCCAGCGCCAGCTCGATGACGGGACGCTGCAGCAGGTACTGCCGGCGTACGCCATGGAAGGATTGCCGATCAACCTGGCCTGGCGCCGCAACCGCGGACACCTGCCCAAGGTGAGCGCGACGGTCCAGGCCTTGGCCGAGCGCCTGGGGCCGCTGATCCAGGGCTGACCCAGGTTGAGCGCCACTGCCGATACTCACAGGAAGGTAAACACCTGCCCCGCCGCCAAGCGCGACTTGCTCAGCCCGGCATTGAAGTCCTCCTCGCTGCGATAGCCGAGGCTGAGCAGCACCACGCTGGTGTAGCCCTGCTCGCGCAGGCCCAGTTCGGCGTCCAGGGCCTTGGCGTCGAAGCCTTCGATCGGCGTGGCATCCAGGCCGTGGGCGGCGGCGCCCAACAGCGCGGTGCCCAGGGCCAGATAGACCTGCTTCTCCATCCAGTGCTGCAGGTCCTTGAAGTCATGGCGGTGCAGGTCGACATAACCACGGCGGGTCTGGTCCTGGACTTCGCGGGCCTGCTCGTTGCGGAAACGGCCATCGGCGGCTTCCTGCCCGAGCACCGCCTGCAAGTGGGCTTCGGTCATGTTGGTGCGGGCGGAGAACACGATCACATGGGAGGCGTCGCGGATCTTCGCGCTGTTGTAGGCGAATCGCGCATCGGTGGCCTTGGCCAGGCGCGCCTTGCCTTCGGCGCTGTCGGCCACGACGAAGTGCCAGGGCTGCGAATTGACCGAGGAAGGGCTGTGGCGCAACTGCTCGAGCAACGCGTCGATGGTGGCCTGGGGGATTTTGCGGCTGGCGTCATAGGCCTTGGTGGTGTAACGGCGTTTGGCGAGGGCAACGGTGTCCATCTGGGGCAATTCCTCAAGGGTTCGTGGATGAATGGCATCTTATCTTCCCGACCGCAAAGAAAAACCAGCACAATGCAGCAACACTTTCATCCCTGGAGTGAAAATGCTGCGCATCAACGACCTCGAACTGTTTGCCCGTGCCAGCGCCCTCGGCAGCTTCACCGCCGCGGCCCACGAGGCCGACCTGCTGCCCGGCCAGGTGGCCGCGGCGATCAAGCGCCTGGAGCGCGAGCTCGATGTGCGGCTGTTCGCCCGCACCACCCGCAGCCTGCGCCTGACCGCCGAAGGCGAGCTGTACCTGCCCACCGCCCAGCGCGTGATCGATGCCCTGCGCCAGGGCCGCGAGGACCTGCATGGCAGCCACAGCTGCCTGCGCGGCGTGCTGCAGGTGGCGGCGCCCTCGGACATGGGCCGCAACCTGCTGCGGCCCTGGCTCAGTGCATTTCGCCGCGAGCACCCGGGGTTGGGCCTGCGCTTCTTCCTCTCCGACCAGTTGGCCGACCTGTACCGCGACCCGGTGGATGTCGCCATCCGCTACGGCCAGAACGAGGACGCCAACTACATCGCCCTGCCCCTGGCGCCATGGAACCGCCGGGTGCTGGCGGCCTCGCCCGACTACCTGGCGCGTCACGGCCGCCCGCTGATCCCCGAGGACCTGCAGCAACACGACTGCCTGCTGTACCTGCAGCAAAGCCGGGTATACGACAAATGGCGCCTGGGCAACCGCACCGTGCAGGTACGCGGGCCGCTGTTCAGCGACGATGCCGACGTGGTGCGGCGCTGGGCGCTGGAAGGCGAAGGCATCGTCTACAAGTCGTGGCTGGATGTCAACGCCGATGTCGCCGCTGGCGAGCTGGAGCTGCTGCTGCCCGAGTACCCCGGCGAGCTGACCCCGGTGACCCTGGTGTGCCCGCACCGCAAACAGCTCACCCCCGCCGTGGCCCAGTTGCACCTGTGGCTGCGCGAGCGTTTCGCCGCGCTGCGCCCGGACGACATGTTGCAGCCGCTGTCGCCGGGCGTATAGTGCATCCACCCCCGACCGCAAGGAGCTGTCATTCATGCCGAGCCTGGAATTTCTCGTCACCGCCCTGATCATCGTGCTGATCCCCGGCAGCGGGGTCATCCTCACCGTTTCGAGCGCCCTGGTGGCCGGGCGACGCGCCTGCCTGTGGACCGCCACCGGCTGCACCCTGGGCATCGTCCCGCACCTGCTCGCCTCGGTACTGGGCCTCTCCGCCCTGCTGCACACCAGCGCCCTGGCCTTCCAGGGCCTCAAGTTCGCCGGCGTCGCCTACCTGCTGTACCTGGCCTACGCCACCTGGCGCGACCGTGCGGCCTTCGCCGTGGACGCGCACGCCACCCCCGCCGCCGCCAGCAAACTGGTGATCAAAGCCTGCCTGCTGAATATCCTCAATCCCAAGCTGACGCTGTTTTTCCTCGCCTTCCTGCCGCAGTTCATCATCCCGCATGCCGGCTCCGCGACCGTGCAGATGCTCAGCCTCAGCGCGGTGTTCATGGCCATGACCTTCGTCGTGTTCGTCCTCTACGGCCTGCTTGCCCACCTGTTCCGCCGCGCCGTGATCGACTCGCCGAACGTGCAGGCCTGGTTGCGCCGTGGCTTCGCCGCCTCGTTCGCCGGGCTTGGCCTCAACCTGGCACTGGCGCAGCGCTGAAGGCTGCACAATCGTTCTAAACGCCCGGGCCGTTTGTGCGTTAAGGTCTTCCATCGACCACCCACACGGCCCGCCCCCATGAGCAACTGGATCAACCTCAGACAGGACGCCGACACCGGCATCGAGTCGGTCCGCGCCCATTTCACCGGCCACGCCTACGACCCGCACTGGCACGACAGCTTCCTGGTCGGGGTGACCGAACAGGGCGTGCAGCAGTTCAACTGCCGCCGCGAACGCCATAACAGCACCCCCGGCCAGGTGTTCGTGCTCGAGCCTGGCGACCTGCACGACGGTCACGCACCGACCGTTGAGGGTTTCACCTATTCGACGCTGTACCTGGACCCCAACTGGCTGGAAACCGAGCTGCGCGCCCTGTTCGAGCACGCCCCCTCAGGCGCCCTGCCCAGCTTCGGCGCCCTGCTGCACCAGGATCCGCGCTTGGCCGGCGCCACCGCCCGGGCTTTCGAGACGGTGCACTACAACGACCTGCGCATCGTCCGCCAGACCGCCCTGGACGACCTGCTGGCCTGCCTCACCGGCCACCTGCACTGGCGCAAGCGCCTGGACCCCGACCCGCGCCTGCCGCTGTGTGCACAAATCGCCCGCGACTACCTGCACGCGCACCTGGACCAGGATATCGGCCTGGAAGAGCTGGCACAGGTCTGCGGTGTCGACCGCTTCCGCCTGACCCGGGCGTTCAAGGTGGCCTTCGGCCTGGCCCCGCATGCCTACCTGATCCAGCTGCGCCTGGCCCGCGCGCGGCGGCTGCTGGCCCAGGGTGAAACGCCAGCCAGCGTCGCCACCGCCCTGGGCTTTGCCGACCAGAGCCACCTGGGCCGCTGGTTCCGCCGCGCGTACCGGCTGACCCCGGCGGACTACCGCAAGCGCTGCTCAAACCTTCCAGACTGAACAGGCGCTCGCCGCGACCATGGCACTTCGATCATTCGGAGCCTTGACCATGTCGCATACGCTGTTGCCCTTCATCCTCTTCGCCCTTGCCGCCAGCATCAGCCCCGGGCCGACCAACCTGCTGATCCTCGCCCACGGCGCCCGGCGCGGGTTGCGCGCCAGCCTGGCGCCCATCGTGACGGCCTGCTGCGCGGCGGCGGCAGTGGTGCTGCTGGTGGGCCTGGGGCTGGGGGAGTTGCTGCTGCGCTACCCGCTGGCGCAGCGGGCCATGAGTTGGGTGGGTGCCCTGTGGCTCAGCTGGCTGGCCTGGAAGATGCTGCGCAGCGCCGGCGCCCCTTTGCTGGCGGGCGGCGACAGTGGCCTTGGCCCGCTGGGCGCGGCGTCCCTGCAGGTGGTCAACCCCAAGGTGTGGGTGACCGCGGTGGCGATGGTCGGCCTGTTCGCCGGCCCGGCACTGCCGATGTGGTGGTTGAGCCTGGTGTTCCTGCTGATCGCCCTGCCGAGCATGACCGCGTGGGCGCTGATGGGGATCGGCAGCACACGCTGGTTGCGCTCGCCCCGGGCGCTGCGGATGTTCAACCAGGGCCTGGCCGGACTGCTGCTGGTGTCGGCGTGGTCGGCCTTGCTGGTGTGACGGTGCGCACTCGATATCAGCGCGCACTGGCCATGCGCAGGCGCATCCCCAGGCGCGGGCCGAACACGTTGATCAACAGGCCCAGCATCACCAGCAGCGCGCCCCAGCCTTGTGCCTCGCTCAGGCGTTCGCCCAGCAGCAGGGCCGCGGAACTCAGGCCCACCACCGGTACCAGCAGCGAGAACGGCGCCACCTTGCCCGCCGGGTGGCGCGACAACAGTTTGCTCCACAGGCTGTAGCCGACCATGGTGGCGACGAAGGCCAGGTAGGCCAGGGCCAGCACCGAGCTCCAGCCGATGTTGGCCAGGGCATGGCCGATGCGCTCGGGCCCCTCCAGCCACCAGGACAGTGCCAGGAACGGCAGCGGCGGGATCAGCCCGCCCCAGATCACCAGGGCGACCAGGTCGACCTTGCCGAAGCGCCGGGTGATGATGTTGCCCATGCCCCACATGGCGCCGCCGCACAGGGTCAGCAGCAGCGCGAGCAACGGCACGTGGCCGCTGTCCTCGCTGCCGATCACCGCCAGGCCGCCGGCGGCCACCAGCAGGCCGAGCACGCTGGCCAGGCGCAACCGCTCGCCGAGAAACATGGCGGCGAAGCCCAAGGTGAAGAACGCCTGGGACTGCAGCACCAACGAGGCCAGCCCAGGCGGCATGCCACTGGCCATGGCCTGGAAAAGAAAAGCGAACTGGCCCAGGGAAATGGTCGCGCCATAGGCGATCAGCCAGCGCCACGGCAGGTTCGGGCGCTTGATCAGGAACACCGCCGGGAAGGCCACCAGCAGGAAACGCAGCGCCCCGAGCAGCATCGGCGGCAGGCCGTCGAGCCCCACCTTGATGACCACGAAATTGACGCCCCAGGCGATGATGACCACCAGGGCGATCAGCAGGTCCTTGAGTGGCATTGCAGGCATTCCTTCTTCAGGCTTGTTATAGACATATTTGGTTACAGCATACGGGCATCGCGCCGCTGCGGACCAGCACAGTTGCGAGCCAGCCTTGCGCAACAGTCGGCTGTGATGGCCTTGCAACAGCGTCGGCCCCCCTCGAAAGCTTCCCTTGACCAGACTTGTATATACATGATCATATCGGGCTTCGGCCATCCGCCCTGCGTCCCGCCGATAGCCGCCGCCCTTCACAAAAACAACGAAGCGGAGCCTCCCCCGATGTCCAGCAAACCCGTGATCGAGCGCCGCTCGATCGATTACATCCCCGAATCTGAACGCCATGGACGCGTCTACAGCCAATTCACCCTGTGGCTGGGAGCCAACCTGCAGATTACCGCGATCGTCACCGGCGCCCTGGCCGTGGTGCTGGGCGGCGACGTGTTCTGGTCGTTGATCGGGCTGCTGATCGGGCAACTGGCCGGCGGCGCGGTGATGGCCCTGCACGCCGCCCAGGGGCCACGCCTGGGGCTGCCGCAGATGATTTCCAGCCGGGTGCAGTTCGGCGTGTACGGCGCGGCCATCCCCATGGCCCTGGTGTGCCTGATGTACCTGGGCTTCACCGCCACCGGCACGGTGCTGTCCGGTCAGGCCATCGGCCAGTTGCTGAGCATCAGCGACAGCGCCGGCATCCTCATCTTCGCCGGGGTGATCGTGCTGGCGACCCTGGCCGGCTACCGGGTAATCCACTGGATCGGCCGGGTGGCCAGCGTGCTGGGGATCATCGCCTTCGTCTACCTGTTCAGCCGCATCCTGATGCTGGCCGATATCGGCCAGTTGCTCGACAACCGCCACTTCAGCTGGGCCAGCTTCCTGCTCGCGGTGTCGCTGGCGGCGTCCTGGCAGATCGCCTTCGGCCCGTACGTGGCCGACTACTCGCGCTACCTGCCCAGCCACACCTCGCCACTCAAGACCTTCCTCGCCGCCGGCCTGGGCTCGGTGATCGGCGCCCAGGCCTCGATGATCCTCGGCGTGTTTGCCGCGGCCATCGCCGGTGGACAGTTCTCCGGACGCGAGGTGGCCTACATCGTCGGCCTGGGCGGGGCCGGCACCACGGCGGCGCTGCTGTACTTCTGCATCGCCTTCGGCAAGGTGACCATCTCCACCCTCAACAGCTATGGCAGCTTCATGTGCATCGCCACGATCATCAGCGGCTTCCGTGGCCACCTGCAGATCAGCCGGGTCCAGCGCCTGGTGTTCGTGCTTGGCATCGTCGGCGCCGCCACCCTGGTCGCCCTGCTCGGCCAGCATTCGTTCCTCAGCGCGTTCAAGTCGTTCATCCTGTTCCTGCTGACCTTCTTCGTGCCCTGGAGCGCGGTGAACCTGGTGGACTACTACTTCATCACCAAGGAGCGTTACGACATCCCGGCGCTGGCCGACCCTGACGGCCGCTACGGGCGCTGGAACTGGCCGGGCATCGGCGTGTACACGTTCGGCGTGCTGGTGCAGATGCCGTTCATCGACACCAAGCTGTACACCGGGCCCATGGTCGCGCACCTGGGCGGCGTGGACGTGTCGTGGCTGATCGGCCTGGTGGTGCCCAGCGTGCTGTACTACTGCGTGGCGCGCCGTCGGGCGGCCGAGGCGCCGGCGAGCATCATCGTGCCTGAACCAGGCTGCTAGTCGCGGGTACAGATCCCGCAGCAGCGAGCTTGGCTGCTGCGGGAGTCAGACCTGTCATTTTTCGGTCAAACAACTGTCGTAATCTGCGGTGCAACTCCGTGCCACAGGTCTCCGGCATGCCTCGCCTGTTCCTCCTATCGCTGTGCCTGCTTGCCGGCCTGGCCTGCGCCGCGCCGGCGCAGCTACGCATCCAGGGCTCCAACACCATCGGCGCCGCGCTTGGTCCAGCCTTGGTGCGGGGCCTGCTGCAGGCGCAGGGCGCGAGCGCCATCGAGGGCCAGCCTGGTGCCTCCGCCAACGAGACCACGCTTCACGCTGTCGATCGCAACGGCCTGCCCTTGCGCATCGACATCGCCGCCCACGGCACCAGCACCGGCTTTGCCGCGTTG
>Ga0268257_1002192_pt1 | contig 14634 bp, 9 predicted proteins | sample AgamicAtPrz_FD_200249 | JGI IMG/M metagenome (GOLD analysis project Ga0268257, IMG submission 200249) | Agave microbial communities from Guanajuato, Mexico - At.P.rz (v2) (version 3) | ecosystem: Host-associated > Plants > Phyllosphere > Phylloplane/Leaf | place: Guanajuato, Mexico | collected...
TACCCGAAAGGAATCGAGTTTCATGCGTGGTCTCCGCTGCGCAGTTCCTATATATTACCTGAGCGGCTTCACCGAAAAAGGACATGCTTCGACATGCAACGCATAGAATGATATCGCTAGCCTAACGCATGGTCCCGTCAGTCGTGCGGGTCGCACGGGCTGGGTCACGGTGTCGCGGCCACGGGTAAGTGTTCGACAACGATGATAAATAGATATGACAACAACGATTCAAAAAGAAAAGTCAAGCTCCGACTTCAAAGTCATTTTCGGAAGGTCGCGGTCACTTGATTCGCCGATTCCACTTTTCACGGCACTTGTCGTTCCGAGCAACGATAAATGGAACGACTTCGGCTTCCGGACGCTCGTTGAAGTTCACGTTAGTTTGCCAGAGGGGCTGACAGTACTCGGTGCTCATCTTGGCTATGTGACGTCGGCCCAGGATGAACCAGACGACGTTCGCAAGCTGGACGATATGCTGCAAGACTCGAGCGAATTCACTATAGCTGCGGACGATTCTCAGAAATTTTTCATGATGTTGCCTAGTTTGGGCGACTACCGTCGTGTTGTGGGCGGCATGGGTATCGAAACCGCGAAGAAATTGCTAATCGCTCTGAGGGATATCGTCGCATTGACGGAACTCCAACCAAAGTCGAACATTCCAAAACTCGCTGTAAAAACGAAGGTATTTCAGAAATCGTTTGTTCGCACGTCGGAGTCTTTTTTTGCGTTCAAAAACGCCGGAAGCATTTTGCGCGGACTGGAAGCCGAGCAGTTCCGACGCATGTCGAAGGACATTCTGATGAGCTTCCAATTACCTGGTCGCGGGAACAAACATCAGCTCAAATTCCAGTTCGACCACGACGCAGACCTCCCGAAACGAATTGCTGTGGTCATTGGAAAGAACGGCGTGGGAAAGAGTCAAACACTTAGTCGGATTGTGCAGGCGGCACTATCCGGTAGTAGTAGGTACTTAAGTGAGGGGGACGGAAAGAGCCGAGTTCTGATGAATCGCTTGCTGGCGTTCGCGCCGACCAACGAGTCGGCATCGGCTTTTCCCAGCGAGCGCCGGAAGGATGCAAAGGTGTGGTACAAGCGCCTATCCCTGAACCGCGGAGGGAAAACGCGGCGAGGCGAAGGCGTTGCGGATACGGTTTTGCAGGTGGCGCGCTCTCAGGAGACGATTGGCGAGAGTTCTCGCTGGAGGATTTTCATCAGTGCCGTGCGGGCCATCAGCGACTGGGACCAGATTGCCCTGTTGGCGAAAGACAAAGTGCGGGGCCCGATGCCTCTTGAGGCCTTACATCGCAGTGGTAGCGAGGACGCGTTGTTAGATGTGTTCGCATCCATCGATTTGGGAAAGGACCCAGTTCGCGTCGTCGAGCGAAAAACATACCCCTTGAGTAGCGGTGAAATCTCCCTGTTGCGCTTTGCAGCTCAAGCAAGTCTTTACATCGAAAACGGGTCGCTACTGCTGCTGGACGAACCTGAAACGCATCTACACCCCAATTTTATAAGTCATTTCGTAGCAGTACTAGATAACATGCTCGCGCAGACGGGCTCCGCAGCGGTAATTGCAACCCACTCTGCATATTTCGTACGCGAAGTTTTCCGTGAGCAGGTGACCGTTTTGAGGATAGATGGCGACGGTAATGTCGTGACCGAGCCTCTACGTCTACAGACTTTCGGCGCCGACGTCGGTTCAATCTCCTACTTCGTGTTCGGGGAGGATGAACCGTCAAAGCTGGCATCTGAAGTTGAGAAGAGGCTGCTCGCGCGCTATCAAACGTGGGAGCAGTTGTACTCGGACTACAAGAACGACCTGTCACCCGAGATGCTCGGCACATTGCGGCTTGCTTTGGAGTCGGGGGGGCGCCATGAATAAGCTCCCACGTCCCGAGGTTGATGACGCAGCGGCGCTGCAACTGCTTGCAGAGAACGAGCGCCTAAGCAGCTTTCCTCACCTACGTGCCGCGATGCAATCAATCAACGACGGGTACGAGCAGTACATTGCCGTCCGTGGGGACGCGTTCCATGTCCATCACGTCCCGTTGAATGCGGAAGTCGGGGGATATCTAAAGAAGCACTATGCGAGCCCACCGGCAGTACTCGACTACATCACAACGCTTCGTCTTGATGCTGAACAGCGTGTCTGTCCGATGTGTGGGTCAATGCACCGTGGCACGCTCGACCACCTCTTGCCCAAAGAGAACTACGCTGCGTTTTCTATTTTTTCGCAGAATTTGATACCGGCATGCAAATGCAATGTGAGACGAGGGCAGACTGTGATTGGGGCGGGCCAAGGAGAGCGAATTCTCCATCCATATTTCGACGACTGTCTTGCAGAAAGACTAATTGCCGCTCGATTCGAGGACTTGGCAATGGTTCCTCGTATCAGCCTGCGTATTTTGCTCGAACGTGAGCATCCAAGGTACAGCGCTGTTGCCTTTCACGTTGAAAAAATTGTATCAACCTCGGCGATACTGGAATATGTTAAGGACAAGTGGGTACAGCTCTGTCAGAAACCGAAACTCGCCGTGCGTGCATTGGGAGCGGTACCTGCGAGTGTGGAGCGACTACGCGAAATCCTCATGGAGGAACTCTCTCTGACTGATGAATCGCATGGCGGGCAGAACAATTGGAATTCTGTCTTCGTTGCGGGACTTCTGGACACCGATGTATCACTTTGGCTGTTTGAACGACTGAATGCGCCGGAGCGGTTGCAAGATGGCCCACTCGTTGAGGTGTGAGGGGCAAGCCGATTCCAACGAGTGCCATACCTTGTGGCTACGTATGGAGTTGACCTGGTGGTTTCGGGCCCGGCCTCACTCTACGTAAGGGGGCACGGCGCGTCGAAATTCGCCGAGCAATTGGTATTGCTATACGGCCGTCGTCACACCAGATTCCACATGAAGGTCCCATGATTGTGCTTCGTCACCCTTCGTCACCGTCACGAAACTCTCGGCTTTGCTATTGCTTCGGGGTGGCGATTTGTATGCTCGACGTCTTCAAACCGATGGTCGCTGCGAAGGGCTTGCCGAAGCCGTTGGCCCTAGCATGGGCCAATTGAGGATGGCGGTGATAGTGAAAAAGCCGCTGCAGGTCAGCGCGGTTGAGCCTCGTCGAATTCAACTGCACAGAAAAGAAAAATTGATGTGTTCTATGTGATTTCTGAGAAAAATCCACCCACCCTAAAAGTTGTTCAGACTGCTCGACTCATCGCTTCCCTATCGGCGGTGAGCCTGTTTGCAGGTAAGTGATTGCTCGCAAACATGAACTGACAGTATCGCCCAACGACAGCGACAGTTTTGAAAGCGTCAAATCGCGGAGTCAGATTCTCTTCGAGTTTGCCTAGTCCACAGGCCTGTCACTGTCTTACTCTCCGTCAAGTCATGTCAGCGCTAGCCGGCAATTGTGCTCTGCTCGCCTGCGTTGGTGATTTATCTTTCTACCGCACAAGCACGAGTTGAAATGTTGATTCCAGAGTGCGCGGTCAAAGGGCATATAGCCGCTGGTGCTGAGAGGGGCTTCGTCGAGAATCCTGCTCTGGTTAAAAGAATAGAGGACGATTGCTTGAGTCCTTCACTTATTTGGGGTGTGGGCGACGGAGTCAAAAATGAATGAGAATAGTGCTGCGGAAGAAATTAATTTTAGTTTGAGTGATTTTTTTGAATATTGGTAAATTTATGGGGTAGTTTGTTTAATAAATGTTCATGAAATCGCAGCGCGGGGCAGGCTATGTACGCTACTGAAAAAAAGGATGTCCCTGGTGGAGTAACCTATACCAAATGCAGAGCGGTTATGGTCGACGGGGGAAATCCAATTGCCCTAAATGACAGGCGGCGGACCGTGAGCGATGGTCGTATGGAGCGACTCCCAATCCTCATATTCCGAGATACACGACTACCTCTTTTGGAACCAAACAGATATCTCCTGTCTTTAAGAGTGCGAGTCTCGGCTGCGACGCTGGTGACGGTTGCATGGCAACTTTGTCACATATTTTGGTGGGTTCGCGCGTGCATGCCAGATTTCGAGGAAATTTTGCAGAGCGGTCAAATCCCGAATCTTTCTAGAGTTCGAAATAGCTTGTTGCCATGGCTGAAAGTTCGCTCTTTTTCGGCGAGTGGAAGCCCAAAAATACTCTACGTATCAAATGACACATTTAACTCCAGATTGGCGACGTTGGAAGACTATATGGTGCAGGCGCTGGAGGGTTATGTTGTCGGGGGAGGCGGAAACCCAGCCGAGGTGACTCGCTGCAGGGCACAAGTAGATTCACTTCAGCGATTTTTAGACTCACAGCGACTTGGCTCGCAGGACCCGGAAGAAAGGTTTGCCCTTAGCGAGGAGGAGCAACTGCGGTTGTTCGAAATCAGTTCCCCATCATCCCCGGTAAATCCTTGGCGTGGATACATCTGCAAACGCCGAAACGAGACAATGGTTCACTTGCTATTCAAAAGCGGAATACGCCGGGGAGAGTTGGGAAATCTGCGTGTCGACGACGTTGTTTTAGTCAAGCATGAGCCCTTCATCCGTGTTATGCGGAGGCCCGATGATGCCGATGACCCACGGCTGCGACAACCTGTTGTCAAGTCGCTCGCCAGGGCTATCCCGATAGATGTTTGCCTATGGCAGTCGATTGAAGATTACATCCGAGAAATCAGACCACTTACTCCGCAGGCTCTGACGCATCCATATTTGTTTGTTAACAGCCGAAATGGGGCGCCCTTAAGTATATACAGCATCAACGAGGTGTTTGCTGGTCTGAGCGAACCAATGGGAATACGAATCCACCCGCATATAGGGCGACACACATTTACGACTGGATTGGAGGCCATGCTGATTGAAGAAGGACACTCCGAAGGTGAGACAGTTGCAATGCTGATGAGCGCCAATGGTTGGAAAAGTAAGATGACCGTGAATACCTATAACAAACGTAACACCGAAGAATCGAGAATTAAAAACACTCGAAAGCATCAATCGAATATTTTTAAGATATGAAGAACTGGCCTATCCAGCGGGAATTAAATCTCAGAACCACGTTAGAAATTGAGCCAGTGGTCGGCCCGTTGCTCGACAGGGCGGGAAGATACGTCCTGATAGACGGAGATGTTTGGAGATTCGATGATGACCATCGTTATGTGTTCCTTGACTGGTCTTCGCTTCCAATCGGCGACGGGCCGTTGCGGAGGTCGATACAACATTACGTGGCTCATCACGCACGCAGCGACTCACCTTCAAACTTGGCCAACATCCTTATAGATTTTTCGTATTGCATCCGCAAGGTACCTGAGCAGTTGTGGGAAAGCGCATTTGGAACGAGTGCGACCGAATTCAGGACATTAGTGGAGAAGTGGCTTATCAACACAATTGATGCGTTGCGCAGTGAGAAAAGATTGTGGCGATTTTGGCGTATTCGCTCATGGTACTCATACTGCACAGACAATTGGCAGGATGAAGGTTTTAGTGCAGAATTTTGTCTGACACTCTATAAAGTACCGATTCCGCAAAACCCTACTGGACTCAACGTCCACAGTCTCGACCCAGATGTCGGTCCATTGAGTTTACAGGAAATTCACGCGCTGAATGTTGCATTGGAAGCGGATACTTCTCAGGAACACCGCAGCGTCCAAGAACGAGCGGCCTTGCGGCTCTGCATGGCTTTTGGAAGAAATCCGAGAAGCTATTGTTTGTTGCTCGAGGGTCATTTTTACAATGTACTCGGGAACGTGTCGGAAGGAGACGAGGGCTGGCTAGTTGACATGCCTCGTATAAAAAAAGCTGGAACCAGACATGGGCGCCATAAGACGGCGAAACTCTATTGTCAGCGCGAGGTAATGGAGTCTGTATTAGCCTTGATTAGGTCGAACGATGAATTGGGTCTGCGGAAAGGTGTGGCCCGACCTCTATTTGTGAATCTGAAAGCTATCCCGCATGCTGATGTGGATTTTACGCTCACAGAGTTGTCAATGGACTCAAGTGAGTATGGCGGATTGCTTCACACTTTTGTTTCGCGTCTACAGGTTCCGTCGAGAGTTGAAAATAAATTGCTTCATCTGACGCCTCGTAGGCTCCGATACACGCTTGGTACTTCCTGTGCCCGTATGGGCATGTCTCGGTCTGAGTTGGCATATATGTTAGACCATTCAAATACGAAAACAGTTGAGGTTTATTATTCGTATAGCTCTGACATGTTGGAGGCTATTGATAACGCTCTTGCAGGGGAAGGGAAGGAGTTGCTTGGCTTCTTTAATCGGCCTGTTCGGAAGCGAAAATGGGAAAAAGAAAAGAATAGTTCTCGAGTCATTGTTTTGCCGCCGGGGGGTGACGAGATGCCTAGTAGGAACTCGGGCGATGACGAGTCCGGGGCGTGTAACAGAAAGACTGCTTCGTGTGAACTTGATATTCCGCTTGCGTGTTATGGGTGCCCAAAACACGAGCCGTTTTTCGAAGGTCCACACCATCGAGCACTTGCTGAAGTTGATGCTCGTATCATTCTGGTCGAGGAATTCAAAAATGCTGTGGAAAATTTGATGGTTCTGAAACGACGAATTCTTCATGTTATAGAGCAGTGCGCCCATAAGGATTATAAAAAATGAAGAAAGGGCAGATGTCAAAGAAGTGCCGTCGATTGAAAGACAATGCTCTACGTTTCCTCGCAAATGTGTCGAACGACCCAAATGTAAATTTCGTTGAAATAATAAAGAGGGCAAAGGCTGTAAATCCGCTTGTATGTGATTGGGATGCGCCTGACTGGGACGTCGGTGCGAACTTTGATACTCAAGGACATTATCATGCCTTCTCTGTTGACAATAACGAGGAGATTGGTCGTAGGAAAGTCGTCTCGCTCAACTTCAGCGACATAGTCTCCGGGAATGACTTTTCTATCAGCGGTGCATTTTCTTTCATGGAGCTCGGCAAGGCCTATATTGTGCTGTTGCAGTTCGTCAATGGAACGGGGCGTCAAATGATGAGGCGGAACTTTGATGTTTTGAGAATTTTGGGGCCGGCGTTGAAAGACGTGGGATACGAGGTCGAGCTGATAACGAGGAAGCACTTCGAAACCGCGGAGAGGTTGCTGAATGATTATGCTCATAGTACTGCGTATGTTCGTGCAATAGCCATCGAGGGATTTTCAAAGTTCCTTGACGAAAATGGACTGACGAAGACGAGATTGAACTTCCGGACACGTATTTCGGCGGAAGGAATGGACACAGTAGACGAACTTGCGAATCCGGATGCAAGCAGTCAGTCGGTGAAATCCGCGAGATTTGCTTCGAAAGATGTTGTGCGGGCAATCGGCGAACTCTATCAGAATATTCCGCGTGAAAATAAGCGCGATAGATTCCTTGTTTGTCTTTGTTCTCTTGCGGTTATTTTTGGGTTGCGAAGTCGCGAAGTTTTGACGCTTCCAATTAACGCTCTCCGGAAAGACTCTGAAGGGACTTTGTTTCTGTGTTATTTTCGCTTAAAGAGACGAGGTCCGGAGGGAAATTGCCCAGTTATAGGTGAGGTAGGGGTGGGTGGGAAGGAGTTGGTGTACATGGGCCTTAACAGGAAGGTGGTGCCAACAATTTGGATTGAGCTCGTTCAAGACATATTCGAAGAGCTCGCTGAACTTACCTCTGAGGCGAGAGATATTGCAAAGAAGATTGAGGATAATGGATTTCAACCGCATCTGCCAGTGCCTTTGCCCGAGAGTTTGACATATAAAGAGGTCGAGCTATATTTTGAGCTGGGGAAATCGGGGCGCGATTTCTGCAAAGCACGCCAGGTCGAGCCGATTGGAATGAGGGGCCACGCGCATCTCGTCCGGGGACGCGACCTCTATGTGGCGCTTGCGAGGGAGGTGCTGAAGACTCCGGTTTTGCGTCAGCAAAGCGGCTCACCGGTTTACCTATCGGAAATAGTCGGAATAACGTTTCCGAATGAGTTGAGGAGAGGAAGTAAAACGAAGCTCCGTTATGCAGTCATTCCATTGGAGCCTTTCGTGCTTGCGGATTTTCTCTGCAGCCGAAAATACACTCGCTCTGGGTTTGATGACTATGGGATTGCTGGTGATGATGGTATACCTATTGAAACGGAGATGCATGGCTTGCGCCGTTTCATCAATGACTTGCTCGAGAAAGGAGGGTTATCTGAACTCGCTCAAGCCGAATGGTTTGGGCGCAAGCAGAGTCAGAATGCTAATTATCAGAGCAAAACGGCTTACGAACGCGCAAATGAAATCAGGCCTCTGATAATGACTCCGCGCTTCAAGGGAAAACTTCCTGAGGCGCTCGGGAAGGCTCCCAAAAAAATGGCCGAGGCTTATCTCGAGGCTCGTGTTCGAACGATTCACCTTACTCCATTTGGAATGTGTACGCGAGATTTCTCGCAGGCGTCTTGCTCGTTGCACTATGACTGCGACTCTGGTTGCGAGGACTTGCTGCTTGATTCTCAGCTTGAGAAGAGGGAGTTTCTTACTTTTGCCATAGAAATTACGGTGATTCAAATAGAGGTGCTGACGAAGAATGTGAAGAAGAGCTTGTATAACGCATCATCCGCACTGGAGCACCAAATTAAAAAATTACAAACATACCGCGATGCTTTGATACATTTGGAAAAGAGGGGCTGCGATGAACGAACGTGCGAAAAAAAATGGGAGGCGAATCAGGCCGAATCGGAAGATGACCGAAGTGGACATCCGCGCCGCGATTGACATTCTAGAAGAATGGGAAGTTAAGAGGCCAAGAACACCTTTAAACTGGTCGAACATTGAAAAGTTGACGAATTTTAGTCGGCCAGCACTTGCGGCAAAAGTTTCGATTCGGGAAGCTTTTGACGCTGCGAAAACCCGACAGAGAGGTTGTGTAAATCGATTTCGAGACCGTCTGGACTCGGTGCAAGATGAGTTTGCAAGGTTGAAGGTTGAGAATGAGCGGTTGCAGGCAGCCGAGGATGAGTGGCAAACAATGTGGCAACGTGTAATCCACAATGCGGATGAACTTGGAATCGACCCCCAAATATTGTTTGCACCTATCTCGTCGGCAGGCCGTCGGCATACCGGGGAGACGCTGGCAACGCTGCGCGGTGCGCGGGCATCCTACCGGACGGCAACTGCAGCGACTCGGCCAGCAGTGGAGCGCGGAAAGCGAAAGATTCGCGAACGTGACGAAAACTCTGATACGGACGAAAAGACGTGAAAAAACATGGTGCTATGCGAATCTTTCGGATATTTCTCCAGGCTGAGAAGTACTAAGCGGCGTGCCGGCCGACGGCCGGCTCGTACGGAACGCGAACCGCGCGTGTCTCGTCAGGAGGCCGCGCGGTTTTGTTTTGCGCGCGCGGTTTTCCGGCGGGCGGACGCGGAGACGGGCGGCAGCGAGGTAGCCGGTGCGTTCTTCGCGCGTTTCGCGCGGGGCGCGGCAACGGACGGCGCGGTCGCTTCGGCGGCTTTCGTGGCCGAACGACGGCGGGCCGGTGCGGAAGCGGCGTCTTCGCGTGCGTTCGCGGCGGGTTTGCCGGCGGCGGCCGGTGCCTTCCTCTTTGACGACGCGGATGCGGGCAGGTCGGTTTTCTTTACCGGTGTGCGACGCGACGAGGTCTTTTTTGCGGCTGCATCGCCGACGGGTTTTGCACGTTTCGCGTCCGGTGCGGCTTGACTCGCCTTCGTCGACTTCGATGCTTGTTTGCCCTTCGCAGGCTTCGCCGTCTTCGCGGCCGTTACTGCCCCGACCACTTTCCCGGCCTTCACCTTTTTCCCGGCAACCTGTTCCGTTGCAGCCGTCTCCGCCGCAGCGTCGACATTTTCCGCCTTCACCTTCTTCCGCCCGCGCGCCGTCGCCTTCGTCCCGGCCGTGTCGCCGCTCTCGTCGAGCGTGACCACCGCCGGCAGCACCGATTCAAGCGTCCGCAACCCGGCCGCGAGCTCGCGTTTTTTCGCGGGCGCGAGCCGCTTCACCCAGTATTCGGCGCGCGACGCGCTCGACCGGTCGGGCAGCGCAAACGCCGCGAGCACCGCGCGCGGCTTGCGCGAGCGCGTGTAGCGCGCGCCCTTGCCGGACGCGTGTTCGTCGAAGCGCGCGGCGACATCGGTCGTGATGCCCGTGTAGACGCTGTCGTCGGCGCATTCGATCAGATACAGAAACCAGGACATGGCAGGGCGGCGGGATGCGAAGCCGCCAGTGTCTCAGAAAAACCGTGCATCAACGCCGTCGGTCGCCGTGCCCGTCGCGAAAGCGGCTGGGCGCCGCGCCGAGTTCGCGCGTGAAGAAGCGCGTGAACGCGCTCGTCGAACGGAAGCCGACGCGCACGCCGATCTCGCCGATCGGCAACTGCGTGTTGAGCAGCAGGTCGCGCGCCTCGCCGAGCCGCGCCTGCGCGACGAGCGCATGGAAACCGACCGCTTCGCGATGCAGGCGCCGGCGCAACGTCCAGCGCGACATCGCGAAGCGCGTGCAGACGTGCTGCATCAGCGTATCGGTCGGCACGTCGGCGTCGTCGGACGTGCGCAGCCAGTCGCGCACGCATTGCTCGACCGACGAGCCGAACGTCGAGCGAGCGCGCACGCGTTCGCGCGCGGCGTCGGCCGCATGCCGCTGGATGCCGGCGAGCGGCGCGTTGTAGCGCTCGAACGGCGTGTCGAAGTGTGCGGAGCGCAGCACGATGCGATTGTGTGAGGCATCGAACGACACCGGCGCGCCGAGCATGTCGCGCAGCGCGGCAACGGGCGCGAACGCGCGGCCGGCGAATGCGGCGTCGTCGACGCGCACGTGCGGGTCGTACAGGCGCGCGAGCGCCGCGAGGATCGCGAGGTTCGCGAACGCGCTGCCCGCGTGCCGGCCGTCGCCTTCGTTCACGTACTCGAGCGCGATCGCGTCGCCGTTCTCGTGCGCGAACACCCAGTCGACGTTGCCGATCAGCTCGCGATAGTGCAGGTAGCCGTGCAGCGCGTCGCGCAGCGTCGCCGCGTTGCACGTGATGCCCGCGAGTTCGGGAAACGGCACGAGCCACGGCACGACCTGCGGCGGCGGGCGGTGCCACGACAGCGGCCAGTCGTCCATCAATTGCAGCGCGGCCACGTGCCGATCGCCCGCGATGCGGCGCGTGTCGTCGGCGAGCTCGGCCGGCCCGATGCCGAGTGTTTCGTAAAGCGGTGCGGGATCGATGCCGTTCGCACGCGCGTCTTCGCACAGCCAGCGGTAGATCCGGACGGATACCGATTTCTGCTGCAACTCCATGTCTGTCTCCCTGTCGTCATGCCGTTCGGGTTTGTCCCCGCTGCGAGAGGTCAACGCATGCTCCTGCCGGTCAAGCGTGGTGACCGGTCGATTTTTAGACTTGGAGTGGCCACAAGTACAACAGAACGATTCTGGAGGATCAATGAAAACTTCGCTGTTCCGGTGTTCGACGATTGCGTCCGCGTGCGCGCTCACGGTGCTGCTCGCGTCGTGCGGCGGCGACGACATTCACGCCCCGACCGACCCCGACGCGGCAGCCGACCAGCGCGCGGCCGCGCTCGTCGCGCAACTGACGACCGACGAGAAACTGCAGCTCGTGCACGGCACCGGCATGCCGGCGCTCAGCCTGGGCGGCCCGTTCCCGGCCGACGCGCTGAACGGCGCGAGCTACATCCCGGGCGTGCCGCGGCTCGGCATTCCGGCCGTCAGCAGCGCCGATTCGGCGGGCGGCGTGAACGTGAAGAATGCGCGCGTGACCGCGCTGCCGGCGCCGGTCGCGCTCGCGGCGACGTGGGACCCGGCGCTCGCGGGCACCTACGGCACGCGCATCGCGCTCGAACTGCGCGCGCTCGGTTTCGCCGAAGGGCTCGGCGGCGGCGTGAACCTCGCGCGCGAGCCGCGCAACGGCCGCACCTTCGAATACATGGGCGAGGACCCGGTGCTCGCGGGCACGCTGAGCGCCGCGCGCACGCAGGCCACGCAGGCGCGGAAGGTGATCGCGACGATCAAGCATTTCGCGTTCAACGACCAGGAAACCAACCGCATGACGGTCGATTCGGTCGTCGACGAGCGGACCATGCGCGAGGCCGAGCTGCTCGCGTTCGAGATCGGCGTGAAGGACGGCCAGCCGGGCAACGTGATGTGCGCGTACAACAAGCTGAACGGCGTGTATGCGTGCGAGAACCCGTATTTGCTGACGACGGTGCTGAAGAACGAGTGGGGTTTCAAGGGCGTCGTGCAGTCGGACTGGGGCGCGACGCATTCGACGGTCGCGGCCGTGCAGGCGGGGCTCGACGAGGAACAGCCGGGCGCGGCCGACGACGGCAACGCGCCGCTCGGCTCGTACTTCAATGCGAAGCTGCGCGCGGCGCTGCAGGCCGGCAGCGTGTCGGTCGCGCGGCTGAACGACATGGTGCAGCGCAAGCTGCGCACGCTGATCCGCATCGGCGTGATGGATGCGCCGCCGAAGCCGGGCGGCGCGATCGACGAGGCCGCCGGCAATGCCGACGCGCTCGCGATCGCACGGCAAGCGGCGGTGCTGCTGAAGAACGCGGCCGCGCCGGGCGACACGCAGCCGGTGCTGCCGCTCGCCGCGGGCACGCTCAAGTCGGTCGTCGTGATCGGCGGGCATGCGGACGCGGGCGTGCTGTCGGGCGGCGGCTCGGGCGCGGTGCCGGCGATCGACGGCAACGCGGTGACGTCCTGCCAGCAACCGGCGGGCATGCTGTTCGGCGGGTGCGCGACCTGGTACAAGTCCGCGCCGCTCGCGGCGATCCGCGCGAAGGCGCCGAACGCGTCGGTCAGCTATCTCGACGGGACCGACGCGAATGCCGCGGCGAGCGCGGCCGCACAGGCCGATGTCGCGATCGTGTTCGCCACGCAGTGGCAGACGGAAGGGCTCGACCTCGCGAGCCTGTCGTTGCCCGATGCGAAGGCGGACCCGTACAACCAGCAATACGACCAGAACGCGCTGATCGCCGCGGTCGCCGCGACGGCGAAGCGTGTGATCGTCGTGCTCGAGAACGGCAGCCCGGTGCTGATGCCGTGGCTCGCGAACGTGCATGGCGTGCTGGACGCGTGGTATCCGGGCGCGCAGGGCGGCCAGGCGATCGCCGACCTGCTGTTCGGCGACGCGAACCCGTCGGGCCGGCTGCCGCTCACGTTCCCGAAGCAGGAGGCCGACCTGCCGCAGCCGACGATCGATCCGTCGAACCTGCAAAACGTCTATGCGGAAGGGCTCGCGTACGGCTATCGCTGGTTCGACGCGAAGGCGATCGAGCCGCTGTTCCCGTTCGGCTACGGGCTGTCGTACACGACGTATGCGTTGTCGGCGATGTCCGCGCAGGCGGACGCCGCGGGCAACGTGACGGTCGGCGTGACGGTGACGAACACCGGTGCGCGCGCCGGTACGCAGACGGTGCAGATCTACGCGGCGCTGCCCGCGTCGCTTGGCGAGCCGCCGAAGCGGCTCGTCGGCTGGACCAAGGTCGCGCTGCAGCCGGGCGAGGCGCGCACGGTCAACGTCGCGGTGCCGGCGCAGCGCTTCGCCGTGTGGGATGCGAGCGCGCACGCATGGCGGATCGGCGCGGGCAGCTACGCGCTGTCGGCGGCCGCGTCGTCGCGCGATCCGCAGGCGCTGTCGCAGACGGTGACGCTCGCCGCGCACTGAACGCGCGGTAGCCGGACGGCAGGCGGCGAGGCCCTTGCGTGGCTTCGCCGCGTGCGCGGCGCGCCGGACGGCGCTAGCCGGTGTTGCGCCGGAACGGATCGTGTTCGCGCAGTTCGTCGACGTACGCGTGGATATGCTCGGTCTCGCGCTCGAGAAAGCGCGCGACCGCATCGGAAAACGCCGGATGCGCGAGCCAGTGCGCGGAGTGCGTGACGGTCGGCAGGAAACCACGCGCGAGCTTGTGCTCGCCCTGCGCACCGCCTTCGAACGTGTCGAGTCCGGCCTCGATGCAGAATTCGAGCAACTGATAGTAGGCGGTTTCGAAATGCAGGCAGGGCACGTGTTCGATCGCGCCCCAGTAGCGGCCGTACAGCGTGCCGCCGCCGTGCTCGCCGCGCCGGTACACGGCGAGCGCGCTCGCGATCGGTTTCCCGTCGGCTTCCGCGATCACGAGCAGCAGGTTCTCGGGCATCGTCGTGCCGATCGTGCGGAAGAAGTCGAGGTTCAGGTACGGGCTCGAATAGTGCTCGCGGTACGTTTGCCGATAGCAGCGCGAGAAGAAGCGCCAGTCGGCGTCGGTGATCTGATCGCCGGTCAGCCGCCGGAAGGTCACGCCCGCGTCGTGCACCTTGCGCCGCTCCGCGCGGATGTTCTTGCGCTTCTTCTGCTCGAGTGTGGCGAGGAAATCGTCGAAGTGGCGGTAGCCGTCGTTGAGCCAGTGAAACTGCACGCCTTCGCGCAGCATCATCCCCATCGATTCGAGCAGGCGCGCTTCGTCGCCGGTCGGAAACAGCACGTGCAGCGACGACACGTCGCTCTGCTCGGCGAACGCGAGCAGCGTGGCCGCGAGCCGGCGGCGCGCGTCGTCGTCGGCCGCGAGCAGCCGCGTGCCCTGCACCGGCGTGAACGGCACCGCGCACAGCAGCTTCGGGTAGTAGGGCAGGTCGTTGCGCTGGTACGCGTCGGCCCACGCCCAGTCGAACACGTATTCGCCGTACGAATGCTGTTTCGCGTAGACGGGCGCGG
>Ga0268257_1002193_pt1 | contig 14630 bp, 8 predicted proteins | sample AgamicAtPrz_FD_200249 | JGI IMG/M metagenome (GOLD analysis project Ga0268257, IMG submission 200249) | Agave microbial communities from Guanajuato, Mexico - At.P.rz (v2) (version 3) | ecosystem: Host-associated > Plants > Phyllosphere > Phylloplane/Leaf | place: Guanajuato, Mexico | collected...
CAACACAGCCGGCTTTGAGCTGTGCATACTCAGGCCCCGGACGGGCCGATGCTGGAGATATCACCGCAATGTCAATTATTGGTCGCATTCACTCCTTTGAATCCTGTGGCACCGTCGATGGCCCGGGGATCCGTTTCATCACCTTTTTCCAGGGCTGCCTGATGCGCTGCCTGTACTGCCACAACCGTGACACCTGGGATACCCACGGCGGCAAAGAAGTCACCGTTGAGGATCTGATGAAAGAGGTGGTGACCTATCGCCACTTTATGAACGCGTCCGGCGGTGGCGTGACGGCATCCGGCGGTGAAGCCATTCTTCAGGCTGAGTTTGTGCGCGACTGGTTCCGCGCCTGCCACAAAGAAGGCATTCATACCTGCCTCGACACCAACGGCTTTGTACGCCGCTACGATCCGGTTATTGATGAACTGCTTGAGGTAACCGATCTGGTGATGCTCGATCTCAAACAGATGAACGATGAAATTCACCAGAACCTGGTCGGCGTCTCGAACCACCGTACGCTGGAATTTGCCAAATACATTGCCAACAAAGGCGTCAAAACGTGGATCCGCTACGTGGTGGTGCCGGGCTGGTCAGATGATGATGATTCCGCGCATCGTCTGGGCGAGTTTACCCGTGATATGGGCAACGTGGAGAAAATTGAACTCCTGCCCTATCACGAGTTGGGTAAACACAAATGGGTGGCGATGGGCGAAGAGTACAAGCTTGACGGCGTGAAGCCGCCGAAAAAAGAGACGATGGAACGCGTCAAAGGTATTCTTGAGCAATACGGCCACAAGGTCATGTATTAAGAAAAAGGCCCGGTGAGAACCGGGCCTTTTTATATTCTATTCAAAGACGCCGTTAATAACGGCAGTCACAATCGCGGTACTCAGGGCAATTAAGACGAGGTCGTCCCCCACCACGCGCCATTCATACCCCGGATAGGACGGAAGCTGGCCGAGCATTGAGGCAGGCACGGTTTTCTTTGCAATGCCCGGAGGCAGCGGTTTACCGCGCGCAAGGTTTTTCGCAATGCCCGGAGGCAAAGAGTCATAGCCCGTTAAGCCATAATTCAGCGCCAGATGGCGGGCGCGATCGAAGCTCACGCGCGCATCGACGTCGTTACCGACATCTTTGCTGTTTTTGACGCTTTTATCCGATTTTCCTGGATTATCCTGACCCTTATTTTGCTTATTACCATGGTTGCCGGCGTTGCCGTTACCATGATTGCCGCTATTACCTTGTCCGCCACCGTTTCCGTGGCCACCGCCATTCCCGTTCCCGGGATTAGCCATGACCGGAGCCGTTGCAAACGTTAAGGACAACACTACGGCAAGTGCGGTAGTGGTAAAACGACGAGTAGACATGATGGCTGCCTTTTAGTGGTAGTACGCATTTGAATTATCGCCAGACAGTAAAAACGCACAATAAGCAAAAGTCTTATATGTGACAGGGACAAAAAAGCCTGTCATCGACAGGCTTTTAATTCATCAGGCGTGTGCCACCGGCGTGGGATGCTCGCCGACTTTGCGCAGCAGCATTAGCAGATAGATAAACGACACGCTGGCAATCATGATAAACAGCAGGTTATCAGAGTAGTTTTGCATGAGCATGGAGGTGAAAGTCGGCCCCAGCAAGCTGCCGATGGTGTAGCTCAGCAATAAAGCCTGGTTCATCGCCACCAGCTGATGATGCTCTACTTTCTCACAGGCCCAGGCCATCGCGACGGGATAGAGCGTAAAGCCCGCTGCCCCCAGAATGAACAGCGCAGGCGCCATCGCGGCGTTACTGAGCATGGCGAGGCAGCCCATGATCACCACAAAAACCTGCACGCGCAGCACCAGCAGGCGACCAAAACGATCTGCCAGACGACCGATCGGCCATTGACCTACAATCCCAGCGCTGACCATGACCGCCATCCAGAAACCGATCCCGGAATCGCTGACGCCCTGATGGTTGAGATAGAGCGGCATCAGGCCATAGAGTGAACCCAGCACAATCCCGGAGATAATGCAGCCGTTAACGCCTAAACGCGCCTGACGAAGCCTGAGCATCGGCCAGACGTGCGTAGCTTCCTGATGCTCACTGCCCTGGTTCACGATTCGGGTAAAGAGCAGCGGCAGGACCGCAGCCAGCACCATGCCCGTTACCCACGGCAGTACGCTCATCAGGTCGGTTGGGAATTTGCTGACCATCAGTTGTCCCAGAACGGTACCGACGTAATACACCATCATGTAAGCTGCCAGCAGACGCCCGCGGTTACGCGAGGTGCCGCTGCACATCAGCGCACTTTCCACCACCACCCAGATCATTGCGCAGCCGACGCCCGCAATAAAGCGCCAGACCATCCAGCTCCAGAAGCCGACCATCAGGCCTAAACCGGCGCATCCGACGGCAAAGATCAGCGACGCCAGATAATAACTACGGTTAAAACCAAAACGCTTAATAAGGCTACCCGTTAATAAGGTGCCCAGCAGATTTCCCGTAAAAAAGGACGAGCTAACCATACCCACCTGCCAGGTCGGTAAGTTTTCATGGGCCAGCCAGAGCGGGACGAGTGTGTTTAACACCGCGATCGCCAGGGTCAGCAAAAGCAGGCCACAGAGCAACAAAAGCACCGGGCGGGTATAGGTGGTCATGGATTAAAAACCGTGAGGAAGTTCAGATTTCGTGCGCATCATGCCACTGGCAAAAACAAAGTCAATCCACCGATTCAGGCGTCACACACGATATGCGCCACGTCGATTTAAAAAACTCATCCTGCTAATGCAAAGCCAGCTACAGATATTAATTATCTATTTGTTTTTATTTATATCCGGGAAATTCTTAAGCGAAACATCAGTTGAAAAATTTCATGAATGAAAAAAGAAAAGCCGGGCGCTATGTCCCGGCTTTATATAACAAAAAATAAAAACTAGCTGGCGATAGCCATACCGACCGTCATATGCAGACCGTAAAATACGCCGCGGCCAATCAGTTCCCCGGCCAGCACCAGTACAAACGCCAGCGACAGTAACGGCAGCGCGGGCTGGTAGCCTTTAAGCTGAGGGGCAACCCAGCAGACCAGCGCCGCCGTCAGCAGCACCACGCGCCAGGCCATCAGCGAACCGTATTCAGGAACCAGGGCCGAAGCCTGTTGGATAGAGCTGTGAATCGTCGCCAGCTCCGCTCCCTGCATCAGCGCCACAACGGTACTGATGACCAGTGCCAGCAGCGAGACCGCAGGCAGCAGGCGCATTGCCCAACCCGTAACGCCGGCCACGCGCAGCAGCAGATAGCCCAGCAGCGGGCCGCCAATGAACATCGTCAGGAAGAAGCTAATCGGTGTCCAGACGCTGTACCAGGTCGGAACGGTGTCAATCGTGTTGTACACCCGAATCATCATCCAGACGAATACCACGCCCAGTATCATGGTGACGATAAGCCACAACGCGCGTAACACTGACGGCAGCTTGTTCACCGCTGCCAGCAGCCACCCCAGCCCGCCTACGGCAAAGAAGATTGCGCCGCTGGCAATCTCATTACTCAGCGAAGAGGCGCCCACGCGATTCAGGGAGTTGAACGCGCGCATCGGCGAACCCAGGTGCAGCGTGGAGGCGATAAAGCCAATGCCCATCAGCACCCACAGACCAAACATGCTGAGCACCAGACGCTGCTGCCGTTCGGCACTGAGATTACCTTTCATAAGCGCCAGCGCGAGGACAATAAACCCGCCCACCACGCACTGCCCAAAGACCGTGAAGATCATCAGCGGCCATTCATGCCATCCACTTCCCATCTCACACCTCCTTCGGGTTTGCCAGGTAGCCGGTGGTGTCACCCGTCGGACGGCTGTTGGCGTTAGGTTTGATCACAATACTCGGCTTCGTGAAGTGCGCAGACGGCAGCGGCGCGACGGCAGCAAGCTGGCCGTGTTTTTTACGCAGCTCCTCAATCGGGCCAAAGTCCAGCGCGCGCAGCGGGCAGGACTCGACGCAGATGGGCTTTTTGCCGTCCGCGACGCGGCTGTGGCAGCCGTCGCACTTGGTCATGTGGCCTTTGGCGGCGTTGTACTGCGGTGCGCCGTACGGGCAGGCCATGTGGCAGTAACGACAGCCGATGCAAACGTTCTCGTCCACCACCACAAAGCCGTCGTCGCGCTTGTGCATTGCCCCGCTCGGACAGACCTTGGTACAGGCCGGATCTTCGCAGTGGTTGCAGGCAATCGACAGGTAATAGGCAAAGACATTCTGATGCCAGACGCCGTTGTCCTCCTGCCAGTCGCCGCCCGCGTATTCATAAATACGACGAAAGCTGACGTCCGGAGTCAGGTCTTTGTAATCCTTGCAGGCCAGCTCGCAGGTTTTGCACCCGGTGCAACGGCTGGAATCAATAAAAAATCCATACTGGGTTGTCATCGGTTACTCCTTACGCCTTTTCAACCTGAACGAGGTTCGTGTGGGATGGGTTGCCCTTCGCCAGCGGCGATGGACGCTGCGTAGTGAGAACGTTGATGCAGCCCGCCTGATCGATGCGATTCGCATCCGGGTTATACCAGGCCCCTTCCCCCAGCGCGACAACGCCCGGCATCATGCGCGGCGTCACTTTGGCTTCGATATGCACCTCGCCACGCCCGTTGAAGATACGTACGCGATCGCCATTACTGATGCCGCGCGCTTTCGCATCCATCGGGTTGATCCATATCTCCTGCCGGCAGGCCGCTTTCAGTACGTCAACGTTGCCGTAGGTGGAGTGAACACGCGCTTTATAGTGGAAACCGGTCAACTGAAGCGGGTATTTCTCCGTCAGCGGATCGTTGTAGTTTTCGAAACCAGGCGTATAGATCGGCAGTGGATCGATAACGTCCCCTTCCGGCAATTCCCAGGTCGCGGCAATTTTTGCCAGCTCTTCGGAATAGATCTCGATTTTGCCCGACGGCGTGGTCAGCGGATTGGCTACCGGATCCTCGCGGAAGGCTTTGTACGCCACGTGATGCCCGTCCGGGTCGCGCTGTTTGTACATCCCCTGCTTGCGGAAGGTATCGAAGTCAGGCAGGTCTGGAATGGCTTTGCGGGAGAGCTCATGCAGATGGCGCATCCACCCTTCCTGAGTGCGTCCCTCGGTGAACTGCTGCTCAACGCCAAGACGTTTCGCCAGCTCGGACGTCATCTCATAGATGGTTTTGCACTCGAAGCGCGGTTTGATGGCCTGGTCAGTGAAGATCACATAGGACATGTTGCCGCAGGAGGCGTCCAGCGCGAAATCCATCTGCTCGGAGGCGGTACAGTCTGGTAGCAGGATATCGGCATACTTCGCCGACGAGGTCATATGGCAGTCGATCACCACAATCATTTCGCACTTCTTATCGTCCTGCAAGATTTCGTGGGTGCGGTTGATTTCGGAGTGCTGGTTGATCAGGCAGTTACCGGCATAGTTCCAGATCATTTTGATCGGCACATCCAGCTTATCTTTGCCCCGAACGCCGTCGCGCAGCGCGGTCATTTCCGGGCCGCGCTCGATCGCGTCAGTCCACATAAACATGGAGATGCTGGTCTGAACCGGATTATCCAGTGTTGGCATACGTTCAAACGGTACTTCATACGAGCCTTCACGCGCGCCGCTATTACCGCCGTGAATGCCGACGTTGCCGGTCAGAATTGAGAGCATAGAAATGGCGCGGGTGGCAATCTCACCATTCGCGTGGCGCTGTGGTCCCCAGCCCTGGCTGATATAAGCCGGTTTGGCTGAACCGATTTCACGTGCCAGCTGAACAATACGTTCGACAGGAATGCCGGTGATAGTGGATGCCCACTCCGGGGTTTTCGCCACGCCGTCGCTGCCCTGGCCAAGAATATAGGCTTTATAGTGCCCGTTAGCCGGTGCGCTGGCTGGCAGCGTCTTCTCGTCATAACCGACGCAGTATTTATCCAGGAACGGCTGGTCGACGAGGTTTTCAGTAATCATCACATACGCCAGCGCATTGACCAGCGCCGCGTCGGTACCAGGGCGGATGGGGATCCACTCGTCTTCACGCCCGGCGCCGGTATCGGTGTAGCGCGGATCGACGATGATCATTCGTGCGTTGGATTTGGCGCGCGCCTGCTCAAGGTAATAGGTTACCCCGCCGCCGCTCATGCGCGTTTCGCCCGGGTTATTGCCGAACAACACCACCAGTTTACTGTTTTCAATATCCGACGGACTGTTGCCGTCTGCCCAGCCGCCGTAGGTGTAGTTCAGGCCCGCGGCAATCTGTGCGGAAGAGTAGTCGCCATAATGGTTGAGATAGCCGCCGCAGCAGTTCATCAGGCGCGCTACCAGCGTTTTACCCGGCGGCCAGGAGCGGGTCATGGTGCCGCCAAGCGTCCCGGTGCCGTAGTTCAGGTAGATGGATTCATTGCCGTACTCTTTGATCAGGCGCTGCATGTTGGTCGCGATAATATCGTAGGCTTCGTCCCAGCTAATGCGCTCGAACTTCCCTTCCCCACGCTTACCGACACGCTTCATCGGATATTTCAGACGATCCGGGTTATAAACGCGACGGCGCATTGAGCGGCCACGCAGACAGGCACGAACCTGATGTAACCCTTCGTAGTTATCATCGCCGGTATTGTCGGTTTCTACGTATTTGATTTCACCGTCCACCACGTGCATACGCAGCGGACAACGGCTACCACAGTTAACGGTACAGGCACTCCACACCACTTTTTCCGGGGCTGAAGCGGGAGACAGAGCCTCCGCCGCCAGTCGGGTAAAGGGGAGCGTAAAGGCGCTGCTGGCAACAGCCAGGCCGCCTATTGCCGTGGTTTTCATCAACCCACGGCGAGTGACCTCGGCAGCCATTAACGCTTCAGGCGCTTTGATTTTCATAAAGACTCACTTTGGTTGCTCACAAAGAAAAGAGAGGCGGTGCAAACCGCTATGTAGTTTTATATATAACGAAAAGCTACGTTATCGGTGTTTTATGCTAACTTTCGTTCGGAGGAGTATTACTACTTTAGAGGGAGGAGGTATTGCGTCGTATCAAATCAGGGATATAAAAAAAGCGCCCTGAGGCGCTTTTTTGTTTTGAAGCAAAATATTAACCGATGAACTGCTGGCCTTTCATGTAAGGACGCAGCACCTCAGGGATCTCAATGCGACCGTCTGCCTGCTGGTAGTTCTCCAGCACGGCCACCAGCGTACGGCCAACCGCCAGACCAGAACCGTTCAGGGTATGAACCAGACGGGTCTTCTTCTCGGACTTGCTGCGGCAACGCGCCTGCATACGACGCGCCTGGAAATCCCAGACGTTAGAGCAGGAGGAGATTTCACGGTAGGTGTTCTGCGCAGGCACCCATACTTCGAGGTCGAAGGTTTTGCAGGCGCCGAAGCCCATATCCCCGGTGCACAGCGCCATACGGCGGTAAGGCAGCCCCAGCAGCTCCAGCACTTTTTCCGCGTGGCCGGTCATCTCTTCCAGCGCATCCATCGATTCTTCCGGACGAACAATCTGCACCATCTCAACCTTGTCGAACTGGTGCATACGGATCAGGCCGCGAGTATCACGACCGTAAGAGCCCGCTTCAGAACGGAAGCACGGAGAGTGCGCGGTCAGTTTGATTGGCAGATCGTCTTCGTCGATGATCTCGTCACGCACCAGGTTGGTCAGCGGCACTTCCGCGGTTGGGATCAGCGCGTAGTTACTGCTGTCTGCTTCCTCGTCCAGCGGACGGGTGTGGAACAGATCGCCGGCAAATTTCGGCAGCTGGCCTGTACCGTACAGCGTATCGTGGTTAACCAGATACGGTACGTAGGTTTCGCTGTAGCCGTGCTGCTCGGTGTGCAGATCCAGCATGAACTGAGCCAGCGCGCGGTGCAGGTGAGCAATTTGCCCTTTCATCACCACGAAGCGAGAACCGGTCAGCTTAACCGCTGCCGCAAAGTCCAGGCCCGCGTGCATTTCGCCCAGCGTCACGTGATCGCGCACTTCGAAGTCAAACTCGCGAGGCGTACCCCAGCGTTTCACTTCAACGTTGTCGTTTTCGTCTTTGCCGACAGGCACACTGTCGTCAGGAATGTTCGGGATCGCCAGAGCAATATCGCGAATTTCAGCCTGAAGAACGTCCAGTTCAGCTTTCGCCTTATCCAGCTCTTCACCCAGCTTGTTCACTTCCAGGCGTAATGGCTCAATGTCTTCCCCGCGCGCTTTCGCCTGGCCAATGGATTTCGATCGAGAATTACGCTCTGCTTGCAGATTTTCAGTTTGTACCTGCAAAACTTTACGACGCTCTTCGAGAGCGCGCAGCTTATCTACATCCAGCTTAAAGCCCCGGCGTGCCAGTTTTTCAGCGACTGCGTCTGGCTCATTACGCAGCAGATTGGGATCGAGCATGCTTATCCTGTGCTTATCGAATTAAAATAGGAAAAGTGACCACAGCCTGCGGTCACAGGGATACAACGCCAACATTACCGCAACGATAGCGCTAACGGTAGCGTTTTATAGGGCTATTTTGATCCTGTCCGGCAAGCCAGGCGAGCTTTTCGCCAATCTTACCCTCAAGACCTCTGTTTGTGGGGTGATAATAGCGGGTTTGTGCCATCTCCTGCGGGAAATACTCCTCCCCGGCGGCGTAGGCATTGGGTTCATCATGGGCGTAGCGATACTCCTGCCCGTAACCCATCTCTTTCATCAGCTTAGTCGGGGCATTGCGAAGGTGTACCGGAACGTCGTAATCCGGACGTTCACGTGCATCCGACATCGCCGCTTTGAAGGCGGTATACACCGCATTGCTTTTCGGTGCGCAGGCCAGATAGACAATTGCCTGAGCAATGGCGCGCTCACCCTCCGCAGGCCCGACGCGGGTAAAGCAATCCCAGGCAGAAAGCGCGACCTGCATGGCACGCGGATCGGCATTGCCGACGTCTTCCGACGCAATCGCCAGGCAGCGGCGCGCAACGTATAGCGGATCGCCACCGGCGGTGATGATACGCGCATACCAGTAGAGCGCCGCATCCGGCGCGCTGCCGCGCACGGATTTATGTAACGCAGAGATAAGGTCGTAGAAACGGTCGCCTTTATTATCGAAGCGCGCGCTGCGTTCACCGGCAATTTCGGTGAGCAGTTCAGGCTTCAATACGCGCTTGCCCGCATCGTCCACTTCGGCCATATCGGCCATCATTTCGAGCGTGTTCAGCGCGCGGCGCGCATCACCGTTCACCAGTTCGGCTATCGCACGACGCGTCTCGTCCGGCAAAACGATATCCTGCCCGCCGTAACCCCGCGCTTTGTCGTCCATCGCTTGCGTCAGAACCTTTTCGATATCTTCCGTGGTCAGCGATTTAAGCAGATACACGCGCGCACGGGACAGCAGCGCAGAGTTCAGTTCAAACGACGGGTTTTCCGTGGTGGCGCCGATGAAGAAAATCGTACCGTCTTCAATGTGCGGCAGGAAGGCATCCTGCTGGCTCTTGTTGAAGCGGTGTACTTCGTCGACAAACAGAATGGTGCGACGTCCGGCATTGCGGTTTTGTCGCGCCCGCTCGATCGCCTCGCGGATCTCTTTCACCCCCGACGTGACCGCCGAGATGCGCTCAACGTCCGCGTTGGCATAGCGGGCAATCACTTCAGCGAGCGTGGTTTTTCCGGTGCCGGGAGGCCCCCAGAGGATCATGGAGTGCAGATGCCCGGCCTCGATGGCGCGCGGCAAGGGTTTCCCCGCAGCCAGCAGATGTTGCTGACCGATGTACTGCGCTAAATTTTCTGGCCGCATACGGGCGGCCAGAGGTTGAAACGCATTATCTGAAAAATCGAGCGACAGGTTGCTCACTCATGCCTCTTACTTATTGCGTTGGTCATCCACCGTTACGCCCTGCGGCGGGGTAAAGGTGAATTTCGATGCATCAACAGCGCCGTTTTGCTGAGACTTCAACTGATAGCTGCTGCGCTGATCGTCCTGCTCAACCGCGCCAAACTGATTGATGGTGCCGTTGCTGCTCACGTTAATGGTGAACTGCTTCAGATTACCGTTGCTGCCTTTTGGCGTCAGGACAAACTCGTCGCCGTTTTGTTTAATGTTGTACTGCTGCCAGTCGCTGGACTGGTTACGGGCAATGAGCATAAACGGCGTATTGCTGGTCGCGTCTTTCAGCCAGGTGGCGGTCGCCTGCTCAACAAACGGGTTGTAGAACCACAGGGTTTTACCGTCAGACACCAGAATGCTTTCATCCGGCTGGGTCATGTGCCAGTTGAACAGATTTGGGCGTTTCACCCACAGATCTCCCTGGCCTTCCTGCACCGCGTTGCCGCTGCCGTCAGTCACTTTTTGCGTGAAGCTGGCGTGGAAGCTGCTCACTTTATCCAGTCGGCTTTTAAGGTCGCTGGCTGCATCAGCCCAGACGCTGCTGGCAACAAAACTGGAGAGTAATGCACAGGCGATGGCGATTTTTTTCATTGTTATTCCTTAAAATACGTCTTCCCGATATGGGGGTTCCGTTTCTATTCTGTACCTGCCCGAAGGCAGGCGACAGAAGAATATGCTTAATTTTTGCTGATTTACCCTTCTTTGCAATCGCTGAAGGTTACTCAAACGGCGGTGGCGCCAGCACCTCACGGTTACCGTTGTGCCCCTGTTCGCTCACGATGCCCTGCGCTTCCATCTGCTCAATGATACGCGCCGCGCGGTTGTAGCCGATACGGAACTGGCGCTGCACGCCCGAGATGGACGCTTTACGTTTTTCGGTGACGAAATTAACCGCCTGGTCGAATAACGGATCCAGCTCTTCGCCGCCGTCAAAACCACCGCCGCCACCTTCGCTTTCGCTGTCGGAGGTGATGCCGTCAACGTATTGCGGACGCCCGCGCGCTTTCCAGTCCTGCACAACCGCGTGCACTTCCTGGTCGCGAACAAACGCACCGTGAACACGCACCGGCGAGGTGGAGTTCGGCCCGGAGTAGAGCATATCACCCATCCCCAGCAGCGACTCTGCTCCGCCCTGGTCAAGGATAGTACGCGAGTCAATTTTACTCGACACGGTAAACGCGATACGGGTCGGGATGTTTGCCTTAATAAGACCGGTGATAACGTCCACGGACGGACGCTGCGTAGCCAGAACCAGGTGGATACCCGCCGCACGCGCTTTCTGTGCCAGACGTGCAATCAGCTCTTCCACTTTCTTACCAACGGTCATCATCAGGTCGGCAAATTCATCCACCAGCACCACGATGTAAGGCAGTTTTTCCAGCACCGGATGTTGGGCATCCATGCTGTCACCCGGCTTCCAGTATGGGTCCGGAATCGGACGTCCCATGCGCGCCGCCTCGGCGATCTTCTCGTTATAACCGGCAAGATTACGCACGCCCAGCGCCGACATCAGCTTGTAGCGACGCTCCATTTCATTGACGCTCCAGCGCAGTGCGTTGGCGGCGTCCTTCATGTCGGTGACCACTTCCGTCAGCAGGTGTGGAATGCCTTCGTAGACGGACAGTTCGAGCATTTTCGGGTCGATCATGATGAAACGCACGTCTTCAGGCTGCGCTTTGTAAAGCATGCTGAGGATCATGGCGTTCACACCGACCGATTTACCGGACCCGGTGGTACCCGCAACCAGCAAGTGCGGCATTTTCGCGAGATCGGCAACTACCGGATCGCCCGCAATGTCTTTCCCCAGCACCACGGTCAGCGGGGAAGGATTATCGCGGAACTTGGTGTTGTCCAGCACTTCACGCAGATAGACGGTCTGGCGTTTCTTGTTTGGCAGCTCAAGGCCAACGTAAGGCTTGCCTGGGATCACTTCCACTACGCGAACAGCCACGGTCGACAGGGAACGCGCCAGGTCGCGGGAGAGGTTAGAAATACGCGCCGCTTTTACGCCCGGCGCCAGGTTCAGTTCGAAACGGGTGATCACCGGGCCCGGTGAGTAGTTCACCACGTCTGCTTTAATACGGAAGTCAGCCAGACGCGCTTCCACCAGACGGGCCATCTGCTCGAGGGCAAAGGTATCAACCGGCTCGACTTCAGCCGGCGGCGGTGTTAACAGATCCAGCGACGGCAGCGGCGTGCTTGGACGTTGCAGCGGTCGGCTGTCTCCGTTACGCATCAGCAGCGGATGAATCAGGCTCTCCTGCGGCTGCGGTGCTGGCTGCTGGAACTGCGGCTGTGGCGGTTGGGCAGGCGTCTGCGGCTGAGCATACGCCTGTGGCGCAGGTTGTTGCGGCTGCGCGTAAGCCTGTGGCGCTGGCGCCTGACGCACCGGCTCCGCTTCCGGCATTACGCCCGGCGTGAACAGCGGTTCGCTTGGACCGTCATCCACCAGATCTTTCATTGGTGAGAATTCGAAATCCGACAGCGAGAACGGGTTTGCCCCCGAAGGCTGCTCACCGGAATAACGCTGCTGCTGCGTAGCGGCAAACTGGCGCGCCAGCTCCGCTTCGGCCGCATCGTCGTCGTCATGCTGTGAAGGCACGTCGTGCTGATACTCGTCGCCGTAGCGCTGATTCTGCTGGGCGGCAAACTGACGCGCCAGCTCGTCCTGATGCAGTTCGTCTGCATCATCTTCGTAGTCGGAACCACGCGCTTTCTCTTCCGCCATACGCTGGGAAGGCAGTTTAATGCCATAAGAGGCCAGCTCCCGGCGAGTCGGTACGCGCACGCGGTTAGGGCGCGGCAGCTGTGGACCAATGCCCTCTTTCACCTGAGGACGCGGGGCGCTGTCGGTTGCCGGGCTGAATAGCGGAGCGGACGCGGCAGCGGCTGCCGTTGCCTGCTTCACGGCTTCAGTACCCGACGCAACGGCTGGCGTAGGATCTACAGGTGGAACGCTGACCGAAGGCGCTTTTGCAACAGGCTCCTGTACCGGCTCGGGCACGGGCTGATACCAGGCGGCAAGCTGCTCGCGCTCACGGGCGCGGCGCTCTTCCACTTCTTCAAAATAGTACAGTGGCGGACGAGACGGCTTCGCTTCCTCGACCACTTCAGGTTCAGGCTCCGGCGCAACGTAGGGCTGTTCATGTACAACGGGTTCTGGCGTATAAGCCTGATACGGTTGTTGCGGCTCGCTGACAGGCTCAGGCGGCTGATACGGCTGCTGCCACTGCTCCTGCTGCACGGGAATATAGCTTTCTGGCTCAGGCGCAATGGTCGGCTCAGGCGTATGGACGCCAGGCGCAGTCTGCCAGTCTACCTGCGGTTGCTGAATCGCGGACTCCGGGGCAGGCACAGGCGAGGACGGCATCACGGCTTCAACAGGTGCAACATGGGCCTGCGCCGCCGTCGTTGCGGCAGCAGCGGCGGCTACCGGTTCAGTCACGGAATGACCATTCAGCAGCGGATCGTATTCGTCATACTCACCCGGCGTGGCTCGATGACCAGAGAACAGTACGTCATCAGGATCGACGACCGCACCGCGATACTCAATCTGCTCGTCTTCATCCATACGTTTGCCGGAGAACAGCGCGGCATCCGTTTTACGGCCTAACGGGTTCGCAAATTTTTCAGCGACGCGCTGGCGGCGCGCCAGGGCACCGCGCAGAATACGCGCGCGACGAGACTCACGACGCTCATCAGGCGCATCGTCTTCGTCATACTCATCTTCGTATTCATCTTCATCGACCCACGTATCGTCACGACGGGTACGGTTGCTGGCGAACGTCAGCAGCGTCAGAATAAAGCTGCCGATCTTCTCAGCAATGCTCACCCAGGACCAGCCGGTAAACAGCGTCAGCCCCGCCGCCCAGATACACAGCAGCGCCAGCGTGCCGCCGCTGCTGTGAAGCATCGGTTGCAGCGCGGAGCTCAGAAGGCTGCCGATCACCCCGCCGGAAGCGAAGTACCAGATATCATCGGCGTTGATCGCCGCCAGCCCACAGGAGGTGAGGATCAGCGCCAGGGCACCAATCAGGCGCAGCGAAACGGCAAAATAATCGATGTAGTCGTCGTTCTGTCGATGACGCCAGGCAAACCAGCATCCGCCAATAATGATGACGGGCAGGGTATAGGCCATCACACCGAAAATGAAAAAGAGCGTGTCCGCAAGCCAGGCGCCGGGAACGCCACCTAAGTTATGGATAGGCTCATGCCATGCGGTTTGTGACCAGCTGGGATCTGAGGGGTTGAAACTGAGTAAGGCGGCCATCAGCCAGACGGCAAAAAGGGCAATAACAATCAGCAAAGCCTCGAGGAGACGACGTCCGCTGCTTAGCTTCGATAGTGTGACTTCTTTGTCTTCAGTGTATTCCTGGCTCAAGAAAGGCTCTCCAGGTATCAGGCATGTCCTGCCTGTGTGCTAAAACGGACAACAGCGCCGGGTATCCCCGGCACTGTTGCTGTATGGATTAACAGGAGTGTAATCAAACTACACTGATTTTGCACCTGTTCCGTGTTAGCGCGTCTTAATAACCAGACGATTGCTCTGTTTGACCTCTTCCATCACCACATAAGTACGGGTGTCGTTCACGCCTGGCAGACGCAGCAGGGTTTCACCCAGCAGCTTACGGTAGGCGGACATATCGGGCACACGGGTTTTCAACAGGTAGTCGAAATCACCGGAAACCAGATGACACTCTTGAATTTCTTCAAGTTTTTGTACAGCGGCGTTAAATTGCTCAAACACATCCGGCGCACCACGATTCAGAGTAATCTCAACAAATACCAGAAGTGAGGCATCCAGATAATGCG
>Ga0268257_1002202_pt1 | contig 14577 bp, 11 predicted proteins | sample AgamicAtPrz_FD_200249 | JGI IMG/M metagenome (GOLD analysis project Ga0268257, IMG submission 200249) | Agave microbial communities from Guanajuato, Mexico - At.P.rz (v2) (version 3) | ecosystem: Host-associated > Plants > Phyllosphere > Phylloplane/Leaf | place: Guanajuato, Mexico | collected...
CTATGATCCGACCTACGGCTACGAGCTGGCGGTGATCATCCAGGACGGCATGAAGAAGATGACCGAAGAGCAACAGGACATCTTCTACTACATCACCGTGATGAACGAGTCCTACCAGCAGCCCGCCATTCCGGCCGGTGCCGAGGAAGGCATCATCAAGGGCATGTACCTGCTCGAGGAAGACACCCGCGAAGCCGCACACCACGTGCAGCTGATGGGTTCGGGCACCATCCTGCGCGAAGTGCGCGAAGCGGCGAAGATTCTGCGTGAAGAGTTCAACGTCGGGGCCGACGTGTGGAGCGTCACCAGCTTCAACGAACTGCGTCGCGACGGCCTGGCCGTGGAACGTGCCAACCGTCTCAAGCCTGGCCAGAAGCCACAGCAGACCTACGTCGAGCAGTGCCTGAGCGGCCGCAAGGGGCCGGTCATCGCGTCCACCGACTACATGAAGCTGTTCGCCGAGCAGATCCGCCAGTGGGTGCCGAGCAAAGAGTTCAAGGTCCTGGGTACCGACGGTTACGGTCGCAGCGACAGCCGCAAGAAGCTGCGTCACTTCTTCGAAGTAGACCGTCACTTCGTGGTACTGGCTGCCCTGGAAGCGCTGGCTGACCGTGGCGAGATCGAACCCAAGGTTGTGGCTGACGCCATCGTCAAGTTCGGCATCGACCCGGACAAGCGCAACCCATTGGACTGCTGAGGAGTATTTTTAAGTGAGCGAACTCATTCGCGTACCTGACATCGGCAGCGGTGAAGGTGAAATCATCGAGCTGTTCGTCAAGGTCGGTGATCGTATCGAGGCTGATCAAAGCCTGCTGACCCTGGAGTCCGACAAGGCCTCCATGGAGATTCCGGCGCCCAAGGCCGGTATCGTCAAGGAACTGAAGGTCAAGCTGGGCGATCGCCTGAAAGAAGGCGACGAGCTCCTGGTTCTGGAAGCCGAGGGAGCCGCTGATGCGGCCCCTGAGGCACCTGCCGCCGAGCAGAAGCCCGCACAGGCTGAAGCGGCCGCACCGGCGCCTGCTGCCCAAGCAGCGCCAGCGCCTGCTGCCGCCCCGGCTGCTGCCAGCGTGCAGGACATCCACGTGCCGGACATTGGCTCGTCGGGCAAGGCCAAGATCATCGAAGTGCTGGTCAAGGCAGGCGATACCGTCGAAGCCGATCAATCGCTGATCACCCTGGAGTCCGACAAGGCCTCCATGGAAATCCCGTCGCCTGCTGCTGGCGTGGTCAAGGAAGTCATTGCCAAGCTTGACGACGAAGTGGGCACCGGCGACCTGATCCTCAAGCTTGAAATCGCAGGTGCAGCGCCTGCCGCAGCGCAGGCTCCGGCCGCCGCTGCACCGGCCAAGGCCGAGGCCGCACCCGCCGCCGCTGCCCCTGCCGCCGCCCCTGCTGCTGCCCCGGCTGCTGCCCCGGCTGCCGCTACCCCTGCGCCAGCCGCAACCGCCCCGGCTGCCGGCAACAACGCCAAGGTGCACGCCGGCCCAGCCGTGCGTCAGCTGGCCCGTGAATTTGGCGTAGAGCTCGGTGCCGTGGCAGCGACCGGCCCACATGGCCGCATCCTGAAAGAAGACGTGCAGGTTTACGTCAAGGCCATGATGCAGAAGGCCAAGGAAGCGCCGGCAGCTGCCGGTGCAACCGGCGGCGCTGGCATTCCGCCGATTCCGGTGGTCGATTTCAGCAAGTTCGGTGAAGTCGAAGAAGTGGCCATGACCCGCCTGATGCAGGTCGGTGCTGCCAACCTGCACCGCAGCTGGCTGAACGTGCCGCACGTCACCCAGTTCGATTCGGCTGACATCACCGAGCTCGAAGCCTTCCGCGTGGCCCAGAAAGCCGTCGCCGAAAAGGCCGGCGTCAAGCTGACCGTCCTGCCGCTGTTGCTCAAGGCCTGCGCCTTCCTGCTCAAGGAACTGCCAGACTTCAACAGCTCGCTGGCACCAAGCGGCAAAGCGGTCATCCGCAAGAAATACGTGCACATCGGCTTTGCCGTGGACACGCCCGACGGCCTGCTGGTACCGGTGATCAAGAACGTCGACCAGAAGAGCCTGCTGCAGCTGGCTGCCGAAGCGGCTGCACTGGCCGAGAAGGCGCGTACCAAGAAGCTGTCGGCGGACGAGATGCAGGGCGCCTGCTTCACCATCTCCAGCCTCGGCCATATTGGCGGCACCGGCTTCACGCCGATCGTCAACGCCCCTGAGGTGGCCATCCTGGGCGTCTCCAAGGCGACCATGCAGCCTGTCTGGGACGGCAAGGCCTTCCAGCCCAAGCTGATGCTGCCGCTGTCGCTGTCGTACGATCACCGTGTGATCAACGGCGCTGCCGCTGCGCGCTTCACCAAGCGTCTGGGCGATGTGCTGGGCGATATCCGCACCATGCTGCTGTAAGGCTGCGCACTGCCCCTCCCGGTGAGGGGCAGTCTCTTTTTCGAGCTGCCACGCTCGTACCTCAACCCCGTCGATTGACGGGGCTTTTTTTGCCTGGCGCAAAGTGGGCGCTGTGCGGGGACATGATGGCCCCGGTGCGCGTCGGCGTTGCCGATCATCGTTGCACAGCCGCTCTGAACAGCCGTCCTACAGATTCCGTACCCTCGGCCGATAACCTTGTTACAGCTTCGTACATGGCCGCTTGCCAGCTATAGGGACATGATGCAACCTTGCCAGATTCGACGCGGTCCAACGCGCGCGTTCCCTCTTCAAGCGAGTTTTCGATGAAAAGCCAACCCGATGCTGGCAACCGTGTGACGGGCGAGGTCGTCACGCAGTTACCCGTGCCCTCGCGGTTGGGCATGCTGCGCTTCGAAAGGCTCAATGAAGCCAGTTGGTCGTTGCTCTACCTGGACCCGGCCTGCGAGCGCCAGTTCGGCGTTCATGCCAGTGACCTCTGCGCGCTGGTCGATGCCCCTTACGCCAGCCTCATGGAACCTGAGGCCCGCTACCGGCTGCATGACGACATCCAGCTGCAACTGTCGCAACGCGGCTACTACCGCGTGCGCTACACCCTGCACACGCCAGGCGCTTCCGTGCGCATGCTGGAGGTCGGCGAAGCCTTCAAACAGCACGCCCGGCAGTTGCTGTGCGGCTACCTGAGCGTACTGGACGATCACCCGGAAGACACGGGCGAGACCGCCAGCGACCTGGAGTCACGCAACAACCGCCTGCAACTGGCCCTGCAACTGAACCAGCGTGCCCAACGTGAGCAGCTCGAGCACCTGGAGCGCGTACGCAGCCAGCAAGACCTGATCCTGCGCCTGGCCCGTCAACGCTACAGCGCCGAGAACTCGTTGCTCGAAGCCGCCGAACTGATCACCCGTAGCGCCTGTGAGATCTACAAGATCGACTGCGCCGGTATCTGGCACCTGGAAGGCCATCGGCTTGAGCCGATCACCGCCTGGTACAGCGATGTGCAAGCGCACCGGCAACCCCAGGCAATCGACGCCAGCCATTTCCCGGATTACCTCGAGGCCCTGCATGCCAGCCGTGCGATCGATGCGCACAACGCTGGGCACGATCCCCGTACACGTGCGTTGATGCAGAGCCTGGGGCCTGGCAACAAGGCCATGCTCGATGCCAGCATTCGCGTCGATGGCCAGGTGGTGGGCGTGTTGTGCCTGGAACAGGCCGGCCAGCCACGGGCCTGGCAGTCCGATGAGATCGCCTTTGCCGGCGAGCTGGCCGACCAGTTCGCCCAGGTCATTACCAATCACAACCGCCGCGCGGCGGCCAGTGCGCTGCACCTGTTCCAACGCGCCGTGGAGCAGAGCGCCAGCGCCTTCCTGCTGGTGAACCGGGATGGGCAGGTCGAGTATGTGAACCCGAGCTTCACCGCCATCACCCAATACAGCACCGAGGAAGTGCAAGGACGTCACCTGGGTGAACTGCCCGCCCTTGAGAACCTCAACGAGCTGCTGTTCGATTCGCCTTCGAGCCTGGCCATGGGTAATAGCTGGCAGGGTGAATTCAAGAGCCGGCGCAAGAACCTGGAACCCTACTGGGGGCAGCTGTCGATCTCCAAGGTGTATGGTGACAACCGCGAGCTGACCCACTACATCGGCATCTACGAAGACGTCACCCAGAGCAAGCTGGCCCAGCAGCGCATCGAGCGGCTGGCCTACACCGACAACCTGACCAACCTGGGCAACCGTCCGGCGTTCATCCGCAGCCTGGACGAATGCTTCGCCCGGGATGTGCAGAATCCGATGTGCCTGCTGCTGGTGGACATCGACAATTTCAAGCGCATCAACGACAGTCTCGGCCATCACACGGGCGACAAGTTGCTTATCAGCCTGGCCAGGCGCCTGCGCAACAGCCTGCATGCCGGCGGTATCCTGGCCCGTTTTGCCAGCAACGAATTCGCCGTGCTGCTCGACGACACCAGCCTGGAGGCTGGCCAGGGGGTTGCCCAGCAATTGTTGCGCACCCTCGACAAGCCGATGTTCGTCGATAACCAGCTGATCAATGTCACAGCATCGGTGGGCCTAGCCAGCGCTCCCCAGCATGGTGCCGACCCCACTAGCCTGATGAAGAATGCCGGGTTGGCGCTGCACAAGGCCAAGGCCAACGGCAAACACCAGGTGCAGGTGTTCACCGAGGTCCTCAACGCCGAGGCCAGCTACAAACTGTTCGTCGAAAACAACCTGCGCCGCGCATTGACCCAGAACGAGCTGGACGTGTTCTATCAGCCCAAGCTGTGCCTGCGCAGCGGCCGGCTGCTGGGCCTGGAGGCACTGTTGCGCTGGAACCATCCCGAGCGGGGCATGATCCGGCCTGACCAGTTCATCAGCGTGGCCGAAGAAACCGGTTTGATCATCCCCATTGGCAAATGGGTGGTGCGCCAATCGTGCCGCATGAGCAACGAACTGCGTGCAGCGGGGCTTGGCAATCTGCACGTCGCGATCAACCTGTCGCCCAAGCAGTTTTCCGACCCTGATCTGGTCGCCTCGATCAGCAGCATCATCAGGGAAGAAGGCTTGCCTGCGCACCAACTGGAGCTGGAGCTGACCGAAGGGTTGCTGCTCGAAGCCAGTGAGGACACCCATCGGCAACTCGACGAGCTCAAAGCCTTGGGCCTGACCCTGGCCATGGATGACTTCGGCACCGGTTATTCCTCGCTCAGCTACCTGAAGAAATTCCCGATCGACATCCTCAAGATCGACCGCAGCTTCATCAAGGACATCCCCGACAACCAGGACGACATGGAAATCACCTCGGCGGTGATCGCCATGGCCCACAACCTCAAGCTGAAGGTGGTAGCCGAAGGCATTGAAACCCCTGCGCAGCTGGGTTTCCTGCGTCGACACCGGTGTGACATCGGGCAGGGCTATCTGTTTGACCGACCTATTCCGGGGCGAGAGCTGGCAGAGCGCCTGCAACGCTATCCGCGAGGTCCAGCCGCCTGACAGCGGCGCAAAGCTCGGGCACACTTGAAACCATTCGGGCTACATCGCGAGCAGGCCCGTCCCCACCAGGATCACGCAGGTCATGTGATCGGGAACGGACTTGTCGGCGATGGCCCTGAAGCTATCCAACTGAATAGACACAGAGGAACGGCCATGGTCCTGCGTTCGGAAATACTGGTGAACAAAAACGTCATGCCCACTGCGGAGCAGGCCCTGCCTGGCCGCGAAACGCCGATGAGCCTGCCCGAGTTCCACTACGTGTTCGAGGAAACGCCGCTGCTCGGGCCATTCTTCGAAGATGTGGATTTCGCCATTTTCGGCCTGGGGTGTTTCTGGGGCGCAGAGCGTCGATTCTGGCAGCGTGAGGGTGTGGTCAGTACCGTGGTGGGTTATGCCGGCGGCTTTACTCCGAACCCTACCTACGAAGAGGTCTGCTCAGGCCTGACCGGGCACACCGAAGTTGTGCTGGTGGTCTTCGACAAGAGCAAAGTGAGATACAGTGAACTGCTGGCCATGTTCTGGGAACTGCACAACCCGACCCAGGGCATGCGCCAGGGCAACGATGTCGGCACGCAGTACCGCTCGGCCATCTACTGCACGAGCCCAGAGCAGCTCGAGCAGGCCCAGTCCAGCCGCGAGGCCTTCCAGGCCGAGCTGGACAAGGCTGGCTTCGGTCAGATCACCACCGAAATCGACAAAGCACCCACTGTGTACTTCGCCGAGGCCTACCACCAGCAATACCTGGCCAAGAACCCGGACGGCTATTGCGGTATCGGCGGGACGGGCGTGTGCATGCCGGCCAGCTTGCAAGGGAATTGAGCATGAGCACTATGACCCTGTTCCACTCGCCCCTGTCGCCATTCGTGCGCAAGGTCATGGTGGTATTGCACGAAACCGGCCAATTGGACCGAGTGGCACTGCAGCCTGTGAACATCAGCCCAGTCAACGGTGACGAGCAGCTCAACGCCGGCAATCCCATCGGCAAGATTCCGGCGCTGCGCCTGGCCGACGGAACCGTGCTGCATGACAGCCGGGTGATCTGCGAGTACCTGGATCAGCAACATGTGGGGTTGCCACTGCTGCCCCGGGAAGGCTCGGCTCGCTGGCGGCGCATGACGCTGGCCTCCCAGGCGGATGCCATTCTGGATGCAGCCGTCTCGAGCCGCTACGAAACGTTCGTGCGACCCGTCGAGAAACGTTGGGATGGGTGGTTGGAGGCGCAGGGGGACAAGATCCGCCGCAGCCTGGCCAACCTCGAACAGGCCCACCTGGCGGAGCTGATGTCGGGATTCGATTTGGCAGCAATCGGCGTGGCTTGCGCATTGGGGTACCTGGACTTGCGTCAGCCAGCGTTTGGCTGGCGTGAGCGCCAGCCTGGGCTGGCGGCCTGGTACGCCGAGGTGAGCACACGGCCGTCAATGGTCGCCACCGCACCCGATGCCTGAACAGAAGGCTATTGCCGTCAAGCCGGCTCGTGTAGAAGCGATCCGGCGCCCCTGTAGGCGTGCGTCAGCGGCGATGCGCCCGTTCATGCAACGATAATCAGCAGTCAGGCTTGCCAGCGGTAAATCGTTTGGCAGGGTTCACCGCGCCTTTGAACTCGCGCAACGCCTTGGCACCCACCAACAGTGGGTAATTGAAGTTGCTGCGATCCACCAGGTTGACCTCCACGGTTCGCTTCACGTCTCCCAGGCACAGTTCCAGGTCCACCACTGGCCGCTTGGCGCTCTCGGGTGCATCGCCCTCATCCTCATCATCGGCACGGCCCTTGATCTTGCTGATGCGCGAGACCTGGTGCTCGTAAACCTTGTCGTCGGCATCCTTGGTTGCCAAACGGAAACGTACCCACTCCTGCCCATCGCGGGTGAACAGCTCGATGTCCTTGGCAGACAGTGACGCCGTATAGGCGCCAGTATCCATCTTGGCCTTGAGCGTCTGGCCAATCTCCGGCAGCGCGATATTCTCGTAACGCCCGTACAGCGTAGGCTCGGCGGCCATCACCGGTAGCGTCAACAGGGTCAGCACGGCAAACAGTGATTTCACAAGCAAGCTTCCTTGATCGATTTACGGGTTAGACCGCACAGGCAGCCCAGGTTCGCGGTCCAAAGCCTAACCAACATAATGTGAAACATTTGTCCGTGCCGCCGGGCATTGGAGGTTTGGCGTAGTTCGCAACCCTGCTTATCATTGCCGATCGTTATGGTTCTGACAGAAAGAGTCTCCTTATGCGTCGCGTGCTGACCGGCATACTTACAGCCACCTTGCTGCTGCTCAATACCTTGGTGTTGATCGGGCCCCTGCTGGTGTTCGCCTTGTTCAAACTGGTGCTACCTGGTCGTGGGCGAGACCATGCATCAGGGGCTGTAATGTGGGTGGCCGAAACCTGGTCGGAAATCGACAAAGCCATCTTTGCCTTGTGCACCCCCACACAATGGGACATTCGCGGCATCGAAAACCTGCGCCGTGACACCTCGTACCTTGCGATCAGCAATCATCAGAGCTGGGTGGACATTCCCGCCTTGATCGAGAGCCTCAACCGGCGCACACCCTTCTTCAAGTTCTTCCTGAAAAAGGAATTGATCTGGGTGCCGCTGCTGGGCCTGGCATGGTGGGGCCTGGACTATCCCTTCATGAAACGCTACAGCAAAGCCTTTCTGGAGAAGCACCCCGAGCTCAAGGGCAAGGATCTGGAAATCACCAAGGCTGCCTGCGAGCTGTTCAAGCGCCAACCGGTGACCGTGGTCAATTACCTGGAGGGCACCCGCTTCACCGAGGCCAAGCGCCAGGAGCAGCAATCACCCTACCGCCATCTGTTAAAGCCCAAGGCCGGAGGCGTGGCGTTCGTACTCGCAGCGCTGGGTGAGCAGCTCGATGCATTGCTGGACGTCACAATCGTCTACCCCGGCGACAAGGCGCCAGGTTTCTGGGACTTGCTCAATGGCAGTGTCAGCCGGGTAATTATCGACATTCAGGTGCGTGAGCTCGCCCCAGCGTTGTGGGCCGGCGACTACGAGAGCGATCCTGTTTTCCGCCAGACAGTACAGGCGTGGGTAAACCAGCTGTGGCTGGAAAAGGATGAACGGATCGAGCAGTTGCGTTGGGAATAAGGGACGTTGTTGCCTGTAATGGCTATGGCGCCGGCATGCTGGGTCCTGCGGGGTCATGACGGCGCGCGGGGCATCCAGGCGATAGGCGCATTGGACGCTTGGACACCCTGCCAATGAGAGTCCGGCGTCTATTCGGCCCCTGATACTTCTTGTCACACACCCCTTTTGTGGATAAAGATCGATCACAGCACAACTACAAAAATGTCTGGATCGACCGATGACCCACCCATCAAGCTCCGCCCCGCCCCAACTGCGTCGTGTTCTGGGCCTCCCTGCCCTGGTGTTCTTTGGCCTGGTGTACATGGTCCCACTGACCATTTTCACTACCTACGGCATCGTCACCGAGCTAACCGGTGGCCGTACGGCAACCGCCTATCTGATCACGCTGATGGCCATGCTGTTCACAGCCGCGTCCTACAGCTTTATGGTCAAACGCTTCCCGGTCGCGGGTTCGGCGTACTCCTACACCCACATGGCTTTTGGCCAGAACGTAGGCTTTCTGGCGGGCTGGTCGCTGCTGCTCGACTATCTGTTTCTGCCGATGATCAACTACCTGCTCATCGGCCTGTTCCTGAATATCGCCTTTCCAGCGGTGCCGGCCTGGGCGTTCGTACTCGCCTGCATCAGCTTGGTGACCGTGCTCAACGTGGTTGGTATCAGCTCGGTGGCCAAGACCAGCAATCTGATCGTGGGCGCGCAGATCGTCTTCATTGGTGTGTTCATCGCGCTGTCCTGGCAGTCCCTCAGCGACGGCCACCCCATCGACTGGCTGGCGCCGCTGCAAGGTGACGGTAGCGCACCCGGCTTTGGTCCGATGATGGCCGGCGCGGCAGTGCTGTGCCTGTCGTTCCTGGGGTTCGATGCCGTTTCCACCCTGGCCGAGGAAAGCCGCAATGCTCGGCGTGATGTGCCTCGGGCGATCATCCTCACCACGCTGTTCGCCGGCCTGCTGTTCACCGTGCTGGCCTATGTGAGCCAGTTGGTGCTGCCGGGCAGCACCTTCGCCAATGCCGATGCTGCTGCAAACGAGGTCATGCTCAAGGCGGGCGGCCAGTTCCTGGCCAACTTCTTCACGGCCGCTTATGTCGCCGGTAGCCTCGGCTCGGCCTTGGCCTCCCAGGCCGCAGTGTCGCGCATCCTCTACACCATGGGCCGGGACCGGGTGCTGCCCCCGCGCACCTTCGGCCACCTGTCGCCACGCCTCGGCACACCGGTATTCGCCATCGCGGTGGTATCGGCGTTCTCACTGCTGGCGCTGGTAATCGACTTGTCCACCCTCGCCTCGCTGATCAGCTTCGGCGCCTTGGTGGCGTTCTCGGCGGTGAACCTGGCGGTGGTGAAGACCCACCTGATGGACGATGCCAGCCAGCGCAATACCAAGGGGTTGCTGAGCTATGGCGTGGTGCCACTGGTGGGGTTGGGGCTGACGCTGTGGCTGTGGACCAGCCTGTCGGCGCTGACGCTGGTGATCGGGCTGTGCTGGTTCGCGCTGGGCCTTGCCTACCTGGCCGTCCTGACCGCCGGCTTCCGCCGCCCGGTGCGGCTGGTGGATTTCAGCGAAGCTGCCTGATCCAATGATCTGGCGGCCTGCGCTGGCTGTTGTGGAGCGGACGCATGTCGCGAAAGGGCCGCGCCAGCCTTCACCATCTACCTGGATTGTCCATACCGTGCCCTAGACCGAAGGCTGGTTCAAGGGCGCTGGTGCGGTCCACAAGCTACCCAGGTTCTGCAACAACGACCCTGCAATGCCCTGTTGGCCGAGGTATTGCAGAATCAACGGCGCAAACTGCCCGATCATCCCGGCATCCATCCCCAGCGCCTTGAATGCACTGTACAAGTCGCTGCGGTTTTCCACGTTGTTGCCCAGCGCGTTGCTCAATGCCGACTGGCTTTCGCTATTCTTGCCCAGTATTTCACCCCACCCGCCCAACTCACCCAGCGCATTGGCCCCAGCCAACAGGTCCAGCCCAGGCACCGCTTTGGTCAACTGGCCATATTCCTCAGTGCTGAGGTTGTTACGTGCCATCCCTAGCATCGCCCCCGCCCCGCCCACGGCCTGTTCGGGGGTGATGTTCAATTGGCTGCCCAGGGTATTGAGCAGATTGGCCTGGGCCGCAGGAGCCTGCACCTGGCCTTGTTGCTTCTGGTTCTGCATGGCAGAGACGGCGTTGGCGGCGTCGCTGAGGTTGAAGGCGAACACCGGGCTTGCGGCCAGGGTCATCAGGGTCGCCAGGGTGAATGCTTTCATCGGGAGGGACCTCGTAGGCCGGGATGGCCTGGGAAACGAGGCATTCGACTGGGGTTTGGGGGATTTGTTCCTATCCGACTGTCGACGCAGATGTTCACCCGTACCGTATCCATCACCTGTTACTTCTGCCAGTAGCGGCATACGGAGATCACCGGGATACTCAGAGCAGCCGCTTTAAAAGAGCGAGAGCTATGCGCATTCTGACAGGAGCACACCCGTATGAAAAAGACGTCGGACCGCACGTTTATTCTGCCTATGGCTTCTGCGCAACACTCCAGCCAGCAAAAATCTTACTTGGATTCAACGGCCAGGCCATAGAGCAGTTCACAAAGTATTATCAGCTGGGCGTCGGTTATCGTAGCTATGCACCGTCACTTCTACGTTTTCTAAGTCCTGACAGTCTGTCCCCCTTTGGCGAAGGCGGGATTAATGCATACAACTACTGCGCTGGTGACCCGGTTAATTTTCAGGATCCTACGGGACATATGCCGAGGCCGATTACTAAAGTCGGTCTACTCCCGAGATACAAGGGACTCGGGCCGACAGCCAAACTGGCGCTCGTCAAAAAATCGCTTAATACTTCTACACCCCGACCGGGTAAACAACCAACAATAAAGCCGGCAGGCACTGCTCCTCAGCCAAAGCACAAACCACCTCGAGCTTCAGAGGTCCCAACCCTGTCTATCAGTACAAATCCTGAGCAGCTCTCGAGCTTACCAGGGGTTAGCAGTTCACATGGTTCTTCCCGAGCGCGTAGCGTCCTTGATGACTACGTAAGTGATATTAACATCAACATCAAAAAAATTAAGGATGGTGCAGCGAAAGCGGGAAGAGCACTAATGCGCGACGAGCAAAATTCAATTGATCACTTCAGACGTGAAATTGAGTCCACGCGTCCAGCCTGGAGCTCTTCGAATGCCGACAGCGGTAGTCACCCACCAGAAGCGAACGCAAAGATCCGTGAAGACAGATTGTTATATTAGGTAATGCCCAACCGGACCAGCGGATCAGCGCGCCTAACGCCGCCAGTTTTCCGATTTTTCCGCTTACTTGTAGGACGTTTCAGAAATATGCTTCCAAGCCGTTTAAGCCGTTGCGGTGATCCGGGATGGGCTCTAGTCTCGGCCGGTCGTTGCAAAATCAGCGACCGGCTTTGACAGGCCGCCTTCGTCAAACACATGGCTTAACCTCTATGGCAGCTGTGCATGGGGCACTTCACGTGCGCCGGGTTTTGTTTGACCTACCGGTCTGTCAACCCATGTACAGCTGCCGCCTTCTTGTTTGACAGCAGGCTGGTTGTGGCCCCACTACAGGTCATTCCTCACGCTTAAAATCGTATATGCACGGGATTTGACCATTGACGGCCTGATGGACAACAAGCCGCAGTTGCTTTGGGCTTCGCATTATCTAAGCGCGCTGGCCAAGGCGCTGTTGGACGATGCGGAGTTGGGGATGATGCGCTGAGTGATGGCTAGGGCGGGCTGGCCTCTTCGCGGGCGGGCCCGCTCCTACAGGTTCCGTGTGAGCTTCCAAAACTGTCATTTCTGCCAGTACCTAAATCCCTGTGGCTGTTCAGAATGGGCTTAGAGCAACCTCCATTCACCCCGCACGGCAGGGAGTTGAACCATGAGCAAAGCACCGAACAGTTCGCTTTTATTCTACCAAGGCAACAAGCTGAGTACCGTACGGGAGGACGCCGTCACTCGTACGATCCTGCGCGGCGCTGAAGCGCCTTTGGCAGAACAACTCACGGGGGCCACAACAACCGCCGGGCTGCTGACAACCGACGACAAGGGTTCTGTGCTCTCTGTGCTGAGCGACGATGAGGAGCCTCCCCACAGCTATTCAGCTTACGGACATGATCCCACCTTGCCTTCAACGCGAGTGGCGACAGGCTTTAATGGTGAGGCGTTGGAACCAACTGCCAGATGCTATCTACTGGGGCAAGGATACCGCGCTTACTCTCCTAGCCTTGGCAGATTTATCGCAGCAGACAGTCTCAGCCCCTTTGGCGAAGGCGGCCTGAATAGCTACGCCTACTGTACGAACGACCCGGTGAACGCGGTCGATCCCTCAGGCCATGCCACGCTCGTTATTGAAATTTTCAAACAAATCAAGCGACAGCCCACAACGACTGTAATCAGGCTTACAGCGGGTAGGAACGTGCCGCCCTCGACGAAGATCGTGAAACAAGGGAACAGCAAGTATTACTCAAAAACCTGGCAGCCGGATACCCTCTACCGATATGAAACTCGAACGCTTAACCGCGTACCGGTAAACCAGGATCTGGGCGGTGGAAAAGGGGCCATATTGAAGGAAAATTTGGCCCGATATAAAGCCAATGAAAAAGATCTACGGACGTTGCAAACGTTACAAGATCTACTTCCGACGGAAGCGGGTGGACTGCACCTCAACACACTGGTGGAACGACAGCGCGGTATGTTGAACGAGGGTGGAAGACTGCTGAAGAGCGCATTGGATCCTCAGGACCTTACCACTCATATCCGTGGTAACCCCAGAACGACTCAGGGCGAATGATCCAGCCAAACGCAAAACGCCACGCACTCCCATGCGTGGCGCTTTCTTATACCGTTGCGAAGCCCGTCACGCCGCGCCCCACATCTTGTGCGGGTCGATCACGAATTTCTTCGGCACACCTGCATCGAACTCGCCATACCCTTCCGGCGCCTGATCCAGGTTGATCACCTGCACACCCACCACTTCGGCAATGTTGATGCGGTCCCACATGATCGCCTGCATCAGCTGGCGGTTGTACTTCATGGTTGGCGTCTGCCCGGTGTGGAAGCTGTGCGACTTGGCCCAGCCCAGTCCGAAACGGATGCTCAGTGCACCGATCTTGGCAGCCGCGTCTACAGCGCCCGGGTCTTCGGTCACGTACAGGCCAGGGATACCGATCTGGCCGGCAACTCGGGTCACCTGCATCAGCGAGTTAAGAACAGTGGCCGGCGCCTCGTGCTTGGCACCTTCATGGCCGTGGCCACGGGCTTCGAAGCCGACGGCATCGACGGCGCAATCCACTTCCGGCTCGCCAAGAATGTCCACGATCTGTTCGTGCAGCGGGGTGTCTTTGGACAGGTCGACCACTTCGAAGCCCTGGGACTTGGCGTGAGCCAGGCGAGCAGGGTTCAGGTCGCCCACGATCACACAGGCAGCGCCCAGCAGGCGAGCCGAAGCAGCGGCAGCCAGGCCCACAGGGCCGGCACCTGCAACATAGACGGTGCTGCCTGGGCCTACGCCTGCAGTCACGGCACCGTGGTAACCGGTTGGCAGAATGTCGGACAGGCAAGTCAGGTCACGGATCTTTTCCATGGCCTTGTCGCGCTCAGGGAGCTTCAGGAGGTTGAAGTCGGCGTATGGCACCAGTACATATTCGGCCTGACCACCGGTCCAGTCGCCCATGTCCACATAACCGTAGGCACCACCGGCGCGGGCCGGGTTGACGGTGAGGCAGACACCGGTGTGCATTTCCTTGCAGGAACGGCAACGGCCGCAGGCGACGTTGAATGGCACCGAGACCAGATCGCCGATCTGCATGCGCTCGACGTCACTGCCCTTCTCGACGATTTCACCAGTAATTTCGTGGCCCAGAACCAGGCCGACCTGGGCAGTGGTGCGGCCGCGGACCATGTGCTGGTCAGAGCCGCAGATGTTGGTGGAGACCACCTTCAGGATCACGCCGTGCTCGATCTTCTTGCCGCGCGGGTCCTGCATTTTCGGGTAGTCGATCTTCTGCACCTCGACCTTGCCGGCGCCGAGATATACCACTCCACGATTGCCAGACATGCTCTTACCTCGCTTGATTTTTA
>Ga0268257_1002212_pt1 | contig 14528 bp, 10 predicted proteins | sample AgamicAtPrz_FD_200249 | JGI IMG/M metagenome (GOLD analysis project Ga0268257, IMG submission 200249) | Agave microbial communities from Guanajuato, Mexico - At.P.rz (v2) (version 3) | ecosystem: Host-associated > Plants > Phyllosphere > Phylloplane/Leaf | place: Guanajuato, Mexico | collected...
GGTAGAACCGCTCCATGTGGTTGCCCGACTTGTCGGTGTACTTGAACAGGTTGCCGATCAGCGGAATGTCGGACAGCCAGGGCACGCCGCTCTTGTTCAGCCGCACCTCGTCGTCGTTGAAACCGGCAATCAGCAGGCTCTTGCCTTCGTCGATCATCGTCTTGGTGACGATGTTGCGCTGCTGGATCACCGGCACGTTCGACACGGCCTGCCCCGGCACGATGTTGCCGTCCTGGATGTCGATCGACATCATCACGCTCTGCGGGTTGCCGGACACGGCCGCCGCGTTGCGGATCGCCTCGTCGACGATCATCGGCGTCACCTTGATGCTCGTGCCGGTCGTCACGCTGTAAAGCGACGAATCCTGGTAGCCCGGCACCTGCACGTAGAACTGCGTGAGGTTTTCGAGGATCGCCTCGGTGTTGTCGAGCGCGAGCACCTTCGGCTTCGATCGCAGTTGCGCCTGGCCCTTCTGCGCGAGCGCGTTCACGCGCGTGAGCAGGTAGTTGCGCAGCGACCCACCGATCGACGCGGTCAGCGCGATGCCGGTCGGCATGAAGGTGCCCGTCTGCCCGGTTTCCGACGTGCCGATGCCGAACGTCAGCGGCGGGTTGCCGACGCCGTTGTACTGCGTGTTGCCGTTCAGCGGGTTCTGGCCGTTGCCGATCTGCACGTCGCCGTGCGTCGTGTGCAGGCGCCAGTCGATCCCGAGGCTGTCGAGCGAATCCTCGTTGATGTCGATGATCGTCACGTTGATCTCGACGATGCGCGGCCGCTCGTCGAGCTGGCCGATCAGCGACTGGTAGCGGTACATGTTCTCCGGCAGGTCGCGCACGATCACCGCATTGATCGCCGGATCGGCGACGATCTGCGGCAGCGTGTCGCCGCCGCCGGTGTTCGAGAACGGCGAGAACCCGCCGCCCGTGCCGCCGTCCGCACCGCCATAGCCGCCCTGCCGCGGGCCGCCGGAGATATCGGGGAAGTCGAGCCGCGGCACCGCGATCGTCAGCCCCGAGCCGAGCTTCACCTGGCGCGCGGCCTGCCCGAGCGGCGTGCTCGACGGCGCCGCGGTCGTGTCGCCGGTCTTGCCGAACAGCCGGCGCAGGATCGTCGCGACGCCCGGCACCGTCACTTCCTTGCCCGAGCGGTTGATCGTGAAGTCCGATGCCCAGCCGTATTTCAGCCGGAACGCGCGGATGTCCGCATGCGCGCCGTTCGCCGCCGGATCGCCGACCGAGCCGACCGCCTGCCGCACGAGTTCGACGTAGCGGCGCGGCCCGGCCACGTACACGCTGTTCGAGCGGTCGTTGATCACCAGCGTGTAGCGTTTGTCGGGAATCTGCATCGCCTGCAGCGCGCGACCGATTTCGCCGGACGCATTCGGCGGGATCGGGATCATCTGCGTCTGCGACTGGTCGGCCGGATCGACATACAGGAACGAGCCGTCGTAGTACCACGTGAGCCCGTAGGTCGAGCAGATCGTGTCGAGTGTCTGCTGCGGCGTACCGGAAAAGCGGCCGCTGATCACGCCGTCGACCTTCGGGTCGACCACCGCCGTCACGCCCTGCGACGACGCGAGCTCGCGGATGAAGTCGCCGATCTTCTTGCCGTTCGCGACGATCGTGAACGGCTTGTTGCGCCAGCGCAGGTCCGCGGCGCGCGCAGGCTGCGCGGGCGCCATGCACAGCGACGCCGTGAGCAGCGCGGTCGCGCACACGGCAAGCGCGGCCCGTTGCAGGCTGCGCGGTTGAAACGAGATCGAGGCGACGCGTCGACGCATCAAAGGACTCCTGTGGAAGAAACGAACATGCGTTCCAGCGCCTGCTGCGCGAAGCGCAGCACTTCGCCGCCGAGCCAGCCCGACAGCAGCACGAGCGCGACCATCACGGCGATCAAGCGCACCGCGATGCCGATATTGGCGTCCTGCACCTGCGTGACGGCCTGCAGGATCGCGACGACGAGGCCCGTGACGGTCGCGATCAGCACGATCGGCAGCGACAGCAGCAGCACGAGCATCAGCGCCTGGCGCGTCAGGTCGAGAATCGTCGAGCTCGTCATTGCACGGCTCCCGGCGCGCGTACGTCGGCGCCCGCGCCGACCGTGCCGTCGTCCGGCGGGTTCTTCACCCAGCCGATCGTATGCAACTGCACGTCCTCCTCGACTTCCTGATACGACAGCACCGCGAGCTCCGGCAGCACCGGCTGCAGGATCGTCTTCACGTAGCGGCGCGCGCCGAGCGCGACCATCACCGCGAGCCGCGCGGCGCCCGGCGCGTTGCCGTGGCCACTGTGGCCGCCGGGGCCGGCCGCCTGCGCGGCCTGCACGATCGCGCGCACCTGTTCGCCGATGTCCTGCTTGACCGCGCTCGACAGCGCGAGGAAATTGCCCTGCTTGGTGCGCATCACCGCGCTCTCGATCCGCTCCTGCAGGTTCTGCTCGAACAGCACGACCCGCAACTGGCGCGCCGTGCCCGCGTGACGATCGGTGATCATCCGGCGCAGGTCGACGCGCACGAGCTCGACCAGCGCGATCACGTCGTCGGGCTCGTTCGGCGCCCACGTGATCAGGCTCTCGAAGATCACGCGCAAGTTGCGGATCGGCACCTGTTCGGCGAGCAGCCGGCGCAGCACTTCGGTCACGCGCTGCAGCGGCACGAGCCGCGTCAGTTCGCCGACGAGCTCCGGATGATCGCGACGCACCAGATGCACGAGCGCCTGCGTCTCCTGGATGCCGAGCAGCTCGTCCGCATGCTGGCGCACGATCTGCTCGACGTGCGCGGCCAGCGCGCTTTCGCTCGACAGCCACTTGCCGTCCGGCGCCGCGCCGTCCGGCTTGATCCACAGCGCGGTCGCGAACGGGCCGAACGCCTCGGCCGGCTGGCGCTCCGCGCGCTCCGGCAGCGGCGCGACGCCGTCCCACAGCAGCCAGCCCGGCTTCAGCGCGCCGTGCGCGGCGAGCACGTCCTGCAGATAGATCCGGTACGTGCCGGCCGCCGCGCCCTCGTCGTCGTTCAGCGTGATGCGCGGAAACACCGTGCCGATGTCCGCGTCGACGCGCGCCTTCGCGCTCGACAGCGCCGCCTGCAGTTGCGCGAGGTTCAGGCTCGTGCGCAGGTCGTCGGACAGCGACACCGCGATCAGCGACGTGACGCCGGCCGCGTGCGACACCTTCGCGGGCTGGCCGTCGTCGGCCGCGCCGACGCGCCCCGCGACATGAATCAGATTGAAGCTCGGCGCGGACGTCTTGCGCTTCAGTTGCGAGACCGCGAAGGCGCCGAGACCAAGCGCGATCAGCGCGAACGACCATTTCGGAAACCCCGGCACGACGAGAAAACCGGTCAGCACGAACGCCGCGATCAGCAGCGCGCGCGGGTGCGCGCCCAGTTGCTCGCCAAGCTGCTCGCCGAGCTGGCGCTGCCGCGCATCGCGGGTCGCGACGCGCGTCGTCACGATGCCGGCCGCGATCGACACCAGCAGCGACGGAATCTGCGACGCCATCCCGTCGCCGACCGTCAGGATCGCGTAGCGCTGCAGCGCCTCACCGATGTCCATGCCGTGCATCAGCGTGCCGATCGCGATCCCCGCGACGATGTTGATGAACGCGATCACGAGGCCCGCGATCGCGTCGCCCTTCACGAACTTCATCGCGCCGTCCATCGCGCCGTGCATCTGCGATTCCTGCTCGAGCTTCTCGCGGCGCTCGCGCGCCTCGTCGGCGCTGATGATGCCCGCGCGCAGGTCCGCGTCGATGCTCATCTGCTTGCCCGGCATCGCGTCGAGCGAGAAGCGCGCGCCGACTTCGGCCACGCGCTCCGACCCTTTCGCGATCACGATGAACTGCACGACCGCGATCACGAGGAACACCACGCCGCCCACCACCACGTTGTTGCCGACCACCAGCCGCCCGAACGCGTCGATCACGTGGCCGGCGTTCGCATGCAGCAGGATCAGCTTGCACGACGCGATGTTCAGGGCGAGCCGGAACAGCGTCGTGAACAGCAGCAGCGCGGGAAACGACGAGAAGCTGACCGCCGACGGCACGTAGGTCGACACCGTCAGCAGCACGACGCTCGCCGCGAGATTCAGCGAGATCATCCCGTCGAGCGCGGCCTGCGGCAGCGGCAGGATGAACAGCGCGACGACCGCGACGATGAAGGTCGCGAGAAACAGGTCGGCGCGCGGCGAGGCGCCCCCGATGCGCCGTCCGGACACGCCGCGGCCGGCGGAAAACAACCGCTGCCAGTCGCGGGGGAGCGCCTTCGGTTCAGCCATCGTGCCGTTGTCCTGTCGTTATCGCCGGCTGGCACGGGCAACCCTTCCCCGTGCTGCGCGGACCGTTGAATGCGACGAGTGTAGCGACGGGAAACGGTGGAAAAAGAAGTGCGCCTCGTAGCGTGAAAGCGCGTTTTCCTCAGACGATCGAATCGGACTACGAAACCCGGCGGCACGTTCGGGCACGCGCCGCCGGAACCTCTTCCATCGCGCACCGGGGGCGCCGGCGCGCGTGTCCGGCAGGCTTACGTCAGGACGGCAGCCGCCGCGCGGCGAGGTACGCGAGCTGCGCGCGGTTCTGCACGTTGAACAGCTTTTCCAGCGAGCGGATATGGTGCCCGACCTTGTGCAGCGACGTACGCAGCGCGCTCGCGATCTCCTGGTCGGATAGCCCGTGCACGAGCCGGTCGAGCACCTGCTGCTGCTCGTCGGCGAGCGCGAAGCCGCGCATGCGCGCGACACGCGCCTCGAGGAACGGCAGCGCGACGCGATGCACGGCAAGGCTGACCGACAGCGCGCCGCCGATCACGCGATCGTCGATCCATTCGGTGCCGTGCGTTTCCGACGTCAGGTTCACCGCGACGCGCAGGTCGAGGCGCGGCGCCGACAGGCTGAAGATCACGCCGCTGTTCATTGCGTGCGCACGCAGATGGCCGGCGAGCGCCAGCACCTTGCGGTCGCCGCTGCCGTGCGCGGCCGCCTCGATCTCGTCGAGCCGCCACGCGACCGGGAAGCCGCTCTGCCGCACCTGCGCGAAGCGCGGGTCGCTGTCGTACAGCATCCCTTCGATGAACGGCTGCATGAACGTCGCCGGCGCGAGGTCGCGCAGCAGATGCGCGCGCAGGATGCGCCGCCCGATCATTTCGTAGGCGCCGTAACCGAGCGTGCTGAATCCGATTTGCCGCAATCGCGCATGGCATTGCGCGAAATCGAATGACCCAAGGTCGGTTTTACCGGGCACTATTTGAATACCGGTAAAAACGTCACGCTCAATTGCGTGATATTCGTTCGAATAAGCGGCAGCGGCCGCTATATCGGCTTGTGAGAACCACTCGACGCGTGGTGCGCCGTCAGCATATGTCATGAGGAGCCCGCCCTTTCCCAATATGTGAAACTGCGCCCCGTCACGATCTGGTCTTTTCTTTATGATTTTCTGGCCATCGTTATATGCGCGCGAACATGAACCTTTCGCCGCCATTAGTATTACGGCATATTACCCACACACCGGCATTTTTGTACAATGCCCCCGCGTTTCGTCAGGGATGACGATCGGCGCAATCACAATGATGCTCGGTCGCACCGCCGCGAATGCCGTACACGATACGGCCCCCGCCAGGCGATGCGCGTCGATTCCGAGGGATGGCTCATGTCCGATATTGCATTGCATGAAGAAGCGATCGCCCCAACCAACCTGTCCCGCTCGTCGCGCGGCTTGAACGCAGAGCGCGCCGTGCAGGTCGTCTGGTGCGACGACGTGAAACGCGGCGACGTCGCGCAGCCGCACGCGCCGAAGCTCGGCGTCGCCGATACGCTCGCGCACGCGCAGAGCACGGCCGAGCGCAACCGGATCGTCACGAGCCTGCTGCATCTGACGGGCTTCTCGACGTTCGCGTACTTCGCACTCGAATTCGCGCGCGAGCGCGTCGAAAGTCTCTACCTGCACGAAGCATTCACGCCGGCCACCTATCGCGGCGACTACGTGCGGCACAACCATCACGACGTCGATCCGCGCACGCTCGGCGCGCGCGTATGCAACATGCCGATCGTGTGGGACCTGCAGCAATTGCGCCGCGAACACCGCGAGCGCGACGACGCGCCGTCCGTGAGCCCGGCCGCGCTCGACGGCTTCCTGCAGACGATGCAGGACGACGGGATGTGCAGCGGCATCATGTATTCGATGGCCGTGCCCGGCACGCGGCTGCACGCGTTCATGAGTTTCACCGCACCGCGTCGCACACGCGAATGGATCACGCCGGCGACGATCGAGCAGGCGCTGTCGATCGGGTTGTCGGTACACAAGTTCGCGTCGCCGCAGCTGATCTCGACGTCGCGCGAGCGCGCGGTGAACGGGCTCACGCCGTTCGAGCAGGAGCTGCTGCTCGGCATCGCCGAAGGCGCGTCCGACAAGGAGATCGGCCGGCGCCTCGACACCAGCGCGCACAACGTCGACTATCACCTGCGCAAGCTGCGCAAGCGCTTCGGCGTCGCGAACCGGATCCAGCTCACGTACCTGACGTCCAAGCTCGAGCTGATCTGACGCGCCGCGGCGGCGCGGCGCCGTTGCGTGTGATCGCCCGCGTAAACGCACATGCCGGCCTCGCGGGCCGGCATGGACGGGTTGCGGCGCGGTGCCGGGTCCGGCGCCGCTTCCTGGCAGACGATCGCCGTTACTTCAGCAGCGTCATCTGCACGACCTTCACGATCACGAGACCGACCGCGATCACCAGATAGCCGCGCAGCACGGCCATCCAGATCCGCGTCGCGAGCGTCATGTTCTGCGGCTCGAGCGTATCGAGCGACGGCATGCGCCACGTATCGCGCAGCGAGCGATCGACGGCCGGCTCGACGACGCGCTTGTTGCGGCGTATCAGTACCGTCGCGAGATAGCCGGCGATGGCGAGCACGGTGCCGCCCACCAGCACGTCGACGATCGCCTCGCCGCTGATGTCCGGATACATCACCGACGCGGTCAGGATGATCGACAGCAGCACCAGCACCCAGATCACCGCGCCCGTGAACACGTTGAGCTTCGTCGAGTTGACCCAGGGCCCGAGCACCTGGCGGTCGTTGCACAGCACCAGCAGGAACACCGTCGCGCTCGGCAGCAGCACGCCGGCCAGCGTCTGCACGGCTTCGGTCAGCAGGCCGAGCGGGCTGCCCGGGATCAGCACGAGCGTGGCCGCGGCCGCGACGATGCCGAAATAGACGAGATAGAAGCCCTTCGCGTCGGTCACGCCGCGGTGCAGCGAGTGGCGGATCTTGAACACGTCGCCGATCGCGTACGCAGTCGACAGCGACACGGCCGCCGCGCCGATGATGCACGCGTCGAGCAGCGCGACCGCGAACAGCGTCGCGCTCGTGCGGCCCGCATACTTCTCGAGGCCCGCGATGACGCCGCCCGCGTCGATGAAGTTACCGGCTTCCGGATGGCCGCTGAACAACGCCGAGCTGAAGCCGATCATCGCGACCGCGCCGACCAGCACGAACGCGATGCCGATCCCCAAGTCGGCCTTTTCATATTTCATGAAGCGCGGCGTGATGCGCTTGTCGATCACGTAGCTCTGCTGGAAGAACAACTGCCACGGCGCGACCGTCGTGCCGACGATACCGATCACGAGCAGCATCACGTCGGACAGCTTCGCGTGCGCGGGCCAGTTCGGCACGAAGAAATCGCGCGTCATCTGCGCCACCGGCGGGTGGATCGACACGAGCACCGGCACGAGCAGCAGGCTCAGCACGCACAGCCCGATCGCGAACCGCTCGAAGCGCCGGAAATCGCCGGTACTGACCGCGGCCATCGTCAACGCGGCGGCCACGCATACGCCGGCCACCTTCGGCAATCCGAAGAAATCCAGCACGAACGTGATGCCGATGAACTCGGTGACGATGGTCAGCGCGTTGAGCAGGAACAGGTCGATCACGCTGAACGCGCCCCAGAACTTGCCGAAGCGTTCGAAGATCAGGCGCGCATGGCCGACGCCCGTGACCGCGCCGAGGCGCAGCACCATTTCCTGGTTCACGTACAGCACGGGCACGAGCAGCAGCAGGGTCCACAGCAGCGTCGTGCCGTAGTTCTGGCCGGCCTGCGTATAGGTGCCGAACGCGCCGGCGTCGTTGTCGCCGACCATCACGATCAGGCCCGGGCCGATGATCGCGAGCAGCGTGCGCAGGCGCGCCCACCACGTGCCGCGCGCGCCGGTGTCGTGGTGCGCGATCGTGCCGAGCGCGCCGCGGATATCGCCCAGGTGGGCTTCGTCGAGTACGGCGCTGCGCTCGACCGCGATCGGGGGAGAAACGTTGGAGGGCGTGGACATGATGTATTCCGTACGGCTAAGGGTGATGCGATTCGATGAGCGTGTGACCTTGGAATGCGCACGGGACGGCCGCTCGAAGGCGCTCGCGCGTGCGCATGCCGAGGCGCGCTCGGCGCTTCTTTTCAGTGGATCAACGCTTTCAGCTGGTTCAGCAGGCGGGAAAACACCCGCGGACGGGCGTCGAGCGTCAGCATCGCGTCGTAGTGTTGGCGCGATTCCGTGACGTGCGGAAAGTTCGACAGCAGAAGGCCGAAGTTCATGGTCTGGCTCCGTGCGGCGACGGCAGCGTGCCGGCCGCGTGGTGGGCGCGGGGCCAGTCCGGGGCCTGAACGACGTGTCAGGCTAGTCGGCCGGCGTGTCCCCGCGACCCGGGTTCAAAAGGGTCTGCGTATGCGATGGGCATAAGGGACAACTGTCACTGTCGTTCATGGCGGCTCCTGTACGGTGTTCCGGGGAACACGGTTGACCGCCGTCCGGCGTGCGGGCCGGCGTTCGCGCGCCCGGAGAACGGATGCGCGAACGCGGCCGCCTGCCAGGCGGCGGTGAAACCGGGCAACGCATGCGAGAACGCATCACGCTAACCGGCGCGAATCAGGGTGCACGTAGGGAGTTGCTGCGGATTACTGCTGCGCGCACCGTTTGCCCGGGAGACAAACGGCGGCTTCGATGAGGCGCGGACGTCGGTCGCTCAGGCGGAAATTTCGTTCGAAGATCGACTACTGCAGGCGTCCAAGGCGGCGGCCCCAAGAGTGAAGATGGCGGATTCTATGGACCGCGCGAAAGTGAAGTCAACCCCTTGAAACCCCATTTTTCGAAATAAATTTTCCACCCGACGCGACTGAAAGATTTGCCCTTGAATTAACGTTCCGAAACCTTTCAGCGCCGTCATCACGCAACCGCGCGCCGACGCGTGCGAGCAACGGCCGGGCGCCCTGCCGCGCATCCTTTTCTCGATCGCCGGGCGGCCGCGTGGCGGCCCCGCTCCGCTGCGACGCACACGCCACGCAGCGCGTCTTTCGTGCGTTTTTTACTTGCGCCGCAGCAAAAGTCCCGACTACAATCCGCCCCAATTCATCAAGGGAGTCCCTCCGTGGACACATGCTCTAGTTGCAGTTCGATGCCGGTCCAAGCCGGCCACGCCATCGCGAGATAGCAGCCAGACGCATGTCTTTCGCCGCTAGCTCGCATTCGTCGGGTTAGCGCGCTTCCTCCGGGCCGGCCATCGCCGGTTCGTCAGTCGCACGCTCCGTTATGTTCCATCCTCCGATCGCGGGCCGCATCGTGCGCCCGCGCTCGAACACGTCGTCCGGCCCACGCCGGACCAGACGGAGGCAGCGTCATGTTTTTTCAATCGTTCACGCTCAAACTCAAGCGCATCGTGCACGTCGCGTGCGACCGCTCGTTCGTTTCCGGCCTTTCGCCGCTCGCCCATGCGTTCAGCCACTGGCGCGGCTTCGCGCTCGCCCGCGTGCCGGCAGCGCCCCGCCTGCTCGATTGCGTGCTGATCGCCGCGACGGCGGCCGCGCTCGCGCTCGCCGCGCTGCTGTGCTCGGTCGCGCCACGCGTCGGCTTCGCGCAGGTGTGGCGCGTCGGCGGCTGGCTGCCGTAAGCCCTTCTCCGTGCGGGCCGTCTCGCCATGCGTTCCGCATCCCGTTCCCGTTTCCTCAGCCTAACTAATCAAACTGCCAACGGAGCCCACATGAAGAACCATCAGCAATCCGTCCCGCGCAAGCTTCGCGTCGATGCGCTCGCCACGCTGCTGCTGTCGCTCGCCGCCGCGCCCGCATTCGCGCAGGCATCGTCGCCCGCCGCTGCCGAACCGGCAGCCGGCGCGCGCGATGCCGCCGCCCCCGCGCAACCCCAGGCCGCCGATGCTGCCGCGCCCGCGCCCACCGGCTTGTGGGAGCGTTCGAACCTGCTCGGCAACATGGGCGGCCTGCGTGACGTGCTCGACGAACACGGCGTCACGCTGAGCCTGCAGGAGACCAGCGAGTACCTGTACAACACGTCCGGCGGCACGGGTCGCGGCGGCGCGTACCAGGGGCTCACGCAATTCGGCTTCAACGTCGACACCGGCAAGGCGATCGGCCTGCCGGGCGGCACGTTCAACGTGTCGGGGCTGCAGATCCACGGCACCAACCTCACGCAACGCTACCTGCAGACGATGCAGACCGCCACCGGCATCGAAGCCAATTCGACCACGCGCCTGTGGGAGCTCTGGTACCAGCAGTCGCTGCTCGACGGCAAGGTCGACGTGAAAGTCGGCCAGCAGAGCGTCGACCAGGAATTCATGGTGAGCCAGAACGCGGCGACGTTCATGAACGCGACGTTCGGCTGGCCCGTGCTGCCGTCCACCGACCTGCCGTCCGGCGGCCCCGCGTATCCGCTGTCGTCGCTCGGCGTGCGGCTGCGCGTGAAGCCGGCCGACGCGTGGACCGCGATGGTCGGCGTGTTCGACGGCAACCCGGCCGGCCGCAGCGACGGCGACGCGCAGGTGCTGAACGCGCACGGCACCAACTTCAACCTGCGCAGCGGCGCATTCGTGATCGGCGAAGTGCAGTACGCGCTGAACGCGCCGCCCGCCGACCCGAAGGCGCCGCAGCCGGCCGGCCTGCCCGGCACGTACAAGCTCGGCTTCTGGTATCACTCGCAACACGCGAACGATCCGCGCTACGGCACCGACGGGTTGTCGCTCGCCGATCCGGCAAGCAACGGCACGCCCGCCACGCATCGCGGCAACTACGGTTTCTATGCGGTCGCGGACCAGATGGTGTGGCGGCCGGCCGCCGACAGCCCGCGCTCGGTCGGCGTGTTCGCGCGCGTGATGGGCTCGCCGGGCGACCGCAATATCGTCGATTTCGCGGCCAACGCGGGCGTGACGCTGAAGGCGCCGTTCGTCGGACGCGACAACGACGTCGCCGGCATCGCGATCGGCTACGCGAAAATCGGCTCGCATGCGCGCGGCCTCGACGGCGACACCGGCGTGTACACGACGCCCGGCTATCCGGTGCGCCGCGCGGAAACCGTGATCGAGGCGACCTACCAGTACCAGGTCGCGCCGTGGTGGCAAGTGCAGGCCGATCTGCAGCACTTCTTCCGTCCGGGCGGCGGCATCCCGAACCCGAACGCGGCCGGCGCGCGCATCGGCGACGAGACGGTGGTCGGCGTGCGCACGACGATCACGTTCTGATACCGGCCGCATCAAGACACGGGCCGGACGGCCGCTTGCGCGACAGTCCGGCCCGTGCGTTGGGTTGCCATGCGAGCACGCGGCCCGCGCCGTGCATTACTCGCCGTACAGTCCCAGCAGTTTCAGCGTGACGCCGTTGGTCCAGCCGAAGCCGTCCTGCAACGGATACTCACCGCCCCCACCGCCGCCCGTGCCGGCGCCCTCGACCACGTACTTCTCGACGAGCTTGCCTTCGGTCGCGTACACCTGCTTCACGTCGGACAGGAAACGCGTGCCGATGTCCTTCGCGAGCGCCGGTTCGCCGTAACGGCGCAGCCCGTCGATCGCGATCCACTGCAGCGGCGCCCAGCCGTTCGGCGCATCCCACTGCTGGCCCGTGTTCTCGGTCGTCGTCGCGAGGCCGCCCGGCTGCAGCAGCGTCTTGCGCACTTCGCGCGCGGTCGCCTTCGCGCGCTCCGGCCACGCAACGCCCGCGAACAGCGGATACAGCGCGGCCGCCGTCACGGCGTCGCGCGGCTTGCGCAACTGCCAGTCATAGTCGCCGTAATAGCCGCGACGGTTCCACAGATAGTGATTGATCGCGGCTGCACGCCGCGCCGCGCGCCCCGAAAAATCGGCCACGCAGGCGATGTCGCGCGTGAGCGCGCAGCCCTTCACGATCGTCGTCTCGAGATGGAACATCAGGCTGTTCAGGTCGACCGGCACGATCGACGTCGTGCGGATCGTCGCGAGCGTCTTGCCGTCGCCGAACCAGCGCGAGCTGTAGTCCCAGCCGCTTTCGGCGCCCGCGCGCAGGTCGCGGTACACCTCGTTCGCCGGACGGGACGGCACCGATTTCGCGGTCGTCACGTCCTCGAGATACGACTCGTCGCGCGGCGTGTCGCTCGCATCCCAGTAACGGTTCAGCACGGCGCCGTCGGGCATCGCGACCACGTTGCGCGCCGCCTGCCCGCGCGGCGTCGTGGTTTCGCCCTGCATCCAGTACGCATACTCCTTGCGCAGCGCCGGCAGGTATTTCTGATAGACCTTGTCGCCTTCGGCCTGCGCGGCGAGCGTAACCATGTACGCGAAGAACGGCGGCTGCGAGCGGCTCGCGTAGTACGTGCGATTGCCGTTCGGGATGTGCCCGACCGTATCGATCAGGTATGCGAAGTTGTCGAGCATGTCGTCGACGAGATCCTCGCGCCCCGACACCTGCAGCCCGAGCATCGTGAAATAGGTGTCCCAGTAGTAGCCTTCGCGGAAGCGGCCGCCCGGCACGACGTACGGCTTCGGCAGCGGAATCAGCGAACTGTACGGCGGCGCCGTGGTGCTCGTGCGCGTGAGCTGCGGCCACAGCCAGTCGATATGCTGGCGCAGCGTCTGGTTCGGCGGCGGCGTCACGCCGCCTTCAGGGGGTGGCGTGAAATGCTGGTCGACGAACGCCTTCAGCGAGAAGCCCGGCTGCGATTTCTGTTGCTGATACAACTGCACGATCGTCGCGGGATCGGTATCGGGCGTGGCGTCGACGAAGGTCTTCTGGTCGGGATAGAGCTGCGCGGTCTGCACCGCGACGAACAGGTCACCGTAGAGCTGGCTCGGCGGCGGCAGCAGCGTACCCGACGCGGGTGCGGGCGCGGCTGCGGTGGTGGCCGGCAACGCGGCCTGGCTGGCTGCTTGCGCGACGGCCTGGTGCGCATTGTCGGCCTGCGCGGCGCAGCCGGCGACGGCGAGATAGGCGATGGCCAGTGCGGCCGCCCAGCGCAGACGCGGCGCGGGCGGCGACTGACGCGACGGAAAGCGAGATGCAAGCGGTTCGGCACGACGTGACGTCATGGCGTGTCCCCTCCTTTCGAATGGTGAGTGGATCGGCACGAGGTCTCGTTCGCGCGCGCGTTCGTCTCGATGGCCTTCGATCGATACGCGTCAGGTTGTGGTGCGAATGGGCCTGACTGTCGCACGAAACATGCACGTCAAGCAAGTTTCGATTCGCGCGACTCCCGGAGATAACCGCGTACCGCCCGCCACGCACGCGCTTCGAGCGCATCCGCATCGGTCTCGCCGCGCGCGCCCGCCGCATCGACGATGCCTTTCACGATCGCGAGCAGATCGTGCGCGACGACGTCGGGCGCGGCGACGCGCGGCGCATCGTGCCGCCCGAGCGCATGCAGCAAGGTCGCGTGGATGCGGTCCGCGATGCGCGCGGTGCGCGCGCCGAGCGGCAACCGCGCCTCCTCGAAATCGATCAGCCGCGCGAGCGCCGGCCGGCGCATCTGATGCGCGACGGCCCCGCGCACCAGCGTGCGCAGCACGTCGTCGCAGGACGACCGCGCGGCCGCCCGGTCGACGTCGTCGAGCAGATGCGCGCTCTCGCGCTCGACGAGCGCGGCCGTCAGCGCATCGCGATTCGGGAAGTATTGATAGAGCGAGCCGATGCTCACGCCGGCCAGCGCCGCGACCGCGTTCGTCGTGTAACCGTCGAAGCCGTCGCGCTCCAGAATGCGCGCGGCGGCCTCGACGATCGCATCGACGGTGGCCATCGAGCGGCGCTGGCGCGGGGCCTTGCGCGGCGACAGCGGAATGCGCGACGACGATTCGGACATGGCGGGAAGGCGGCTTTCGAATATGAGTAAGTGCTCATATTCTAGAAACGCTCTGCCACGCCGTCAAAAGGAATCGACATGACTGGGCCAACGCCCCGCTCATCGCATTCAAGCTCGAACGCGCGGTCGACTTGCCGTGCGACACGCGGTTCGGCGATCACCGCGTCGACATCCTGCCCGGCGTCGAAAACGCGCGCGCCGCGCTACGACGATGCTGCGTTGATCACCCGCCAGGCAGCGCGTCGCTCGCACGTGCGCAGTCATCCCTTCCACGCCGCCCGCCGGAAAAGACGACTGTTGCAATATGCGGAACAACTGTTGTCATACGTGACGCAGCGGTCACATTGTGGGCATAATGGCGTCTTTACCGCGCGCCCTGCCCATGTCGCCCGTCTTTCTAGCACCGCTCATCGTTGCCTGTGCGTTGTTCATGGAAAGCGTCGACGCGAAC
>Ga0268257_1002216_pt1 | contig 14507 bp, 30 predicted proteins | sample AgamicAtPrz_FD_200249 | JGI IMG/M metagenome (GOLD analysis project Ga0268257, IMG submission 200249) | Agave microbial communities from Guanajuato, Mexico - At.P.rz (v2) (version 3) | ecosystem: Host-associated > Plants > Phyllosphere > Phylloplane/Leaf | place: Guanajuato, Mexico | collected...
ATATGGAGGCTAGTTATAATTAAACCCACATGGAGGCGTTTTCACCTCCTTCAAAGAATTCGGTTCGCCATGGAAGCGTTCATGTTTTGAGTACGGCAGGTGGTGGCTACTGGCTCAGCGCCATGCTTTGCGGCGATTGGCGATTTTTGATGTAATGCCCGACCATTTCACAGGAAGGAACCTTATGAAGCACACCATGATTGGCGCAATTCTCGTCGCCGTTACTGCGCTGTTGCTGAGCGGCTGCTTTGGCTCAACAGAAGAGCAAAAAGCAAAGGCGCAGCAGGAATCTAGCGACAGGCTATGGGACATCCCACCTCCGAAGACACCAGATAAGGGTTTCAAGCCCTGATGGGGAATTTCTAACGCCGCCTATCTGTAGGCGGCGTTTTTCGTTTGGGTGCTGGCGGGCAGCGCCGCAGGGTTAGGCGGCAGCGCGAACTACGAAGCTCAGGATGGCAGTGGCGTCGTCGTTGAAACACTCGGCCAGGTTTTGATACGTCCGATCCTTCGAGTTTTTCCAGCTTGCTCCAGTCGGAGCTTGGGTTGAGCCAACGGCATAGGTCGATATCAGCATGTAAACGCTGTGACCCAGCTGTTGGGCTATGAATGCGGGACTTAGAACAGAGGCAGTCGGCGTATGGCCTGGCGAACTGGATAGCACGCAAAGCCTGGTCGTTCAGCAGCACACAAGTCCCTTTCTGTCTTCGTTCCTTCCTCTATCTTGCTTAGGGCGACTCTCCTTATGACTTGCTGCATCCTCTTCTGCAGATTGATCACATCCCATCGGCTGGCATGACGTCTATCGGTACATTAGCTACGTCTTTAATCTTACTGCGCTGCGAGAGGGCGAGAGTCGCAAAGAATGCGCCATCTGACTGAAGTGCAGCGCACACGCCGACCTCGTGGGAAGTCATTGCGCGTTGCTCGCTCAAGTTGATCCTCCTTGAGCATCCAAGCCCAACTCCATGGGCTTTCCGGCAACGGACCGGGGCGGGTCGTTGGGAGACACAGCGCTACGACGGCATGAGGCCGTACGGTTACGGGTGATGCGTCCAGGGGGATAGGTGGTCATCCTTGGAAGTCTGTGCAGGATTGCCTTAGAGTTTGCGCTTTACTCAAGCCTTCAAAGGAATGACTCCATGGTCACCTGCCATGTTCGTTATGTGATTGATCCCTACCAGCTTCCCGCTTTTGAGGCGTATTCCCGTCACTGGATCGCTCTGGTCGAGCGCATGGGAGGCCAGCACCATGGCTATTTCCTGCCTTCTGAGGGGGCGAGCAATGTCGCCTATTGCCTGTTCAGCTTCGAGAGCCTTGCTGCCTATGAGCAGTATCGGCAGCAGGCGGCAGGCGATTCGGCATGTATGGAATTGGTCAAGGAGGCCAGCGACAGGAAATTCATTCTGAGTTACGAGCGAAGCTTCTTGCGCCCAGTGTTCGAGTAGCAAGCAGATTTCCTTGTATCAGCCCAGCTCTGTTCTGGGCTTTTCGCATCTGGGCTGGGCCACGCCGCCTTGTGGTAAATTCCCGGCATCATCAAGGAGGGATCAAATTCGAATCTTGATCGGGGCAATGGGTTTGGCTTTGCTAGCGGGATGCATGGCTCCAACCATGAATGAAGCTCGTCAGGCTGGTCCCTATAAAGTTCTGAGATCGACCAAAACTGACGCCGCGCTGGCGAAGTGTGTCCAATACGAATGGCAAAATCAGCCGATTTTTGGTGGAACACCTGGCGCCACTCTTCAAGCAGGCCGCGATGTCGGCTATACCGTCTTCACGCAAGTATCAGAGTATTTCGTAGACATCCAGCCAGCACCGAGTGGGTCTGAAGCAAAGTACTACGTGGTGCTGGGGAACTGGATCGCAAAAAAGCGCCTGTCAGCATTGCAAGGCTGTCTGTAGCGATTCCGTCGAGCGCGCAGATGCCGGGCTGATACGGTCTCGAATTTCAGGAGATAGAAAATATGCGAAACATCATAGTCGGGTCGGGCTTGGCATTGCTGGCGGGGTGTGCGAGCGTTGGCGACACCCGAAGCAATCCGCCACTGCTGGACTTGAAGTCGTCAAGGCCACCCCAGCAGGTTGCCGAGTGCATCCGAGATGCCTGGCAGAACACCACGGTGCTGGGGGTAAGTGTCGGCGGTATCTTGCAGACATCTGGCGACCGCTACGCTGTCTTGGCGCCTGACGCGCAGACGCCTATCCATTTGGTCGATGTGGCATCAGCACCAAGTGGTTCGACTGTCCGTTATCACTTCTATCGCACCTGGCAGTCACCGTTGGAGCGCGTGACAGATGCGGTCAGGTCATGCGCTGGTTGACCTATCCGGGGTGGATAGCTTTTCAATGGTCGCTGACTGCTACCGAGCGCGTGGTGGCCACGCTCAAGGCCACGGTGCCCGCCACTGAGGAGTACAGCATCAATGAATGCTGTGGCGTGCTGCATTCCCTAACCTAAGAACACATAATGCAGCACAGAGGACGCACGACAGGGTGCGGCTCAAGGCACGAAAGGACGGCCAATGACCGAGAAGGAGGAGCTGGAGCTTGAGAAGCTCCAAGCTGAAATTCACAAGCTCACCGCCGAGGCGCGAAAATTGATCGCCGAGGCCAACAAAATGAAGCGCGAGACGCTGTTTTACCCCTTTGTCGCGGTGGGAGGGCTAGTCACCGTCATCGTTACCGCTGCGGCCTTCATTCAAAAGCTCTAGCCTGCCGTCCTGAGAAACAGGCTTGCGCCGAGTGGTCTTGAGCTTTACGCCAATTCGGCCGACACTATCGCCATAGGGTCTAGCAACAGGCGTGACCTGGCATCACAAGCGAGGGCGACCATGAGCCATGATCAAGTTATCAAGCAGATGAAAGAGAACCTGGCACAGCTGGGCAGTGAGGTCCGCGAGGGCACGCAGCACCAAGCGCGCAGCATCTTTCTGTCGGCTGCTGCGGGCGCAGTCTTCGCTTTGGCGACGAGCTGGGTAGCGTTCAAGCTCTTCTCCTGATCGCTCGAGGCCGTCACCGGCAAGCCCCACCCGATAGCCTGCTTGGTTTTCTCGAGAGCACCCAGGCCTGTCTGGATCGCGCTTCATTCTGCTCCTGTAAACCCTGCTAGAGTCGCTCCGATATCTCTATCAAGTTGAGATCCGGGTCGCGCACATAAACGGATCGGATAGGTCCCGTGGCGCCGGTGCGTTGAACGGGGCCCTCGATAATTGGCCACTGCTGTGCTTCTAGATGGGCCACGACTTTCTCAAGGCTGATCGAGGCGATGAAGCAGAGGTCCAACGCGCCCGAGACTGGCAAGTGAGCCTTGGGTTCGAATTCGTGGCCACGCACGTGTACGTTGATCTTTTGCTCACCGAAGCGCAAAGCCAAGCGCCCGGCACCGAAAATTTCCAGGTTCATGCCCATGACGCGGGTATAGAAATCCTTGCATGCCTCGACATCGATGGTTGTCAAAACGAGGTGATCCAGATGGTTGATCATTTCACTGCCTCCCTGGGTGAGTAGTTGGTTTTCGATGAAGGTTTCGTAATGGTCAATGAGCGGACCAGTAGCACCCCACGGCTGCAGTGCTAGCCGGGCAAGCTCAGGTGCAGCAAGGGGAACGGGCGGCCCTCACCATCGAGAGGGGAGCGGCCTGTTTGGATAAAACCATAATGCAGATAGAACCCGACCGCTTTCGGATTCTGCTCATTCACATCAACGCTAATTTGGCCGCGTGAACTCCGGGCGTGATCCAGTAGCGCGCGGCCGATGCCTTCACCTCGCCGATTGGGTTCGATAAACAGCATTTCTACGTGGCTTACGTTAAGCCCGATGAACCCAAGCGGGCCGTTTACGGCATCCTCTGCCATCCATAATTCGACAGCCGGCAGGTAGCTATCGCGCAGTTGAGCAAACAACGCCTCGATATCGGCTTCCTGTAGGAAATGGTGAGTGGCACGAACGGCGCGCAGCCAAAGGTCGAGCAACTGCGGATGGTCGGTATTAGTAGCCTGGCGAATGATCATGGCATCATCCTTAACGGGTGATAGCGGAAAAAGAGGGGTGGCAGGGAAGATAGTGAGTCTAAGCGTGGCACATCGGTAGGGTGGCCGAACGAGCAGCGCCTGGAGCGTGGTTTTGACGAGGCCAATTGTAACGTATGGCTCATCCACTGTATTTGACCTGACGTGACCTGATGAAAAATTATCGATATCTGCTCATGGCCACTGTCGTGCTTTCGAGCTGCACTGCGCAACCTGTACGGCCGGTTATGGGTGAGGCTCAGTACAAGGGTTTTGCGCTGTCATCCATTACAGGTGAGCAGTGCGCGCTCACTGGGATGCTGGATGTCGACCTGGCCGCCGCCAATAGTGTGATGCTCGAGGCGCGAGCTGCGGCGTTCGAGTATGACTCAGCAAGGATGGAAATTGAGCGTCGGCAAGCCGCTATCGACCTGCAGCGTGGGCATGGCGTGACTGAGCCTGTCTGTCATGCGCTTGCTTATGAGGTATTGAGAGCGCTGGCGGTGCGCAGGATCGAAGATCAGTCAGCGCTGCAGCACAAGCGCATGACCTTGCAGGCAATGAAGCAGGCGCGCGGTGTTCTTCCCTGACCTACTGATAACCGGGACATAGTAGCTGATGGCCGCAATTTTCCGGCACACGTCAATTCATGCGGATACAAGGCGCGATGAATCAGAACGACGACAGCGACTGCGATCGTTAGAGTGCAGCACAGGTGGTGATAAACGTGCAGGCCATGCTTAGGCGGTTTCAGAGATGGTTTACACCAGCGCGCAAACGATGGGCGGGGGGGGCATTGATCGTTATCGCGTTGGTGGGTATGGCGATGAATCCCGCGAGCAGGTGGCCTTGGGTGTTGGCGACAGGCGTGATATGGCTGCTCGCGGCCTGGTTACCCAGAAGATGACAGATCGTTAGTCGCAACTGCTGGTGCTCGATCCGCTGTCGCTAGCGTGGCTGTCCCCGATAGGGCGCTATTGCTGGCGTGATGGCAGTCGTAGTGTAACCGTCCGGCAACCACATCTTCCCCGCACGACTGCTGAAGGCCATGGAGCCCCCTAAGTTTGAGTGGACACCATTTCTGGTCCATCAAGCGGATTTCCTATGCAGCCTCGTTTTCTGGGCTCGTGGAATGGCTAGTTGGTCTGCGATGACTTTGCAGGTTACAACGCCAGCTTCGTACAGGGCTTGTTCGACATTGGCTGTATGGCCCATGCCCGTCACAAATTCTTTGACCTGTTCGCTTCGAATGTGCCCATCCATAACAATCAGGGGGGAAATCAGATTCGCCCATGGGCCCTCGGTCGTTCGAACTGGCTCCTTGCCAGGTCGTTACGCAGCGGTAAACGGGCAGCGGCGATCATGAGCCTGATCCAGTCAGCACGGTTGAATGGACATGATCCATACGCCTACCTGAAAGACGTCCTTAGTCGTCTGCCAACCCAAGGGGTAAGCGAGTTTCCTGATCTGCTTGCGCATACGTGGGCGCCTGAAGCGAGATGAGCCGCTTCCAATTGCGGCTACATATCTGTAAATTCGCATATGCGTAGAATCGAATATAAAGGTTGGTCATGCTCATTCAGCCGCCTATTTTCTTTAAATGCCTTGGTGACGAAACCCGCGCCCGGATCATGCTCATGCTCGCAGCTGAGGGTGAGCTGTGCGTCTGTGAACTGATTTGGGCACTCGACGACAGCCAGCCGAAGATCTCACGCCACCTGGCTCAGCTTCGTACCTGCGGGCTGCTGGAGGATCGTCGGCAGGGCCAATGGGTTTACTACCGTCTTCATCCGGAACTGCCCCTATGGGCACTGGATGTACTTCAGGCGACGCTCGAGGCTAACCGCACTTGGCTCGGTGATGACCAAGGTCGCCTTGCTTCCATGGAAGGTCGCCCGGTACGCCAGGTTTCCTGTTGCTAAGTGTTATTGGAGACCCGAGATGTTGTTGGCAGTGTCTATTTTTCTGGTAACGCTGGTACTGGTGATCTGGCAACCCCGAGGGCTTGGCGTGGGTTGGAGTGCGTCTGCCGGAGCGGTGGTCGCGTTGCTAACTGGCGTTGTTGCCTTCAGTGATATCCCGGTGGTCTGGCACATTGTGTGGAACGCAACGGCGACGTTCATTGCGGTGATCATCATCAGCCTCCTGCTGGATGAGGCAGGCTTTTTCGAGTGGGTAGCGCTTCATGTGGCTCGTTGGGGGAGAGGCAGCGGGGCACGCCTGTTTGCACTACTGGTACTCTTGGGTGCAGCTGTCTCGGCCCTGTTTGCTAATGATGGCGCAGCATTGATTCTGACCCCCATTGTCATCGCAATGCTTACGGCGCTGCGCTTTAGCCCGGCAGCAACCTTGGCTTTCGTGATGGCTGCCGGCTTCATTGCCGACACTGCCAGCTTGCCGCTGGTTGTCTCGAACCTTGTGAACATCGTCTCTGCCGATTTTTTCGACATCGGATTTGGTCAGTACGCCTCGATTATGTGGCCGGTGAATCTGGCCAGTGTCGGGGCGACGCTAGGCATGCTTTGGTTGTTTTATCGAAAAGAGGTACCGCTGGCGTACTCACCCGAAGAACTACCGCGACCAGAAGAGGCCATCAAGGATCGCCATACGTTCATTGCTGGCTGGTGGGTGTTGCTGCATCTGCTAGTCGGTTTGTTCGCCCTTGAGCCCCTAGGCATACCGATCAGTGCTGTCGCCGCTGTATGCGCACTGGTGTTGCTGATAATTGCCGCGAAAGGGCATGTGATCTCGACCCGCAAAGTCATGCTCCACGCACCCTGGCAGGTCGTATTGTTTTCACTTGGCATGTATCTGGTGATCTACGGCCTGAAGAATGCAGGGCTGACAGAAGGACTCGGCTCATTGTTCGGCACCTTCGCCGATCATGGTCTGTGGGTTGCGACACTCGGCACCGGTTTCACGGCTGCGCTGCTGTCATCTGTCATGAACAACATGCCCAGCGTGCTGATTGGTGCCTTGTCGATTCAGGACAGTGGCGCGACGGGGCTCGCCCACGAAGCCATGGTGTACGCCAACATCATCGGCTGCGACCTTGGCCCCAAGATAACCCCCATCGGTAGTCTGGCGACGCTGCTGTGGCTGCATGTCCTGGCTCAGAAAAACATCCGCATCACTTGGGGTTACTACTTCAAGGTTGGCTGCGTAATCACTTTCCCCATTCTGCTGCTGACACTGGCAGCGCTTGCCGTGCGCTTGAGCATCAGCACGTAGGAGTAACTTATGAAGATGCTGTTCATGTGTACGGCCAATAGCTGTCGCAGCGTCCTGTCCGAAGGACTGTTCAACCATGTTGCGCCGGACGGCTTCACGGCCATCAGTTCGGGCAGCCTCCCCAGCGGCAAACTCAATCCCCGTGCGGTGAGCACGCTGCAAGGACTGGGGGTCGACACGTCCGCCCTTTATAGCAAGGGATCAGAAGCGTTCGCGGACTCGCCACCCGATATCGTGATCACTGTGTGCGACAAGGCAAGTGGCGAAGCCTGTCCGGTGTATTTTGGCCCGGCCATCAAGAGCCACTGGGGGCTGCCTGACCCATCGGAAGTGGATGGCAGCGACGAGGCTATTCAGGTCGCATTCGACGCAACGGTTGAACATATCAAAAGGCGGTTCGCAGCGTTATTCGCGTTGGATCTGAAGACACTTCAAGGCGACGACCTGAAGCAGGCTTTGGATCGGATTGGAGCATTGTGATGAACGAGTTCGATATCGACTCTGCCGAGGCCTTTCCTGCCCTCGATCTGTTGCTGATGGATCTGCCCACTGCCGATAAGCTTAACCTGGCTGATGCGTCGAACGTCAAACCACGCATCCTTCTGCTCTATGGATCGACCAGAGAGCGTTCGTTCAGTCGTCTCTTGACGCAAGAGGCCGCTAGACTGCTCCAGTACATGGGCGCCGAGACGGTGATTTTCGATCCGTCAGGTTTGCCCTTGCCGGATGACGCGCCAGTCGAACACCCGAAGGTACAAGAGCTGCGTAATCTGGTGCTGTGGTCAGACGGACAGGTATGGTGTTCCCCCGAGCGTCATGGCGCTATGTCCGGGGTATTCAAAGCGCAGATCGATTGGATTCCTTTGACCCTGGGTGCCGTGCGGCCCACCCAAGGCAAAACACTCGCGGTGATGCAGGTGTGCGGCGGGTCTCAGTCATTCAACGCTGTGAACCAGATGCGTGTGTTAGGTCGATGGATGCGCATGCTGACCATCCCGAATCAGTCGTCCGTGCCGAAGGCGTATCTGGAGTTCGACGATGCTGGCCGAATGAAACCTTCGCCGTATTATGACCGCGTGGTCGATGTGATGGAGGAACTGGTGAAGTTCACGCTGCTGGTTCGTGGCCGTGAGGGCTATTTGGTAGATCGATATTCGGAGCGAAAAGAAAGCGCTGAAGCTCTATCGGCCAGGATAAATCAACGCTCCATCTAGGAATCGGTTGGATGGGATGTCAGCCATTACGCAACTTCAATTGCAACGTGTAATGGCTGGTGCGCTTACGTCGTAGCTTCGTATCGAGCAGGTTGTGGTCAGGCGCGTGGTCTCGTCGTTGTCCATGAAGGGCACGGAGGAGGGAGGGCTGATCTGGCTGGAGTCGGTTGAACGGTTGAGTTCAGCGTGCCCTGGCTTATCTGTGCGCTTGAACAAGCGGGCCAAGAAAGCAGGCATGACTAGTCCTTTCTTAAAAGCCTGTTGAGCAGCCCCTCTTGGTGCACATTGTCGTAGCACCCAGGTTGATTAGGTGGCGTGGCGTCACAGGGGATATTTCGTTGATCCCAGCGACTTCCATAGGGGCTGTTGAAATAATGATTGCACCCCGTAAGCAGGGTCACCACCAGCTCGATCAGTAGACCTTTATTCATTGCACATTCAGCCCTCAAATGTCTCACGTAGTACGGTACTGGCAACTGGCAGGGCAGATTAAAGTCGAATCGGATAGGTCCGTTGACTCAGCGGTAAGTTTCGCCCCTTTACGCAGCCAGCGCGCGTCATCTCCCATCGTTCAACGTTCATCATGCCGCTGATAAACACGCTTTCTACAAGAAGCCGACCATGCGCATGCTCTCGAATTCTGACACCTAGTGAGATGCCTGATCGGCCACCGCCAAAGCATATTAGCCATTGACCCGCACAGCCAGCAAAGCCCGTTCCTTGCTCAACGGCTTGAGCAGGCCTGGCTGCTCTCCGATGTTCATGAACAGATAGTAGTCTCCGCGCTCGCCAAGGAGAATGCGATAGACCTGGGCAGTTCTGTCGGTGCTGGGCGAAGTCAATTTGTCCACGAGCAGTGTGTAAGTGGTGACACCCAAGGTGCTCAAGGCCTGTGCAAGTTCGGTATCGATTTTCGCTCGCCATTTCTGCATGACGTGCCGGTGCGCCATGACCGTCAGGGCGATCGCCAACAGTGGCAACACCGCAGCTGCGAAGAAGGTCAGTAACGAATTCATGATTGATGCTCGCGGTAGATGTGCAGTGCGTCCAGGCATCGCTAATGGCGCCCTATCGCGACAGCCCAGCATTATGGCACCGACGTTCCCGCTCGTCTGATCGATGAGGTTCGATGCCATATTTCGCTAGTAGCCCAAGCGGCAGGCGGCTAATGTCCCTCTTAGCGGCCATTAGACTAAAGTATTAGGAGGCGCGATGCGGATACGCGGCAGTGTGTTCTGGTCCTGGGCTGACCCTACGTTGCACCATCGCGCGCACGAAGAGACATTAAGCGACAAGACGTCGATTAATGTACAGGTTCGTCTGTCCCGAAAAGGCCTCGTTCAGCTGTTCATAGGTGTCTATGCCCCTGGCGGCGTGCCTGTCTATGAGGAGGCGTTCGACGACCGCCCAAAGGAGTCCATGTCCCGGGCATTGGCCTGGGGCGTCATGAGGGCCCGCGAAGTGGCTTCTTTCAATTCCCAGAGCATCCCCAAGAGCGGTCATGGAACATGATGGCTGCCGATACATCTGAACTGCTGAGCGCAACAAATGCCCAACGTTTCACACGTTGAGGAGTTTGAACATGACTGAACAGCAACCTGAACCCAAAAAAGATCAGGTACCGGCTCACGCCACCGAGGAGGAAAAAGCGCGACTCAAGGACAAGAATAAGGATGGCATTCCGCCTGGAGTCGCCTGACAGTCTTTACCGGGCATGAACTTCTGAATGCCACCGCTTATCTGATTCAGGCGCCGGGTCATTCGGCTCAGGACAGTCGTTATTCAAGCGGAAAGTTGCGTATGTTTTCAGAGGACTTCTACGGTATCTACCTTGTTGTGGAGGCGGTGGTGGCTTTCGTCGTGCTGGCGATCGCTGCTCATTGGAGTCAGGGTACTTGAGGGTGCGAGACGGCACGGGTCAATCCTGTGCCGTCTGCAGCTGCATCTCTGGGGATTTATTTCAGCCAACTACCCGCTCAACCCCTGATCATCTCCAGCCGTTCGCGGCCTGCTTCGGTAATCGCGTTCTCGCCCTCGTCACTGATGCGGTACCGTCCCGATGGCAGCTTGTGAATCGAGAACCGCACCAGCCCGCTGCGGGCAAGCGCTTGTCCGGCTTCATAACTCATTGCATTTTCCAGATCGTAAACCTTGATCTCACCAATCTTGAAACGTGAAAACGCAATGAGTGCTGAATCGATGACGTCTTGGCTGACGGAATGAACGTGTTCCATTTGACTTCCCAGTTCGTGAGTGGCCCGGTCCATGGACATAAGCAACGGACCTTGGCAGTTCGTCGAAAGGCGAACGCTACTACGCTTGGTACGAGACGTGTACTGGGTTTGCATCCACGCTGGATGCAAACCCAGCGACATGACCGCGGCACTGGGAGTGCCCGATGCTTTTCCCCACGACAGCTAACTGAATACTGAAGTAGCAGCCAAGCGCGTAGAGGCGTCATGAGCACTTTGCTTTTGACGCACTCAACCGCAATACTTCGCGTATTCAATCGGAGGAAAGTGCGTGGAAACAAGAAGTGCTGTAGCTGAAATGTTCATTGGCATCCCAACACATTTCTGGGTATTGCCCGTGGCAGGCCTGATCGCGTATTACGGCGTCAAATGGTCAGCCAGGCCTACACCACGCGCGCACTGGATCAAAGGGGCAGCCTACTTGCTGCTGATCGCCCTGGCCTTGATCCCGAACGCACTTTACGCGCTCATGCCGCCTACCCCCGGTCCTGAGCAGCTCATCGACAACCACCCTGTGCCCAACTATGCCGGCCGCTTCTACCTGGACCTGTTCTACGTATTCGGCGGCTGGGCGCTGAGCAAGGTGGTCAAGCTCAGGTTTCATTGAGACGATCTTCGGGGGATGGGATTGTACTCAATGCGTCACTTGTTACGCACGGCAGGGCTAAGTGAGCTTTGCATCTTGGTTGCCACCTCCCGCAGGGCTTCGGTTACCTGTGCAAGGGCTTCAATGTGTGCGTTCACGTCGATCTGATCCGGATGAGCACCCCGCGCCTGCATGAAGCGCGCATGGCCGTTCATGGCTTTGCCAAGTTCTTCTAGATGATCTGCGGTTTTGACCAAGTCCGATTTGATGCAGTCAAGTGATTCCATGAACATGTTGACTCGATGGGCGATGCGTTCAACGTTAGCATGTTTGTCAGCCGCTGCGCTTGGCCCGGCTTCCAGCAACGGAAGGGGACGCCTGTGCCCACGCTCTTTCTCCACCTGCCTACGACCCCAATCAGGAGGGTGCTTGATCTTCGGATTGCACCATTAGAACCGATCCCTGAGCGTCAGTACCCAGCAAGGCCGGGCCACTATCAACACGCGTTTCGGCAAGCGCTGTATCAGGGGAGCGAAAGATCTGCTGACGCTGCTCGGGGCTCACGAGGGTTATCAGCTTACCGTTCTGGTAAAACAACCGCGTTTGTTTAGACGACTCGTTCATGGGCTCGGCATCCTTGGCTGAAGGGTTCGCGTGCCGGGATTGGCCTGATGACATTGCCACCCTATACCTGCCCTTGCTACTGGCAGAACTGTCAGGCGACAACCTGCACAGCGCCGCCTACTCTATCAAGCGTTCCGGGTTGAAGAAAAAAGAGGCGATCAGAACTGCGGCGATAACCCCACTGGCGTCAGCCAGGAACAACGACAATGAGTGACTGTTGCCTACTGTTGCGCCCAGGCCTGTAGCAAAATTCACCCCATGCGGGAATGCAGCGACCATCAGCAGCACGCTGGCCAGCGAGCAGCTTCATGTACAACCTGCCGAACGCCAGCCCGTAGGTCCAGAACACCAGGATGCACACCACGGCCAGACCGGTCGATGTTGCAAATTGTGCAAGCACTTCTAGCCACCACACCATGTAGGACTCCAGCGAATCGCCCAATTAAATCAGTCAAGCAGTGCCCACATTTGTGTGGCTGTGCATGATTGCTCATCAGAAACAAGACAGGCTGCATTCGTTCCGCACGCCGGTAAAAAAGGGCAACCGTGATGTTTCCGGAATTCGACGATGGTCCATTCCTCCTTGGCCCTTTCACTTGCTAGAATGCCCGCGACTGATCGAGGCCAAAGAAATGCCTAACTTCCTGTATGTCGTGGCGGCGCTGTGTGTAGCACTCGTGGGCTGCGCTTCACCCGGCAAGCCCACTGCAAGCAAGCTCACATCCAAAACGCCCCAGCAATATGCCGCCTGCGTTATGCCGCAATGGCAGGCCTTGGCACCCAATTCAACGCAGAAATCCATCCCCCATGGCGTACGCATGACGGCGCCTAGTGCGGTGACGACCGATGATGTGCTGGAGGTGATCGAGTCGGGGGAGGGTAGCCGCGCGACATTCTATAAAGGCAGCTTTCTGTCGGGCGACAAGCTAAGGGTGGCGGCACGCGAATGCCTTGAGTGACAGGTGCGTCAGGCGGGTTTGCAGGCGGGAGTGATCGCAGGAAAAAGGGCGGTCCTTCGCCTATTCAAGAGCGTGGTAGTTGCGGCGCGCCGTTCATTGAAGCAGTGCAGGCTTGCGTGCGGTTTTGCGGCGTACTACATTGCATACCCAGCGCTTGCCACACCGGTAAGGCGCGCGGATGAACGTCAGGTCAGCGATCAACCTGGCCCCTTGTGCCTTCAGGGCTTGTGCGAGTTGTGCGAGCGTCTCAGCTTCGATAGTCATGATTCACCTCGTCAGTTTCTTGCAGCGTTCACAAGTGTTGACCGGTGCCGATTCGCAGTAATTCAGTTCCATTACGGTTAGTCGCTTTGTCATAAGCACCCCCGCAAGCTGCCTTTTCATTTCCGAGTAGCGGTATGCCCAGCCTGTACACCCTCATGCCATCGCTGGTTGGCACGCTGACCCTTGTCTCTCGGGATCAAAGGCTGATCGCCGTGCTGTGGGAGCAGGAGCGGGAAAACAGAGTGCGTCTTGGTCCGTTGCAGCGTGACGATCACTGCCCCGTTCTGATCGAAACCGCACGTCAACTGACCGAATACTTCGCCGGCTCACGTCAGTGTTTCGATCTGGCCCTGGAATTCTCTGGGACGGCGTTTCAGCGTCGAGTGTGGGACGCATTGCTCTGCATACCCTTTGGTGAAACCCGCACGTATGGTCAGATCGCCCAGCAGATCGGCAACCCCAGTGCCGTGCGGGCGGTAGGCGCTGCCAATGGCCGCAATCCGATTTCGATCATTGCGCCCTGTCATCGTGTGATAGGGACTGGCGGTGGGCTCACCGGCTTTGCCGGTGGCCTGGCCGCCAAACAACTGCTATTGGCCCTCGAAGGCCGGCAAACGTTGCCACTGGACTTGCGGCTTCAGCCCAGCCAGTAGGCGCCAACGCACGACAGTGCAGTCAGAAATGTACCTACCATGAGTGAATACTCCCAGCGCACACGGCGCAATCGTGCCTGAACAGCCCGCAGGTATTGGCCTGGGGCAGGCGCATCACGGCGATGGCGCATGCCCTCGGCAATGTCAGCCACCTGGCCATCGATTAGCAATCCGATCACGTAGTAGCTTAGCCCGTAGCTCGCCAGTGCCAGTACCAGGTAAATCACGCGGGCGCATCCAGCGGCATCACGCTGGCAGTGCCAGCCTCGGTTTCCAGCAGCAGCAGGCTTTCGCTGTGGGAGTCCAGGCAAGCCAGCAGGCGACCCTCACTGTCCCACGCCGCAGAACCACCGGCCGCCAGGAACTCGCCGGCGGGTCCAACGCAGTTGGCCATCAGCACGGTCAGGCCCAGTTCGCGCGCCACCTGCGGATAATGCATGTGTCCTTCGCTTACGCCTTTTGCCGTCTTGGCCACACTCACCAGATAGATGTCTGCCCCTCGTTCTTGTGCCGATGCAGCATGTGCCATGAACATCGATTCATAGCAGATGGCGGGCGCAATTCGGTGATGCGCCGCCTGAATCAGCGAGGTGCTCACCCCTGCGTTGAAGTAGAGCAGTTCATCTTCGTGCAGACGCTGTTTTGCATAGGCTTGGCGTGGGGCGCCCGGGGTGAAGATCGGCATGCCGATCTGGATGCCGTTCGGGGTTGGCA
>Ga0268257_1002217_pt1 | contig 14505 bp, 10 predicted proteins | sample AgamicAtPrz_FD_200249 | JGI IMG/M metagenome (GOLD analysis project Ga0268257, IMG submission 200249) | Agave microbial communities from Guanajuato, Mexico - At.P.rz (v2) (version 3) | ecosystem: Host-associated > Plants > Phyllosphere > Phylloplane/Leaf | place: Guanajuato, Mexico | collected...
TCGATGAGCGCGACGCTCAAGCCCAGTTGGGTCAGCCAGCTGGCGGCGCTGCAGCCGGCCGGACCGCCGCCGATGATGGCGGCATCGACGAGCGCGGGCAGGCTGGCGGGCAGTCGGTCGGGCGAGTTCTGGGACATGGGCGGGCGCGGCGGCAGGCGGCCTGAGCGGCCGGAGCAAACGGCGGATTATCCCGGATGGGCGCCTGGATCGCGCATCCAGGGCCTTGGCGCGGGCCTGGACCGGCGCGCCCGGGTGACGGGCGTCACGGCCCGGCGCCGCTCAGAAGCACTCGTCCAGCAGCAGATGGAACTCGAGTTTGCGCGCGTCTGGCGCGTCCAGGCCGTAGGCGGTGAAGAGCACCTGCTGGAGCTCCGGACCGAACTCGTCCAGGTTGTTGGAGAGGATCGCGAGGTCATGATGGCGATCCGCGACGCCGGCGCGGCCCAGGTCGATGATGCCGGTCACCTCGCCGTGCTCGTTCATCAGGATGTTGTCGAGCGAGAAATCGCCGTGGCAGAGCACCGGGTCCTCGGCGAGCGGGAGCAGGCCGGCGAGCGCCGACCAGACCTGCTGCGCGGTCCAGCCCTGCCGGGCGTCGTCGAAATCGCTGGCGTCGATCAGGCCGGCCTCGAGCCGCTGGCGGGCGAGGGCGAGCTGCAAGCGGTGATTCGCGTTGAACGGACAGGCGTCGATGGGCAGCTCGTGGAGTTGGCGCAGGCAGCGTCCGAGCGCGGCGACGATGGCTGGCGCGCGGTCCGGGTCGTCCTGGAGCCACTCGTAGGCGGTGCGGCCGGGCTGGGCATGCGTGAGCAGCCAGGCCGAGCCGCCGCGCCATTCGAAGTGCTCGACGGCCGGGACCGGCCAGCGGCCGGCGAGCCAGTTGAGCCGGGCGAACTCGTCGGCGATGGCCGTGGAGGTCTCACCATCGCCCTGCTTGAGGTAGAGGTCGGGCGAGCCGGGCCGATGCAGGCGATACACCTGCGCGCCGGCGGCGCCGACGAGGTTCCGATGCCACTCGCGGCCGGCGAGCCGGGGTTCGAGCGAAGGCGGGAGCGTGGGGGCGGCCGAGGGGACCTCGCGCAGGTCGTCGTCCCGATCGTCGTGAGGGTCGTGATCGATGTGGCTCATGCGGTGCGTGGCGAGGGAGAGGCGCCGTGGTTCGGCGCGTGGCATTCGAAGTGCAGCATGTCCAGCCATTGGCCGTTGAGCTCGAAGCTGCGCGTGGATCGGCCGAACTGGCTGAAGCCGTTGCGTTCGAGGACCTTGATCGAGCCGGCGTTCCCGGCATGGGCCTTGGCCTCGACGCGCAGCAGGCCGAGCTCGCGGAAGGCGATGTCGAGCATGAGCTTCACGGCGGTGGTCGCGTAGCCCTTGCCGTTCTCGGCCTGGGCGATGCGGTAGCCCAGCTCGCACGAGTGGTAGTGCTGGCGCTTGACCTGGATCAGGTTGATGCGGCCCACGAGCCGGCCGGCGGGATCGCGCAGCAGGAACTGGTGGCCGGTGCCGGCGGCGGCCTCGCGCTGCGCGGCGGCGATCGACGCTTCGATGCCGCCGGCCTCGTAGAACGAGGCGGGGCGCGCGTTGATGCGCGACTCGAAGAAGGCGCGGTTGTCGAGCTCGAAACGGCGCAGGTCCTCGAGATCGCGATCGGAGACGGGATGCAGGCTCAGCATGGCGGGCGAGCATAGCGGCGGCGCCCGCCCATGGCGGAGGTCAGCGCGTAGGTCAGCGCGGACCTCAGCGCTTCATCCGCCTCCACACCCGCCACCCCAGCAGGGCAGCGAGTATCGCCCCATAGACCGCCGGCTCGGCGAAGTTGTTCTTCCCAGCGCGCATCCAGATGAAGTGCATCAGCCCGATGACGGCGATCGCGTAGACCAGCTTGTGCAGCAGCTGCCAGCGCGGCGCGCCGAGCGCCTTGATCGCGCGGTTGAACGAGGTGGCCGCCAACGGCAGCAGCAGCAGCCAGGCGGTGAAGCCCATCAGGATGAAGGGGCGCTTGGCGATGTCGCGGAGGATGCCCGGCAGGTCCAGGCTCTTGTCGAGCCATCCATAGGCGAGCAGGTGCAGGCTGGCGTAGAAGAAGGTGAACAGCCCCAGCATGCGCCGGAAGCGCGCCAGCGCCGGCTGGTTGGTCCAGGTGCGCAGCGGCGTGACGGCCAGCGTGATCCACAGGAATCGCAGCGCCCAATCGCCCAGGCCGCGGATCAGCGTCTCGGCCGGATTCGCGCCGAGCCGGTCGGCGAATGCGCCGAAGACATACCAGCTCAGCGGCAGCAGGCAGAGCACGAACAGCACGGCCTTCGCCGCCGGATGCAGCAGCGGATGGCGCCTGGCGGGAGCGCGCCGCGCGGGCGCGGCCGGCGCGGCAGTCGTGGATGGCGAGGACGGCGTGGCGCTCATCGGGGAATGCACGTCGCGATCAGTAGTTCTTCTTCAGGTCCATGCCAGCGTACAACTGCCCGACCTGCGCTTCGTAGCCGTTGAACATCAGCGTCTGGCGGCGCTTGGCGAAGAGTCCGTCCTCGCCGATGCGGCGCTCGGTGGCCTGGCTCCAGCGCGGGTGGTCGACCTGCGGGTTGACGTTGGAATAGAAGCCGTACTCCTGCTGCGCGGCCTTGGTCCAGCTGCTGACGGGCTGCTTCTCGACGAAGCGGATCTTGACGATGGACTTGGCCGACTTGAAGCCGTACTTCCAGGGCACCACCAGGCGCAGCGGCGCGCCGTTCTGGTTGGGCAGCACCTCGCCGTACAGGCCGAAGGCCATCAGCGTGAGCGGATGCATGGCCTCGTCGATGCGCAGGCCTTCGACATAGGGCCAGTCCAGTACGCCCGAGCGCACGCCGGGCATCTGCGCCTTGTCGGCGAGCGTCGTGAACTCGACGTACTTGGCCTTGCCGGTGGGCTCGGCCTTCTTCAGCAGCTCCGCCAGCGAGTAGCCCACCCACGGGATCACCATGGACCAGCCTTCGACGCAGCGCAGGCGGTAGATGCGCTCCTCCATCGGCGCGACCTTGAGCAGGTCGTCCAGGCCAAAGCGGCCGGGCTTGGCGCATTCGCCCTCGATGACGACGGACCAGGGCCGCGGCTTGAGCGTGTGGGCGTTCTCGGCGGGGTCGGACTTGTCGGTGCCGAACTCGTAGAAGTTGTTGTACGAAGTGACGTCCTTGTAGGCCGTCAGCTTTTCCATCACGTTGGCGCCGGCCACCGAGCTCTTGCCGCCGGGGAGCTTGGCGAGCTTGCCGGGCCCGGCGGTCTGGGCCTGGACGGCGCCGCTCAGACCCAGGCCGGTGAGACCGAGCGCGCCAGCCGTCTTCAGCCAGTCGCGGCGGGCGTCGTAGACGGCGCGCGAGGTGATCTCGGAGGACGGGATGCGCTGACCGTCGCGGGGCTTGTGGAAATGCATGGCGGACCTTTGGGGGAGCGAGGTGCGAACGTTACGCCTTCGCGAAGGGGATTGGATGAGGGTGCGCTTAAGCCGCCGACGCGGCGGGACAGCGCGTGCGCAAGGTGAGGGGTGCGCCCCAGGCCCACTTCGCGTGCGACCAGAACGGACAGTTACTCGGGGAATACAACAAGAGCGGTGGAGCGCTGCAGGAAGTCGTCCGGCTGGGCGGCACACTGGTCCCGTTCCTAGAGACCCGCGCAATCCAATTCGCCCACTTGGCTACAGCTTAGACCCGTGAAGCGCAATATGAAAATTAGCGTCAAAAATTTCTGTCGCGCCGCATTGGTCCTCCCAATCTTGCTACCCGCGCTATTGCTGCCGATTGAGGCCGGTGTGATATCGGCAGTTCTATTGCTTTCGGTCTCGTTCGCTGGCGCGCCGTATCTTCTGTTTGCGCTACTGGCCCTCATTTGGATTAGCCGTACGCGGCGCCAAGAGCATCTAGGCTCAAGCATGTGGATGGCCCCTCTGGTGTTCCTGCCCTTCTCGGTGACAGGCTGGCTCCTGGGTCAATGGATGGAACGCGCATCCAACCCGAGCTTGGTCGTGAGCGCTGCCGAGCTTCTTCCCATCGCGGCATTTACCGTGCTGGCCGGATACGCCTATGTGCTGTTCGTACAACTCGCCTTGTTCATATTGCGACGAATGGGCGTCGTTGAGTGAGCCAGCATCGAGAGATTCTATTTGTGAGCTTCTAATTCACGTCACTAGACTCGGCGGTTTCGTCGGAAATGCTCTGTCTGATAATGGGGATTGCACATGCATGTAATTAAAGCAATTCGGAGAAGATGGAGGCGTTTTGTGGTTGCTGGCGTGGACTTTATCTATGACTACGAAATCGCCTCTCTAAGGGCATTATCTGGCGCACTTTCAGCGTCGGATCGATCGAAGTTGCAGGAGCAATTGAGGCGATACGATCGATGTGATCGATCCCCAAATCGGAGATTCCAGCGTTTCATCGACGATGACTCCGATTTCGGCCGTACGGATTGGCCAGAAGACATCTTGTTTCCTGGATCCGGAACCGTCCATGTTGCAGATCTTGAAGTTGTATCGTTGGCCAACGAGTGCGCACTTGTCCGTGCGCAGGCGTTTCTTTCATTTGGCCGATTCGACGGGTTCGAGTTTGATTTTGTGCATACAAAGGGCGAGGAATTTAAACGATGGCCAATTGCTTCGAGTTTTAATGAGTTGGACAGCATTGAAGTTGGCTGGTCATCCAAGTCGGTCAAGCTCTTTTTGCCTTTTGGTCCCACTCCTTCATTGCGAAAATTCACTGATTGACGAAAGTTGCCCGGCGAAAACCTATACTCGAGCGGCCTTGGCTGGCCGCCCACACTGACAGGTTATCGAGGGTGCACTTGTTCGAAATGAACGCTGATCCAGACATTGTGCTTCTGCGAAACCTCACCGCCAGTGCGCCGTTGAGTCCGCATTTTTTCTGTTTGGATTTGAGCACTGGGATTTGGGAGGGTGTGACTGACCCGCAGCCAAAGACTCACGTGTCTGGCTACGGCTCGACATTGATCACGTCTTCGGATGGGCGCTGGGTTAAGAAGTTGCTTGCTGTCTATTTGCGCAATGATGCATGGATGATTTTTGACAGCGAGCAGGAAGTGGCATTGGCAGGGAGTGTCGCAAAATGGGAGCTGGAAAACTTTGGACGAGCAGTTCTAACGCTGCAACGCTCAGCTGCAAATGAGACCATTACCTACTTTCGACCTTGGTTTCGACTCTTGTTTGAAAGTGGATGGACGCTTAATGACATTGACATTGCGCACCTCATCGGTCAATGCATTGGCGGCAAAGAGGTTCTGCCTAGATTGGAGCGGGCATTGGCAGTAGCAAACTCTGAGCGTCTCCTGGAATAGAATGCTCACGCTATAAATGAATTCTTGGCGCCGGCCGCTGGGCGCTCTTTTCATCGCTGCGGCCCTTGCGTTATGGGCTTGGCCGGCGCTGGATTTTTTCTCGGAGCCGCAGGTCGCTCCAAATGATCAATTCCAGATGCTGGCATTTCCGAGACGCCCCTGTGGTGGCTCCAAATGCCTTTCGAGAGCAGTGAATGTCTCCTTGGCTGAATGGAATAGCGGCATTTTGATCGTCGTCCAATCCAACGCCGATCTGACTTTTCCTCGCGAATCCTTCACGCTCTTTCCGCCCGCCGATGCGAAGGAAATGATTGCTCAGTGGCGCGCAACACTTGAGCGCCAGGGATACGATGCAGGAGAATTTCGTGCAACAGGGCACGATGGAAATTGGCAAATTGAGTTGGTAATGCGAGATGGTACACACTCGCGAAGTAATCTATTCGAATATGTATTGAGGGCTGACGGAAACGTGCTCCCCGAGAGGTCGATCGAATATTCATGGGTTGACCTCTTGTTCAGAGGCGCGGTCGCCGCGGGATTGATGCTCGTCGGCGCATTTCTGCTGTGGCGGCGAGTAAAGCCTGAGAAATAGTTCGGTGAGGGACGAGCTTCTTCGTAATCGCGCGGTATCGGGCATACAGGGGTAACCGTCGCGACCCTGAAAAAAAGCGGCGCCAAGCTTTTGCTTGGCGCCGCTTTTTTGAAACTCGGTGGAGTTACAACGTCCCGTACGAGTGCAATCCCGACAGGAACATATTCACTCCCAGGAACGCGAAAGTCGTCACCAGCAGCCCGATCAGCGCCCACCACGCCGACACCACCCCGCGCAGCCCCTTCATCAGCCGCATGTGCAGCCAGGCCGCGTAGTTCAGCCACACGATCAGCGCCCAGGTTTCCTTCGGGTCCCAGCTCCAGTACCCGCCCCAGGCCTCCGCGGCCCAGAACGCGCCCAGGATGGTCGCGATCGTGAAGAACGCGAAACCCAGCGCGATCGCCTTGTAGCTCAGGTCATCCAGCGTCGTCAGCGATGGCAGCCGCGCCGTCAGCGGGCCCCGCAAGGCCACGCTCGCGGCCAGGAACACCGCCACGCCGGCCATCTTCCCGGCCCAGCCGTCCAGCCCCGCCTGCAGCTCCGGCGACAGCCCCGCGCCGAAACGGAACGCCAGCAGCACTGCCACCAGCCCCACCGGCACACCGATCAGACCGATCACCAGCGACCGCGGCGACGCCGTCTTCAGCAGCGTCGCCAGCGCCACCATCGCCGCCATCGCGAAACTGCCGTAGCCAATGAAGTTCGCCGGCACGTGGATCTTCATCCACCAGCTCTGCAGCGCCGGCACCAGCGGCTGGATCTCGTGCGCGTCCCGCGCCATTGTGTACCAGAGCAGGAATCCCACCGCCGCGCTCACCACCAGCATCACGTACGCGCCCAGCGCCCGGGTCGCGAAACGCTGCTCGTAGTACAGGTACATCAGCGTCGTCAGCCACGTGAACAGCACGAACACCTCGTAGAGGTTGCTCACCGGGATGTGACCAATGTCCGGCGCGATCTGGTGGCTCTCGAACCAGCGCACCATCGTGCCGATCAGCGCCATCCCCACCGCCCCCCACGCCAGCCGCGAACCGATCGCCTCCGCCGCGCTGTGCCCCGCCTCCTTCTGGAAGAAGCCCAGCCAGTAGAACAGCGTGCTCATCCACACCAGCACGCTCATCCACAGGATCGCGCTCTGGCTCGACAGCAGGTACTTCAGCAGGAAGACCTTCTCCCCCGCCGCCAAGTCGGCGCCGAAGTCGTCCGTCTGGCGCAGATAGAGCTGGATCGCCAGCAGGCTCGCCGCCCCGACGATCAGGCACAGCGGCCGCAGCGGCCGCCAGAACCAGCCCAGCGCAATCAGCGCCGGCGCCGCGCCCGCCAGGATGCCCTTCTCATACACGTCCATCGACGCGTGGTACCGGCTGAACGCGAAGCCCGCGCCCAGCAGCACCAGCGCCGCGAAGATCCAGTCGAACGCGCTGCGCCCTTGGAAGTAGCCCCGCTTGCCGATCACCAGCGAGCGCGCCAGCGGCGCCTCGGCGCCCGGCGGCGAAGAAAGGGCGGACGCGTCCGCGGTGGAGGATGTGCTGGTCATGTCAGGCCTCCTCATGCAGCAGCCGCTGCTTGAGCGCTTCAAATTCGACGGGCAGGTCCGGCGTGTCCCGGTTGCTGGACAGCGCCATGCGCACCCGCGTCTGCTCGGCACGCCCGGGCGCGCCTTCCAGCCACAGCCACAGCCGCCGCTCCTTGACGTAGAGCATCGCAAACACGCCGACGATCAGCAACACCGCGCCCAGATAGACCAGCGTCTGCCCAGGGGCGCGCGTCACCTGGAACACGCTCGCCTGCACCTGCTTGAAATCGTCCAGCTGCGCCACGATCGGCGCCGGATAGAACATCGCGTCCGACAAGGACAGCACCGCCTGCGTCATGAACGCCTGCGCCGCCTCGCCCGGCTCCGGTCTCGGCCGGCCCAGTTGTTCCTCGGCCTGCTTGTGCAGCTCGAACAGGCTGCCGTTGAGGATGCGCAGCAGCACCTCCGACACACGCGCGCGTTCGGCCTCCGGCACCTCGCGCTCGATGAACTGCGACAGCGCCGGCAACCCGCCCACCGCCGCGCCCTGCGCGGGCGCGCCCGCCTTCAGGCCCTCGGCGCCGGCGAACAGCGTCAGCGTCCGCAGCGCCGTGGCCTCGAGCTGCGCCTGCATGCCCGGCTTGTCCTGCGGACTCGCCGCCAGCGCGTAATGCTTGGCCGCCATCAGCCGCTGCGCCGGATCGGCCAGCACGCGCCGCAGCGCCAGCCAGCCCTCGATGCTGTCCTTGCTGTCCACCGGCACCCGCAGGTAGCGGAAGTTGTCCGCCAGCGTGTCACGCACCCCCAGCAGGAATACCCGGTGGCCATCGAGCTCCAGCGGCAGCATGTAGTTGTTGTACTCGCGCGCCTGGCCGCTGGCGTCGCGCAGCTTGTAGCTGAACGAGGGCCCGACGTTGCGCAGCGTCTTCCTGTCGCTGGTGTTCGCGCCCGAGCCCAGGTGCTGCTCCAGCCGCCCGACCAGGTCGACCTTGCGCACGTCGGTGCCCTTGCCATCCTTGCCGTCATTGGCGAAGTTCTCGACGTTGATCACCCGCAGGCCGGTGAACTCCAGCCCATAGGACTCGCCATCGGCGGTCAGCGTCGCGCTGGCGCCGACACGGCCCTCCATCGGCGTGTCATGCGCCGCCTGCAGCGAACGCAGGTTCAGCTTCAGCAGCGAACCGCCATCCTCGAAGCTGCTCTGGTACAGCGTCACGCCGCGATAGGTGACCGGCTCGTTGACCTTGACCGTCGCCTGGGTGGACGTGCCGTCGCGCCGGTCGTGCAGCACGATGTCGCTGGCGAACAGCTTGGGCATGCCGGTCGCGTAGTACTCGACGATGAACTTCTTCAGCTCGACATCGAAGGGCAGGTCCTGCACCACCACGCCGCTGGGCATGGACAGCAGCGCCGTCGACGAGCGGCTGCCCTGGGGCACGAACAGGTTGCCGCGGAAGCTGGGGTTGGACGTGCCCAGCCGGTTGTCCGCCGTCATCTGGTTCAGGTCCGCGCCCTGGTAGATCTGCTTGCCCTGCGCCCACATGATCGCGCGCACGATCAGGTTGCCGTCCAGCAAGCCGCCCAGGCAGATCAGCACGATCGCCGAGTGCGCCGCCAGGTAGCCGATCTTGTGCGCCGCGCCCTTGCGCGCGCCGATCATCACGCCGCCGGTGCGCACCTGCGCGCGCGCCTTCCAGCCCTCGGCCGCCAGCCAGGCGTTGACCTGCGCCAGCGCCGCCTCGGGATTCATGTGCAGGTAGCCCAGCGCCTTGTGCCGGAAGGCCTGGATCGACTGCTCCCGCATCGTCTCCCGGTAGGTCTTCAGGTCGCGCAGGATCTTGGGCGTGTGCCGCGCGATGCACAGGCTGGTCGACACCACCAGGAAGCCCAGCATCAGCAGGAACCACCAGGCGCTGTAGACCGTGTAGAGATCGAGCTTGCCGAACAGCTCCGACCAGAACGGCCCGAACTGGTTGACGTAGTTCGTCATCGGCTGCTGCTGCTGCACCACCGTGCCGATCACGGAGGCGATGCAGATCACCGTCAGCAGCGCGATCGCGAAGCGCATCGACGCCAGCAGCTCGAGCGCGTCGTCAAGCGCGGCGCGGGCCACCGCAGGGGCCGCGGGCCGGAGGGGACGATCGGGGGACTTCTCGGTCATGGGCGGCATTCTCGTCGCCCGGCGCGGCGGACCGGGCGAGGGCCGTCAACCGTCGACTGGGGTCAGCGCAGCCCCGCGATGTAGTCCGAGACGGCCTTGATCTCGCGATCGCTCATCTTGGCGGCGATCGCCAGCATCTGCGGGCTGTTCGGACGGCCGCCGGCGCGGAACGCGGTCAGCTGGGCCTCGGTGTAGTCGCTGTGCTGGCCGCCCAGGCGCGGGTACTGCGCGGGGATGCCGGCGCCATTCGGGCTGTGACAGCCGGCGCAGGCCGGCACCTGCTTGTCCGCGATGCCGCCGCGATAGATCTTCTCGCCCAGCGTGATCAGCTCCTTGTTCTTCGCGAAGCCGGGCTTGGCGCCCTTGCTCGCGTAGAACGCGGCCACGTTGCGGATGTCGTCGTCCGACAGCGGCGCGGCCATGCCCGACATCACCGGGTTCTTGCGCTTGCCCGACTTGAACTCGTGCAGCTGCTTGGCCAGATAGTCGGCGTGCTGGCCGGCGATGATGGGGTTGGCGGGACTGCCGCGGGAGCCGTCGGCGGTGTGGCAGGCGGCGCAGACCTGGGAGCTGATGGCCTGACCCTTGGTCAGATCCGGCTTGGCGGCTGCTTGCGGTTCGGCGGCGATGGCGGCGCCGGACATCAGAACCATACTCGACAACAAGAAAGCGGCAGTCTTCATGAATGTTGAGGGTCGGGTGAGCGCAAGCGCGGGATCTTACAATGGCACCTCTTTTGAGCCCCGCAGCGCGATGACCGATTCCAACAAGAAACCCGCTTCGGCGGCCCCAGGGAAACCCGCAGGCCGTGGCACGGGTCGCCCGGGAGCGCCAAAGAAGAAGCAAGGGCCCGGGAAGACCGGCATGCGCGCGAAGGCGAGCGCCAAGGCCAAGGCCGACGCCAAGGCCCGCGAGCAAGGCCTGGCCCCGGCCGCCAAGCCCGTCAGCAGCGAACCGATGACGCCCGGCAAGCGCGCCTTGGCCTGGACCCACACCGCCCGCTTCCTGACCACCGCGAGCCAGCTGCGCCACCTGCCGGTCAACGGCGTGCTGCCCGCCGAGGCGCGCGCCGCGCGCGAAGCCGCCGAGGCCGCCGGTGAATTCGACGGCGAGCCCTTCGATGACGCCGGCGCGCCCGAGGGCGATGCCGGCGCCGCGATCGCGGGCGAAGGCGAGGCCCTGGCGCAAGACCTGACGCCACGCCAGTTGCCGGAGATCGCCTTCGTCGGCCGCTCCAACGCCGGCAAGTCCACCGCCGTGAACACGCTGGCGCAGCAGAAGCGGCTGGCCTTCGCGTCCAAGACGCCGGGCCGCACGCAGCACATCAACCTGTTCGCCGTCGGCCCCCGCGACGCGCCGGACGCGCTGTTCGCCGACCTGCCCGGCTACGGCTACGCGGCCGTCGCGCGCGATGCCAAGCTGCGCTGGCAGCGCGTCATGGCCGACTACCTCAGCGAGCGCGAATCGCTGTCCGGGGTCGTGCTGATGGTGGACTCGCGCCTGGGCCTGACCGACCTCGACAAGCAACTGCTGGAGTTCGTCTCCGACCGCGTGACGGCCGGCGAGGTCAGCCTGCTGGTCGTGCTGACCAAGGCCGACAAGCTCAACCGCAAGGAAGGCAGCGCGATCGTGGCCCAGGTGCAGAAGGAACTGGCCGTGCTCGCGACCGAGGATTCGGACATCGCGATCACGCTGTTCTCGGCGCTGAGCAAGCAGGGGCTCGAGGACGTCGCCGAAGTGATCTACGACTGGGCGCACCGCCCGCCGCGCGAGCCGTACGACGAGGATGATGAAGGCCTCGGCGAGGCCGGCGCCGGTGAGCCGCAGAGCAGCGCCGAAGGCGGCGCGGAAGACGAAGACGCCGCCGGCCACTGACCGGCGCGCTTCAGGTCACGGCCGGCCGATGAACACGTAGAAGGCGGTGCCGCCGCGCGGCGCGTAGCCGACGCCCACGTACAGCGGCCCCAGCCCCGTGTCCGAGCCCAGGAACAGGCTGCTCGCATAGCGCATGTCCTTGAGGCTGATGTCGTGGCGCGAGAGCCAGGTGTTGCCCGCCTCCAGCGTGCCGCCGACGAAGAATCCCCGCGAGAACAGCGGCGAGTCGTTCAGCCGCCGGTAATAGGTCGCCCGCGTGAACAGCAGCGAGTTGCCGCTGAGCTGGTTCGGCTTGTAGCCCGAGAGCTGATGGAAGCCGCCCAACGTGTCGCCGCCCAGGCCGGTCTCGTCCGGCTGCTGCGAGGCCACGCCGCGCGCGTACAGGCTGAAGGTGTGGCCGCCGAAGCTGCGCACCACGTTCCCATCCATCTTCAGGCGCAGGAAGCGGCCGCTGTTGAGGTTGCGGTTGTCCTGCCGGCCGCCTTCCGCGTCGACGTTGAACCGGTAGCCGTGCTGCGGGAAGTTGGCGTAGTCCAGTTGGTCGACCACCGTGCGGAAGCGGAAGCCGCGCTCATAACTGGTCCAGCGCAGCTTGCCCATTTCGGGCGTGATGGCGGTGATCAGGTCGGGCCGCGCGTGGCGGATCTGGCTGATCACGCCCAGCCGCACCTCGCCGAGCCGGCCCCAGGGCTGTCCGACGTCCAGCCCGATCGACGCGTCGCGCCGCACCAGCCGCGCCTGGCCGAGGTTGGCATCGTCCGGATCGTTGTTCCCGTAGACGATCTGCTTGCGCTGGTTGGCCTCGGCCCAGACGCTGGCGAACCAGTCGTCCGAAATCCCCAGCTTGATCCCCAGCGGGTGATAGAGCTCGGTGTACAGCCGCGGCGTCTCGCCGATCGTGACCTGGTTGCGCCACTCGGTGCCCTTGTCGGTCAGCCAGTGGCGGTTGTGGCTCACGCGCAGGTTGAAGAAGCTGTCGCCGCCCGAGTCGGTGGACAGATCCATGCCGACCCGGAAGTAGTTCGGCCCCCAGGGCTTGTCCTCCATGTTGAAGACCAGCGTCTCGCCCTCGGCGCGCTGCTCGACGTGATAGTCGACGCGGTTGTAGTCGCCGCTGGAGGACAGGAAGCGCATGTCGCGCTCGGCGCTCTCGTTGTTGAAGGCCTGGCCGGGCTTGGATTCCAGCTGGCTGCGGAAGCGCTCCGGGTTGGTGTTGTCGGAACCCTCCAGCTTCACCGCCGCCAGCACCACCGCCGGCGGCTTCAGGCCGGTGCGCGCGATCTGCCAGTCGGCGTAGCTGCGGTCATCGACAGCATAGGCGCGCAGCTGCGGCAGCGCGCGCTCGGCGGCCTCCTCGCCGGCGCGGATGAAGGCCTGCACCTTGTCGAAGTCGCCCGAACTCAGCGCGCCCAGTTGCGGCGTGATCAGCAGGTCCTCGCCGGCGCTCATGCTGGCGATCGAGCGCTGCACGTTCTGCTCGGTGAGGATGTTGATCATCTGCGCCGTCAGCCCGATCAGCGAGTTCAGCGTCTCGCGCCCGCCCACCGGCGTGCCGACGTTGATCGCGATCAGCCGCGTCGCGCCCATCTCGCGCGCGACGTCGACCGGCAGGTTGTTCACGAGGCCGCCGTCGCCGAGGATGCGGTCCTCCCACTCGACCGGCGCGAACACGCCCGGCACGCTCATGCTGGAGCGAAGCGCCAGCGCGAGGTCGCCCTCCGCGAGGATGCGCTCGTGGCCGTTCTCCATGTCGGTGGCGACGGCGCGGAACGGCGTCGGCAGCCGGTCGAACTGCCGCACGTTACGCACCGGCAGCGTGAGGCGGCGCAGCAGCGCCTCCAGGCCGCGGCTGGACAGCGTGCCGGTGGGCACGCGGACCTCGCCGTCGCGCAGGCCGAATTCGATCGTCGCGGAGAACTCGAAGTCCTCCTCCTTGCGGCGCTGGGACAGATCCTGCCGATCGACGCGGCTGGCGAACAGCCGGTCCCAGGCGATCTTCGTCAGCTCCCGGTCCAGGTCGTCGGCGGTCATGCCGCTGGCATAGAGCCCGCCGATGATCGCGCCCATCGAGGTGCCGGTGATGATGTCCACGGGGATGTGCTCGCGCTCGAGCACCTTCAGCACGCCGACGTGCGCCAGCCCGCGCGCGCCGCCGCCGGACAGCACCAGGCCGAGGCGGGGCCGCTGCGCCTGGTCGGCCGCGGGCGTTGGCGCCTGCTGACCGGCGGGGGGATTGGGCGGCACCGTCTGCCCCGACCCTGCTGGCGAGGCCCATGCGGAAGAGGCCATCAAGGCGGCCGTGGCGGTGATTGCGGCGATCAGCATCAGGCCGCGAAGGCCGCGCAGGCCAGTGGAAAGGCCAGCGGACGGACCCATGGAAAGGCCGGAGAAACGGGGAAGGGCGCGGAGATCTCGGGACACGGCGGGCATCGGGCAGGGGACGGCCCCGCGGCGAAGGCGCGAGGCGGGCGCATTGTGACCTGAACCGGCCGACCGGTTCCGCGCCGGCGCCTGCCGGTCAGTGGCCCGGCGCGCGGTCCAGGTCCTGCATCAGCGTGCCGATCGCGCGCTGCAGCAGCGGCTCGTGCTCGAGCTGGGTGATCAGCCCATTGGCGACCAGCTGTTCCAGCGCGCCGCGCGTCAATGAGTGGCGCTCGTCGGACACCTGCCCGATGAACAGGAACATCTGCCGGCTGTCGCTGATCCAGGCCACCTGCGCGGTGATCCAGTCGCTCTGCAGGAACAGGTGGTACCAGCCGCCGATGTGCACCCCGGCGATCCAGTCCTGCAGCGCGGCGCGCGCATGCGGCGAGTGCTCTTCGCTGTAGAGCGCCACCGGCACCGTCGGCAGCTGACCGCGGTCGACCCGCTCGAAGGCCCATCGCGAGGGGAGTTGCGACTCGCGCTCGTCCAGCAGCTGCTGCAGCAGTTCCTCCGGCGTCTGCGCCGGGCGGCGCGGCGCGGGGGCGGCGGGCGCGGCCTGCTCGACCGCCGGCAGCCCGCGCAGCACGCGGCCGTGCTGGCGCATCAGTTCGTCGAGGA